>Ga0101943_1000906_pt1 | contig 33662 bp, 24 predicted proteins | sample DewCreD2012metaG_5_FD_75244 | JGI IMG/M metagenome (GOLD analysis project Ga0101943, IMG submission 75244) | Hot spring sediment bacterial and archeal communities from British Columbia, Canada, to study Microbial Dark Matter (Phase II) - Dewar... ... | reverse complement strand
ATCTGGGGCATGCCCTGTTCCAACTGGACGAGCATGCCGAGGCCTTAGGCGTTACCCTGCTGTACGAACCCCTCAACCGTTACGAGTCGAATCTGATCCATACGCTTGCCGACGCGGCGACATTCATCCAGGGAGCTGGTCTGCGCCAGGTGCGTCTGCTGGCCGATCTGTTTCACATGAACATCGAGGAAAGCGACCTGCCGGGGGCGTTGCGGCGGGCCGGACCGCTACTGGGCCATGTGCATTTCAGCGATTCTAACCGTCGGGCCGCCGGTTGGGGACACACGAACTTTCCCCCGATCATCCAGGCGCTGCGCGATATTGGCTACGACGGCTATCTGTCGGCGGAGGTGCTCCCGCTGCCGGATGCTGAGTCAGCCGCTCGCCAGGCCATCACGGCCTTCCGCCAATGGGTCGGCTCACCCGCCGCTGGATAGAAATAGGCCCTGCCAGGCGGGAGATTCCGCTCCCTATCCCTCGGCTTCCGCCAGAGCCGCTGCTGACAGGGAGGCGTCACGGAGGAAAGCACGGAGAACGCCAACCCCTGTTTCGGCCACGTCCCAAGTCGAGACTTCTAGCCGCAGCGTTCCAACGCGTGATGATCGGCAACCACGTCCCTAACCAGTAACTCCCTAGCCAGTGATGATTCCGTCACACTTCCGCCGCAGTGGGAGTCAGCCGGCGGCTTGCCCCAGAGCGTTGAGATAGATCGAAGCGATCCGGAAAATTGCCAGGATGATCATCAGGGCAATCAGAGCGTAGATGGCCCAAGCGGTAGCGGTGGCCGCGGAGCGCAAGCGGCGGGCCGCTTCCTCAGCGTAGTTGCGGGACAGCCGTTCCATGACCTCCGGCAAATTGCCCGTCTGTTCCCCCAACTGGACGTATTCGTAGAACTCGTCGGGAAAGGGGGCGCCCGAAGCTCGCAGGGCTTCGGTTAGCGAGCCGCCCTTTTTGACCACAGCCACCGCCCGGCTTTGACCGCGGGTGAAAGCCGCATTGCTGGCCGCCTCCAGAGCATGCCGCACGACCTTGGGCACGCTCAAGCCCGCTTGATACCCCATGCGCAAAGCCACGGCGCACCGCTGGAGCGCCAGGAGCAGGAAAGCCGGTCCCCACCCCGGCAGCCCCAACAGGAAGGCCTCAAGCTGACTTTGCCAGCGGACCTTGTTCGCCAGGAGTTTGAGCCCTACCAGCAAAGCCACCGGCAGACCCAAGGCCACGGCCACAAACATCATCGCGCCGGAGATTCCCGACAGCCCCAATCCCAACGGGTCCGTGGTGACGGCCTGCCCTTGCCCGCCCAGGTATCCCAGGATCAAAATTAGCAGGGTGATGACCCCCACCGCCGCCAGATACATCAGCACCGGATACGTCATGGCGGAGCGGAACTGCCGCTGGATGGACTGGACCTGATCGTAGTACTCCTCCAGCACCTGGAAGGTTTCTTCCAGGTGTCCCGTCCTTTCCCCGACGCGGATCAATTCCACAAACAGAGGGGGGAAGCAATCCAGATAATCGGCCAGGGCATCGCCCAGGCTCTCCCCTTGTTCCAGGCGCTGGGCGAGGGCGGCAGCCACGGGCCGCAACACGGCCGGTCCCGATCGGCTTTGCTGGCGGAAGAGCTTCACGGGATCCAGCCCCGCGGCCAAACCGTGCCGCAAAACCCGGCACCACATCACCAGCGCCCCTACCGGACACCGCGCACTGGAAAAGATCATCGCCTCCCCCTTACCCCCGCTCTCCTGGTTCCCACCTGCCGATCCTGGCTCCCACCCGGCAACCCCGGCTCCCATCCGACGACCGTGGCTCCCTCTCGAAGCCCCTAACTCCCCTCCAGCGACTCTGGCTCCCTCTCCCCGCATTCCGCCGCCTCTGGCTACGATCATATCACAACGGACACTTCTCCGGGAGTTCCCGCTGCCCTCCCTCGGCGGGGAAACAGACCCCTGCCAGCCCTCCGCCACTTGGGATGAACCGCTCCTCTTGTTGGGGGGCCGCCTTAGGATGAGAGCAGATGGTGTTTTTGCCGCCGTTCGCATTCGATTCCGGGGACCGTCCGGTGGAACCGAGGGACTTATTCCGCCGCGGCGTCGAGCTGTTCCAAGCCGGGGAGTATTTCGAGGCCCACGAGGTGTGGGAGGAATTGTGGCGTGAGGCGTCCGGTGAGGCACGAGCCTTTTACAAAGGTTTGATCCAGTTAGCCGTGGCGCTTCTCCATGCCGAGCGGGGCAATCGCAGCGGCTCCGAGCGGCTGTATCACTCCGCCCGGCGCTTGCTCGAACCTTACCGCCCTGCCTATGGCGGCTACGACCTGGATACTCTGCTGCGGGAGTCGGAGCCGTGGTTGCAGAGCTGTTGGGCCGCTGGCGGCCAGCCGGCGGGCGGAATCGGCGGACGCCGGCCTCGGTTTCCCCCTGTCGCGGAAGCTGGCGGGCCATAGGCTATCCATAACTCTCCTCCCCAACGGTGTAAGCCGGCGGGAAGCGAGACTGTTCCTGGATTCCTGCCGAGAAAGGATCCTGTGTTCCTTCCCAGAAAGAAAGGAGGCAATCCCATGGCTCGGAGCGTCACCTTCAAGGGGAATCCTGTCACCCTGGAAGGTCCGGAACTCAAAGCGGGCGACAAGGCACCCGACTTCACCTGTCTGAAGGGATTAGACCCCGTGACCCTGGCCAGCACGCCGGCGAAGGCCCGCCTCTTCAGTGTGGTGCCGTCCCTAGACACCGCCGTTTGCAGCGCCCAGACGAAGAAGTTCGAGGAAGCCATTCGCACCCTCGGAGATGCGGTGGCGTGCTACACCGTCAGCCTGGACCTGCCGTTTGCCCAAGGCCGCTTCTGCTCCGCGGAAAAGATCACGACGATGCAAACCCTCTCCGATGTGCACAATCACTCCTTCGGCAAGAATTGGGGAGTGCTCATCAGCAGCGGCCTACCGCTGCCGTTGCTGGCGCGGGCCGTGTTCGTCGTCGATCGCAACGGCACCATCACCTACGCCGAGTATGTTTCCGAGATCACCAATCACCCGAATTACGACGCCGCCCTGGAAGCCTTGAAGAAGGCCGCCGCCTGAGCGAATAACCACAGCCCTCAAAAGGCCGCCGCCTCTGAGGTTCCTCGTCTTTGCCGCTGTCCAGCCGTTTCCGCCCTGGGTCGTTCCCGATCACCCACGCCTGCTCGTTCCCAACCACCCATGCTGGGGGGAGATCGCGGGTTGTGCGTTGGATGGGGTCGTCCGGCCACCACGGCTTGATCAGGAAGACTCAGACCACAGGAAGACTCAGGTCAGAGGGGGGATAGGGACTGCGGATGCGGAAAGCAGGGCGGATTCGCACCGGGGTGGGCCGTCTCCCGCCAGCGTCCAGGGGCCGAAAGATGGCGAAAGGACGCCGAATGCAGCGGATGTATGGCCTGTAACGCGCAGGAGCGGTTGGGCCGGTTGTGCGGAGGCCAAAAAAACTTTCACCTGCCGCGAGTACGGCTTAGTCTAAAGAGGTGAGGTGATCTCAGCAGGTTTCCTCCACCGTGAAGGGTGACAGCCATGAGCCGACCAGTGGTGCCTCTTTTCGTCCTGAGCGCGGCCATAATGGCCGGTACTGCGGACCTGGCGCGCGCCGGTTGGGACAACGTGTTTCAGGTGTGTTGTTTCGGCTGTGATCGACCACGGGTCAGCTTTGCCCCTCCTTGTCCGCCTCCGCCGTGCCCTCAGCCGGAGGTCCGCGTCAGCTACGTTCAGCGCACTTACTACCAACCGGTGACGGAATATGTCCGGACCACCTATTACGAGCCGGTCACCCGGAATGTGACCTCCTACTACTACGAACCGGTTACGGAGTACCGTTACACGACCTATTACGATCCTTGCACCGGTTGTCCGATCCGGGTGTGCCAGCCGACCACTTCATACCGCTTGCGGAGCCAATGCAACACGGTGACCAGCTACGTGGAGCGCACAGCCCTGGTGCCGGTCACCAGTTATCGCCCGGTCACGGTGCAGCAGCCGGTGGTGAGCTACTACTATCCTCCCACCAGCGTGTCGTATGGGGCGCCGCTGGTCCCGGCTCCTCCGGCTGCGATTCCTCCCGCCGCCCCCAGCGTCCAGGAAATTCGGGACCAGGTACCCAGTGTCATGCCGCCGGGCGGCAGCGGCACGGATAAAATCCCGCCCCCCAATGTTCCCACCCAGCCGGGTATGTCCTACCCGCGGCCCGGCACGTCCGGCCAAGTCCGCCCCGAACGCACCGCCAGCCTGCCGCGAAACTCCAGCCCCACCGTCACCGTGCGCGGAGAAGTCGTCCTCAAGGATCAGATCACGCCGCGCAGCGGGGCGCGACTGGTCTTCGTCAACGCGGACAACCTCCAGCAGCGCCACTACGTCACCGCTAACGCCTATGGCGAGTTCGATACTTCTCTGCCCGTCGGCCGGTGGTACCTCTACCTCGGCGGCGAAGATGGACGCGCAGTCTATCACAAGCAGATCACTCTGGCTGGCGACCGCGACCTCGTCGAATACAAAGTCGTCAGCCGTTGAATCCTCCCGGCGGTAGAACCTCCCTGCATCATCTTACCCCCATTCACGCTGGGCTACCGCCCAAGCCGATCGCACCACTTGCCGACCCAATGCCCGGAACCACCCGCAGAAGGTGGCTTCTTTTTTTTGCCAGACTCGAAGTATAACCTCAATCGCCAGGTGAGTGGTGTCAATTCAAATCCCCAATCGCCGCCGCAATATGTGCGATGTGATTCGGTTCCGAAGGGTTGTTTCAGGTTCCCGCATGGTCATGGTGCAGAGGCAAGCCTGCGGCCAATGCCTCCGGGGGAAATGATGGCCGAGGTGCGGCAATGGCGGCACGAGCGGGCGGCAGCGGCGAGCAAACGGCGAGGTCCCTCGGATGCTTCGGGAGAAACAGCGGGGAGGCGGCGGAGAAAGTCATCGAGAACTCCCAGCCAATCGCGGAGCCGTTGGGGCAGATCGGCAGGTAAAGGCCGGGAGGTGTATACCACTTGATCGTCAAACACCAGGCCGTTGCCCTGGGCAATCAAGCGGATGTCGGCCTCAGGATTGAGACTGAAGTAGCCCGCCAGGCTGACGCCGCGCGCGGTGATCAGGATCGGCCCCAAGACGGCTTCATGAGCCGGGTCCCACCGTTCGACCCAGAGCAGATCCGGGAAGGCAGCCAGCCAGCGCCCTGTCAAATGGGGCCAGCGCTGGGCACACTCAAAAACATTCACGATGCCGGAAGACCAGGCCGGAATGAATTTCATCTGAAACAGACCGTACAGGTACTGCCATTGCTGGGGTCCAGAGGGTGTGAGCACCTGGTTCAAAGCCGGCAGGGCCAGGCAGAGGAGCTGCAAGTCCGCCGGTGTCCAGCCAGAGGAGAACGCCTCTTGACACAACAGCACTTGCACACGGAGCAGGCTTCCATATTCCACGGGCTGGGCCAGATACGCCGCCGCCACCGCCTCGGCATACGTCCAGGGTACTTCCCCCCGAAATGCTGGGGACAGCAAACTCACGAGGAGCATACTCCGATCGATTCCCGCCGGGAGAGCATCGCACCACTCCAGCCACTGTGCTACGCCCCGCAAGTGCCACCATTCGCTCTCCCCCTCCACGGATTGATCCTGGAGATGATGGAGGATGTGCTGGAGCACGGCGCGCCGTTTCGCGGGATCGCCTTTGCCCAGGCTCGTCTGGCATAATCGGATCAAAAAGCGGAGATGATCCGGCTGCTGCCAGGCGAGTTCCGGCACCAGATATTGCCAGGCCGCATCAATGAGCCGATCTTCCGGCGGAACAGGGGAGCGGAGCAAGTAGCGGACCAGGCCATAGATAAGGCCGCAGACCACCGGCAGGACAGCCATCCCAGCGGAAGAAGGCAGGACACTGAGCAGCAATCCCGCGGCACCCAGAGCAGCCAGACACGCCCCAAGGCGGGAGGAGGGCCGGAAGCGGACCAGGCTTCGCCGTTGCGGCGTCTGAATCGTCACGATTTCCCACCAGGGTCCCGGATGGTAGTCCACCGACCAGCCGAAGGTGGATAACCGCCGGGGAGTCAGAGTCAACGGCGGCCACGGGGACGGAGCCGAGGCGGGCACAGGGGACAAGCACACTGGGCACAGGCCGCAGTGCTCCTGGGCAGCCTGCTGGAGTAGGGGCCGCAAATCCTCAAGACTGGCAGAGGTGCGCCGGAGCCACTCGCGCAGGGCGGCTTCGCCTCCCCAGAACCACGCTTGGTCCAGCCACTGCGGGTTCCGGGTTTGCCGCCAGCGCTTCCACAGATCGAGGAGCAGATGGCGCGGGGAGCAGACGCGGCGGTGAGCGGCGTCAATGATCAGGCCGTGGTCGGACCAGAGATGTCGGGCGAAATCGGCCAAGGGAAGGCGTAGGGGGCAGCGGGGGCAGCGCCAGCGGCGTCGGCGCTCCCAGCGGGCCACGCAGCGGTCCAGGGCTTCGCAGCGGGGCACCTCCTCTTGCAGCCAGCGCAGGCATTCCCAGACCTGGCGCCGCGGCAGACCCCGCGTCAGCGCTCGCACCAGGGGACGGACATAGCGCCGGCGGTCCGGAACCAGCCGGAGCAACCGGGCGGCTGCCTGCCGGCGGACATTCCAGGCGATCCGTTCATCAGCCAGCAGGCGGACTGCGACATCCAGCGAGCGGGACCGGGCCGCAGCGGGCCACGCTGCCCATTGCACCAGCAGTTCCATCAACTCCCTGTGTGGATTCGAGGCTGCCATTGGCGAGCCACCTGCGAATCACCCGGAGGGTGGAGCGGCCAGACGTTGATAATCCGGCGGTTGCAGAGTGCAGCCCTGGTCGCCGCCCTGCCAGCCGAGAATGTGGGAAGGTTGGCCCCGTTGGAGGCTGCGCTGCCGCCAGCGGGCCAGCCACTGCACATCGACGGGCACGGCTTGCATCTGCGAAACGTCCCAGCCCAGAGCCGTACCTTGCTGAAGACTTTGTTCCGCCAGAGCCACCAGCACCGCGGCTGCCGCCCCCAGGTCCGGCGAGCACCAGGTATTCTGCCGACGCGCCCGCACGCAGCTCAAAAAGTGCCGCCACAAGGCTTCCGTTTCGTTCGGCGGCGGCGTGATGCTGAGCTGCTCCTGGGGGGTCAGGGGCGATTCCAGCCGGGCGGGATAGCGGGTGCCCCGGCAAGGATCGTCCCGGAAGATGTGCAGCGCGCCGCGGAGGAACTTCAGGGTCCCCAAGCGGCAGCGGACCACCTCTTCCAGCGGGTAGTTGCTCAAGGTAGTGGCGGTAGCCAAGAGCTGGCACCCTTCCTCAAAGTCTGCTACAAGAGTGGCGACATCCGGCACGGTCCGGCCGTCGTATTCCAGGTAGATCCCACCAGACGCCTGCACGCGTGCGGGAAAGCGCACGCCCATCGCCGCCAGCATCCGCGCCACCGGGGCATAAAGCAACTCGCTGAGCGGACCGCCGCTCAATTCATGCCGGCAGCGCCACTGGGCAAATGTGGCCCGATCGAACGGCAACTGGCGGGGGGATGGTCCGAGCGGCTGACCGGCCACCTCAAAACGATGCCCCAGAAACATGTTCCAGTCGATGGTGCGGGTATTCATCGACTCCACGAGACGGTAGAACCGCCATTGCCCGCGGATGTCGTTGCGGAAAGCCCCGGTCTGGCCTTGCACCACGTGGCCCAACTGCCCGCTCCGGAGATAGTCCCAGGCTTGTCCCCAGATGGGATCGGCCAGGTTCTGCACGCCGACCACGACCACACGCTGAGATTGCCGCCAGGCCGTCCACACCGCCGCTGCCTCCGCAGCAGTGCGCGTCATGGGGCGCTCCACGAACACATCCTTGCCCGCGGCCAAGGCGTCCAAGGTCATGCGGGCATGCCAGTGATCCGGCGTGGCGATGCACACCACATCCACTTCCCGCAATTCCAGCACGCGCCGGTAATCCTTGGTGACGTGCCGACGGTCGGCCGGGTCCAAACCGCACTTACGAGCCGCCGGATACAAACCCTGGGCATACCGCCGCTGGCTCAACTTCCCCCCGAACGTGGTGGTATATTCTTCCTCATGCCCATCCCACACATCGCAGACGGCCACGGCGGACACCGCTTCCCCGGACGCACCCAAACGCTGGATCACATCCATATGCGCCTGAGCACGCCCGCCGCAGCCCACAAACGCCACCCCCAACCGCTCGTTGGCCCCTAGCGTCCGATTGTAACCGGCTGCCGACAGCGATAAGACCGCCGCCGATCCCAAAAATGCCCGCCGATCTACTGCGCCATTCATGTCACCTGGCCCCCTCACGCATCTCCCAGTTCCGTTTCTCCTGGCACTTCCCCCAATCCCATCTCTCAGCCGCGCCGGCCAAACGCTCGGCCTTCCCCCGCAATCCCCTTGCCCTTCCGCGCCGCACCGGCCACCTCCACTTCCCTCCGGATTCCGAATCTTTCATCCTGCACCTCTCCTCCATCTTACGATTTTTGGAACCTTTGCAACATCGCCTGGACCGATTCGCTCCCCGCCAGAGTTTTTTTCCCTACCATAGAGCGTGGGAAATATCCGACGGCGAACGGAAGCGGTAGCGAACGGAACCGTGCAGGAGCGGATCGCGTAACAGTTCGAGGCCCTGATTCACGAGTTGATCGATCCATGCAGGCGAAACTGGCGCTAGAAGATGGGACCATCTACACCGGCGAAGCCTTCGGCGCTCCCGGCGAAGCCGGTGGCGAAGTCGTCTTCAACACCTCGATGATGGGATACCAGGAGATTCTGACCGATCCCTCTTACGCAGGTCAGATCGTCACCATGACGTATCCCCACATCGGCAATTACGGGGTCAATGCGGAGGACCGGGAGTCGGCCCGCGTGCAGGTGGCCGGTTTCGTCGTGCGGGACCTGACAGCCACTCCGAGCAATTACCGCAGCCAGAGCGATCTGGATACCTACCTCAAGACAGCGGGGGTGGTGGGAATCGCCGGCATCGACACCCGCGCCTTGGTCCGGCGGCTGCGGCTGCGGGGAGCCATGAACGGCGTGATTTCGTGCCAAGACCTCGATGACCAATCCCTGGTGGCCAAAGCCCGCGCCTTACCCCCGATGGCAGGCCAGGACCTGGTCCGAGCCGTGACACCGCGGGAACCCTACACCTGGCAGGAACGCCCCGGTTTGCTCGCCCGCCACATTCTGCCCCCTCGGCCTCCAGAAAAACATGTCGTCGCTATCGACTACGGCATGAAGTGGAACATCCTCCGCTTGCTCACCCAAGTCGGCTGCCGGGTGACAGTTGTTCCCGCCACCTTTTCCGCCGAAGAGATCCTCCGCCTCCATCCCGACGGTATCTTCCTGTCCAACGGTCCCGGCGATCCCGCCGCCGTCACTTACGCCATCGACACCATCCGCCAGCTCGTGGGCAAGCGCCCGATGTTCGGCATCTGCCTGGGGCATCAACTCCTCTGCCTGGCGCTGGGAGCCAAAACCTTCAAGCTCAAGTTCGGCCACCGCGGAGCGAACCACCCCGTCCGCAACGAACGCACCGGCCATGTCGAGATCACGACGCAAAATCATGGCTTCGCCGTCGATCCCCGCACCCTGCCCAGTGATGTCGACATCACCCACGTCAATCTGAACGACCGCACCCTCGAAGGCATCCGCCACAAGCGCCTGCCGCTGTTGAGTGTGCAATATCACCCCGAAGCCTCCGCGGGACCCCACGACTCCAGCTACCTGTTCGAGGAGTTCCGCCGCCTCATGGGATAACCTCGGTTTCCTTGACTCCCAAAAACCTACTTCGACCTCAGTTTGACCCCTCGATCTGGCATCCAATTACTCCTCAATCCGAAATTCTCGAAGGATGCATCACGCCCATTCTCGAGCTTAGCACCCAGCCGAGGCCAAGTGGCCGAGACTGACATCGTCCCCTACAATCCCACGGAGTAAAATGGGCGCTTTTGAGGATGAGCGAGTTCGGTAATGCGAATTGGCTCCTGGCACATTCCTCATCTTTGCCTACGCCATGTCATCGTGACGCTGACCTTAGTCAGCCACCTGATGGCTACCTTCGGGTTTCCCCTGCCGGCTTCAGGCTTGAGAAAGCCGACCGACGGCGTCCCCTATCCCTGCCAATCGCGCCCTTGCGGCTGCCTCAGTTCCGAGCAATGCTGGAGCGGCGACTGCTGTTGCTTCACTCTCGAAGAAAAGCTGGCTTGGGCGGAAGCGAACGGTATCGAGCCGCCGGAACATGTCTACCAGTTGGTCAAGGCCCCCAAATCACCCGCAGCTACGCTCACGGCCAAACCTTGTTGCTCCGAGATCGAATCTGCTTCGGCCCCATCTCAGAAAGCACTGAGGGAATGCTGCGAAGTCAGCGAAGCGGCGATGTCGTGCTGTGGCGAGAAATGGACCCCTCATGATGAGACACGAGCAGGCAATTCCCAATCGGCCTCTGACTGTCCCCACTGCCGGAGTCAAACTCCAACGAAATGCTGCGAACAGAAGGAAGCCCAAGGGGTTGGCAACACGCCTCGCATGCGCTGGGTCTTGGGAATCTTTGCTCAGAAGTGTAGCGGTAAACTCCTGGGGGGCCTTTTTCAGCTCGACCCCGCCCTCGTATCTCATCTGACGGCAATTGCACCGCCAGAAGTCAAACCCGACGGCTCTATCGTTCCGCATTCGGATCAAACCATCTCTCTGACCTCTCAGCCGCCCACTCCTCCGCCGCGATTCTGGCTTCCTTTGTCATTGCCGCGGATCGTCTTGTAGGTCCAGATTTGATCCCTCGTGTCCACCTCACGGGGCGGTGGTAGTAGGGGGAGAGCAAGACCGGGACTCGACGGTATTCCTTTGTGTCGATTCCGTCCGGTCTGACTCTGCTCAGCCACCTTGGCCACCAGGGCGTGCCGCGGATATTCCCGCATTCTCCCATGAGTTGAATTGCTACTCTCAGCGGGTTGAGCCGAGGAAATGTTCTTGGCTTCCCAAAGCTGTAGTGGCACAAAGTTGATCATAGTTTAGCTAGAAATGTTTTGTATAATTATTGAATGTTTATGATAGTATATCACTATGTTGATCTATTTATATGGAGATAGACCTATGAAAACGACCAAAGGTTTTACTCTTATTGAATTGCTGGTAGTGATTGCCGTCATTGCTATCTTGATTGGACTGTTGCTCCCCGCTGTGCAGAAAGTCCGCGAGGCAGCAGCTCGTCTGAAGTGTCAGAACAACCTCAAGCAACTCGGTCTAGCGCTTCATAACTATGAGAGTGCGCACCAGGTGTTGCCTGCCTTCAACAGTTTGGAAGGGAGTAATGCAGGGAACTTCTCGATTCAGGCCCGTCTGCTTCCGTATGTAGAGCAGGAGAATCTGCGAAACATGCTTTCCTTCGATGTTTCTTTGACGATCGGCTGCTGTCCCGGAGACTTGCGTCCGCAGTTTATCGAACCGGCGCAGACTGTATTGCCGCTGTTCCGCTGCCCCAGTGACGGCAGTCCGGACACCTTTACCGTCCGCTCAGGAACGCGGGGTGGGGCGACGGGAAGAGACTTCACATATGCCGGGACCAACTACCACGTGAATATCGGGACGGCCTTGGGCACCCTTTACGACTCTCGCTTACCGACGGATGGCATCGCCTGGGTCAACTCCCGCGTCCGCCTCACGGACCTCCGGGATGGGACGAGCAACACCGCCGCTTTTGGCGAGTCCCTTCTGGGGGTTCAGGCCCAGCAGGCTCCCGCCCCCACCAATGACAATGAACGGAAGCGGACGATGTTCAACATCACTTGCTTGTGGATCGACCCGTCCGTGCCTCCACGAATTCCCGGCCTCACGGCTGGCTACGTCGTTCCCTATGATCCGAACGCTTACTACTCGATGTCACTGTCGAGTCCTCTCAATCGCGGCTGGAGCGGCCAACGGGGTGCGGGCTGGATCAGCGGACGTGAATATTACACCGCCTACCAGCACTACCTGCCGCCCAACAGTAACATCCCCGATGCTCAGATCTGCGGTTACGGTATTTTTGGAGCGCGGAGCAACCATCCCGGCGGCGTAAACATCTGCTTCTGCGATGGCAGCGTGCGCTTCATCCGCGACTCGATTAGCCTGGACGCCTGGCGGGCTTATGCCACCCGCAACGGCGGCGAAGTCATTCCTGACAACTGAATGGCCTGTGGTAAAACCAACGGAATTCGGACCCAACCCTCCATCTGGCCGTAAGGGGGTTGCCCAAGCGGCCGGCCATGTTCCGGGCAATCAGGTGGGAGTCGACTGCTGCTGTTGCATGGCGGCGTCGATTTGGGCCTGTAGCTCCGGGGAAACCTTGGCCTTGCCCTTGCACTTGGGATACTGGGAACAGCCGAGGTAATAGCCGGGGCCGAAGCGGGACTTCATGAGCTTCATCGGCGCGCCGCACTCCGGGCAGGTCTCGGAAATGGGAACATTGGGTACGGAGGCCGTGGCCGCTTTCTTCTCTCGCGGCGGCGGGAGGAGGTGCTGGAGTTTTTCCCGCAATTCGGCGGTGAGGGACTTGGCATTGCGGCACTTGGGGTAGGCACTGCAAGCGAGGAAGGGGCCGCGCCAGGCCACTTTGATCACCATGGGGCTGCCGCACTTGTCGCAGGTGATGCCGGTTTCCGGCGGGCGAACGAGCTGGCCGTGTTCGTCGGCATCGGCGCGGAAGCGGCACTTACTATCGGGGCACTGGAGATATTTTTTGCCGGTCTTGCTGGCCTTGAGGAGCAACTTGTGCTGGCCGCAGCGCGGGCAGAGCGTGGGCGAAGGCAGGGTGGTGACGACCGGCTGTCCATCCGCTCCCAGGTTCATGGTGGTCGGGCATTGGGGGGCCGCCGAGCAGGTGAAGAACACGCCGAAACGGCCGGTCTTGCGCACCATCGGCTGACCGCACGCCGGACAGGGTATGTCCGTCGTGGTAGGGCCTTCCTGCTCCTGGCCATCGCTGCCGCGCTTGTATTGGCACGGATTGTCTTTATCCTTCCAGCCGCTGCAACCGAGGAAGTAGCTGCCGGTTTTCGGAGAATAGCGTTTTTCCAACGGGCGACCGCACTTGGGGCAGGGTTCATCCGTCAGGGTGCGGGCCGGCTCCATCTCCTGGTCGGCCTTTTTCAACTCCTCCGAGAACGGCCCCCAGAACTCGTCCAAGACCTGCTGGTACTGGCATTTACCCGTCTCGATGTCATCGAGTTCTTCCTCGAAGTGGCTGGTGAATTTGACATCCATGATGCGGGGAAAGTGATGGACGAGTTTATCGGTCACGAGTTTGCCGATTTCGGTGGCGTAGAAGCGTCCCCGCTGCTGGGTGACATAGCCGCGCTTCTGAATGGTCGAGATGATGGTGGCATAGGTACTGGGTCGGCCGATGCCTTCTTTTTCCAGGGCCTTGACCAAGGAGGCTTCCGTGTAGCGCGGCGGAGGCTGGGTGAAGTGCTGCGTGGCGAACAGCTCCAGGCGTTGCAACGTCTGGCCGTCCTGCAGAGGAGGCAATTCCGCATCCTCCTGTTTGCCGACCGGAGGCAGAACCCGACGATAGCCGTCAAAGCGGATGACCCGCCCGGAGGCGCGGAAGAGACCGGCTCCCGCCACGATGTCCACGGTGGTGACTGCGAGGACAGCCGGCTTGCACTGGCTGGCCACGAAGCGTCGCCAGATCAACTCGTACAGTTTGAACAAATCCCCGCTCAGACCCAGTTGCTGGGCTTTCTGCGGCGTGAGGGCGACGTCGATGGGACGGATAGCCTCGTGGGCTTCCTGGGCGGCCTTGGCCGAGGCGAAGAGATTCGGCGATTCCGGCAGGTATTGCGGGCCGAGCTGGGACTCTTGGGCGATGTACTGGCGGACGGCCTGAAGGGCCTCCTGGGACACCCGGGTACTGTCGGTCCGCATGTAGGTGATGAGGGCGGTAGGGCCTAAGCCGCGCAGTTCCACCCCTTCGTAGAGGCGCTGGGCGGCCTGCATCGTGCGGCTGGTGGAAAAGCCCAGGCGGATATTCGCCTGCTGCTGCAAGGTACTGGTGATGAACGGGGGGGGCGGCCGGTCGAGACGCTCCTTCTGTTCGACTTTGACGACGGTGAAGGCCGCCGGCTGCAAGGCGGCTAGGAGCTGATCGGCGTCGGCCTCGCTCTTCAGGCGCACTTCGGCCTCCTGCCAACGGACCAGTTCCGCGAGAAAAGCCCCCGGCGGCGGTGCCGGCAAGCCATTGCGCTTGGACGCGGCGATCGCCGTGCCGTTGTCCGCTTTGTCCTCAGCTTCCGTGTCCACCACGGCGCTGTCGTCGCTCTCCGCGGCGCTGTCGGCATCCCCCTTTTTTCGGGCGTAGATTTTGCTGCCTTGGGAGCTGCCTGGCCACGAGACAGCACTCCCTTGCGGCGCGAGTAGGGCGGTGATCTTCCAGTACTCCTCGCTGCGGAAGGCCTCGATTTCCCGTTCCCGTTCGACGATCAGGCGGACGGCCACGGACTGAACCCGCCCGGCACTCAAGCGCGAGGCCACTTTTTTGCCGAGCAGATTGGACAGGGGAAAGCCGACGACGCGATCCAAGGCTCGACGGGCTTCTTGGGCGGCCACGAGATTGCTGTTGATGCGTTCCGGATGGCTCAGGGCTTGCTGCACCGCGGCTTTGCTGATCTCGTTGAAGCGGATGCGGAAGGTGCGCTCCGGAGGCAGTTGCAATTCATCGGCGATGTGCCAGGCGATCGATTCGCCTTCGCGATCCGGGTCGCTGGCCAGGAAGATGCGGCGTGCCCCGTTGGCGGCCTTGCGAATCTCTTCCAGAATCTCCTGAGCGGATTTCCGCCGGCCGCGGCGGTCTTCGTCCTCTCCCTTGGCATCGACGACGTAGCGTAACTTCCAACCGTCGGCAATGCGGATGCCGGCCACCTCTTCCCCACGGCGCTTGCGGGTGTCCAAGTCCCGCACATGGCCGTAACTGGCCACCACGCGGTAACCCGGCCCTAGGTATTTGGCCAGCGTCCGAGCCTTGGCCGGCGACTCGACTACGACCAGATCATACCCGCCCGCCCCACTCCCGCCATTCTGGGATTGCGCCGCAGGGTCCGTGCTCTTGCGGCTCCGCCGACGGGTGGTCACCGCCGCCGATTCCGGGGATGCGGTTGCATCCGCCACATTCTCCTCCGCGGTACGCTTCGTGCGTGCTCGAGCCACGGTGTCTTATCTCCTCGGAAGAAACGGTCCTTCGGTGTCCAAAAGCGCTACCTCGATGTCTCAAACGGTAGCCGGTTCCCCAATTGTATCAACCGATCGAGACAATCTCGGCTTGCCTCTCGCCGGTCGAGGCTGGGTATGCTTCGCTCCTTTTGGTCCCCTCATCCGCTTTGGGTTTGTCCATCCCTGCCGGCGTTGTCCCTTCTGGCTTGCGGGACCTCCGCCTCTGCCCCGCGGCATGTCCCCCAGAGGAACGCCCACCTGGACAGAGTTTGCGGTTGTTGGCGCCGGCAAATTCCGTACAATCGAACCGGCAGGGCAATCGATGCCCAATTTCCCTAATAGGACGATATAACACCTGTCAACCCCCCTCGCGGGAAAAGCGACGGGTTTGGCAGGGTGCGGCCATATACAACTTGGGGAATCGCAATGGCTTACAATCCCTTCAATTTTTTCCGGCGGAACCAGAAGACGCTCTTCGCCATTTTGACCGTCTTCATCATGATCATGTTCACACTCTCCAGCGGCCTGGGAGGGGGGGCGGACTTCTTCGACTGGTTACCGCAGTGGCTGGGACGGCAGGCGGGCAAGAAAGGGGAGCACCTCTGCACCATTGACGGCCGCAAGGTGTACGACGGCCAACTGCGGGAGCTGAACCGGCAACGGGTGATGGCCAACCGCTTCATGAGTCTGGCCGCCCAGCAGACCATGCTCACCCTCAACGGCGTGGTCAGCGAATTGAGCGGCAAACTCAGTCCGGAAGCCCGCAACATTCTCCAGCAGGTGGCCCAGGAGGAAGGATTCCTCCGGTTTTTTGCGAGCAATCCGGAGCTGGCGGTGCAAGTCCCGCAACTGCTGGAGCGGATGAAGGCGAACACGGCGCGGATTCTGTCCCTCCCGGAGGCCCGCGCGGAGGACAAGGAAGCGGCCCGCGCCAAGATCGCTGCCCTGTCCCTGATGCTTAGCGGCAGCGGAGATCATTACTTCACGAACGTTCCCAACCGCAACAGCCGGGACCTGATCGAATTCCTGCTCTGGCAGAAGAAAGCGGATCAATTGGGCATCCGCCTGACGCGCGCCGATGTGGCCCGCTTGATCCAGGATGAGTTTTACGGCTATTTCCGCTCGGATGTACAAGTGCGCAAGCTGCTCCAGCAGCAGATGGAAGGCTTCCAGATGGAGCGCTGCCTGGATGCCATCGGGGAGGAGTTTCGGGTGCGTCTGGCCCAAACGGCGCTGTTGGGTTCGCTCAGCCCCCAGATGTCCCAGGAACTGGGCACCGGCTTCCCGGCTTTCCCCATTGCCTACGAATTGTTCACGCATTACCGCGATCAGTGCAGCGCCACTACGATGGCGGCAATTCCCGTTCCCGTGGCGAATTTTCTCGACCAGGTGACCCAATCGCCCACGGAGGATGAGCTGCGCCGGCTCTTCGAGCAGTACAAGAACAACGATTACAATCCGACGCGCGAGACACCGGGGTTCAAGGAACCTCGGCGCATCCGCCTGGCGTACTTCGGGGTCAGCGGCGAGGAGCCGTACTACCGGCAGGCAGCGGAACAATTGCTGCGGCAAGCGGAGGAACAGGCAAAAGTTGGTTCGGCTTTGACGGTACCTTTGCCGGGTATCTCTCCGGCATGGGTGGCCGGGGCGATAGGGCCGTCGCTGGGAGGTGAATTGCTTCTCCAGCAAGCCTACGCCCGCTACGAACGGGAGCAGCGAGATACCACTTTGTTCCGCTATCAATCGCCCGGTTTGAGTGTCGAGCGGCTGTCCGAGTCAATGGTGGCACGTCCTGCCACGGCCGCTGCGGTCCTGGCCGCGGTCGCGGGACAATCCACCGCCTGGGGCCATCCCGGCGTCAGCGTCACCCTGAGCATAGGCCCGCCGGTCGCTTACGAGCTGCGGCATCGCATCCGGGGCAGTGTGCCGGTGGTGCTGAGCATGCTCCCCACTCCCTCCCTTTTACCCCAACTTGCAGCAGCCGATGCCGCGTTCCAGCAAGCGATCCCCCGCCCCCTGCCCCTCGAAGCCGTCCGGCAGCAATTGTCCCAGCAGTTGATCCGCGAGACAGCCCGCCGCTTGGCCTTCGGCGATTCCCCCACTGCTGTCCCCGGTGCGCCGACCATTCTCGTCGGTGATGTCCAGAAGTTCATCGATGAAGTCCGCAAGCTCTCGAATGACGGGCGGCTCCGACCGTCGCAAAAAGACAAAATCGCTGAGGTGGAAAAGTACATCCAGGAGTTTGTGACCCGCCGGGGGCTGACCCTGCGCGGCAATCGCGAACCACGCCATGAATGGAACCTGGAAGACGATCCGGAACTGGCCCCGCTGGTGGTCGCTCAACGGGAAGCGGTGCGTCAAGCGGCCCGCAGCCACGGCGGGACCACCTACATCCCCTTTGGCCGCTCCTTCTTCTGGCGCGACACTGCCCGGCGCGAAGCCCTCAATACCCTTTATCTGCCGACATACTATCCCGAAGAGCGCTTGGACCCCTTCCGGCGCCAGACCAGTCCCGAAGGCACAGTGCAATGGATCGTCTGGCGCGTGGAAGAATGGCCCAGCCGCACGCTCACCTACACGGAAGCCCGGCCGATGGTCCTGGCCGAATGGAAGCGGCAACAAGCCCGCCGGCTCGCGCAGCAGCAAGCGGAAGCGCTCGCCCAGGCCATCCGCAACAACCCCCAAAGCCAGCCCGCGACGCTCAAATACGTCGTCGATGATGCACGCCTCGAGTTTGCTGCCCGCTTTGCCGACCCGCAAGCCCGCGACCGCATCCGGCCTTTCCTCATCGAAGGCGTCGCTCCTCTTTCGACCGTCACCAACCCCACCGCCCAGCCCCTCTTCCCCCTCATTCCGACTGTGCCGCAACCCTTGCATCCCTTCCGCATCGTCCCCAGCGAAAACGTCAAATATCCTGCCCGCGAGATGGCCCAGGCGCTCCTCGATAAGCGGACCGAACCGCCCAAGACGGTCTTCCTCCTCCACGACGAACCCCGCGACCACTTCTACGTTGTGACCATCCTCCAGCGGGATGTCAAAACCCGTCTCGAGTTTGAAAATGCTATCCTCCGCGCCCCGTTCAACGACCCCAACCGCAACATGGTCCTCAATAGTTTCCAGCTCCAGATGCGAGAGCGAACCGTGGAATCCGTCCTCGCTCTGCTCAAGCGCGAGTTCCGTTATGAGGAGACGGAAGAGCAGAAGAAGAAGCTTGACGAGTCCGAGCGCCGCCGGGAGGATACTTGACCTTCCTTTCTCTCCCCGCCAAGCCGCTACGGATACCTGGGGGCGCCCCGCAACCTCAACCCACGGTCCACCCAGATGCCGGCCGGCAAGGTCAGCCCGCATCCCGACCGTGTGGCTTCCTTTTCTTTTTCCCGGAAACACAACCTCAAGAGTTGTCCACCCCAGCGAACCCAGGAACAAAGCGGCCGACTCAGGGTGGCCAACTTTTGCCTGAGGTGAGCAGGGGGAGTGGTACCCACTCAGGGACCGGCGAGGCGAGTTATGGCCGAGGGAGAACGGCTGTTTTTTTGCTGCCACGGTTGGCTGCCGTCCTAAGCCTTGTTACAAAAACACCAGACGATCCCTCCTGCAAAGTTTCCATTCACCCTCTGAAGTGGCGGAGAACATTTCTATGGCACGCAACACGATGGCAAGCCAGCGCACAGGGTGGGGATGGGGAAGCTGGCTGGCAGCAGCGATGGTCATCCTGGCGGCGGGAGTCCGCTTCGGCGGGTCCGTGTCCAACGCTGGGTTCCCAACCCTGCCTGTTTCCCAAACCCCGGCTGCCGCTCCACCCCAGTCCCCAGCCGTCCTGCTCCCCTTCCGCCTGGAAAAAGGGGACCACATCTGCATCATCGGCAACACCCTGGCGGACCGCTTGCAACACGACGGCTGGCTGGAAACCTTCCTCTACGCCCGCCATCCGCAACATAATCTCATCATCCGCAACCTGGGCTTTTCCGGCGATGAGATCACCCTCCGCCTGCGCTCGCAAGACTTCGGCACTCCCGATCAGTGGCTCTACGGTTCGGCTCCGATTCCCAACCCCAAGGCGATTGCGGACCCCAAGGTGGTTCGGGCCAACCGCTTCGAGTTAACGCAGACGCGGGCCGACGTGATTTTCGCCTTTTTCGGCGCCAACGAGTCCTGGGCTGGCGAAAAAGGATTGAACAAGTTCAAAAACGATCTGGAGCAATGGCTGCGGCACACACTGGCCCAAAAGTACAACGGCCGGAGTGCTCCCCGCCTGGTGCTGTTTTCCCCGATCGCGGTGGAAGACCATCGCTCCCCGCATCTGCCCACCGGTGAAGCCGTCGTGCGGCGCAACCGCCAGCTCCAGCAGTATACCCAGGCCATGCAGGAAGTGGCCGCCCGCCACCAGGTCCCGTGCATCGATCTGTTCACTCCGACACTGGCTCTGTATGCTCAAGTCAAACGCCCGCTGACCATCAACGGCATCCATCTGACTGAAGAAGGCCATCGCAAACTGGCGGAGATCATCGACGCCGCCCTCTTCACACCGCCGAATCAACCCTACACGCCACCGGAGGAAGCCCTGCTGGCCCGCATCCGGCCCGCTGTCCAGGACAAAGCCTTCCACTGGTTCCAGCGCTACCGCGTCACGGACGGTTATTCCACCTATGGCGGGCGGGCTTTCCTCAAATTCGTCAACGGGCAGACCAATTACGAAGTGATTCAGCGCGAGCTGGAAATCCTCGACATCATGACCCACAATCGGGACAAAGTCATTTGGGAGGCGGCCCAGGGACGCACGGCCCAACCCGATGACAGCAACCTGCCACCCTTCATCCCCGTCATTACGAATAAGCCCGGCCCTCTCCCCGGCGGCAAGCATGTCTTCCTTTCCGGCGAAGAAGCCATCAGCAAGATGACCCTCGGTAAGGGATTGAAAGTCCAACTCTTCGCCGATGAGAAAATGTTCCCGGAGTTGGTCAATCCCGTGCAGATGGCCTTTGATCCGCAAGGCCGGCTTTGGGTCGCCGTCTGGCCGCTCTACCCCCACTGGAAACCCGGCGAACCGTACAACGATAAACTGCTGATCCTGGAGGACACCAACGGGGACGGCAAGGCGGATCGCTGCACCGTCTTTGCCGATCGCTTGCAGAATCCCACCGGCTTCGAGTTTTACAACGGCGGCGTCATCGTGGCCCAAGCCCCGGACCTGATGTTCCTCAAGGACACCGATGGCGACGGCAAGGCAGATGTTTATGAACGCATCCTCCACGGCCTGGATACGGCGGATACCCATCACACGGCCAACAGCTTTGTCTACGATCCCGGCGGCGCCTTGTACTTCCAGGAAGGCACATTCCACCACACGCAGGTGGAAGACCCCTATGGACCTCCGAAGCGTTCGGCCAATGCCGCCGTGTTCCGCTATGAACCCCGCACCCACAAGTTTGAGGTCTATATCTCCTTCGCCTTTGCTAATCCCCACGGGCATGTCTTCGATCGCTGGGGACAGGACATTGTCATCGACGGAACGGGAGCGCAGCCGTATCACGCCACCCTGTTCAGCGGTTATCTCCCCTTCCCGCACAAGCACGCCCGCCCGCCCCAGGTGTACCAGCAGCGGACTCGCCCCTCCGGCGGAATGGAGCTGCTCTCCAGCCAACATTTCCCCCCGGAATTTGAGGGGAACCTGATCGTGACCAACTGCATCGGTTTCCAGGGGCTGCTCCGCTATCGCCTCAGTGACGACGGCGCCAGCTTCAAGGGTCAGGAACTGGAACCGATCCTTTCCAGCAGCGATCCGAACTTCCGGCCGGTCGATGCCAAAGTCGGCCCGGATGGCGCCCTGTACTTCCTCGATTGGCACAATCCGATCATCGGCCACATGCAACATAATCTGCGGGATCCCAGCCGGGATCGGAGCCACGGGCGGGTCTACCGGGTCACTTACAACGGCCGGCCTTTGTCCAACTCCCCCCGCATCGCCGGCGAGCCGATCGACCAACTCGTGGCCTTGCTCCAGCATCCGGAAGACCGCGTTCGCTATCGGGTGCGGATTGAGCTGGGCAGCCGGGAGACGACGGCTGTACTGGCGGCCCTCCAGAAATGGCTCGCCGGTTTGGACAAGAAGGACCCCAACTACGAACATGCCCGCCTGGAGGCGCTCTGGGTCCATCAGTGGCATAATGTGGTCAATCCGGAGTTATTACAAGAGGTGCTGCATTCGCCGGAGTTCCGGGCACGTGCCGCTGCGGTGCGGGTCCTGACTGCCTGGCGGGATCGCCTGCCGCAAGCTCTGGATTGGCTCCGCGCCGCCATCAACGATCCGCATCCCCGCGTCCGCCTGGAAGCCGTGCGCTCCCTGAGCTTCTTCCCCGGTGCGGAAGCCCTGCCCATTCTCGCGGATGTGCTAGCCCATCCCGACGACCCATACATCCGCTTCGTCTTCCGGGAAACCCTCCGCGCCTTGGAACTCGACCTGGGGGTGAGCGGAGGCGGCGGAGGGATCGCCACGGTCCTGGCCAAGATGTTAGCAACTGGCAAAGTACCTCCGGAACGCCGAGCGGCTTATGTGGAAACCGTCTGCCGCCAGGGAACCGCCGCCGATTTGCAAGTCATCTGGAATACCATCGTGGCGGACGCCCAGCAACCGCCGGCCTTGCGCCGCCTGGCTCTGGAGGGGTTGTACGATGCGGCCATGACCCGCGGCGTCCAGCCTCAAACCCCCGGGGATTTGTCCCCCTTGCTCCGTGCCACGGACCTGGAACTGCGTGCCGCCGCCATACGGCTGGCCGGAGCCTGGAAGATCGCCATCGTGGCGATCCGTACCCTGGCGGAGGAATCGGCCCAACCTTTGCCCGTGCGCTTGGCGGCGGTGGAAGCCCTGGGCCGTGCGGGTGATGCCGACTCGCTGGCAGTATTGCGCCGCCTGGGGCAGAACGCCCAGCCCTTGCGCTTGCGCTGTACAGCTCTGGCCGCCCTGGTCCGCCATGATCTGGACGGTGCAGCGAACCTGGCGGCGGCAGCCCTCCAACAAGTCGCTGATACGGACGATGCCGCCCCCCTCCTCGATGCGTTCCTCACCCGCAAGGGCGGACCGGAAAAACTGGCCGCGGCACTCCAGCGCACGCCCCCTGCCACCGATGCCGCCAAACTGCTGCTGCGCTACCTCTACACCGCCGGCCGCTCGGACCGCGAGCTGACCGACGTGTTGAGCAAGGCGGCTGGTTTGAGCGGCGAATTCAAGCCCCCCACACCGGCGCAAATCAAAGAACTGGCCGCTGAAGTGCTGGCGAAAGGCGACCCGGCCCGCGGAGAGCGACTCTTCCGCCGAGCGGACCTCGGTTGCTTCAAATGCCACGCTTTGCAAAGGGCCGGCGGCAATGTCGGACCGGAACTGACCGCCCTGGGAGGTTCCTCACCCGTGGACTACGTCGTGGCCTCCGTTCTCGATCCCAATGCGGCTATCAAGGAACAATACACCACCCGCATCATCACCACCGTGGAGGAAACGGTCATCACCGGCATTGTCGTAAGTCGGGATGACCAGCGGGTCCTGCTCCGCGATGCGACCGGCAAGCTCCTGACCATTCCGGTCAAGGACATCGAATCGGAACGCGAGGGCCGCTCTCTGATGCCCGAAGGCCTCACCCGCTTCCTGACGCATCAGGAACTGCTCGATCTGTGCCGCTTCCTGGCGGAGTTGGGCCGGCCTGGCCCTTACGCTGTCTCTACCACGCCGACCGTGCAACGCTGGCGCATTCTCCGGCCGCGCGACCCCGCCCTGCTCCGCGATGTCCCCAGCGATGCCGTCTTCCAGCGACTTGTGCTCGCCGCCGATCCCGCGGCGTGGGAAGCGGCGTATGCCACCGTTTCCGGCCATCTGCCCCTAGAAGAACTCCGCCGTCCGGGCAGTCCCAACATCGTCTATGCCCAAGGAGAAGTGGAATTGGCCAACAATGGCCCGCTTCTCTTCCGCATCGAAGGACCGGTGCAACGGGCGTGGATCGATGGCCGGACCCTGAACATGCAGGGGAATACTCCGGTTCGCCTGACAGCGGGCCGACACCGACTCACTTTGCGACTAGACCTTTCGCGCGAACCGCCCGGCGCCATCCGCGTCACGGTCACAAAACCGGAGGGAGCCGCCGTCCATTACGAAGTCGTCGGCGGACCTTAAGCCCCGGTTGTCCATCCCCAACACCCAGGGGGGAACCTTTATTCCCCTGCCTATCCCTAACAGTTAGCGGGGAACGTTTAGCCCTTCACGAAACTGCTAGCGGAGCCGGAGAAGGGTTGGACTTCTTCCGAAGCAGGGCTTCACTTCTTTTTGAGAGGCGGGAGGCCGCCATTGGGGCTGAGGCGCTTCCACCAGTCCGGCCCTTCCGCCTCGACCTGGGCATTGATCCGGGCAAGTTCTTCGCGCAATTCCTGGAAGATTTTCGGCTCCTTGTCTCGCAGATTTGTGGTTTCCCCGGGGTCGTTTTTGAGGTTGTACAGCTCAAATTTCTGGAAGTCGCGCGAGGCGAGCAGTTTCCAGTCGCCGCGGCGCAGGGCCAAATGCAGATCGTAGGGAGCCATGTCCAGCCGCCAATAGAGCGGGATCGGCCGCTCCACCGCCGTGGCTTTTCCGGTCAGCACAGGCAGGATATCCACGCCGTCGAGCACCCGGTCCTTGGGAGGTTGCACGCCCGCTAGCCGCAGGACAGTCGGGAACAAATCGGAGCCGATCACGGGGACATCGCAGGTGGTGTTGGGTGGAATATGTCCCGGCCAGCGTGCTATGCCTGGAACGCGGATGCCCCCTTCATACAGAGCACGCTTTCGCCCGCGCAAGCCTCCGACGGAACCACGGGGCAGGCCCTTGATCCCGGTCCCTTCCGGCCCATTATCCGAGGTGAAGAATACAAACGTGTTATCCGCTAACTTGAGTTGCTCCAGAGCTTGCATCAGCATCCCGAAGGCATGATCCATTTGGGTAACATTGCCGTGATGTTGGCGAATTTCTGGATCGGAAAAACGTTCGTAAGGCTTCTGGAACTGCGGGTCCGTCGCGATGGGAAGATGCGGCTCATGGGTCCATACCGCCAGGAAGAACGGTTTGGATCGGTCGCGGTGTTCTCGCAGCCAGCGGATCGCCTCCTCCACAACCAGGATCGCCGAGTAGCCTTCCCACGGCCCCACCGGCTTGCCATTGCGCACGAAATTGTTGGGGTTGTGATGGCTCGGTGCCGCATTGTTCTGAGTCGCCAGCCACCAGTTGTACCCATGATCGTTCGGCTGGGGATGGGCCGGATTGTTGAACTTACCATTGAGATGCCACTTCCCCACATGGCAAGTGTCGTAGCCGTGCTCACGCAACAGTTTCGGCAGGGCTAGCTCACTGCTGCGCAAGTGCACTTCCGAGCCTTGCTGAATCCAGGTGAAAACGCCATTGCGGTACGGCGTCCGCCCCGTCAGAATCGCGGAACGCGACGGGGAGCAGACGGCGCTAGCGGCGTAACACTGGGTCAAACGCACCCCTTGCTTGGCAAAAGCATCGAGATGAGGCGTATGCATGGCGGGATGGCCGTAACACCCCAGGTCCCCCCATCCCAAATCATCTGCCAGGAAAATGACCACGTTGGGCCGGGTCTCCGCTGCCACTCCGCTTGTCCCCCAGGCCAGGCTCCCCGCCAGGATCATCCACCAGCGCAGCATCGCTTCCTCCCTCTGGTCTCCACAGGCTGAAGAAAGGCGGCCACTTGACCAACGTCCACCATTATGCCTGAACCAACAGTGACAGGGAAAGGAAATTTTGGCTCGGCTTCTCGCTTGAGGAATAACCGATTCCGCGGGAGGAAAGCGGTTCACAAATGCGGTGGCAAGTCGAGAACCCGACGGAGCCGGAGGAGGGGGAATCGCGGGTCTGAGGGACCAATCGTATCCAATCGGTCGTGTCCGGGGTAGCTTGTGCCCTCCGTCGGCGCTGGAATCTGCTCACCAATCAGGAGTAAAGACTTCTCCGCCGTTGCGCGTCTGGATGGCGTACCACACCGGCAGGCTGATGGAATTGTTGATGCTGTGCACGGAACCGTCGGCAAACAGGCAGTTCAGACCCATCGGATGGCGGCTGTAAAAGTCCTCGATGTGAGCGGAGGGGCTGTTCGGTTCATGATCCCCCCGGCCGAGCACCAGCACCGGATGGTGTTCATGCTGGCTAGGGTCCCGGCGGTAAGGAACCTCCACTCCCGGCGGCGCCCCGACCCACGTGGACAAAGCAATGTCGCTGCTGCGCTCCCCGACGATATACGTATTGCTCAGGCCATCGGTCATATCCCCGAAGCGCACCCGGCTGTTGCGGTAAAATGTGCCGTTGCCCCGCCCGACCTCATCCTCTAGCTCGTTGGTGCCGAACACGCCGATGTAATTCCCGTGGGCCAGATTCATGACTGCGCCTGACGTAGTGAAGACCCCGATTGAACTGTCCGAAGGACAGAGGAACACCTTCAAACTTTGCGTGCGAACCGCATCATGCATCGGGGCTGCTATCGGGGCATTGAAATTGATCTGCCGGCGGAGATTCTCCTGCTCCAGGTCCGCCAGCAAAAACGCCGCCCATCCCCATCCCGGACCCGCTTCATCCTCCGCCGAGGCCAGTACGGAGGGAACTGCACTCTGATACCCCGGCGGCAGCATCCCGAAACGGTCGTGATAATTGTGCAGCGCCAAACCAATCTGTTTGAGATTGTTCTTGCATTGCAGCCGGGAAGCCGCCTCCCGCACCTTTTGGACCGCGGGCAGCAACAAGCCAATCAGAATCGCGATGATCGCTATCACCACCAGCAATTCAATGAGAGTGAAACCGCGTCGCATAAGAGCAACCATGTCCCACATCCGTCGATGAAGGTGATACTATGATAACCCTAATTGTAAACCAAGTAAAACCAGATGTCCACTCTTTTTTTCCAGGGCAGGGGAAAGGGGCAGGAGCGGGTTTGGCGGAGCGGTGTCGATATGGGCCGATGGGTTCTTGCAGTGTCGATGGGTTCGAGGGGTTCTTACGGTTTGCGTCCCGTGGCGAGGATGCGGACCGTTTCGCGGTCGTAGTACCGGCCAGCGACGAAAACCCCCTCGATTTTGCGAATGTTGCGGATGTCGGTGAGGGGATTGGCTGACAGCAGGACGAGGTCGGCGTATTTGCCACGTGCGATCGAGCCGAAGTCGGCGAGGCGATCCAGGAACTCGGCGGGTCGGATCGTCGCCATTGCCAGGGCTTCCCGTGGGGATAGACCCGCTTGGACGAGCAACTCCAATTCATCGAGCAAGCCGGAGCCGGGAAAGCAATACGGCACAGGGGAATCCGTCCCCGCCATCATCTTGACACCCGCCTCATGCATCGCGCGGACCAAGCGTAAATGGCCGGCGTAGAGCCGCTTCATGTTCTCGATGTCCTGGGGAGACAGCTCGATGTTGCCGAAGAGGGGGAAGCGAACTCGCCCGGCCTTGACCGTGTGGAACCACGTCGTGCGCACCGTCAGCGGGAGGTAGGCCTTACGGGGATCGTTGAGGAAGTTTTCGTCGTGCAAGCTCGCCCAGTTTCGCCGGCAGACCAGCGTGGGTACGACCCAGGTGCCGTTGGCGACGAATTTGCGGAACAGAGCTGCCGCTTTCTTCGCATCGTAGCTGTCGAGGGCTTTGACCTCGAAGCGCCAGCCGCTGGTGGCATTGAGGGTGTCATCGGCCAGAGCGCCGGCCCGGATCAGGCCAGCGATTTCCTTGCGCAGTTTCGCCTCGTCCTGAGAGCAGGCCAGGAAGATACCGTGGGCATGTTCCAGGGATTTCTGTCCTTTGTCCGAGGCAGCAGCGGCACCGACCAGGTGCGGAACATGCCCCACGACCGGCAAGGGCTGCGGACCGCGCTGGGCCTCGTCCAGAATGGCGTCATACACCTCTGGCAGGAGGAAGGGATAGACTTTGACGAAGGCATCACCGTTGGCCCGGACCTGCCGCACCGCCGCCCGGCCTTGTTCCGGCGTGGCCGCTACGATGGTGCTGTGGGCCACCGTGGCTTTATCGCCATTGAGGCCGTCGATCACTTTGGTCGTGGCGATGATTCGCGGTCCGATGCGTTGGCCGGCGGCAGCCTCCTGGCCCCAGCGCGCCACCGGCGGGAGCAATGGCGAGCCGCTGTACATGTGCCGCACCCCGGTCACCCCGTAGCCGACATAAAGCAGGAGGAAGCCTTCCGCCTCAACGTGGGCGTGCATATCCCACAAACCGGGGATCAGATACTTGCCCCGGCCATCGATGACCTGCGTCCGCGGCGGTATCTTCGCTTCCGCAGCCGGCTCGACTGCCACAATGCGATCGCCGCGGATTAGCACGGTGTGGTCGGGTCGAGGCAGGGCCGCTACAGCATCCAGCACCGTCACGCCAACGATGGCCGTGTATTCTGCTTTCTCTTGGGAGGGAGACGCGCCTTTCTGGCCTCCCTTGAGGAGGGTGAGAGACCCTCCGAGGCTAGCCAGGACGACTAATATCACCTGGGCGAGACGCGGTACCTGCCGAAATGTAAGCATGATCGCCTCCTGCTGGAAGTCATCTCCTGCCGTGTCCGCTGGGAAGCGGAACCTGGGGGGATCCCCCGGCCCAGCAGTCCTCCCACTGGCTACACTATTCTTCGCCAGCGTTGTCCACAATCCAAGCGCGACCGGAGTCATTCCCATGATGCCAGCGACGCTTTCGGAACGTTTTGCTGCGGCCTTCCCTCGTTCGCGCGCCCTGTTCGCCCAAGCGGCCCGGCTCTTTCCCAATGGAGTCACCCACGAAACCCGCCGCCTGGACCCCTTCCCCATTTATGTCTCGCACGCCCGCGGGCCTTACAAGTGGGCCGTCGATGGCCAGCGCCTCATCGACTATTTCGTCGGCCACGGCGCCCATCTGCTGGGGCATTGTCCGGAACCGGTCGTCCGAGCGGTGCAGGAACAGATGGCACGGGGGACCCATCCCGGCGCCTGCCATGAATTGGAAATTGCGTGGGCGCAGTGGGTGCAAAAACTCATCCCCTCTGCCGAACGCCTGCGCTTCACCAGCAGCGGGACCGAAGCCACTCTGCTCGCCTTGCGCCTGGCCCGACTCCACACCGGCAAAGCCAAATTCCTGCGCTTCCAGGGGCATTTCCATGGCTGGCACGACCTGGTCACACCAGGAGCCGATCCACCTTATGAGGATCTCTCCGTACCGGGAGTGCCGGAGGCAATCGCCCAGCTCGCCGTGGTTGTTCCGCCCCATGATCTCAATCGCGTCGAGGATACGCTGAGGCGGGATGGAGATATCGGCGCGGTCATTCTCGAACCGACCGGCGGACATTGGGGCACTGTCCCGATCCGCGGCGAATTCCTTCGGGGCTTGCGGGAGATCTGCACCCGTTGGCAGCGCGTGCTGATTTTCGATGAGGTTATCACGGGCTTCCGGGTCTCGCCCGGCGGAGCGCAGGGGTACTACCAGGTCCAACCCGACTTAACGACCTTGGCGAAAATCCTAGCAGGCGGACTACCAGGAGGCTGTGTTGCGGGCCGGGCCGACATCCTCGCCTGGCTGGAACACCGTCCGGGCAAAAAGCGCATCCGCCATCCCGGCACCTACAACGCCAATCCGCTCTCTGCCGCCGCCGGGATCACGGCTCTGCAACTGATCGCCGACGGCACCCCCTGCCAGCGCGCCAATGCAGCGGCCCGGCGATTGCGCAACCGCCTCAACCAACTCTTCTCCGCCCGCCAGATTCCCTGGATCGCCTACGGCGATTTCTCGATGGTCAAGATTCTGCCCCACCACCACGGCCCCCGACCCCCAGAACACCACGGCGATTCCGACGCCTTCATCCCCTGCCAAGGTGATGTTCAGGCCCTGGACGGCCCCAAGGACCCCCGCCTCATCTCCGCCCTGCGCCAGGCCATGCTCCTCCACGGCGTAGACTGGTGGGGACTGGGAGGCATGACCTCCTGCCAACATTCGGACGAAGTGATCGATGCCACGGTGGAAGCCTTCGACCAAGCGCTGGACGAACTTCCCCCTGCCCTCCTGACCGCTCCCCCTGCACCGCTTCACTCTTGATTTGTCAAATCTAGCATTTTCGCATCGTGACATAATTTTGCCACAATGCTATTCCCCCGGATTTTGACCCTTTTCCTTGAAAGGGTCCGGATTGTTGTCAAATCGCTCCAAATCGCGGTCCGTCCAACCGAAATGATGGGCGATCTCGTGGATGACCGTCTTGCGGATTTCGATGCGGAGCTGTTCAGGATCGGGAAAATCCTCCTCCAGGGGCCGCTTGAAAATGATGATTCGGCTGGGATGTTCGAGCATATCGGCCGCCGCCACTCCTTCCAGGGGTTGAAAGTAGCCATAGAGCGTCTCGCCCGCAGCGATCTCCTCCTCAGTGAAACCTGCCTCCCGGAGAAACTCTTCGCTGGGTTCCTCTTCCACATCGATGACAATGTTCCCCAAATGCTGCCGGATCTCCGCGGGCAAGCTCTCCACTGTTTCCCGGACAATCGCACAAAACTTCTTCATCGACATCCGCCTCATGGTTCCCTTCCCGCCCTTATCCGACTCCAGCCGGCCAGCTTCTGCCAGACCCAATCTCCATCATCACTGATCCCCATCATCACTGATCCAATCCATCATCTCCTAACCATCCTATCCCCTCGCACCGGTGAATCGGCCCCAACTTCTCATCACCCGCCCGATTCAACCTCGGTCTCACTCCGTCTCACAGGATCAACATAGCGTCGCCATAGCTATAGAAGCGGTACTCGCGAGCGACGGCTTGCTCGTAGGCTTGTTTCAGCAGTTCATCCTTATTCACGAAGGCGCTCACCAGAAGGAGCAAAGTCGTGCGTGGCAGGTGGAAATTGGTGATGAGGGCATCCACGATCCGAAACTCGAAGGGCGGATAGATGTACAAATCGGTTTCCCCGGTGAAGGGAGCCAGGAGCTGGGTTTGGCCCTGGCGGGCTGCTGTCTCCAGAGTCCGGACCGTCGTGGTTCCAACCGCTACCACTCGCCCGCCGCGCTGCCGTGCGGCCTGGATCGCCGCGACTGTTTCCGCTGTCACCTGGCACCATTCGCGATGGATGGTATGCTGCCGTGGGTCCTGCGTCTTGATGGGAGCGAAGGTCCCCAGACCGACATGCAAGGTGACGCGGGCGAGGTTGACTCCGGCTGCCGTCAGTTTCTGGAGCAATTCCTCCGTGAAATGCAGGCCCGCGGTGGGTGCTGCCACCGATCCCGCTTGCGCGGCAAAGACCGTTTGGTAGCGTTCCCGGTCCGCCGGTTCATCCCGGCCTTTGCGGATGTAGGGCGGCAGAGGCACATGGCCATGCCGTTCGAGCAATTCCCAGGGGCTGCCCGCTTCCTGGGGTTCCATAAGCCAGTGGTGGTCCGGCGTACGACCCTGTAAGATCAGGGTCAGGCCGCTGTCGGTGATGAAGCGTGTGCCCCGGCCGGGGTGGCCGCGCGTCTTGGCCAGCATTTCCCAGAGTTGCCCCTGAGTTTGGAGAAACAGCGCTTCCCACCGCCCACCCGTGTCCGCCCGCCGGCCGATCAACCGAGCCGGGATCACCTTCGTATCGTTGATTACCAGCAGATCACCAGCTTGGAGCAATTCGGGCAGCTCACGGAAAATCCGATGCTCGATGCTCCCGCTCTGCCGACGCACGACGAGAAGGCGCGAGGCATCACGCCGCTGAGCGGGATACTGGGCAATCAGATGCTCCGGCAGCTCATAGTCGAAAAAGGGCATAGCCGCTTTGGAGGCGTCGCTTAGCTCCTGCCTCTGGGATGCGAGAAGCTCTCGGTTTTGGAGTATTCCGGCTACTTGAAGCTTTTCACCCATTCCACGAAGGCCTTTTTGTGTTTTTCCACCGTTTTGGCCGGTCCCAACAGCGTCATGGAATATACGATGGTGCTGCCGTTTTCCTGAACCTCAAAGATGACGTACAACTGCCGGTAATCCGGGACGCGGGTGATCTTGGCATCCGGGGCGAAGGGCGGAAACTTCTTGAGGTAAATCCCGCGGATGTCTTGGAGGTAGGCGTCGTACTTGCCGCCAAAGGAGAATTTTTCCACTTGGATGGCCTCCTCACGCTTGACCCCCGGCGGAATCTCGAACTTGGCCTCCTGACGCTTCAGGTTCGCCTCCACCGCCCCGCCGCCGCGCAGGACGAACAGGGCCAATTCGGCATCTTCGGGGTCGCCTTCGGCTTTAGCCAACTTGAACTGCATCATCCGCAGGGACTTTGGAGGCAGGGGTTCTTCCCGCCAATCCGCCGGTGTCACCGCTTTACACCCGGCCAGCTCGACCGTCACCCCCTTGCGCTCTTGGCCGGACAGAGCCGTCCCGATCACCAATACCCCGGTTACTACTCCCACAAACCGCATCATGAGACTCTCCTCCTGCGTTTTCGTCCCGTGAATGCGCCCCCGGCAGGCAGCATTTCTGGTACTGCCCCTTGCGGCGCCCGTGTGCCATCCCCTTGGAACCAAGCTCATTCTATTAGCCAGGGACGAGAAAGCCGAGGAAAGGACTATTTCGGCACGATTGAGACGTGGGTTCCCTATGAAAAGGAAGGCCCGCAGAAAGGGGAGAGCAGGCCATCACCGCAACCATGGGGCGCCGCCGGTGTTCAGTCCTGGGCGTGGGGAATGCGCGCAGGTACCGCGGTCTCCTCTTGGGAAGCCACGGGCGGAGAGGGCAATCCCTCCGTCTCGAAAGGCACAAAAGCGGAGGATGAATTCGTCGTTCGCCCCTCGTCCTCGACCAAGGCATCCAAGGGGACGAGAGTGACCACCTCCTGTTCCTGTCCCTGGCCGACGGCAGCGGCCTGCGGCTGGGATTGCACCGCCGCACTCCCGGAGTTCCCGGACGCCTGCGGCGACGGTTCCGTGGTCGGCATCCTCTGCTTATCTTCCGGCTTCAAGAGGACCCAAAGATATCCGCCGCCAAGTGCCGCCAGAATTGCTCCGGCTCCGATCGCTTTCCGCATCGGAGAGGACCATCTGCCTCGTGCGTCCATAGGCGCCTCCCGTAGATTCGCCTAATTCAACTCAACACCGGCGGACAAAGACGGCGGAAGCTGCCGCTCCACAGAACAGTCCATACCACCCCGCACCTCTCCTTGCCAAGAGGAATCCGCAGCTCCAGCGGCTTCATTCGTGAAAAACCTAAATACGTCTCGGCCTGGACCGGATATCCACGGAAAACCAATCTGATTTCTGAAAGAGGGATGAGAAGTCGAAATACGGCGGTGTCCAGACATCACGCGGAGCGTTAAATCTGTGAGTGATCGCAGGAGCTGGTCTCCGCGACACGGAGATACAAGCGGTGGGTCAACGCGGTGTTGACCGGCACACAACTATCCCATACGAGGGAGGAATCGAGTCATGCGGAAGCTGTTTCTGGCCACGGCGAGCGTGTTTCTGATGGCCGGTCTGGCGTATGCGGTGGATGTGATCGTCGTCCGCTACAACGCCGACACCAAGGAAGTGACTGTTAAGGAAGGGGACAAGGAGGTGACTTACAAGATCGCCGAGAATGTCAAGGTGATCCTCAAGGACAAGGAGGGCAACACCAAGGAAGGCACCTTTGCGGATTGGGAGCGGCGGCTGAAGTTCACCGGTGGCAAATTTGGGGGCAAAGGCGGCACACGCTTTGGAGGCGGCAAGGCCGACATCACCGTCAAGGACGGCGTGATCACGGAAGTCACCATCACCTCATTCGGCCGGAAGAAGAACTGAAGCCCCCACCCTGGAGTGAGGCTGCGCGTCACTTGGCCACGGAAGTCCAACGGGCCTCGGCCTGGGTTTGAGCGTATTGCTTTCGGCTTTGGGGTCCGGTGTCTGGCGCCGGGCCTTGTTTTTTGCACTTTTCTGAGACGGTTGGGAAAAATTGTTCTTCCCAAAAGTTGGGGTGCATTCTGAATCGTCTGTCCACCCGGCGTTAGCATCCTTCCCCACCCGCCGGCCCGCTGAACCTCACGGCCCCTTCCATTGGACGAAGGCTTCGAGGGCGAAGTATTCGGGAAGTCCCAGGGCGTCGTAGATGCGGGCGGTGTGGCGATTGCGTTCTTCAGCCCGTTGCCAGAACTCCCGGCGGTCGGCTCCACCGGGGAACATCGCCCGATCCTTCTGGGACTGGTGGCGGAAGATGGCTTGCTTTTTCCGTTCCAGGATGTCGGGGCTGAGCGGCACGGCCATTTCGATTTCGTGGGGTTCCCATTCCTCCCACGCCCCTTTGTAGAGCCAGACCTGGCAGGGAAGCTGGCCGTGCTGTTCCTGGAGCCGGCGGAGAGCGGCGAAGATGGCCTCGGCACAGAGGCGGTGGGTCCCGTGCGGGTCGGAAAGCTCGCCGGCCATGTAAATCTGCTTCGGCTGGAGGCGCTGCACCAGAGCGACCAGATCATCGATGTCCTGGGGATGGATGGGGTCCTTCGTGATCCGCCCCGTTCGGTAGAACCGCAGGTTGAGAAAGCTGAGGT
>Ga0101943_1000899_pt1 | contig 33970 bp, 27 predicted proteins | sample DewCreD2012metaG_5_FD_75244 | JGI IMG/M metagenome (GOLD analysis project Ga0101943, IMG submission 75244) | Hot spring sediment bacterial and archeal communities from British Columbia, Canada, to study Microbial Dark Matter (Phase II) - Dewar... ... | reverse complement strand
TCACGCTCGACAATGTCAAGTGCTCAACGCCTTTCGGCATCAGAGGTCTCTGCACTCCTTCGTTTCCTGGTTCTCCCTGGCCGACAGCCCCGGGGTGCTCAACGCCTTTCGGCATCAGAGGTCTCTGCACAGCACCCCCAAATCCAGATTCGAAAACCGGCCAGTTTTCAAGCACCTCCTCCAAGACCCGCCCGGTAGCCCGCTGCCACGCTTGACGACCTGCCGCCACGCGCCGATGCTTGATCGCGTCCACACCGGCCTCCTCCTGGCGTCAGACGATCCGAAACGTGGACTCCGCGTCCCAGGACTGACCTTTTCGCTGCCGTATGGCGCCGGCACAGCGGTCGCACAGGGGAATGATGAGCAGGTCATCCGCTGGCTCCAGCACCTGCGCCAGTTCCCACCGCAACCGCTCCAATTCCGTCTTCGTAAGCCGACAACGAAACACACTGAACTGCACGCGCTCGCCGTATCCCTCCAGCACGCGAGCCGTCTGCCGCAGCCGCCGATCATCACGGACGTCGTATGCCACCAGATGCCAGCTTCGCATCGTTACCGCAGCCGTGCCCGAGCGAAGAGGCCTGGTGAGCCGCTCCACTCTTTCTCAAGCAGACGAATCTCCAGCTCTATCGCCCGGGCGTAGCTCAACGAATATCCCAGCACAGGATGCTTCCAGCTCTCCTGCAACCGGGCTTCAAAGATCTGTACCGCCTTCCGCCGACCGCTCTCCGACAGCCAGACACGCGCACGGGTGATCGAGAAGTCGCCCGTGGCCCATTGGCGGCGATTGATCGATGCGATCAGCGGCATGTCCCACAACGGGACACGAAACAGCTCCATGAGATCGAGCGCCAGCGGATACGCGGCCGAGCGGGGCGCATGGTAGAAGCCGAGCGATGGGTCCAGCCCCACGGCCAGAATCGCGTGCTGGACCCGACTGTAAAGCAGGGCGTAGCCAAAGCTGAGCGCCGCGTTGAACGGATCGCGAGGCGGACGGCGGCTGCGACCCTGGGGCGCCAGAACGGTGCGCTGCTCCGGTCGAATCAGATGCGGCAGCGCCTCAAAGTACGCCTTGCCGGCCACCCCCTCGTGCCCGCGCAGCGTCGCTACTCCCTCGGCACGGGCAGCGTCCTTCAAACGTGCCCGCAGCGTGGTGATCGCGGCGGTCACGGCCTCTCGCGCCTCTCGGTCCTCACGCGTCGCCCGCAGCAGAAAGCGCAACTGGCTCGTCATGCGCGCGACCACCAGTCGGCGAGCCAGTCGCAGCGCCACACCCGGATCGGTCACCGCCGCGTACTGGCGCAACCGCCGCTGAACGACGCCCGCCGTCGGAGCGACGCCGCCCACATACCGGCCGCCGCCGGTAAGCCAGTGCACACCCACGTCATGCGCAACGCACAGTTGGAGCGCCTGGGAGCTGATCTGTACCGGGCCGTGCAGCACCACCGCCCCAACGGACCGCACCGGCAGCGACTCCGCTTCCCGCCCCTCCACGGCCACGACCAGCCGGTCACCGGCGCGCCGCACCATCGCCCCGGGCGTCAGCACATGGACCACTTCCCGGTCTGGCACGGCCGGAAAAAGCCGTGCCGGCTCGTGCTCGGCCCCTGTGACGAAGCGCTCCTCCTCCGGCAGGCAGACGGGCGCCAGCGAGCAGCGGGCGCACTTGCGCTCATCGGTGATGACCGGCGGTCGCTCTCCACGCGCTCGCACCGCGCGCGCCCGTGCGACCGCATCCCGCACCTGGGCGCGCAGCTCCTCGGTCAAGGGCACCCGCACGGTCACGTTTTCGGCATGGTAGCGCACGCGTCCCTCTGGCACCGGCTGGCCGCGGTCCTCCTCCAACAACATGGCGTAAGCCGCTACCTGCAGGGCATCCGACGGCCAAGCGGCGGGTTCGCCATCTGGGCCTCGGTACGCTCGGCCGCGCTTGTGCTCATACGGCACCAGCGCACCGTCACGGGTCCGGACGGCGTCCACCCGGCCGACCAGCCCCAGCCGCTCACTCATGAGCTCCAGCCCCCGTACTTCAGTGCCACTGGGATCGTCCTCCGCGCGCTCGGTGTGCAACGTGCGGCCAGCGTAGACGGCGTCGTCCGCCAGGCGGATCGCCTCCACCTCCTCCAGATAGAACAGCCGCTCGCAGTACGTCAGTGAGTGCAGCCCCATGACCCGGATCAGCGGCTCCGCCGGGTCATGCGGGTCCTGCGCCGCCGCGTCATCCGCAGGGGGCGGCTGCGGCCCTGATTTTTCACCCGGCATCACACCACCCCCTACCCGGTCTCAGGTGGAGCGACGGGCACCCACGCCTCCTGCGGTGGCTCCACGACTGCAGCCTCGCCCGGCCGCAACCGGAACTGACCGTAGCGGGTACCGGCTGACCCCACGTGGTCGACCCAGAGCGGAAGCGCCAGCGGGCCGTCCGGGTCCAGAACCAACCAGCGTGGTTCCACCCCGGCGAGGTCGTCCGGCCGCAGCAGACGAAGCTCGTCCACCAGGTGGGTGCTCTCTCCCAACGACAGCCCGCCGAAGCGCGGCACTGCTCCGGGGTTTTGCAACGCCTGTGCCAGCCGGTCCGCCAGGCTGGGGCGCCGCTCCCGCTCACCGGGACGCACGCACACGGCCAGACGAAGGCCGGTGAGTAATTCCTGGAAATCGGGTCGCTTGTTCTCCTTCACGCCAGGGGAAACCTTCTCACTCTTGATTCGCCACAGACTGCGCAGGACGCGCGACAGCGCCGGTTCGGACAGCAGAGCTACCGCCAGTTCCGCGCCCTGATGGACTAGGCGGTCAGGCTCACCGATGGCCGAACACAGCATGCCGTACACGGTCGCTGGCGGCGGTACCGGTAGGGTCTCCAGGTATTCGCGCGCCCGTGGAGATCGGAACGACGCCACGGGCACGGCCACGTAACAGGCAAGCGCCGGCATGACGACCACCTCGCCTTCCTCGTGCGCGCCCCTCATCAGGGGGTCAAGCGCGTCGGTGCCTTCCGCGCCAAGACACCCGTTCGCCCCGGCAGGGGTGGCGGGCTCACACGGGCAGCATCCTGGCGCCCGACGGTACGGTGACCTAGCCAATACGGCCGGATGATCGCTCAGCGCGCTTCCGAGGTGTTGAGGTATGCCGCCAGCCGTTGCTTGACGTCCTCCGCCGCGGCCCGCACGCCTGCATGCACCGTAGCGCCCAGCTCCCGCAGCGCCTGCCCGTCGGCCGTCGCACTGATCGCCCCGCCCACGATCAGCTCGTCAGCGCGGATATCGCCCGCCCGCACCCGCTCTACCACCATGGGTGCGCGCACGGCGCCGTTCTCCTCCCGGAAGGCGTAAAGCATGCGTGGTGCAAAATCATCGGTCCAGCGGAAAATCACCGACTCGGGCGAGAAATCGAACAGGAAGCGGGCGTGATTGCCGGCCACATCGTCCAGTTGCATGAGGCCATCCACTACGTCTAGCGCACGTCTCGGCACCGCCAGCTCGGTCGGCGTCAGCGCGAAGCCGTACTGATAGCGGGTGGCATGGACCTCGGTGCCATACGGCACCGGAAACATGCCTTGCAGGGCTGCGGAGGGCGTGGCGTTGATGCTGGCCGCGTTGAACGTGATGTCGCCCGCCCACGGCGTCAGCGAGATCGCCCGTGTTACCTCCAGCCGGGCGCGTCGGGCGTCGGTCGTCCCACGTGCGCGTCCCCGACGCCGGCCACCGCCCTCCTCTGCGTTGGCCTCGGCCTGCGCCGCCCGCGCCGACATATAGCCGAGAACGTCATCGTCAATGAACTCCACGGCGCCCCGCTGAAAGTCCGGGTCCCGCCACTCGTGTCGGTTGAGCTCGTCCTGCCACTGGCGGTTTGTGGTCAGTCCCTTGCGCTGCCAGCCGTAGCGCAGGGCCCAGCGAATGGCCTCGGCGGAGACGGTGCTGTGTACCGCACCGTTCCACAAAATCTTCTGCAGGGTCGTGATGTTCCCTTCCGTCTCGGCGCGGTTGTTGGCCGCAGTGCCATGATGGGTGCAGATGATGCCAAACAGGTGCCTGGCCATCGCTCACACTCCTCCCGTATTGCTATACTCGTGTGCTTCTGATGCTGGTCATGCCGTCCAGTGCGTGCTGCCTCCCACTCAGCCGTGCTCGGCGACCGAACCCCTCCTCCCTCGCGAAGCTCAACTCGCCGCGGTTGAGCTCGTGTCCCCGTCACTGTCGGGTGGCGTCGACGTCGATTGCTCTTCCGGTGCGGCGTAGCTCACCAGGGCCAGCAGCGCCAGGTCGCGTGTGAGCTGCCAGCGTTCGGGGCCAAGATACGGAAGCAGCTCCCGCCAGCGCTCCTGCAGGGTGGGAATCGGGCCGGCCCGCGACCAGAAATCCACCAGCGCGGCGCGTAGGCTGTCCGCGTTCTTGCAGTGCGCGAAGGCGATCCGCAACCGCTCCCGCTCCCGTTCCGCGAGGTCCTGGAAACGCTCACCCCGCTCCCTAGCCCGGGCGGACAGTGCGCCAAGCCGACGACGCCACGCTTCCTGACAGGCGCGGACAATCGCCGCGTGGGCCGGTTCCTCAAACGCATTGGGTTGAACGACCACCGCAGCCACCCCCCTTGGTGAGGTTTGTGTTGCCCTTGGCTGGCGTTGCGCCAGTGTGATCTCGTAGCTTCGCCATTGCTTCCAGGTGTCTGGTGTCCGTATCACGCCGGTGATGTTCCGCCACCATGGTTGGCCACCGGCCAGGTTGCGGGCCATCAGGTCCAACAGCGGAGAGATCTCCCACAGTGTCCCGCTTTCCACCTCCTCAGTCTCTTCTGCGTCTTCCGTATCTGCGGTCTTCAGAGCGACATCGCTTCGGGACCGGCGTCCACCCCGTCCCCGGCGCCCCTCTGCACCACCCGTGGCGTCCGGCCAACTACTGGCACGTGGCGGCCGAAGAAGGGGAGGCAGGAGCTGTACCGCGACCCGGTAGAGGTGGAGCTGTCCCGGGTCCGTGCTTTCCACCACGAAGCGGTCCATGCGCGTACGCTGCTGCTTGGACCATGGCGCGATGCCGAAGACGATCACGTGGCAGCGGGCAACCGTCATCGTGGACAGCAGGTCCGCGGCCTCCAGCTCCGCCAGCACCCGCAGGCCGGCATCAGCGGCGCCCGCAACGACGAGGTTGCGCACCGGTGTGGAGAGGAACAGTCGTCGGGCGCGCTCGTACGCCTCGAGGTTGTCCAGTTCCGGCAACACCAGGCAGAACTGGGGCCGGATGCCCCGGGTGCGCCGGCGAACACGGAAGTAGATCGCCCCCACCGGCGCGTACAAGAGCGACAGCCACGCGCCGGGTGCCTCGACCAGGGCTGTCGCGTTCGAGAAGGCCACATGCCGGACCACACCGCCGGGAAGGAGCCAGCCCGCAATGACGTTCGGACGATCAAGCCGGAACTCACGTGCCGCCTGTTGATGGGCATAGGCGCTCACCCGTCGATAACGAAACGTGCGTGCCTGGTCGTCGACATCGAGCACCAGCGATCCTCCCGGCCCTGTCGGGGGATCTGCGCTTCGGGTTTTGCCATGCTGGAGAAAGGTGTCAAGCACCGCCGCCTGTAGCGTGGTACCGAGGTCCTGGTGGCTGTCAGGGTGGCCGAGGCCAAGAAACCAGAACCGGCCATCCGCCGTCAGGCGAAACGACTCCTTGATCAGCCGGTCAAAGAACCCCTTCCCGTCACCACTCCAGCTCAGCTCCACCGCGTGCGCGCTCAGCATCCAGGCCCCGCCCAGCCCGTTCAGCTCCTGCTTGAGCCCGGGATGCTCCCGTTCAATGGCGTGCAGTGTTAGCCAGAGGCCGGCCAGCCCCACCCGGTGGAGCGCCGTCATGCCGGGGTCGAAGAGGCCGATCCGCAGGGAACCACCGGTTTGCGCCGTTCGCCGGCGGGTGCTCGTCGTGGTCATGTCCCCTCACCTTCCTCGTTCTCTCTGCTCTCGCCATCGCGCTCCCCAGCGAGGGGAGTAGTCTATGCGGCCGGGCGGCGCCACCAGCACCCCGCGCACGGTGCGCCACCCCCCCGCCTCGGCCGCCACGGGTCCCCACAACATGGGCACCGTGGCGCCGATGAGGGCATCCAGCCGCATCCGACCCTGGGCATCCGCGCAGGTGGCGAGGTCTTCTTCACGAATTACCGGCACGGTCGCCCCCGGTTGACGGAGCGGGGCCGGCTCCAGCGCCCACGACTCGTCCAGCCACGCCGAGGCAACTCGCGGCGGAGGCGGCTCGGCCGCGAGCAGCGCCTGGAAGGCCGTGTCCAGGTCGGCCTGCGCCACCGGCCTTCCGGCCACCTCTGTGAGCCAGCGTCGGGCCGTGGCCAGTGCCTCCCGTGTGTAGGGCGGCGCGTCGGGCGGCTCCACCACCAGTGCTGGCCTCGGTGAGGCGCCGGACTCCGGCGTGGCCCAGCGGTTGAGCCGACCGAGCCGTTGGACCAGGGCGGCAACGTCGGCCAGCTCTGTGACCAAAAGGTCGGCGGAGATATCTAGCGATACCTCACAGACCTGCGTGGTCACGGCCAGCACGCCGCCCGCGTCCGCGCCCGGCTGGAAGCGGTCCACCACCGCGCGGTGCCGGTCCAATCGGTCGCGGTAGCGATAGCGACTGTGGTACGGCTCCACGGGTATCCCCTGCTGCTCCGCCTGTTGGGCCAGGGTGATCGCGCGATCCACGGTGTTGACCACCCACAGCACACGCTGACCCTCGGCGGCCGCGGCGAACGCTTGGCGGCGCGCCTCCTCGGGTTGGGCGGTCTCGATGACGTACCGGGGCAGGCGTTCCAGCTCCGGCGGGCCGGCAATCTCGGACACCGGCTCGCCAAGTCGCTGAGCCAGTGCGTGGATGGCCTCGCGTCGTCGTGGCTGGAGGGTAGCGGTCATGAGCAGCACGGGTGTGCCGCGAAACGCCTCGAGAAACACCATCAATGCCCCGAAGAGCCGGTCATCGTAGAGGTGAACCTCGTCGAAGACAAACGCCGCCCCGGTAAGGGCCGGGAAGCTGAACATCCCCGCGCGGTACTGTTGAATCAGCCCGAGCACGGCATCGGCGGTGCAGACGATAACCTTGGCGCCCCAGGGCTGGAGCCCCTGGTAGCGCAGAAGCTGGCCGGTGACGCCGTTCGTATCCTCCTGCCGGCCGTTCTCCAGGAAGCGGATAATGTCCAGGACGGCACGGCTGTGCACCAGCTCGGCCTCAGTCTGAAATTCGGGAAACGCGTAGGAGACAAAGCCCTCGGTGGCCGTGCCCGTTGTGGGGTAGCAGAAGAAGAGTTTCCGACCGGCGGCCCGGTGTGCTGCCCAGTGGTAGGCCGCCGCCGTCTTACCGGTGCCGCAGCCCGCCGTCACCAGGGTGAGCCGTGCCGGAGAGGCCGCTACCGCCTGCTGGAAGGGGCGCAGGGGGCGGCCTCCCAGCCGACGGGCGGCAGCGCTGGCCAAATCGGGGCCGCTGCACGCCGTGCCAAGGGTGGCGGCCGCCCACTCGGCCGGATCCTGGTGCGCGCGCAGCACGGCCGAGCCGCACACGTCAGCGGCGATCACCAGGGCCGCGACCGCCGCCGCCAGCCGTCGCCATTCACCGGAAGCGTGCTGCCACCACTGGTCGAGTTCCGCGATGAGCGCCCGCACTGGCTGAAGCGCACGGGGCTCGGTGAGCGGCAAACGGAGGTCTGCCATTTGTGGAGGTTCTGGCCGCCCCACCTGCTGGCCGATGGCGCGCAACGCTGCGGTGAAGTCGGGGTGCCCGGTGTAGACCTGCAGGGCCACCGCCCCGGAAGCGCGCGGCTGTAAGGAGTCACCGGGCCGGAACTGGAGATGATGACCGGCCACCGCCCGCAAGGCGATCAGGCGCGCCGGTAATGGGGTCTCGCTGAAGAGCCAATCGTGCAGCTCGGGCGTGGTGGTGAGCAGCCACAGGCCCACGACCTCGTGTCGGAGCGCCTGAGCGAGCGTGGTCTGGCCGCGGACCATGCGCTGGAACTGGTCGTTTGCCTTGCCGATATCGTGCAACAGCGCGCCGAGCACTACGGCCTTAGCAAAGAGCTCCTCGTAGTGGCGCGGATCCAGTCCTAAGGCGGCCAGCATCAACGCGCCCCTGGTCTCAACGAGCCGGCGTGCCACCTGCCCCACGGCAGCCAGATGTCCCGCCAGCGTCTCGGCGGGGAGTGGCTGGTCGGGATCGTTGGAACTCTTGGCCAGCAACCGGAGCACGGTCATACGCACTCCTGATTCACGCCATATCGCTCTGGCTGGTATATGTGCGGGCACAACCGCCTAGCGCCGAACCGAGGTACGGCGTCACGCCGGTTGCTGGCGCAGGGGCAAGAAGATGCCGCATCCAAAGCGCCGGCGGCCGCCGAGCCCGATGGCCTGCAGGCGGATGGCATCGTCCGGGGCAAGGTCCACCACATCAAGCGCATAACCCACGACCGTGCGGTCGCGCACCCGCAGCGTGCGGCGGACCCACGGGTCACGCCCGCCGCGACCGTCCGGCTCCAACGGGCGGTCGGTGCGTCGTGGCACCAGCACAGGTTGCCCTTGGATGCCAAGGGCCGCCAGTTGCGCGCGGGCGGCGTCCAGGAACGATTCAGGGGTGAGCATGCCCTTGATAGTCACGAGGCGGCTGCGCAACCGTGGCGCGGGGCGTAACGCGTACACCATGGGCACGCCGACCTGCAGGCGGCAGCCATCCACGTCCAGGGCCTGACCGGCCAGCGGCAAGACCTTAGGCACCAGGTGCGCCGGCACCCGCAAGGCGAGGACGGAGCGTGGCGTCACGTGGAGGCGGCGTCCACCGGCAAGCTGTCCCAAGATCGGGTGGATACCTACTGAACGGCTGCCGTGGACCCAGGGCAGGACGCGGGCAATCGCGCCGTACAGGGCGTAGCCGTGGTCGACTGGGATTGCTAGAGGCGCACCATCGCCGGCACGTCCGCTGAGCGTGAAGCGTACGTCGACCATCTGAGGGTAGTCGGTTGTCATCGTGGCACCGTCCAACCTCGGACTCCCGGAATGCTGGGCCGGCCGCGATGGGCGTCCGGTGCCGCAGCGGCCCACCATGCCTCCTGGCGGGGCACAGGTGAATCTCCCGCCGCGAAGTCCCCGCAGCGGCCCACCGGACGGCTGTACATAGCCCAGGCCCCAGAGTGGACACATTATACTGAGACATCTGTTCAGCCTAGCCCCACTCCCTTCGAGCCGGCGCCCAGGAGACCTGCGTGGCACCGCTGGGAACCTGCACGGGGCCTCCAACAAGTCTTCCCAGGCAGCACGGAAAGTGCGACACAAGGGCTGTGGCAGGTTTTCCGATAGGGCACCGGCGCTAACGGATCATTGCCATCCGCGAGCCGCTCTCACGGCTGGTAGGAGCTTCCGCAGGGACGAGCGAATCCAGTCCCGCAGGCGAGAGGCAGCACATCGACTGCGGCCTGACGCGCCCTGTATTGGGTGTCGCGTTATGGAATGGTCGCACCCAATGAGGCGACCGCGCTTATTTCTCAGCGGTTGGTGGCCGCAGGTAGTCCACCATGTACGGTGCCATGCCCTGGGGATGGGCGCGGTCGTACTGCACGAGAGCAAGGCCGATACGCCAGGGCGCATCGTTGGGAAGCGAAGGCGGGACCAGGAGCAGCCCGGCGTGCGGCAGACCGAGCCGCTGGAACTCCTCTGTGAACCGACAGTAGTCGCGGGCGTTCCGGGTAACCATTACCCGGCCCTCTGCGGCGGCGAAGGCAAGCTGGGCGTCGTCGCTGGCGCCGTTCCGGCCGCACTCATGGGAGCAAGTAGCATCGACGCCGTGGGCGCGCGCCGTCTGCGCTGCCAGAGGGGAGAGGTCCTCATCCAGGTAGTAGCGCATGCCTGTCAGGGCGCCTCAGGGCCATGTGAACACCGTCTCAGGGCGCAGGTCCTCCGGCAGGTAGGCGTAGTCCTCCTGGATGCGGGCCAGAACGTCGGCGGCGTGACGGCGGGCAAACGCCAGTGCGGCGGCTAGTTGTCGCTCCTCGAGCCAGTGGTAGGCTTCTCGCAGGCGTGCCCAGTCGCGACCGAGCTCCAGGTACGTCCGCACAACCTCCCACACCTCCAGGCCGGTGCCCAGGATGCGGGCGGTGGCCGCAGGCGCCCCTTCGACCACGACAATACCGGGCACCTCGGACTGATAGGTCGTCCGTCCTTTGCTCGTTGCCATCACTGTCCCCTTTGCCGGCGGCGTCCGGTGCACGGCGGCCGCCGACATCCGTATCGTACCGGTGCAGACATCGCGGTGCCACCATCTTGGCACGGCCGGGTCCGCCCGGTCACCGGACGTTCGGCATGGACCACGCGCCCAAGCCTCGCGGCGATACCGCAGGGGCGGCGTGCGGCCGACCGGCAGGGAGCGGCGCCCGTCCTGGAGCGCTCGCCTCCCTGCGCCGTGTGCTCGTCGGTGCCGACCGGTCGTAAGCCGCGGCTGGAGGGGGCGGCCCTCCGGCGCGGCCCAAGCACCAGCGAACCTTCATCTACTCCACCGCCCGCAGCCGCGGGCCATGGACCAAGGTCGGGATCGCCTTGGGTCGCGCGAGACCGAGCCAGCGCATCGCCTGCGGGGCTTGAGGCACACCGGCGACCGCCAATGCGACAGATGCTCTACCCGCTCTGCCCGGTCATAGAGTTGGTAGAGCTGGTAGAGCATTGCCGGGCATAGCCGTACAGGTCCCCCTTGCGCCGCCGCCGGTCCGCACCACCTCACGTCGCGAAGCTTGTGCGCGGAGTGTATCGGCGTTGCGAGCGCGTGCTTGCGCCAATAGGATGAAGTCACCTCATGGATCACCGACAAATCGAGCTCGTTGTCTGTCCTAAGGATGCATTGATTCATGGAACTGTACCTGCTCCGCAGCCTCTTGGAGGTAGCCAAGTGCGGCAATTACACCCGGGCCGCGGAGGCGCTCCACCTTGGGCAACCCACCGTGTATCAACACGTTCGCAGGCTGGAGCGGCTGTACGGGACACGGCTGGTGGAGACCAAGGGGAAGCAGGTACGGCTCACCGAGCATGGCCGTGTTGTGGTCGAGTACGGGCGCCGCCTGCTGGCCATCACCGACGAATTGGGCCGCGTGCTGGCGGACGACAAGAGCCTGCGGCGGGGTAACCTGGTTCTCATGGCAGGCACCACGGTCGGTGAGTTTCTCCTCCCGTACATCAGCGTCGGTTTCCAGCGCCTGTACCCTGGGATTCACATCAGCATCCTTATCAACAACAACCCGGCCCACATCGACGCCATTGTCCGGGACCGAGGCGTAGACCTCGGGTTTCACAGCGATCCCGCTCCTGCACCGGGTGTAGTGAAGGAAGAGTTCGCGGCCGATGAGCTCGTGGCCATTCTGCCTCCCGGTCATCATCTGGCGGCGCAGAACCGGATCTGCCCGGAGGACCTGGTGGAGGTGCCGGTGGTCTTGTTTGATGCCACGGGCAACCCCTCGTTCCGCACGCTCACCGACCTGTGGCTGGCGCAAGCAGAGGTACAGGTGCGGGCCGCACTGGAGGCCAATAGCGTTCAATCGATCAAGGAGGCGGTCCGTGCCGGCGGCGGCGTCGCGTTGGTGCCGCGTACCGCCGTGCGGGATGATGACCACTCACTGATTGTCCGCCCCCTCGCCAACCCCCCTCGCCGCACCTTTTTTATGGTCGCCCGAAATGGTGGCTGGGAATCGCACCTGGTGCGAACCTTCAGGCAGTATGCGCGCTCCGGTCTGTGGGCGGCTGGCGCGCCGCCCCAGCTCACGCCCATCGGGGATCGGTTGCTCTAAGAACGGCGGGACACGCTTGCTAAGATCGCCGCCCTTCTCTTCTCGGCCGCTTGGGACCTGGGGGCCTTCCGCGCGGGCCGCGGGCCGGTAATCATTTTGCAGCGTGATGATTCCTATCTCTAGTCTTGCGTTGACTCCATATTTATGCCTCTCTACTATCGCGTATGACCCATGAACGGCCAACTCGCTGATCACCCTGGCCATGTTCTGCTCGCATCCTTGTTGATTAACCATCCGTGCTCGCCACGGGGCATGAGGTGGCAGTAAGGTCCCCGGGCGCAACCGCGCCGGTTGCCGTCATGGGGCGGTGGATAAGGCCTGGAGACAAGGGCCGGGCATGAGGCACGCAGGGCTGAGGAGGAGGGAAGGCGATCATGGTGGCGCAGGATGAAGCGCTGACCCGCCGGTTGTCGCGGCGGCGGCTCATTGGGACTGCCGCGATGGCCACGGCCGGGCTGGCCGTCGCGGCCGCGTGCGGCGGCAAAGAGACCTCAAGCAACCCAGGCGCCGGTCGCTCGGCAGGGAAGGAGGAGAAACCGAGGAAAGGCGGCACGTTGATCGGTGCCCAGGTATCGGATGTAAACATGGGCACCGGCTACCCGTTCGTGCTGCTGGCCGAAAACCCGTTCCTGAACTACCTGCCGGTAGAGCCATTGGTCCGGTATCGTAACAGCTTGGAGCCGGAAATGGTGCTCGCCGAGCGGCTGGAGTACAACGCTGACCGGACCAAGGCGGTCATCACCCTGAAGCCGGGCCTCACGTTCCATAACGGCGCCCCCGTCACGCCGGAGGACTACTTCTTCGGCATCGACCTCATTCTCAACCCCCGAAAGTACGGTATCACCGGGTCGTTTCAGCTGGCCGGTTTTGCCCGGTTCATCACCGACATGAAGAAGGTGGACGCCCGCACTATGGAGTTCACCTTCGACCGGCCGCGGGCTAATATGACGGACCTGTTCGCGCAGCTCCCCGTTGTCCATGCGGCCAGCTACGAGGACGTCAAAAACGGCAAGGCGGTAGCCGGCACCGGGCCCTACATCTTCAAAGAGTGGGCGCCCGGCCAGCGGTTGGTGTTCACCGCGAACCCAAACTGGCATCTGACGGACCGGGAGGGTGGCCCATACCTGGACGGCGTGGAGGTGCGGTTCTTCGCGGACCAGGATGCGATGGGCCTCGCCTATGAGGCCGGTGGACTAGACCTCATTTTGGATGCCCCCGCGACCCTGGCCAAGCGATACCGGGCGCGCACGCGCGTCGGGCCCAAACGGGGGTTGGTCTACGCCGGCCTCAACGTGACCAGCCCACTGCTGCGTGATAGCCGGGTAAGGCGAGCGCTGTTCCTAGCTGTCGACCGGGAACGGTTTGTGAACGAGCTGGGTGAAGGGTTCGGGACCGTCACCGTTCAGCCTTGGCCCAGCTCCTCTCCGGCGTTCAACCCGGCTCTGGAGGCATCGTTCTACGACCCGGAGAAAGCAAAGCAGCTTCTGAAGGAGGCAGGATTCTCCCAGAGCCGTCCGCTGGTGATCGAGCATCGCACGACACAAACCTACGTGAACATCGCGTCGGTCCTGAAGGAGAACTTCGAGGCCATCGGTGTGCGTGCCGAGCTGAAGGGAACGGAAGCGACGGCCTTTCTGGCCAAGCTTCGGGCCAGAGAGTTCCAGGATGTGTGGGTCACCGCGCACGCGTTCTCGGACCTCACGCCAGTCACCAACTTCCAGCAAACGTTCCCGTATCAGGTGCCCAATCCAAGCTTCTATGAAAACCCGACGTATCTGGACATCATCGAGAAGCTCAGCGGGATCGATCCGCTAAGTGATGAGGCGAAGCGGCAGTATGAGCGGTTCACGCAGCTCTGGCTCACCGATCCGTGGCTGCTGCCGCTCCAACCGACGGTACCCGTGGCCCTCCTCGGCGCGAAGGTGCGGGGCTTTGACGAGTACTTCCTTGCTCCGGGCGGCTCGCCGAACTTCGGCACCATCTGGAAGGCGCCGTGACCGACCGGTTCGTTGCGGCGGGTGGTCGGGGGATGCGCGGAGGAATCACACCGATGGCGCCGGTGAGATCGGTGAAGGGGTGAGCCATGGGGACGTATATCGCCGCGCGGATAGCCCAGGCGGTGCCAGTGCTGGTATTGGCCAGTGTGGCGGTATTCCTGGTCCTCCGTCTCGTACCGGGTGACCCAGCGGTTTCCCTAGCTGGAGAGAACGCCGCACCGGAACGGATCGCTGAGATTCGGCGTCAGCTTGGGTTAGAGGCTTCCTGGCCGGAGCAATACGTGCGCTGGCTGGGCGCGGTGATCCAGGGCGACCTGGGGACCTCGTTCCGGACCGGCCTGACCGTGAAGCGGATGCTGGAGCTGGCGCTGCCGCCGACCGTGGAGCTGGCGTTGGTCGCATACCCGCTCGCCGTACTCGTTGGGATTCCACTGGGGGTGGCCGCCGGGGTAGCGCCTCGCTCGGTTTGGGATTGGTTGCTGTCGGGCTATACGCTGCTAACCCTGGGGTTGCCCAACTTTCTGCTCGGCATTCTGCTGCTCTGGCTGTTCGCCGTAGAACTCGGCTGGTTCCCTGCGGCAGGACGGGTGGCGCTGCTCGCCGATCCCGTCGAGGCGCTACGACGGCTCACCTTACCGGCGCTCGCCCTCGGCAGCGGGCTGGCCGCGGTGCTGGCGCGCTACACGCGGACGGCCGTGCAGGAGACCATGGGACAAGACTTCATCCGGACGGCGCGTGCCAAGGGATTGTCGGAGTTCGCGGTCGTCGTCCGCCACGCCTTGCGGGGCTCGCTTATCCCGGTGGTGACCATTATGGGGCTGCAGGTGGGGCACGTGCTGGCGGGGGCCGTGGTGATCGAGCAGGTGTTTACGCGGCCGGGGTTAGGCCGGCTCATCGTGGAGGCCATTCGCTTCCGGGATTACCCCGTGGTCCAGGGCACGCTCCTGGTACTGGTGGTGATTTTCCTCGGCGTGAACCTCCTGGCGGACCTGGCCTATGGCCTTCTCGACCCGAGGATTCGGTACCGATGAGGGGCGACGAGCTGACCATGGAGAACCAACCCGAGGCGCTGGCATGGCGCGTGCGGGGGTCATCTCAACGCACCGCCCTGGCTCGGCTGCTCCGCAACCCCCAGGGGGTGCTCGGCCTGACTGGGCTGGGGCTCCTTGCCTGCCTGGCAGTCTTTGCCAACACTATCGCGTGGCACGACCCCATCGCCCAGACCGCCGGCGGCCGGTTCTTGCCGCCATCGTGGGACCACCCGTTCGGCACCGATGAGTTGCGCCGTGACCTGTTTGCACGGACCTTGGTGGGGCTGCGTGCCTCGCTCCTGGTCAGCCTGGGCGCGGTAGGGGCTGGATCGAGCGTGGGGGTCGCGCTGGGGTTTCTGGCAGGGTACGCGGGACGGCTGATCGAGACGATGGCCATGCGGGTGGTCGATGCATTCCTTGCGTTTCCTGGGCTCCTGGCCGCGTTAGCGATCATTACGATTATGGGTCCAGGGGTCCGCAACGTTGCCATCGCGATTGCCCTGTTTAACATTCCGGTGTTCACGCGGTTGGCACGAGCGCAGATGCTGGTGGAAAAGCAAAAGGACTATGTGCTGGCCGCGCGGGCGCTCGGCGCGCGGCCCATGCGGATTGTCTTTCGACACGTGGCGCCCAACGCGATACCACCGCTGCTGACCCAGGCAGCGCTGGCTATGGCGCAGGCAGTGCTCCTGGAGGCGGCGCTGAGCTTCTTGGGCTTGGGGCAGCAGCCGCCGCAGCCATCGCTGGGTGGGTTGATCAACGGGTCGAAGACGCACCTGCAGGAGGCGTGGTGGTATGCCCTCTTCCCCGGGGCGTGCCTCGCGCTTCTCCTCCTCAGCCTGAACCTGTTGGCGGACGCCATCAACGAGGCAATCAGCCCGTACGCCCGTCGCCGCGCCTAACTCACCACGAACGAGGAACGGGTCGCTATGCAGAAACTGCCCCTCGAAGGGTTCCGGATTATCGACTGCTCCACCGTGCTGGCCGGGCCGCTGGCGGCCACCCACCTCGCGGACTTCGGGGCCGACGTGATCAAGGTCGAGCTGCCGCCGCGCCAGCCGATCACCCGCCGCCCCAGCGTGCGCCTGCATGAGGAGCGGAACAAGCGGTCCGTCACGCTGGACCTGCACTATCCAGAGGGCCGTGCGGTGCTGCTCCGACTGGTGGAGCGGGCCGATGCCCTGGTGGAAAACTTCCGGCCCGGTACCATGGAACGCTGGGGACTTGGCGCCGATGTGCTTCTGGCCCGCAATCCCCGGCTCATCATCCACCGGTTGAGCGCGTACGGGCAAACTGGACCGTGGCGCAAGAAGGTCGCGTATGACCGCCAGGCGCAGGCGTTTGCCGGTGCTACGTACGTGACCGGCTACCCGGATGCACCCCCGGTGCGAAGCGGGTACGCGGTGGCGGACTACCTGGCGGGGATCTGGGGCGCCTTCAGCATCCTGCTTGCCGCATACTGGCGGGATGCGCGCGGTGGGGAAGGACAGGTGTCGGATCTGGCGCTCTTCGAGCCGATCTTCCGAGCCTCGGAAGCAGCCATCACCGAGTACTCCATGTCCGGACGGGTTCGGGAACGGGCCGGCAATCGGAACCCGGGGGTCGTGCCCGCCTCCAACTTCCTTACCGCGGACGGCGTGTGGCTGGCCGTTAACGCGAACTCCGACAAACAATGGAAAGCCCTGGCTCGGGCTATCGGGCGTGAGGACCTGGCGGACGACCCGGCCTACCAGTTGCCGGCGCGGCTGGAGCGGGCCGACGAGCTCTACCGGCTGCTCGAGGCCTGGATCGCAGCACGGACGGCGGAGGAGGTCCAGGAGACGCTGGATTTGCACAGCGTGCCCGTCGCACCGGTTCTGAACATCGCCGATATCGCCCGCCACCCCCATTACTGGGAGCGAGGCACCATCGAGGCCGTGGACGCGGGGCCCGCGGGGACGGTCCTGATGGCCGGGGTCCTGCCCAAGCTGTCCAAGACGCCGGGCCGGATTCGCTGGGCGGGCCCATTGCCCGGTCAGCACACCGATGAGGTGTTACGCGAGGTCGCGGGGCTCTCGCCCGAAGAGATCGCGGAGCTGCGACGGAAAGGCATCGTTTGAGTGCTGGGGTCACCGGGCAGGCACTCGGGGACGGCCGGGGGACCTCGCCCCGGCAGCACCCGGTCGAAGGCGCGTCGCCGCCACGTCCTTCTTCGACGGACCGGAGGTCACCACGATAAGCCCGCGAGGCATGGCCATGCGCCACGGTCGGCCGCCACCTGCAAACGGGGCGGCCGGCCCTCAGGTCGGGCCGGTGAAGACGCGTGGATTCGGGTGGTCCGATTTCGGTGACCAACGACAGGTTCAGGTACCGGAGGAGGCTGGCGATGAGTGGAGGACCGTTGCGCGGGATCACGGTCGTGGAGTTCGGCCGGTTCATCGCCGTGCCGTACTGCGGGCAACTCCTGGCCGATGCCGGCGCCCGGGTCGTGAAAGTGGAGCCCCTGGAAGGAGATGCCACGCGGGAGCACGGGATCATTGTTCCCGGTGAGGGCCGGCAGTATTTGAACAAAAATCGGGGCAAGGAGTCGGTCTCCCTGAACCTGCGGGCGGCGGCGGGTGTGGAGATCGCGCGGCGGCTGGCGGCGCGGGCGGACGTGGTGCTGGCCAACTTCCGGCCTCAGCTCGCCGCATCCCTGGCGCTGGACTACGCGAGCCTCCGGGCGGTGAACCCGCGGGTGATTTACGCTGCCACCACCGCCTTCGGCACATTGGGAGAGGACGCCGACCAGCCCGGTTTTGACGTCGTCGTGCAGGCGTACAGCGGCCTGTACGCGTCGCTGGCACCGCACGACGACCGGCCACCCGACCCAGGACTGCCGCTGACCGACTACGTGGCGGCGGTTCTCCTGGCGTGGGGCGTCATGCTGGCGCTGTGGGAGCGGGCCCAGACCGGCGAGGGGCAGGAGGTCGCCACGTCACTCTTGGCGGCCTCCCTGGTCCTCCAGAACAATCGCCTCACCCACATCGACGCCATCGACGGCTGGCGGCACGACTTTCTCCGGCGCCTGCCGGACCTGAAGGTGGGTAGGCCGTGGGGCGAGATCAACCAGGTCGCGACGGCCATGCAGCCCCAGCAGGTCCACCCGGCGTACACCAATGCCTACCACACGGCAGACGGCACCATTGTGATCGCCTGTTACGGTCGGCCCCTGCAGCGGCGGCTGCTGACGTTGCTGAACCTCGACGATCCGTGGGTTACCGATCCGGCTTGGGAAGCACCTGAGGACCCGCGCCCACACATGCACCGCGTCTACCATGCGGTTGCCGCCGCCATGCGGACGCGCACCACCGCGGCTTGGCTCAGGGCGTTTCGCGCTGCCGGCATCCCGGCGAGCGAGGTCCGCCACTGGGCGGAGATGCTGGATCACCAGCAGGCGCAGGCCAACGGGTTGGTCCATCGGTTTGAGCATGACCGGGTCGGTGGGGTGACCACGGTGGGGCCGCCGGTACAGCTCAGCCGCACCCCGCTCCAGCCAGCGTTCCCGCCACGCCCACTGGGCGCGGACACCGTCCCGGTGCTGGCGGAACTGGGCTACGGTCACGAGACCATCGCCAGGTTCATCGAGGAAGGCGTGGTGCGGGTGGCCTGAGCGCATGTGGACGGCCGTCGTGGTGGAGCGTCGCCCCGGCAGACCACCTCGGTCGCGAGCTTCGGCGGGCGGCGCACGCGCAGGAAAGCCAGCGGCTTCACGTCGGCTCCACGTCAAGGTGCAGCCAACAGGGCGCGACCCACAAAGCGGGCCACGGTTGCCGCCTCCTCCTTCCGGCGCCTCCTCCTCACCGGGGAGGTGGTCGGCGTCGCTCGTTCGCGGTTCGTCTCCTGCCCCATCCCGCCCCACCTCCCTCGCATCCGCGCCCTGAACTGCCCCGTGTTGCGGATGGCCGCCGGCATTGCAGATGCAGCCGCAACCCGCCGGGCATCTGCAACCGGTGTGGCCTCGGTCACGGATTCACGGCCGGCACCCGGTACCGCGGTGGCGCAGGTGGTGGTTGCGTGACACCGGGCACGCGCATCGCCATGGGGGCACCGCTGGTCATCTGCCTCACTCGGCCGCGAGTCCGCAACCGGTGCACCGTCCGCCTGTTCCACCAGCGCCTGCAGCGCCTGCCACGCCGCCCACCACAGCTCCTGCCGCTCGGCAACCATCCGGAAACCCTGCCAGCCGGCCGGGCCATGCACCACCCAGATCGGCGTGACCGCGATGCGCGGCTACCTGAGCCGCTCCGCCAGGCGCCAGACGGTTTCGCGGAGATGGGCCTGAGCGGCCGGGTCGTCACCGACGCCGTGGGGCGGCCGGCCGCTGTGGTTCGATGCTTCCTTTTCTTCCGTCCTATAGCCTGGCCCGGCGGATGAATCGAATTCGCCCCCTCCCGCCCGGGGCTCTGTCCCCCCGGATTCAGCCGGAACCCCGTGCGAAGCCGGGGGGGTCCCGGCCGGAGTCCACCCGGGCACGGCCGGGGGCACGGGATGTTCCATGACATCCGGTGGCCGCGCGGTGACCCGCAGCGACCCCGGCTCCAGCGGGAGCGCCTCTACTGCCAGCGGAGACTGGTGCGCGGCGGCATGGACCGCACACAGGCCCCGACCATCCGGGGCAAACTCGTCGATCATCCGGTCGCACCCCGGTATCGTACAGCGGTCCGCACCGGCGTCGGGGTCCGCGAACAACCCGCCGTCATCGTCTACCGTTGCTACCGCCGTAGAGCCTGGCCCGGCGGTAGAATCGAATCGCTCGCCGACCGGAGAGGATTCTACCAATTGTGCGGCTCTATCCCCCTGGGGCGGTGGTAGAATCGAATTCACCCCTCCGTCTCCGCCACGTGCCGGGCGCCAGTACCGGTACGGCGCCCCCCGGTTACCCTGCCCAGTGCGCGCCACCCACCCTCGGGCACGCAGCGCCCCGAGCGCCTCCGCCACCCGCTGTTGGGACAGGCCGGTGGCCGCGGCCAGCTCTTTCTGGGTGAGCCCCGGCGGCTCGCTCGACAGCGCCCCCAGCACCTGCCGCTCCCGCTCCTCGGCCGACACTTCCCGGGGCGAGCCCAGCGCCGCGTAGCGGTCGCCGTCCAACTCAATCAGCACCGGCTCGGTGGGACACTCCGAGAACCGGCCCACCACCTCTAGCCGCCGCCGACTCGGCGCCTCCGCCTCCCGGGTAAGCGTCACGATGATGTCCGCCGCCGCGCCGATGGCAGTGGAACCCCTAAGTTCGCCGTGCGCTTTGTCGACGTGATGGAGGGCCAGCACCGCCAGTCCCCGCCCGGCAAGCTCCAGGAGCGGCCGCAACGCCTCGGTCATGGCGCCGGCGGAGTTTTCGGCATCCGGGGGCAGCGCCGCCCAGAAGGCAAGCGGGTCGATGACGATGATGCCCGCGCCGATGCGCTCCGCCTCCGCCCCGGCGGCGGCCACCACGGCGTCCCACTGGGGCCTTCCCCGTACGTCGGCCCGAGTGAGAATGGACAACGGCGCATCGGGGGCGATGCCGAACCGCTCCAGCTTCTCCGCCACCGAGGTTGGGGGCTCTTCGGTGAGCACCACCACCGGTGTTGGAGACGTGGGCCTGCCGCAGAAGTCGCGCCCGCTGAGCAGGGCGGCGATGAGCGCCCACGTGAGCGAGCTCTTTCCGGCCTTCTCTCGGGCGCCCAGGACCGTGAGGGCGCCTCGGGCCAGGTAGCCCTGCCACAACCAGGGCGTCTGCTCCGGCGTCGCGGCGAGCAGCATGCCAGGGGACCGGAACCTGAAGAGAGCAACCGGAGCCGCTCTTGACGGGTTATTCGATTCTACCGCCGGGCCAGGCCCTACGGCGGTAGCAACGGTTGCATCGGTAGCATCAAGCGGCTCGTGGGTGGAATCGGACCTCCCACGCCTCCCACGGGCGCCCCGGTCGGGGGTGGGGGGTACGAAGCCCAGTGCCCCGGCCAGCAGCGAGAGCGGCCCCCGCGCGCCGCAGCTTCCGGCATGGCAGCGGAACGCCCAGCCGTCCTCACCGCGGAACACGCTCAGCGACGGGTCGTCATCGGGGTGGAAGGGGCAGCGGGCCGAGAAGCCGGCATTGCCGGGGCGGGCGGAAAGCCGCTCGGCCACCACGGCAGGGAGCTCATCCTCGCTCTGCACCGCCTGCGTCACCGGCACGGCCCGCGCCACGATGCGGCGCAGCGCCTCCTTCCCGGCGTCGCCCATCGCGGCGAGCAAGCGGCCGGAGTCCTTGCCGGGCAAGCCCAGAGCATGACAGACCGACAGCGGGGGCGCCTCGTCGGGCTGCGTCTCGGCCAGCTTGCGGAGCAGGGCAAGCGTGCCACCGTCCTCCAGCCACAGCACCACCTTGCCGAACCCCTGGGTGAGCGCCCACCATTGCCCCTGCCACACCTCGGCGCCGGCAGTGGCCAGGGCGGCCAGACCGGCCGTCCACAGGCACACGGCGTCCACCTCGGACTCGACGAGCACCAGCGTCTCGGGCGACTGCTCCCGCATCCGGGGCAGGCGGTCGTGGCCGTAGGGCAGGAGGCGGGAGCGGTTGAAGTGTGCCCAACTCCATCGACGTTGCCCTTCAGCCTTCTCCAACGTGTGGCGGATGTGGAGGGCGGCCCCGCCGCCGGCCAGCGGCCAGGGGATGACAATCCCGTCGGTCCGCTCCTGCCAGCCCAACTGGTGCAGGGTGTCGGGGGAAAGCCCCCGGGCGCGGGCGAGGGCGGCAAGGGTGAGCGGACCAGGGACACATGCGGAGGGCGCCACGGCCACACCGTCGGGACCCGTGCTGGCGGCGTCGCCCGCGGGAACCGGGCCAACCGTGGGGTTGGTGTGGGGGGTGCGCGAGAGCGGGTTACTCATCATCGCACCCCTCCACGCGCCTACTCTCAGTCGCGGTGCGACTCCCCTCTGGCCGACGGCGCCGGGCAGCTCGCGCCTGCCGGGACTGAGCGCTCCGCAGCGCCAGTCGGGTCATGTACGCACGCAGCGCCTGGCGGGCGCGACGAAGGCGCTCCGGCTCGGGCAGCGTTCGGTCGGGATCGACCTCCTCGACAAAGCGGGCCAGGAACCGGTCCCGCGCCGGGGCCGTCAGCTCCCGGCTATCGTATTTGGCGTGCAGGGCATAGGCGCCGATGCGGGCTCGTAACGCGCGCTGTCGCGCGCTCCAGAGTCGGCTCATCGCGGTCCCTCCGGTGCGGAGGGCCAGACCGGATGGTGCTGACCCGGGGCTCCAGCGGGGTAGCCGGCTCCTTGTTTGCCCCCTTGCACTGCGCCGCCCGGCACGCCATGATGGACGCGGCAGGGCGTCAGGCCCCCGGCATGCCGGGGCCGAGGCCTTACCGGAGTGGCGCCGGCTGCCGCTGGGTCGCCAACCGTACCGGCAGCCGGCGTTGCCGTGTTCAGTGCGAATCGCGGCACGCTTCCGTTTCCTCCACGCTCTGTCCTACTTCAGTTCTGACCCTCCGTCCTGGCCGGTGGCGGCGGGCGGGTCAGCGGCATACCGGGGCGGGGCGGGCAGGCCCACGGCCGCCAGCACGTCCGCCCGGCGGAACCGGATCACCCGCGGGCTGAGCCGGACGGCCGGCAGACGCCCGGTGCGGGCCCAGGTGCGCACGGCAAACGGTGACACCCGCAAGAACCGGGCCACCTCGCTCGCGGTCAGTAGCTCCGGCACGTCACCCTCGCTTGCGGTTAGCAGCTTCGGCACGTCACCCTCCTGATGCGGTGCATTTCTCGGCTCCTATCGTGACATCGCGCGGCGCGGCTGGCGACCGTCCGAGGTCACCTCCTGCCACAGCGGCCCGTTCGTGCCCAAAGCTCCAGCTGCGTGCTCAGTGCCGAGGGAGAGGGCGTCCGCTCCGCACGCGGCACCGGAGCGGACCGCAGGGGCGCGGTGGGCGGCGCTCCCCCCACCGATGCGCATCGAGTAGAATGGGGAGGTGGGCGTGACGCCATGGCTGGGCTGTGGGTGAAGCGGCAGCCAGGCGGGGGTAGCTCAATGGTAGAGCATCTGCCTTCCAACTAGGGCCATCGAAACGGTGTGCACGCAAATCTATTGAGCACGCTTCCCCGCAGCGAAATCCGTCCAGTTAGATGCTGTTTCCCTGCGATTCAGGCCCACGCGGACGCGGCTTGGGGCCACGTTTGAGCTGGCCGACCCCGCGCCAGCGCTCCACCTCGGCGCGGGGGATGAGCCAGAGGCGCCGGCGGCCATGACCGATTGACTCCCCGCGCATCAGACCGCGGAGGAGCCGCTTGCGGATGGCGTGGGCACTGATGCCCAGCACGGCGGCCGCCTCGTCCACGGTAAGTAAGTCTCGTTCCTCCATGGCCTCACTGTAGCATCGGCCACACCGGTTTGTCCCCCCTGTTCGAACAATCCGGTGAAACGCGACCGACCCTAGCGCCCCCGGCTTGACAGATTTGTCTTACACGTGAGATATTTATCCTGGGATACCTGAGGAGGTGCGAACCATGCTGATGGAGCAGGCGGTGATAGTGAGGGCAAGGGCGTACCGGGTGATCCCGGTACCGCACGCAGCGCTGGTGAGCAGCGCCAGACAGCAGGGAGGATGGCACGTGGTGCGCGACGGCCAGTGCGATTGCCCTAGCTACCTATATCGGCGCCACTGCGTTCACCTGGATGCGGTAGCTGCCGCTCCCAGGGTGCCAGAGGTGGTTCTGGGTCCGGCAAAGCCGACGGAGCGGCCCCTGTGCCGCGAGTGTGGCCGGGAGCCGGCGGCTACCGGTCGGCAGGAGTGTGCGAATTGCCTGCTGTACGGCCGCTGAGGCTCTTCAGTAGGCCACAGTACCAACGACACGGCATGTGCCACGACAGCAGGTGAGGTGATCTCGATGCCAACGCTAGTCAAGAAAGACGGGTACGAGGAGCGAACGATCACCGTGCGCTCCCTGGCCTTTGGCGTGGCCAAGAACGGCGCGCGGTACGCGCGGGTGCAGGATGACCGTGGGGTGCTGTACTTCGCCTGGAACGGGGTGGTGGACCGCCTGGAGGAGGGGACCGTCTACCGGGCGGCGGTCGACGTGAGCGGCGACCGCCTGCGCCTGGTGCACGTGGAGCCGTTGCCGCCCTCCCACCTGCCACCGCAACCCTCTGCTCCCGCACCGATACCCGCGCCGGTGGCACGGGACTCCGGCACGGCGGACCGGCCCCGCTCCGGCGTGTCGGAGCTTCGGCACGGTGAGGGGCTCGACCCCGGCCTATCCTGCCGGGACCGCGAGCTGGCGATCATCAAGCAGAGCTGCATCAAGGCCGCCTGCGAGCTGTACGCCGTCAGCGGAGACGTGGACGGTGCCCTGCGCGCTGCCGGCGCCCTGCTGGCGTGGGTGCTGGGCTAGCGGGCGCGCGGCGCCCACGCTGTAGCCGGGGCATTACGAGCAGGCGTGATGGCCAGAAAGGCGCATTCACCCATCGCGCCAGCGCCGTGGGTGCAGGGCCGGTCACGGCTGCCGCCGGGACCCCGGCCCCAGTCTGACGTGCCGGACCACGTCGGTGCGATACCGATGTTCACACCGCTCCTGGCCGATCCTTCACGCTCCCACTCCGAGACTGCGGCGGTCGACGTGCCCATCGAAAAGCCACTTCCCGTGCCGGATTCCGTCCCGCATGCGCCCATGACCGCTTACCGCTCTCCCAGTTCACGTCCCCCTGCCCTGCCGGTCTCCCGGACACTCCGGAAGACTGTTAGCCCGCCGATGTGGTGCCATATGGTGCCATCACACCGCCAGGCACGTGGCTGGGCACGGACCACTGAGCGATTGCCTCTGTCGCTCCCGCCCTCGCATCTACTCGAGCATGGCGCTGGGGCGGATGGTTCGGTCGTTGCTCATCCGAACGGCACTCGTTGCCGGGCACAACGGGGTTCTCCGCGCTGCGTCATGAGGAGGTGAACGTGAAACCGTACAACGGCTTCTCCCCCCGCGCACGGCGTGCAGCCTTGACCTGGCTGAAGCGGGAGTACGCTGCCGGCCGGCGCACCCCGCCCACGGTCTGCGATGCCTGCGGCCAGCACGAAGGCGTGATCGACGCGCACAGCGAGGATTACTCCACGCCGTTTGGCGACCACATCGGTCGGTACGCGCTCTGCTACCGCTGCCATATGGCGGTGCACTGTCGGTTCGGGCGAGGCTGGCGTCAGTGGGATGTGTACCGCCGGCTCATCGCCGCAGGGGCCGTGCTCCGCCCCTTTTACACCCGTAGCTTCGGGCGGTTTGCCGCTGAGCATCTCGTCCCAGCGGACCCGTCAGCGGCTCTCCGCCGCGCCGTGGTGCGCTGGCGCCAGCCTCCCCCTCGGCTCATTCTACAGGAGATCGCCTCCGGAACGAGGCCGACTGTCAATCTGAGACCAACGTGAGAGCAATGAAAGGCTCCAGGGAACACTCTCTGGTTCGGGATTGCGGTCCTAGCACTCGCATGTGAGCTCAGAGATCCGTTGACGGCGTAACATCTTGCCGGCCCTGGCGGCTGCACTTGACGTGGTAGCCTAGCTCATGGCGGCGCACCGAATCAAGCGACACGACCGGCATCACTGTGGGCGGACGTAGCCAACTGTCGTGTAGGGGCGATGCGCTGAGCCGATAAACGCTCAACGTGCGCTAGTGGTTAGAGTCCCCGCGAACCGCGGATTTAGTCACCATGTTAGACCAGTTCATGGGCTACCGGACTACATCACTGCTCCTAGTAGCAATGCCGCTTAGGCGGTTTGTGGCCCGTGTACGCCCGACGCGGCTTAGCGCCCTTCACAACCGACAGATCGCGGACTCTCGCCCGGGAAGGGGACACGCAGGCGCAAGGGTGCCACCGCTTGGGCGCGGACGCTCACGCTCGCCCCTGCCCCAGCCCCGGCCCCCCGCCGCTGCACCACCCCCTCCACCACCAGAAACGGCTCCCCCCGCAGCACCGCCCGCTGCCGCGCGTACACGGCCGGCGACACCACCACGTTCACCAGCCCCGCCTCGTCTTCCAGCAACAAAAAGAGCACCCCCCGCGCGCTCTCCGGCCGCTGCCGGCTCACCACCAGCCCCGCCAGCCGCACCCGCGCCCCGTGCGGCCACCGCTCCACGTGCCGGCTGCTCTGCACCCCCTCGCCCAGGTGCGGTCGCAGGAGCGCCAGCGGGTGCAGCGTGGGCGACAGCCCCAGGGTCGCCTGCTCCGCCACGAGCCGCTCCCACGCCGTAAACGGCCGCAGCGCCACCATGTCCTGCGTCACCGGGAGCGGCAGCATCCCCGGTCGCGCCGGCTGCGGCCGACCCCGCCGCCTCGATCCGCCCGCACGCGCCGCGCTGCCCGCAAGCAGCCCCAGTTGCCACAGGAGCTCCCGCCGCTCCAGCCCAAAGCCGTCGCACGCCCCCGCCAGGATGAGCCGCTCCACCACCGCCGGTGCCAGCCCGGTGCGCTGCAGCAGGTCAAACAGGGAGCAAAACGGCCCCCGCGCCGCCCGCTCCGCCACCACCGCCGCGGCCGTCGCCAACCCCAGCCCGCGCACGCTCGCCAGCCCCAGCCGCACGCGGTCGTCCCCCTCCACCGTGGCGCGCACCTCGCTCCGGTTGAGGTCGGGGCCCAGCACGCGGATGCCGTGCCGGCGGGCATCGCCGACCAGCACCGCCGGCGGGTAGAAACCCATGGGCTGGTGGTTGAACAGGGCGCAGTAGTACTCCGCCGGGTACGCGTGCCGCAGCCAGGCGGACTCATACGCCAGGCGGGCAAAGGCCAGGGCATGGCTTTTGGGAAAGCCGTAGGCGGCAAAGTCCAGCAGCTTCTGAAAGATCCGCCGCGCCACCCCCTCCGGCACCCCCCGCGCCGCCGCCCCGTCCCGAAAGCGCGGCCAGTGCACCGCCACCGCCTCCCGCGCCCGCCGCCGGCTGAGCGCCCGCCGCAGCGCCTCCGCCTGCCCCGCCGTGTACCCGGCCACCGCCATCGCCACCTGCAGCACCTGCTCCTGGTACAGGATCACCCCCAGCGTCTCTTCCAGTACCGGTTGCAGGAGCGGGTGGTCGTAGCGCACGCGCACCGGCTCCCCGGCCGCCAGCCGCCGGCGGGCTTCCAGGAACGGGCGGAAGGCGCCGCCCTGGATCGGCCCCGGCCGCACGATGGCGACCTGGGCGGCCAGGTCGTCCAGGGTGCGGGGTCGGGTAAGGGGCAGGGTCTGCATCTGCGCCCGGCTCTCCAGCTGAAACACCCCCACCGTGTCGGCGGCGCTGAGGCGGGCGTACACCGCCGGGTCGGCGTAGCCCAGGCGGCTGAAGTCCGGCCGACGGCCGTGCCGGTCCTCGACCAGCGCCAGGCACTCGTCCACCACCGAGAGCATGCCCAGCGCCAGGAGGTCGACCTTGACCAGCCGCGCATCGGCCACCGCGTCCTTGTCCCACTGGATGAGCCAGCGGCCGGGCATGGCGGCCGGCTCCAGGGGCACGACCTCCGCCAGGGGGCCGGCGGACAGCACTATGCCGCCCACGTGCTGGCTGACGTGGCGCGGGAAGCCCGCCAGCTGGCCGGCAAGGTCGACGAGCTCGCGCCACCCCGGCGCCTGCACCCGTCCGGCAAAGGCCGGCAGGCGGGCCATCTCCTCGGCTAGCCGGTCGGCCGGCGCCCACGGCTCGCTCTGCCGGGCCAGGCGGGCCAGCTCGTCGGCCGGCAGCCCCAGCGCCCGGCCCACGTCGCGCACGGCGGAGCGCAGGCGGTAGGTGGCAAACGTGCCCACCAGCCCCACCCGCCCCGGGTAGCGCTGGTACAGGCGCGCGATGAGGGCCGCCCGGATGTCGCGGGGGAAGTCCAGGTCGATGTCCGGCACGGTGGCCAGCTCCTCGGTGAGGAAGCGCCCCAGAAACAGCCGGTGGCGCACCGGGTCCACGTGCGAGAGGCCGATGAGATAGCAGACCAGCGAGCTCACCGACGAGCCGCGCCCCCGTCCCACCGGGCGCACGTGTGGGGGCAGGGCCGGGTCGCGGCCGCGGAGTTCGTGCGCCACCGCCGTGGCCAGCTGCAGGAGGTCGCGGTAGGTGAGGAAGAAGCCGGCCAGGCCGTGGCGGCGGATGAGGGCCAGCTCCTCTGCCAGCCGCTGCTCCGCCTCCCGGCGCAGGGCCTGCTCGAACGGACCGTAGGCGCGGTCAAGCGCCGCCCGGCAGAGGGCGGCCAGGTAGCTGTCGGGGGTGTGGCCGTCCGGGGCGGGGTAGTCGGGGAAGGCGGTGCGCAGGTCGCGGTACAGGTGGAAGGCCCGACACCGCGCGGCGATCTGGCGGCTGGCGCGCACCGCCTGCGGGTAGGCGCGGAACCGCTCGGCCACCGCGGCTGGGGCCTGGAGGGCGAACTCGGCGTTGGCGCGGCGCAGGGGGTGGGCGGCGTCGAGCGTGGTGCGGTGGCGCACGGCGATGAGCACGTCGTGCAGGCGGCTGCGCTCGCGCACGTGGTAGTGCACGTTGGTGGTGGCCACCACGCCCACCCCCAGCCGCTCCGCCAGGGCTACCAGGGCGGCGATGCGGGCCGTGTCACCGTACACGCGGTTGTGCTGCAGCTCGATGAAGAAGTTGCCAGGACCGAACCAGTCCCGATAGCGGCGGGCGGCGGCCTCCGCCTCTGCCCAGCGGCCGGCCTGCACCAGGGCGGGCACCGCGCCGTGGCGGCTGCAGCCGGAGAGGGCAATGAGGCCCGCAAGCTCGGCCGGGTCCTCGACGGGCAGGGGGAAGCCTGCCCCGGTGGTGGCCGGCCCGTCGGCGCCGGGGAGCGGCGCGGCACGCGTGCGCAGGGCGGTGATCAGGCGGCAGAGGTTGGCGTAGCCCTGGGCCGACTCCACCAGCACGGTGAGATGGTGGCCGTCGGGCAAGGTCAGCTCCGCGCCGGTGATGGGGTGGATGTCGCGCAGGGCCGCCTCGCGGGCGAACTCCATCGCCCCGTACAGACCGTCGTGGTCGGTGAGGGCGAGGGCGTCGTAGTCCAGCGCCGCCGCCCGCTCCAACAGCTCGGCAGGGGTGGACGCCCCCTCGCGCAGGGAGTAGCAGCTATGGCAGTGCAGCTCCACGTATGGGGAATCCACGGCCGCCCTCACCTCCGCCGCGACCGTGCGGTCGGAGGCTCCCGTCGCGGGAGCGGAGCGGACGTCGGCGCTCGCTGGGCGTGCGGGTCGAAAGGCGCATGGTAGGGCTGGAGGTACCAGCCGCCGTGCACCAGGTCCTCAAACAGGGTGAGCAACCGGCCGTCGGCCAGGAGCAGGCGCAGGTAGCGCCGGGCCAGCGGCCGGCGCCACCACTCATCTTCCACCAACCACTCGGCCACCACCGCGGCCACGGCCACCGGGCCGTGGCGCAGGGTGACGGTGCGGGGCGTCGTCGTCCCCGGTCGGCAGGTCACCAGGACGGGGCGGGGCGGGGTGAGCGGTCGAAGGAGCGACCCGTCGCTGGGCTCAGACCTAGCTCCGCCGGGACCAGGGCGTAGCGGCGTTCCGGGATGCGGGACCATGGCTCGACCTCGACGATCTGCAGGATGACGGGGCGACCGAACCGGGCGCGGAGCTGGGCGAGCGTCGCCGCCAGCCCCTGCCTCTGCCGCAGGCGGGTGGGGGCGGGGAAGAGGCGGGCCTGCACGCCCACCTCCCGGCCGAGCCCGTGCAGGGTGAGCGCCAGCGCCGTCACGGCGGCGGGGAGGGTCACCCCCTCCAGCCGGGCGGCCAGCGCCCGGTGCAGGTGCTCCGGGTCGCGCGTGGGCGCGGGGAAGGCGACGGTCCAGCGCTGCTGGGGACCGGTCGCCAGGGTGGCGGTGAGGGTGGCGGCGCGGGCGGAGCGACCGGCCCGCTCCAGCGCCGGGAGCAGCCGGGTGAGCAGGGAGCGCAGGCCGGCGTGGAGGGCGGCCTGCCCGGTGACCGGCTGGGGGAAGGCGAGGCGGGCGTGGCACCGGGGCGGCGGATGGTGCGGCGGGATGGGCCCCTCGGGGTCGTGGCCGTGGGCCAGGTCCCAGGCCTGGCCGCCCGCCGGCCCGAACTGGGCCAGGAGCGCGCCTTTGGGCAACGCGGCCAGCGCGCCCACGGTGCGGAGGCCCAGCCACGCCAGCCGCTCCTGGAGCGCCGGGCGCAGGCCGAGCCAGTGCAGGGGCAGGGGGGCGAGGAAGGCGGCGGTGGCGGCCGTCCCCGGGGCCACGACGGCCCGGCGCGGGCCGCTTGCGGCGAACGGCGGCGGTGGGAGGGGCGGGGTCTGGCCGGGTGGGGCGAGCCGGGCAGCGGCACGGGCGGCAGCGCGGCTGTCCGCCACCCCCACACGCGGGACCAGCCCGAGGGCGGTCTGGACCGCCTGCTGGAGCCGCTGGGCCAGGGCCAGCTCGGCCGCCGGGTCGCCGGCCCCGGGCAGGCCATCCAGCCCGACGAAGGCACAGCCGGGCGCCGCGCCGTCGACCAGGGGGCTCACCCGCGTCAGCGCGGCGTGCATCCGCGCGGTCGCCCGGGCGCCCTGCTCGACGGGGAGGGGCTGGAGGACGGCGTCGGGGCAGCGGGCGAGGGCCTCGGGCACGGGCATGCCGGGCCGTACCCCGGCGCGGGTGGCCTGGGGGGAGCAGGCGGCCACCACCGCCCCGGTCGGGGTCCGTGTGGGGGACGGGGCCTCGGTCGTGACCACCACCGGCCGACCGCGCAGGTCCGGCCGGGCCTGCAGGACCAGGGCCAGGGGCAAGCGGGGGATAAGCACACCGGCCACGCGCACGGGTTGCCTCCCTGGGGCAGCGACAGTCGCCCCGAAGTAGAACAAACGTTCCTGTCTGGCGTCAATGAGGACGTGACACGTGGACGGCCGGTCGCGGTGCCGTACGGTTAGCGAACATGCGATGCGGTCAGCGGTGGCGGCAGTTGTGCGATCCGTGGTGACTTGGCAGGCAACTGTGACCACCTGGCCGTGCCTTACCCCGACTGCGCGTGCTCAACGCCTTTCGGCATCAGAGGTCTCTGCACTGCAAAGCTACTTCGCCTTCAGCCGCCAGCAGGCGTGCTCAACGCCTTTCGGCATCAGAGGTCTCTGCACACCCAGCTCGCGGCCACCGGCACGGTCGCATCCGGGTGCTCAACGCCTTTCGGCATCAGAGGTCTCTGCACCCGCGATCGTGGAGCTTGCCGCCATCCGCGAGTACAAGTGCTCAACGCCTTTCGGCATCAGAGGTCTCTGCACGCGGAGGGCTTCCGCCCGGCCACGGCCGAGGAGATGTGCTCAACGCCTTTCGGCATCAGAGGTCTCTGCACATGGATGCTCGCGGGCGTACTGCGCCCAATCCACCGTGTGCTCAACGCCTTTCGGCATCAGAGGTCTCTGCACGTTCGCGCTGCCGTGGAGCTACGCCCACACCGGAGTGCTCAACGCCTTTCGGCATCAGAGGTCTCTGCACGGGCTTCAAGGCGGCACTTGACGGGCTGTGGGCCGTGTGCTCAACGCCTTTCGGCATCAGAGGTCTCTGCACGGGATAGCTCGCCCCAAGCCCCCACACCACCGCGTGTGCTCAACGCCTTTCGGCATCAGAGGTCTCTGCACAATCAGTAGTCGTCCTCGGCACCGTGGGCAGTCCCGGTGCTCAACGCCTTTCGGCATCAGAGGTCTCTGCACGGCGTTCAGCGCCGCCAAGGGCGCGCTCATCGATTAGTGCTCAACGCCTTTCGGCATCAGAGGTCTCTGCACCCACCGCTCCCAAAGGTGGCTCAAGAACAACTTCACGTGCTCAACGCCTTTCGGCATCAGAGGTCTCTGCACGCGGTGCAGGAGCTGGTGCGCGTGATCGAGGGCCTGGTGCTCAACGCCTTTCGGCATCAGAGGTCTCTGCACGAACGGTCGGTCGTCGAGGCGCAGGTACGCGTCAAGGTGCTCAACGCCTTTCGGCATCAGAGGTCTCTGCACACTGAATAGTTCTGGAGGTCGTAGGCCATATCTGTAGTGCTCAACGCCTTTCGGCATCAGAGGTCTCTGCACGGTGCTGCGCAATGACCCGGCGTACCGGGACGCGAGTGCTCAACGCCTTTCGGCATCAGAGGTCTCTGCACCTGCGGGTGCAACTCTGCTACCCAGACCGGCGCCGGCGGGAGTGCTCAACGCCTTTCGGCATCAGAGGTCTCTGCACTGGCAAGCGCCGAAACAATGAAGTGCTCGAACGCTAGTGCTCAACGCCTTTCGGCATCAGAGGTCTCTGCACGGCTCCTCCCGCTCGGGAACGCTAGCTTTGCACGAGTGCTCAACGCCTTTCGGCATCAGAGGTCTCTGCACACCCTGTTGATTGACACTGACCCTCAAGCGGCTGAGTGCTCAACGCCTTTCGGCATCAGAGGTCTCTGCACCGGCCGCTGCCGGTAGCGTGCCGGCATGGCCGAAGTGCTCAACGCCTTTCGGCATCAGAGGTCTCTGCACTGCTGTAAGCACGACCAAGCACACGGCCATCGCCACGTGCTCAACGCCTTTCGGCATCAGAGGTCTCTGCACGGCCATCGAGCGCGACCTGCGCCCGGTGCAGGACGCGTGCTCAACGCCTTTCGGCATCAGAGGTCTCTGCACCGACGACGCCCAGGCGGCTCGCCGCCAACATCGTTTGTGCTCAACGCCTTTCGGCATCAGAGGTCTCTGCACGCTGTACAGGACGTATGGCAGGGCCCCGTCCTGCTGTGCTCAACGCCTTTCGGCATCAGAGGTCTCTGCACTTCACCACGACCACGCCCCCCACGCCCCAACGTCCAGTGCTCAACGCCTTTCGGCATCAGAGGTCTCTGCACTCGGGCACGGTCAGCGGCGGCCGGGTGCTGGCGTGGTGCTCAACGCCTTTCGGCATCAGAGGTCTCTGCACGGGCGGACGCGGACGATGGAGCAGCTCGCGGCCGAGTGCTCAACGCCTTTCGGCATCAGAGGTCTCTGCACCGGGTCATCGCCTGGTCGATGGCCGTGCTGGCCGGGTGGTGCTCAACGCCTTTCGGCATCAGAGGTCTCTGCACTCGTACAACCACCGGTCGACCCACAGGACCTCGCTGTGCTCAACGCCTTTCGGCATCAGAGGTCTCTGCACCGTTGCCCCTCCACGCCGGCGCGCAGGATTCGCGCGCGTGCTCAACGCCTTTCGGCATCAGAGGTCTCTGCACCTCAGCCCGCTCAAGGCGGAGGACACGATCGTCGCGTGCTCAACGCCTTTCGGCATCAGAGGTCTCTGCACGTCACGGTCGGCATCAGCCCGACGTCGCAGGTGACGTGCTCAACGCCTTTCGGCATCAGAGGTCTCTGCACTCCAGCCGCTCCGGGAGATTGCCGACCGGCTGGACGTGCTCAACGCCTTTCGGCATCAGAGGTCTCTGCACTAGACTATGTCCGCCCACGCGCGGCGGATCAGCTCGTGTGCTCAACGCCTTTCGGCATCAGAGGTCTCTGCACGGACGCCGCCGTCGCCCAGCTCCCTGACATCGCCTCGTGCTCAACGCCTTTCGGCATCAGAGGTCTCTGCACGAGTTAGTACGTTTTTGTTGCGGCGAATTCCGTCTGTGCTCAACGCCTTTCGGCATCAGAGGTCTCTGCACGCCGCGCGGGGCAGGCGACGCACGTAGTCCGGGAGGTGCTCAACGCCTTTCGGCATCAGAGGTCTCTGCACACCGCCACCGCCGCTGACTCTGATCCTCTAACACTGTGCTCAACGCCTTTCGGCATCAGAGGTCTCTGCACTGGGGCATGAACCTCATGGCCTCGTTGGCGAGTGGGTGCTCAACGCCTTTCGGCATCAGAGGTCTCTGCACGCGCGGAATGCACTGTAATCGTGCGCGTGTTTGTGATGTGCTCAACGCCTTTCGGCATCAGAGGTCTCTGCACTGCCATCGCCCAGAACGAGCGGGCAGTGCGTGACCTGTGCTCAACGCCTTTCGGCATCAGAGGTCTCTGCACTTGAGCGGGTCCAGGAGGAGGAGAACGATCAGGTCGAGTGCTCAACGCCTTTCGGCATCAGAGGTCTCTGCACGGTGTGCTGGTACCGGTTCGGTCAGGTCGTGCCAGCGTGCTCAACGCCTTTCGGCATCAGAGGTCTCTGCACGGTTGATCGCCGAGATATTCAACGCCATCTGGGCGGAGTGCTCAACGCCTTTCGGCATCAGAGGTCTCTGCACGTCGTTCCAACGAGCAGCGGTGCCCCCCAGCCATTGTGCTCAACGCCTTTCG
>Ga0101943_1000895_pt1 | contig 34034 bp, 33 predicted proteins | sample DewCreD2012metaG_5_FD_75244 | JGI IMG/M metagenome (GOLD analysis project Ga0101943, IMG submission 75244) | Hot spring sediment bacterial and archeal communities from British Columbia, Canada, to study Microbial Dark Matter (Phase II) - Dewar... ... | reverse complement strand
CACCAGGTGAGCAGCAGATCTGGGACATTCTTAACGATCTTGCAGTCGACCTTGATTACTACGAACCAAACGAAGAGTGGCGTAGAGAGAGTCCTTCATTTTTCGGAGACGAGGAAGTTTGCCAACGGATTCTGGCAGCTATCGCGAAAATTGAATCTGCAGATAGCGAAAGCGGTTAGATTTGGCTGTCTGAACCGTGCTGCGGGGAGTATGTAAGCCAGGTGTAGTTTCTAACTTTCCCAGCGGGGTATGTGTTTTGCACTGCTCAATCGAAGGGAGCCCATTCCCTGAAGAGGTTAGTAAAAATTCGCACACACTTACAAAGGTCAAAAATGTCCGCGAGCTGCGATACACCAAACAACTTCAAGACTATTTAGAGTGGTGCAAGAATAATAACTACACCTTTGTACTCATCACACGGCGCAATACGGTCTTGGATAAACGACTGCAAGACCTCATCCGACAGGGTAGAATCATCCACAAGCCAATCTTGTAATCAGGAGGGAAGAAATATGTGCCCACAAAATGGTGCGCCCCTTGAGAATGTATTGGAACTGGCACACAACGAAAGTCTTGCCCAGCAGGAGTTTGACCGTATCAATCGGGTGTTGGAGCGGTTCCCCGTGGTGCAAGAGCTCGTTCAGCACGAAACCGAAGCACGCGCGCTCTGGCAAACAGAACCAGTCTCGCCTATAGATGCCCTTTGCAACACGCCCCTCTCCTATCCCGAGGTCATTCCGACCCTTGTTGCGCTCCTCCCTCAGGTCACGCATCCGCGGGTGAAAAAAGCGATTGTTCGGGCTTTGACGGTGAAGGAAGCACGCGGGATTGCCAACTCGGTGTTGATAGAACAGCTCAAGCAGGTGCCGTGGAACGCAGAACTGGCGCGGGAGTACCAAAGCCTTCAAACCATTAGCCTTGATCTGGGCGGTTTTGACGAACTGCCAGTGGAGATGCAGCGTCGCATCCGCACGCTGGCTCCGTGGGAGAGTTTGCTTTACGCTTTTGGAAACGCGATCGGGTATCTGGCGCAGCGGGAAGACCTGCCCCACCTGTTGGAGATTGTGCGCGACCCACGCTACGGCTCGGCTCGTTATATCGTTTTACCTGCTGTCGTCCGCTTTCGTCCTGAAGGGCTGCGCGAGTTGTTGTTGGAGTTGCTGCAGGATTTTGACGATGGCGTCGCGTTAGAGGCGGCGCGAGGGTTGGCGCGTTTGAAGGTGCGGGAGGCACGGGAGGCGATATTGGCACGGTTTGCGGAGCGGATGGCAAAGCGGAGTCAAGGCGAGTTTCGCAAGATGGTGGAGAAGGTGGTGGCGCGTTTGGAGAGGTAATGGAACGCTCTCGGCGTTCTGACCTGTATCACTGCGACAGTTGGGGCAACTTGCTGGCTCGCATGGACACGGCATCTGTTCAGATGGAACGAGGTAGAAGGGGGTGAACTCCCTTCGAATGGATGTACCTCTCAATTCAGCGGCGTGCTGCCACCAGGCTCCGACGATAAAGCGGATGACTTAGGTGATCGATGGCAACGCCACCGCGCGAACGCGCACTGTGAATGAAGTAGCCGTCGCCAATATAGATGCCCGTGTGATCGATGGTCTTGCCCTTGACTGCGAAGTAGAGACGGTCGCCAGGTTGCAGATGCTCGATACGGTTGATGGGAATGCCTTTCAGTGCCTGTTCGCGGGCGCGTCGTGGCAGGCGGATGCCTAACTGTTCATAGACCAGCTTCACGAAGCCCGAGCAGTCGACGCCTGTGCGCGGATCGTTGCCCCCCCAGCGATAGCGCGTGCCCAGGTACTGCATCGCCAGCCGCGTCACATAGTTCGGGTCCACGCCACGCGGCAGGGTATACACCACCTCATAGCGGGTTATCTGGACTGCACGGCGCGGCAACCAGCCCAGCGCACCGTTTTGCATCAGCACGCCACACCAGTTGCCCTGCTGACGCTGCATCATCAGGTAGTAGCGCGCAGGCACATGCCAGTAGACGGGGGCACGTGGGTCAGGACGCTGATAGATGGGCGTTGGACGCACCACCTTGATCAGCCGTCCCAACCGATACTGCACATAGCCACCCGATTGCCGTGCAGGGGCACTGCCCCGCGCGGATACCGACCCACTTGGGCGTGATTTCTGCTCCATGTTAGACCTATCGGACTGTTCGGACCGCTCCGTTCATGCACTTTGGGCGACTGCTTCCTCGGGCGACGATGTCCGGATGCGGTGCCGCTCCGCGATAAGGATGCAGCGCAATGTCTCCAGCGCACGATTCAGGTCGTCGTTTGTGATGCAGTAATCATACTGCGGGATGTATTCCATCTCCTTGCGCGCGTTTTCCAGTCGGAGCTGGATGGCGGCTTCATCATCGCGCCCGCGTTTGCGCAGTCGCGTCTCCAGTTCCTCCAGGGAGGGCGGTGCCACGAAAATGAGCACCGCTTCGGGGAAGCGCTGCTTGACCTGCATCGCACCCTGCACATCGATGCGCAGCACCACATCGTAGCCACGCGCACGCCACTCCTGCATCTCGCGCAGGGGCGTGCCGTACCAGTGCCCATGCACATGCGCATACTCCAGAAACGCACCGTCCTGAACCAGCTGCTGGAACTCCTCCTCGCTGACAAAGTAGTAGTCCAGTCCGTGTCGCTCGCCTGGCGTGCGGGGGCGTGTCGTATAGGTGACCAGCCGCCGCAGGTTCGGGGCGACCAGCTGCCACCGCTCGATCAGGGTGTCCTTGCCGACCCCTGCCGGACCAGAAAGCACAATCAACAAGCCCTGCTCACGATTTGCCAATACCTTCACCTCCAGAGGAATAGGGTCTGGCTCGCAGCCCCGTCGCCATGAGCGTTAATGCAAAAAGTAGTCCGCTTACGGTCGCCATCGACCCAGTGATAGACACATCCAGCAGATGCGCGGCGGCATAGCCCAGCAATACTGCCAGCCAGCCGAACGCGATACTCATGAGAATCATCATCGGCAGTCGGCGCGAAATCAACAGGGCGGTTGCAGGCGGCACCACAAGGAACGCCAGCACCAGAATCGCGCCCACGACCTCGAAGCTGGCAACCACCACCAGCGCGACCACTGCCATTAACAAGTAATACACCGTGCGCGTCGGGATTCCTGCCACCTGGGCGTAAACGGGGTCGAAAGTGCTGGCGAGCAACTCCTTGTACAGCCCGGTGGTGAACAGCAGCACAATCACCGTCCCCATCCCCAGCGTCCATACGGCGCGTGGACCTAACACCCGCTCGCCCAGAATCCAGAGGTCCCACGGCACATAGGCAATCTCACCATACAGCACGCAGTCGAGATCTAAATCAACCTGCCCACTATAGCGTGAGATGAGGAGTACGCCCAGTGCAAAAAAGGCGGTGAAGGTGACCCCTATTGCCGCGTCGGACTGGATAAATCGCTTCTGGCTGAGCCACTGAATGATAGCCGTGCAGAGTAGACCAACCGCCCCTGCGCCCAGCAACATCGGTAGCGAGGTACGGCTGCCCGTCAGCCAGAACGCCAGCACGATGCCAGGCAGCACCGCATGGCTGATCGCATCACCCAGTAACGCCATCCGCCTCAATAGCAGCCAGCAACCTACCAGGGCACAGCTGGTCGCCACCAGCCCACCTGTTAGCAACACCCATAGCGTACTCTGCCAGTCGATCATTTTTTTGAACCCCCTTGGATTCAGGCACGGTTCGCGCAGGTGCTTGCCTTCGCGGCTAAAGCCGCTCCTCCATGTGCCTCTTCGCGCGTGGTCATTTCCCCTCACCCTGCCCTCTCTCCAGAGGGGAAAGGGATGGTCGCTGCCGTTGCCGTTCACCTTGCATAAGGTGCCTGAACAGGAACACGCCCAGAAACAGTGCGCTGGCAGTCAGCACCATCACGGGCCCGGTGGGCAGGCGTCCATAGAAGGCACTCATCAACACCCCACCCACTGCCGAAAGTCCCCCGAACAGAGCCGCCAGCCCAACGATCAGGCTCAGCCGGTGGGTACAAAGCCGCGCAGCAGCCGCTGGTGTGATCATCAGCGCAACCATCAGCAGTGCACCCGCGCCCTGCAATCCCAGCACCACAATTAGCGCAATCAGTCCCATCAGCAGCGCATCCAGCAGGCGCACGGGTAGCCCGATAACACGCGCATAGTCCCGATCAAAACAGAGCAGCGCGAACTCCTTAAACAGCACCGCGACTATCGCGAGGATAAACAGGCAGGCGAGCGTCAGATAGACTACCTCATGGGGTAGCAGCGCCGCCGCCTGACCGAAAAGAAAGCGGTCCAGCCCGCTCTGATACCCATCGCCCCAGCGCTGGATACCCGTGAGTAGCACAATCCCGAACCCGAAAAAGACCGACAGGGTCAACGCGAGAGCGGCGTCCTCCTTGAGGCGCGTGCGATGAGTAATGACCGAGACTGCCCCAATCCCCAGCAGTCCGCTTATGAACGCCCCTGTCAGCAGCCAGCCCAGCTGTTTGCCTCCCACCAGATAAGCAATACAGACGCCCGGTAATGCCGCATGCGCCAGCGTATCGCTCAACAGCGCTTTGCGACGCAGTAAGGCGAACACGCCCAGCACCCCGCTCGTCGCACCCAGCACGATCAACCCTGTCAAGACCGAAAGGAGGTTAATGTCCATGCTTGCCCCATGCGGTCAATCCATATCCTGCAGGAAGACCAGTTTACCGCCGTAGGTGCGTTGCAGGTTTTCACGCGTCATCACAGCGTCCACCCTGCCTGCCGCGATGAGATGTTCGTTCAACAGCACCACCTCGTCGAAGCAGTCGCGCACGGTCTGCAGGTCATGATGCACCATCAGCACGATGCGTCCGCTATCACGCAGGCGGCGCAGCTGTTCGATAATCACACCTTCGGTGGCGGCATCCACCCCGGCGAGCGGTTCATCCAGTAGATAGACGGGTGCGTCCTGTGCCAGCGCACGCGCTAGAAAGACCCGCTGCTGCTGACCGCCCGACAGCTCCCCGATTTGGCGTCGCCACAGCGTGTCCAGACCCACCTGTCGCAGGCACTCCATCGCCCACTCACGCTCCGCTCTGCCCGGTCGGCGTCCGAGCGGGAGACGCGCGTAAGTGCCCATCAGCACCACATCCAGCACATTCGCGGGAAAGTCCCATTCCACGCTACCGCGCTGGGGCACATAAGCCACCTCACCACGCGGCTTGTTCAGCGGACGCCCATCCAGCCAGACCTCGCCCGAGGCGCGGGGCACCAGCCCCAGAATCGCCTTAAGCAGGGTACTCTTGCCAGCACCGTTCGGTCCCACAATACCTGTCAGGATGCCCGCCTGCACTGTCAGCGTAATGTTGTGGATGGCGGGTTTGCCATCATAGACCACCGTCAGATTGCGTACCTCTAATGGCATCGGTTTCACCTCAGTGCGTCGACAATCGTGCGCACATTGTGCCGTATCATGCCAACATAGGTCGCGGCGTCGCTGTCGGGCGGTCCGAGCGCGTCGGAATAGAGCACGCCGCCCAGTCGCACCATGTGCCCATGCTGACGACAGCCCACCATGACGGCTTGCAGCGCGCGGGGTGAAATGCTTGTCTCGGCAAAGATCGCCTTGATGCGACGCCGCACAATGAACTGCACCAGTGCCTGCAAGTCGCGCAGCCCATATTCCGAGAGGGTGCTAATCCCCTGCAGACTACGCACCTCCAGCCCGTATGCGCGCCCAAAGTAGCCGAAAGCATCGTGCGAGGTGATCAAGACACGCTGTGGTGGTGGTATCTGGGCAATCTGGGTTTTGCACCATGCGTGTAGCGCGGTAAGCTCCTCGCGATAGGCACGGCTGCGGGCACGAAAGCGCGATGCGTGCCGCGGAAACTGCTCACAGAGGGCGTCGGTCGCACGCTGCAGCGCATGCAGCCAGAGGGAAACATCGTGCCACACATGGGGGTCCGGCTTGCCTTCCGCCTCGGGCGGATAGCGCAACGCCTTCGGAGGAATGGCTTGGGCAACGGCAACGGTGGGACGCACCCGCGCCAGACGCTCCAGAATTAGGCTCATCTTGCCCTCCAGATGAAGCCCATTGTACAGTACCAGCGTCGCTTTCGCCAGGCGTTGCAGGTCGCCCTCCGTCGGTTTATAGAGATGTGGATCGGTACCGGCGCCCATCAGGGTATAAACGGCAATCTCTGGCTCACCCACCCGCTTTGCCAGATCCGCCACCATGCCTGTGGTGCAGACCACGAACGGCTTGCCAGAGAGCCGCCGCATCGTGCAGCCTGCAAGGCTTGCCAGCCCGATGGTCAGCGCCGCTGTCTCCAGCCAAAATTTAGGCATGCTTAAAATTATGGCATGCGCTTGTCAGCAAATGCAACCCGTCGATAGGGGTATACTCCTTTAAATGAAACGCGTTGATGGACGGGCAGCGGATGAGATTCGCCCCATGCAAATTGAGCATGGTTTCCATCCCTATGCAGAGGGATCGTGTCTTATCACGATGGGCAACACGCGCGTGCTGATTACTGCGACCGTCGAGGACAAAGTACCCCCTTTTTTGAAGGGCACAGGCAGCGGCTGGATTACAGCAGAGTACGGTATGCTCCCTCGCGCGGGCAAGCAGCGCAGTCAGCGCGATATCGCCAGAGGTGCACCCAGCGGACGCACGATGGAAATCCAGCGGCTCATCGGACGCTCTATCCGCTCGGTAGTAGATCTCTCCCAGCTGGGCGAGCGCACCATCACACTCGATTGCGATGTGCTGCAAGCCGATGGTGGCACCCGCACCGCCTGCGTCACGGGCGGGTTTGTCGCCTTCGTGCAGGCATGCCGCTGGATGATCGACGAAGGCTATTTACAGCGGTTCCCTTTTCAGGAGCGCGTCGCCGCGATCAGCGTGGGCGTCGTGCGCAATGAGGAGCTGCTCGACCTCTGCTATGAGGAGGATGTGCAGGCGGCAGTCGATATGAATGTGGTGATGACCGATCGGGGGCGTTATGTGGAGGTTCAGGGTACTGCGGAGGGTGCGCCTTTCTCGCGCGAGCGACTGCTGCGCCTGCTGGACCTTGCGCAGCGGGGGCTGGAGCGGGTGTTCGCCATTCAGGCGCAGGCAGTGGAGGCACTGATGCGATGAAAGGCGTCCGGCGCATCGTATCGCTTGCGCCTTCCATCACCGAGATTCTGTTCGCCCTCGGGCTGGGTGAGCGCGTGGTGGGTGTCACTGCCCTGTGCGACTATCCACCCGAAGCACGCCGAAAGCCCAAAGTGGGCGACGCGAATATCAACCCCGAACGAGTCGTCGCGCTCAAGCCCGATCTGGTGGTCGCGCACGAACTGCTCAACAGTCGAGTCATCCCCGTGTTGAGGCGATTGGGGCTGCGCGTGCTGAGTGCGAACCCGAACACCTTCGAAAAGCTATTCGCCTTCATCCTGCAGATTGGCAAAGCAGCAGGGGTGCCCGATCGAGCCGAGCAACTGGTGCATCAGATGAAGGCGCGGATGCGGCGCGTGGAGCAGCGCGTAGCACGCACCCATGCACGCCCACGGGTGCTGTTCGTCATTGGTGTGGAGCCATTGTGGGCATCGGGGCGCGATACCTTTGCCGATAACCTGATCCGTCGCGCAGGTGGGCAGAACGCGCTCGGCGCACAGGTGCAGGGCTTCCGCGCCATTAGTCTGGAGACCGCGCTCGCCTGCCGACCCGAAGTGATTGTACTGGCGGGACCGAACCGTGCTACCCTGCTGAATGATCCTCGCTGGCGCACTGTCCCCGCTGTGCAACGCGGGCAGGTGTACGAGGTGAACCCTGACCTCTATCTGCGTGAATCGCCCCGCCTGATCGATGCTCTGGAACAACTCGCTGCCCTGCTTCACCCGCAAGCCCATGCGGAACGCTGGGATCGGGGTATTCGGGCAGGGGCAACCTTCGAACATTGGCGCGAGGCGAGCGTCTATAAAGACGGTGATCCACCATCGACACGGGTATCCTTAGATTGGGTTCCGCGACTCGGATGACCGAACCAGCGCGAGAGCCAGGCGGGAGGAGCGAGCCGTTGGACACATCGTCGTGGGCAGAAGCGACCCTGATCGCGCGGGCGCAAGCGCAGGATGACGCAGCGTTCGACCAGATTGTGCGCCTGTATGTCGATAGTATCTATAACTATGTGCGCCGCATGGTCGGCAACCCACAGGACGCTGAGGACATCACACAGGAGGTGTTCATCCGTGCCTATCAGGGTCTGAGCCAGTTCGATGGACGCGCCAGCTTTAGCACCTGGCTGTTTCGAATCGCCACTAACCTGTGTATCGACCATAAGCGACGCCAGAGCCGGCGCGTGCAGACCGTCCCTTATCATCACGACGACGAGGCGGACGAGGACGAAGGCGACTGGGAATTTGCGGATACTGCCCAGCCCAGTGCACTGGAGCAGCTGCTTACCAAAGAGCTGCAGGCGGTCGTGGAGCAAGCCATCGACGCACTCTCGCCAAAATTAAAAACGGTCCTGCTACTTTATGATGTGGAGGGGCTGAGCTACGAGCAGATTGCGGACACGCTGGGCATTCCGATAGGCACGGTGAAATCGCGCCTGTTCGCGGCACGCGAACAGATACGCAAACGGGTGGAGAACTATTTGCGAGGTGGAACCGAATGAACTGCGGGCGTTTCAAAAAGCTCCTGTGGAGCTATGTGGAGGGCATACTGAGCGTAGCGGAACGGCAGGTGTGTGAGGCGCACCTGACGCACTGTGCCCGTTGTCGCCAGCGACTGCAGGCAGCGCAGCTGACTCGCGCGTCGTTGCAGGCGCTGCCACGCTACGCTGCGCCGGAACGCCTGCTAAAGCGGGTGCGGGCAGAGATCCCTGCACAGCGAGGTCAGCCAACGGTCGCCACCATGCAGGGAAATGGCATAAGGCAGCCGACCGAACGCCTCACACCCGTCATCCTGCGCCACTGGCGCTGGGCCCTTGCACCCGCACTGGGTGCGTTGATTGCCCTGCTCTGGTGGTGGAGCCATTCACCTGTGGAGGGTGGCAAGGGATACGCTGCCTCCCAAGCACAGGAATATGCGGATACCTGTGTCGATCTCCATCAGCAGCTGGAGATGGTGGAATGGGCGGGCACGCCTACCGCAAGCTATCTTGTCACGACGGACCATACACAATGAGATGGCTGATATTGATCAGTGCGAGTGCATTTCTGGGATGCGCTGGATGGGCGCAGGATCGCCCCATCGAGTGGCTGCGGCGTGCGGTGCGTGCAGAGCAAGCGCTGGTCGTGCAAGGTGAACGCACCACCGAGATTCGGCTGGGTGCTCATACCGAGCGTATCGTGGAGCGGTTCTGGCGACAGGGTGGACGCGCCATTCGTATCGAGGTGATTGCGCCTCCTGCCCGACGGGGCGAGGTACTGCTATTCAGGGGTGAGAAATGGATACTGTATCGCCCGGAGACGAAGGAGGCGATGCCACTGTCCGCACCGTTGCAACAGCATGAGATGGTGCTCAAACGCCTGCTCAGTGCCGTGCAGAGTCAGGCGATGGGTATCGAGCTCCGCGCTGCCGAAATGGTGTTGAACCGTCCCTGTGTGGTGCTGTTTCTTCAGGTGGCGAACGCTGTCGAACCGCCACACCCGCTGCCACCTGCGCCGAAGCCACGCCGTCGCCGTCCAGAACCCGTCCAGAGCATTACACTGTGGGCGGATCGCGCCACGGGGCTGGTGTTGCGCCGTGAGGTGCGTTTCCGCCATCGTGACGCGCTGGTGCGGATGGAACTGACTCGCCTGGAGTTTCCCCAGCAGCTACCGCCCAATCTGTTCCAACTGCCTGAAGGGGTGACTATTCGCCCGCCGGGGGAGGGACGCTTCGAAAGTATCGAAGAGGCACAAAAAGCGGCGGGCTTCCCCATCCGCCTGCCCGACTATCTGCCCGAAGAGAGCGAGCGCGCGGGCATCATTGTTCGGCGCATGCGCGAGCGCGTGCTGGTCGCCATTCGTTATCGCTGTCCGCAGGGCAATTTCACCCTTTTCCAGACGCGGGCACCCAGCGCCGACTTCCGTTTGCCCGAACCGCCGACGCGCCGCCCCCTGAACGCCCTTTTCTGGCAGGCGGGCGACTACTGGTTCGGGCTAGTAGGCACGCTGCCCAAAGAGGAGATGGAGCGTATCGCCCGCTCCATCCCCCGATAAATCAGGAGCAGTGTTCGCCGCGAAAGCCTTTACAAATAAAGCACCCTGCCCCGATAACGGCGCATCATGCGGGCGTTATGCGCATCGCCCCCTTCGAGGTTCGCCGACATGAACACGGGCGGCTCAACGCCACGCTCCAGCAGGAGGGCGCATGCCTCCGCCACGATGGCGTTTAGAATGGCTGCGCCTAGCACCGTGGACACTGGTGCCACCGGCTGCGCGAACCCCGGCAGATGCACCACGGCATCGCCCTTCGGCGCCCCGTTATCAATTACCAGATGGGCGACCTCAAACAACCGCTTGCCCGTCTGCGAGCGCGGGCTGACCGATTGCGAGTAATCGAGCGAGGTGAGCGCGATTACACGCGCACCCTGCTCTCTTCCATACAGTGCCACCTCCACTGGCGCCGCGTTCCGCCCCGACACCGAATGCACAATCAGTACATCGCCCGCCTCAATCGGCACCTCACGCACCACTGTGGACGCATAGCCATCCAGCCGCTCCAGCCACGAAGTGAGCGTGATGGGACGCACATCGCAGGTCAAGCCGGGAATAAAGATAGGGCTGACAGGAACCAGTCCACCTGCACGATAGACCAGCTCCTCACTCAGGATGCCTGCGTGCGACGCCCCGAATATCCAGACGAGATGGTCACTCTCAAGCGCATCGGCGATCCACTGCGCCGCCTGCTCGATAGCCTCTTGCTGGCTGACCATCACCGCCTGCAAACGGCTGATAACCTGCTGGAAGTAGTCTGTGCACATCATAAATGGCATGATACCGCGGAGTTATCACTCTGTCCCGTGTTCCGTTCGCCATCGGCGCCGCCACAGCTCCTGGACATAGGTGACTTCAGGCAAGCGCAGCCAGCGGGTCAGCCCGAGGTAAATCGCCACACTGATTCCGCCGACCACCACGATGCGTACAAGAGCAGCAAGATTCGGCTGCCATGTCACGGTCAGCACGCTCAACCACGGATGCAGAAGAAGGGCCCACACGCCCATCACCAGCGACACCACCCCAATCAGCACGACAGGGCGCACAAACGGCTCCCTATCGGGCGAATCGGCCGGGGGAACACGCCGACGCAGCACTAAAAGCATCCACACCATCTGAAGCATCGCGGCGATCGAGGTCGCCAGCGCCAGCCCCACATAGTCCAGCCAGCGCATCAGCCCAAAGCACAGCGGAATAAAGACCCCTGTAATCGCGGTGCCAATCAATACAGGGGTCAGCGAATCCCGCAACGCGAAGAACGCCCGTGAAATAAGCGCCTGACCCGACCAAGCGAACAATCCAATGGCAAATCCGCGCAGGGCAGCTGCGACCATCTGGGTGTCCTCCGGGCGGAACTTGCCATATTGCAGCAGTACGCGCCCAATATCCTCCGCCAGCACCAGCAGCAGGATGGTGGCAGGCGCGGTCAGGAACCAGACCAGGCGCAGCCCGCGCTTCAGCACCACGCGCAGCGCATGCCACTGCTCCGTCGCAGCGAGCGCGGTCAGCGCGGGGAAAATCGCCAGCGCGATGCCCTGCCCCACGATACCCAGCGGCGCCTGCATCTGACGATTGGCGTTATCCAGCGCGGAAATGGCACCCCGTGGCAACCAGGAGGCGAATACGCGCAGGATCAACATATAGATACCGGGCAGCGACAGCCCGAACATCACAGGCAACATCAGACGGAACACCTGACGCACACCCGGATGACGCCAGTCGAACAGCGGCCGGTACACGCTACCCAGCCGCGCCATCGCCCATGTGGGCATCACGACACTACCCACGAACGCGCCCAGCAACGCGCCATACGCCAGTCCCGCGATGCCAAACGGAATCGCCAGCACCAGCCCGCCAAAGATAATGCCCAGATTGTAAATAGTCGGTCCCAGCGCAGGCACAAGGAAATGGCGACGCGCATAAAGCGTCGCCATCATCAATCCCCCCATCAGGAAAAAGATTTGCGAGGGCAACACGATGCGCGTCAGCACCGTCGTCTGCTCCCAGCGGAAACGGTCGAAGCCCGGAAAGAGCAGGGCAACTGCCCACGGCGCAATCACCTCCAGTAGCAGCACCAGCGTTGCGGTCAGGCTCACCATCAGCGTGAACACGGAGGAGAACACGCGCCATGCCTCCTCTTTTTGATCCTTCTCCCAGTAGCTGGAGAAGATGGGCATCAGCGCGGAGGAGAGCGCGCCCCCAGCCACCATAAAAAAAAGCAAATCGGGCAGCTGGAACGCGGCACGGTAGGCGTCAGTCCATTCGTTTTGCCCGAAGCGATAGGCAATCACCGTGTCGCGCAGCATGCCAAGAATTCGGCTCACGGTGATGGCGCTCATCATTAGCAGTGAGGCGCGCGCCCAGCTGTAGCCCAGACCCGTTCGCTTGCCTTCCTCCGCCACTGCGTCCGATTCAGCAGATTTTATCTCGCCGACGGATTGTGTCGGTTCAGTGGAGTCGCGCATGCCGCCGGATGGTTGCTCCAACTCACTTCCCATCGCCTGTCAGGGACACCATTCGCAATCCGATCACCCCTGCCACAATCAGCGCAATGAAAAACAGCCGCCAGAAATCGCGTGGCTCGTTAAAGTAGAGCACACCCACCATCGCGACGCCTGCCGCGCCGATGCCTGTCCATACGGCATAGGCGGTGCCAATCGGAATGTGGCGCGCCGCCAGCGCCAGGAAAAGCAAGCTCAATAAGCCTGCCACAATCACCACGGCGACGGGTAGCGGGCGCGTGAAGCCGTGCGAGAGCTTCAAAGCGATCGCCCATACAATCTCCATCGCGCCCGCAATCACCAGATAGACCCACGCCATCTTACGGCATGCCATCCCCGCCGAAGTATTGCTCGAACCACTTGCGCCCCATCTCCATCATCTGCTGCTGCTGTTCAGGGGTGAGCGACTGCCAGTACTCGAACGACATGCGCAGCCCTTCAAACATCATCTGATAGCGCAGCTCCGGGTCGGCGTTCAGCCACATCTGGAAACCCGCGCGCAACGCCTGCGCCCGCTCCTCGGGGGTCATCCGTGCCAGCAGCTCCAGCATCTGCTGCTGCGCTTTAGCGAACTGCTCCAGGCGCGTGCCTTTCAGATCGGCGAGGAGACGCGGACGCGGCTCCAGAATCACATAGAGGGGCTTCGCGCTGAACGGCGGCTGCATCTGCTCCAGCCCCTGCTCGAAACCGGGCGCGAGCGGATAGTTCGCCACGAAGGAGTTGAGCGTGTTCGCACGCGAATCGACCACCAGCACGCCGCCCAGCTCGATATTCAGCAGGGCGCGCACCGCGCTGATAACTTTTTCAGGCTGTGGCTCCTCACCTAGCACCTTGTTTGTATAGACCTTCCGCCAGACCACCCCGGAGACCTGTCCCACCAGCTCATCCAGGGCGCGCTCCAGTGTCTCTGCGCGAGGTGGGTTCACGCGCACCGTCAGCACCGGATCCACCAGAATCTTGACCGAAAACTTCTTTTCCAGCTCCTGAGCGGCTTGAGTTATGGGGATCCGCCCGTCGTCCTTTTGCGTGCTGCCTTTGGCGTCGCCTCGAGGGGCTTGCCCACCCTGCGCAAAAGCAAGCAGCAGCGTTGCGCATAGACTCAGCGTCAAACACCATCCGATTCGCATTTTTCGACACCTCCAAAGATTTTTGGCAGGAATCGCCGCCTGCCCTCACGAAAGAAATTATACCGCACCATCGCCGTCGAAAAAGGGTATAATCTAATGGCGGAAACAGAGCAAACAGGGAGTGACTAACAATGGCAATGACACGCAAGAGCATGGGTGAGTACCTCATAGAGAAGGGGTTAATCACCCGTGAGCAATTGGAAGATGCGCTGCGTGTGCAGCAGGCAACGGGCAAGGATCTGGCGCAGATTCTGGTGGACCAGGCAGTGGTCAGCGAGCGCGATGCCTACGAGGCGAAAGCCTACGAGATGGGCATGCCGTTCGTCGACCTCGATCGCACCACACCAGACCCCTCTGCCGTCAATGTGGTCAAGGAGCATATAGCGAAGCGATATAATGTGATGCCTGTCAAAAAAGAAGGCAATATCCTCTATCTGGCAATGGCGGACCCGAACAATGTGATGGCGATTGACGATGTGCGGGTCAATTCGCGCTGTGTGGTCCGCCCGGTGCTGGCGGCACCGGGAGCGATCGAGGATGCGATTCGACGTGCCTATGGCGGTTCCGCCATTGCAGGGGATGGTAGTACCGCTGCGGCAGGCGAAGGCGGTGGGACACCTGCCCGCCCGACGGATCTGAAAGCCTCCGTGATGTCGGAGGTCGCTGCGTACAGCGCACGGGGCGACCTCGAAGAGGACGAGAAAGCCGTCCTGCGCGAAGCGGAAGAGGGTCCCATCGTGCGCGCCGCCAATATCATCATCCAGCGCGCTATCGACGAACGTGCCAGCGATATCCATGTGGAACCGCAGCTGCGCAATGTGCGCATCCGCTACCGAATCGACGGCGTGTTGCATGAAGTGCTAACGCTGCCCAAGTATATCCAGGCACCGCTTATCTCCCGCTACAAGATTATGGCGGAGATGAACATCGCCGAAAAGCGTCTGCCACAGGACGGACGCATCCCTATCCGCTATCAGAACAAGGACTACGACCTGCGTGTTTCGTCCATTCCCACCCCGTTGGGCGAAAAAATCGTGATGCGTATTCTGGACAAGACCAGCGTGCTGATCGGACTGAACAAGCTCGGCTTCACGCCCGAAACACAGGCTCGACTGGAAGAACTGGTCATCCAGCCCCAGGGCATGGTGTTGTCCACAGGTCCCACCGGCTCGGGCAAGACGACCACCCAATATTCCATTCTGCACAAGCTGAACTCCGTGGAGAAAAATATTCTGACCATTGAGGACCCTATTGAGTACCAGTTGCCGGGCATCAGTCAGGTGCAAGTGAACCGCAAAGCCGGTTTGACCTTCGCGAACGCGCTGCGCGCCTTCCTGCGTCAGGACCCCGATATTATCATGGTGGGCGAGATGCGCGACCTGGAGACCGCCGAGATTGCGATTGAAGCTGCGTTGACGGGGCACCTGGTGCTCTCTACACTGCACACAAACGATGCCCCTTCAGCGGTCATCCGTATGATCGATATGGGCGTGGAGCCGTATCTGATCGCGGCGACCGTCACGGGCGTGCTGGCGCAACGATTGGCACGACGCGTCTGCCAGAAGTGCAAGCAGCCGCGCGAAATCCGTGCAGCCGACCTGCGTGCCTTCGGGTTCCAGGTAGAAGACCCCGATCAGGTCGTCACGATCTGGGAGGGCACAGGCTGCGAAGAGTGCCGTTATCGCGGCTTCAAGGGGCGTATCGGTATCTTCGAATTGATGGTGGTGAACGCCGAGATTGCGGAGCTCATCGTGCGTCGCGCACCGCTCTCCGACATCAAGGAAGCAGCCAAAGCGAACGGCATGAAGGAGCTGCGCGAGGACGGTCTAATCAAGGTACTGGAGGGCGTCACCACACCCGACGAAGTACGCCGCGTGGTGTTCACCGCCGGCTACTACTAAACCCGTGGGGCAAAGGCGTTCCGCGCCTCGCCCAGAAACAAAATCTAATCCAAGGAGGTCTAAAGTATGTATACACCGAATCCGACGACTGGGGAGCTGCCTGCCGCAGGCGCAGGCACGGTTCCTTCGGCACAACCTGCAACAACTATAGGGCAGGCACGCTCGCTGGAGGATATCCATATCGACGAGCTGCTCTACATCGTGGTGGAGAAGGGCGCATCCGACCTGCATCTGTGCCCCTTCGTGGAGCCGATTATCCGCGTGGACGGGCAGCTGATGCGCCTCAACTTTGAAAAAGCCAGCCCCAGCGAGACCCAGCGCCTTATCTACGATATTCTGACCGATGAACAGATTCAGCGGTTTGAAACCACCTATGAACTGGACTTCTCTTACAGCCTGCACAAGGTGGCACGTTTCCGCGTGAATGTGTATAAAGACAAAGGCGCGGTCGCGGCAGCGTTCCGCTTGATTCCCGCGCGCGTGCCCACCATTCGTGAGCTGAACCTGCCACCTGTGCTGGAAGAACTCACCCGCCGCCCGCGTGGATTGATCCTGGTGACAGGACCTACCGGCTCCGGCAAGTCCACGACGCTGGCGGCGATGGTGAACCAGATCAATAGTGAGCGCAGCTGCCACATCATCACCATCGAGGACCCCATCGAGTACCTCCACACCCACAAGTTCAGCATTATCAACCAGCGTGAGCTTGGGCAGGACACCAAGTCGTTCGCTGCCGCGCTCCGTTCCGCGCTGCGCGAGGATCCCGATGTAATCCTGGTCGGTGAGATGCGCGACCTCGAAACGATTCAGCTTGCCATCACCGCTGCGGAAACGGGACACCTCGTGTTCGCCACCCTGCACACCAACAACGCGGCCGAATCGGTGGACCGCATCGTCGATGTGTTCCCGCCGGGTCAGCAGGAGCAGATTCGTATCCAGCTAGCGAACAACCTGCAAGCGATTATCAGTCAGCAGCTACTGCCACGCGCAGGTCAGCCCGGTCGGGTGCCTGCGGTGGAGGTGATGATCGCCACGCCCGCCATCCGCAACCTCATTCGCGAGAACAAGACCCACCAGATTCACACGATGATCCAGACCAGTGGTCAGCTTGGCATGCAGACGATGGACCAGTCGCTGCGTGACCTGTACCTGAAGGGCTGGATCAGCTATGAGGAGGCGATGGCGCGCGCGATCAATCCGGATGAGTTGCGCAAGATGATTGCGCCTTCCGGCGGGGTGCCCGGCGCCCCTGCTGCGCCCGGCCGAGGACGCTAACTTGACAGGAGGCGAAAGGCATGCCGTTCTTTAACTACACTATTCGGGATCAATCGGGAGCAACCCGTTCAGGGAAAGCCGAAGCCGAAAACGCGGAGGTGCTGCGCAAGCGTCTGCAGGAGGAGGGCTTCCAGGTCATCGAAATCTCGATGGACCGTGGCGCGCCCCGCGTACCGGCAGGCGGTTATGGACGGGTGCGGCTGAGCGATCTGGCGATTTTTGCCCGCCAGTTCTCCACGATGCTGGACGCGGGTGTCTCGCTCGTGCGCTGCCTCGATGTGTTGCAGCAGCAGACAAGCAACGCACGCCTGCGCCGCATCTTGATGGACCTCTCCACCCGCGTCGAATCGGGTGAGAGCCTTTCCCGTGCCATGTCGCGCCACCCCAAAGCGTTCAGCCAGCTCATCATCGGTCTGATTCGCGCCGGAGAGGTCGGTGGCGTGCTGGAAGAGTCGCTCCAGCGCATCGCCCTCTTTCTGGAGAAGGATGTTGAGCTGCGACGCAAGATTCGCTCCGCTCTGACCTATCCAGTTATTGTGTTGCTGGCAGCGACGGGTATCGTTATCTTTCTGGTGTCGTGGCTGGTGCCCCAGTTTGCCAGCCTGTTCCGCGATCTGGGTATCAAACAGCTGCCCGTTCCCACCCAGTTCCTCGTGGACCTCAGCGGGTTCATCACTCAAAAATGGTACATCATTATCATCTCGCTGGTGGCGATTCTCATCGCTTACAAACTCTTTGTCAGCACGCGGGTGGGACGGCGTGTTGCCGACCGGGTGAAATTGCGCCTGCCGGTCTTCGGTAAGCTTCACCATAAGATTGTGATGGCACGTTTCAGCCGCACGATGGGCACCCTGCTTGCCTCCGGCGTGCCGATCCTGCAGGCGATGGAGACCGTGGCGGGCGTCGTGGGGAATGCCATCGTGGCAGATGCGGTGCTGGAATCACGGGCGCGCATCCGCGAAGGCGAAAAGATTGCTGACCCGCTCCAGAAAAGCAAAATGTTCCCCCCAATGGTGGTACATATGGTCAGCGTTGGCGAGGAGTCAGGCTCGCTTGATCATATGCTCAACAAAATCGCCGACTTCTATGAGAACGAGGTAGAGACCGCCATCGCCAGCCTGACCGCCGCGATCGAGCCAGTGATGATTGTGATTCTGGGCTTCATCGTTGGCTTCATCGTCATTTCGATGTTCCTGCCGATGATCGAGGTGATTTCTAATCTGAGCCAGTCGCAAAGCTAATGCTGCCACCGTGGAGCGTGGTGTTCGGTGTGGCGTTCGGGGCAGCGATAGGTAGCTTTTTGAATGTGCTGATCTATCGCCTGCCCCGAAACCTTTCAATAGTGTTTCCCCCCTCTCATTGCCCCGCCTGTCAGCATCGGCTGGGCCTACGCGACCTGATCCCCTTGCTGAGCTATCTGCTGCAAAGAGGGTGCTGCCGCTACTGCCGTGCGCCGATTGCGCTTCGCTACTGGCTGGTGGAGCTGTGGAGCGCGGGTGTCTGGAGCTGGCTCTGGTGGCAACATCTAATAGTGGGCGAGTTGCCCCTGCGTTTTGTGCTCTACGCGCTCGCCTGCAGCCTGCTAATCGCCATCTTTTTTATCGATCTGGAACACACGCTCATTCCCGACGAGCTGAACCTCGCGCTGCTAACTGTGGGGCTATTGCATGCATGGTTGCTTGCAGGGCAGCCGACCGAGTGGTCATGGGCGCGTTCAGGCGTGGTGAACCTCCCCAACGCGCTCTGGAGCGCGGAGATCGGAGCGGGCGTCTTCTGCTTGATTGCACTGCTGGGGCGTCTAGTCTTTCAGCGAGACGCGATGGGACACGGCGACATTAAGCTGATGCGCGCGATGGGCGCGCTGCTGCTCACGCCCGCGTGGTTGACGGCGTTTGCGCTGGCGGTGACAACTGGCGCCCTCCTCGGCGGTGCATGGCTGCTCTGGCAATCGCGTCGCCTACATGGCGAACCCGATTCGGCAGAAGGCGAGCCACCTGCGCCCGAACCGGTTATGAGTCTGCTGCTGATGTGCATGGTGTACCTGCTCTGGCTGGATGTGTTGTTGAGCTTGCTGCCCACCCGCTGGCAAGAGCGTGTCTACGCATGGCTCGGCTCGCCCGCCGAGCAAGCGGAGGAGGAAGAGTTTGTGGTGCAGCCGGGCATGCTGCCTTTTGGTCCCTTTCTGGCGGTCGGCGCGCAACTGGTGCTGCTGTTCGGCACGCCCTTCGCCCAGGCGATTCAGGCGTACCTGAACTGGGCAGGGTTTTAATCATCGCCTATTGGAACAAGCCCGAACGCATTAAGCAGGAATCGAGACCGTTCAGAGCGAACCTGAATACTGGAGGTAGGCTTTATGCGATACAAAGAATGGACCGTTTGGAGCCTGACCATAGGACTGAGTCGGAGCGCCCTGGCGCAACCGGACTATCCAGGCGCTCTCTGGGTACCCGCTTCGTCGAACAACTATACGGTCTCGAACCGCCCCGGCAGCTACCCGATCGATTATGTAATTATCCATGTTACCCAGGGGAGCTACAGCGGCACCATCTCCTGGTTTCAAAATCCCAGTGCTCGCGTGAGTGCGCACTATGTGATCCGCTCCTCCGATGGTGAAATTACCCAGATGGTACGCCATAAGGACATCGCCTGGCATGCAGGCAACTGGAACTATAATACTTGGTCTATTGGCATCGAGCATGAAGGCTGGATTAACGATCCTCGCTGGTTCACTACGGCAATGTATCGTTCCTCTGCCGCGTTGACCCGCTACATTTGCAACCAGTACGCGATCCCAAAAACGCGCCAGTATATCATTGGACATAATGAGGTGCCGGGCGCAACGCATACCGATCCAGGTCCCTATTGGGATTGGAACTACTATATGAGCTTAGTTGCTGGTCCGAACGCCTCTTATGTCAGCGCAGACTTTCCTGCCACGATTCGTCCTGGTCAACAGATTGTGGCGGTGTTGCGGTTCAACAATACAGGGGGTGTCACTTGGCGCCCTGATGGCTCCAACCCAGTACGGTTGGGCACTCAGAACCCACGCGACCGCAGCAGCCCCTTTTACACGCCTGGCAATTGGATCTCCGCGAATCGCCCTACGCCTGTTGACTATGTCACCAATCCAAGTGAGCTGGGCACCTTTTCGTTCGTGCTGACTGGACCACGCAGTTACGGCTCCTACACTGAGAGTTACCAGCTGGTGCAGGAGGGTATCACTTGGTTTGGTCCCATCGTGAGCTTCACGATTCAGGTGGTACCGTGGGATTTGATCCATGATAACACCAGTGGTGCCTTCTCGGTATCGGGTACCTGGTACACGGGCACGAGTGCCACCGACAAATATGGCAGCGACTACCGCTGGACCAGCACGTCGCCCTCTTCCCCGGCGTATGCGCGCTGGTTCCTAAATGCGCCTGTGGATGGGGCGTATGATGTCTACGCATGGTGGAGTCAGGGTAGCAATCGCAGCACGCAGGCACGCTACGAAGTCGCCCATGCCAGCGGCACTACGGTGGTGACGGTCAACCAGCAGACGAATGGTGGGCGATGGGTCTATCTGGGGCGGTTCACTTTCCCGAAGGGTGGTGGCAATATCTACCTGCGTGCGACGGCTCCATCAGGCTATGTGGTGATTGCCGACGCTGTGCGCATCGTTGGACCGTACTAAATGCCATGAATCTACGCACCTCTGTTTGCTCGGGACTGCTGGGCGGTTGCCTGCTAATGATCGCGGCGAGTCAGCCGGCAGATCTCAAGCGGGTTCCCGCCCTGCAGCAACCTATTCGACTGCAGTGCAAGATGCGTCCCCTGCGTGAGCTAATTGGACAGGTCGCACAGCGGACAGGCGCGCGCTTGGGCATCGAGAAAACCATCGAGCAATACAAAATTACCCTTTTCGTGCGCGAGCAACCTGCGTGGCAGGTTCTGACCTCGCTTGCGCACCTGTTAGAGCTGGAGTGGCGCGTCGCGGAAGGCGGAGGCTACTACCTCGCGCTGCCGGCGCGTGTGCGGGAGCGCGAGCAGTCACGACGCCCTGCTGAAGCCGCCCTCCGTCAGCAGGTACAGCAGCAGCTCGCCCAGTATCAGCAGCTTGCCCAGACCGATTTCGCCGATTTGACCCAACGTCTACAAATTATCGAGCGTCAGCGAGAGCAGATCGAAGCGCAGAAACCAACAGGTTGGCAGGACAAACTCACCGCTTTGGCGCATGAACGCGCCCAAATTGCCCCCGTCGCCGAATCGTTGCCGTGCTATCTGCTGGGCAGAGTGATACCTCAATTTGGGCGTGAAGAGTGGGTACGCTTTTGGGAGGGCATGCCCCTGCTGGCTTCCACACACCCGCACGGCACGATGCTAAGCCTGCCTGAGGCAACCCTTCAGTGGCTCTCGCTGTGGGCACCACGCAGCGCATCAGAGCCCCCCGTCTCCGTTCAACTGCTGATCCACTTCCGTCCCGAGCATCGTGTGCTGCGCCTGGTACTTATTGCACACTGCCGCGTCGAATATTTTACGATGACCCACGAGGTATCGTTTCCGATTGTTCGCGACATAACTGCCGTCGCCGCACCGACCGAGCCTCTTCGGAAACCTGCGTGGTGGGATGACCCTCTCACGCACCCGTCGCAGCAACAGCCCATCCGCTCCGAATATTACGGTGGTGTGTTCACCTTATCGGATCACCTCGAATGGCTGGCCCAACAGAACGAGAAGATCGCCATCATTGCAGAGTCCTTTCGGCTGCCCACTCATCAGCGCGACCCCGATCGCGGTGCCCGAACCGTGGGCGAGTGGCTTCTCTCCGTTCAGAGGCACGAGCCTGTGCAGATGGAACTGAACGAGAACACGGTGTTGATTCGTTATCAGGAGCGGGCCGAGTTAAGACGCAGCGAAATTGCCGAATCGGTGCTGGAACCACTGGAGGCACGAGCACGCTCTCTGGGCGGTTTGACACTGGACGAATATGCCATGCTGGCGAATGCTCTGACGCCAGCCCAGCAGCGGCGGCTGGAGCAGCCAAAAGGCTTTGCGCTACGTTTCAATCCTACCCCGTTGCAGGGGGGTGTCCCCGCCTTGCGTTTCTGGGCGAATCTAACCCCTGAACAGAGAAAGACCGCTCGAGAGCGTCGTCCGCTTCCCTACGAACAGCTGAGCACGGTGCAGCAACGCCTCTTCTGGGATGCAATGGAGTGGGGGCTCACCCGTCCCAACATCCCTACCGGGCACCTGCTGAAACAGCTGGAGCGCCTGCACGACCCGGCAGCCTCAGGAGAACTGGCATTCTTTTTGGACGATTGGAAAAGTGTGGCTTATCGAGTGAGTAACGGCGACATCACTCTGGTGTTCGAGGATGCCGAATCGTATCAGCAGAGCCTGCCCAACTTGCCCGGCGGTGGTGCGGGCTTTCGCATGACTGCACTTAGCCTACATACTTATCAGTTCCACTTCGGCTTCGACACGCAGCACGCGGTCATTTTCCCGCTCGTGGTAGAAGAACCGGCACCGCGCCCTGAGAGTAGCCAATAGTCCATTCCCCAGAGGGTCCAACCCTGTCCAGCGATTCGACTTCGACCGATGAATGCGCTACCGTAGCAACGACAGCACCGATTGGGGGAGGTTATTCGCCTGCGCCAGTACCGCCATGCCCGATTGTATCAGGATCTGCTGTCGCGTGAGCGCAGTGATCTCGGTGGCGAAGTCGGCGTCACGAATGGTCGATTCACTGGCGGTCACATTCTCACGGGCGACACTCAACGAGCGGATATTGCTTTCCAGCACATAGCGCTGGAAGGAGCCGATGTCGCCCCGAATACGCGACACCTGCTGGATCGCAGCGTCAATAATGCGCAGTGCCTCATCGGTCATGTCCTGTTGAGTCACATCGATAGTGGCGAGGCTCTTGCCTGGGATGACCGTGGCGCCAAGCTTGTCGGCATGGATATCGATGAGCGAGAAGCGTACGAACTGCCCGCTGTTCGCACCCACCTGGAACTGGAGCTGCCCTGCGCTGACATAGGCAACACTATTGGTGCCTGTGGCGGTGTTGCCCTGCTCGGTCAACAGCAACACATTGCCATGCGCATCAGACACCCGCAACCCGGAGTCGCCCACTCCACGCCCGCCCGTAAACAGCACGGCGGTCAGCCCGGTACTGGTGCTTGCCTGCACATTCACCACGGCATCCGTGCCTGCCACCTGGGCGCTGGTGCCTGCGGTCGCGACGAAGCCTGCCGTGTCGTGCATCGTGATCTGATACTGGGAGCCATACTCGCGCTGGCGCAAACGAATGATATAGCTGCCGTTGGCGAAAGAGGCTTCTGCCATAACACCCGTGAGGTTCGAAACCGCGTTCACCTTGTTTAGGAAGGTCTCCAGCGTGTCGCTGCTTTCCGCGTTGATGGTATGCCCATTGATGACGATATTGCCCGTTCTGCCGATTTGGGAAGTAAGAAAGGCATAGGTGACCCCACCGGCATAGGCGGCACGTGTGGCCCGAGTCACGACACTGATTTCGATATAACCTGTGGCGGTCGGTAGTCCGGCAAAAGTCCCCCCGATGAACACCCCCGAAATCAAGTTCGCGTTGGTAATTTGAGCTGAGATGCCTGAGGTGCCATCCAGCAGCTTTTTGGTACCGAAGGCGGTCTGGTCTGCAATGCGATTGATGCTGTCGATGAGGGCGTGGATTTGCGTCTGGTCGGCTAACAGCGCGTTATAGTCGTTCACCCCCGTGTTGGCAGCGTGCAGCACGAGCTGACGCATGGCGCGCAGTGCGTTATGTACCTCATCGAGCGCCGCTTCTGCTGTTTTGAGCATATTAGTGGCGTCCTGCGCGTTATTGATTGCCTGCTGCAGGCTGGCAATCTGAGCACGCAGGTTCTCGGAAATGATCAATCCGGCGGGGTCATCTGCCGCACGATTCACACGCAGCCCCGATGCCAGCCGCTCTATGGTGCGCCCCAGCATATCCGATGTCTGAGTCAGGTTCCTCAGCGCATTAATCGCCTGAATGTTGGTATTGATCCTCAGGCTCATCTGTTAGACCCCCTTGTAATGCGGGTAGACCCGCAATTTTGCTGGTGGAGATTATCGGAGGCTCACTGACTAATCTTTAGAGGACATCCGTTGCAAAGGGGTATCTGGTGCGATGGGTAAAAAAATCCCTCCCCCGCCATAGGGAGACAGGGGGGAGGGAACGATTGTCTGGCTAAGAGAGCTACCTTGTGTTGATATGTAGCTGCTGCGCACCTGGCTCGAACCCCAGCTCTGCGTTTAGCGCCTTACCGAGCAGCGAGGCAGGCACCATCACCCGCCCGTTCACGATCCGCAGCGGCGTTTCGGTCGCCAGCCTCTCGCCATCCAGCACGGCGCGATTCGCTCGCACATCGAGGATCAGCGTGCGCCCGTTGAGTTCCACAGTGGCCACCTTGCGCTGGTTGTCCCAGCGCACCTTGCCACCTGCCTGCTCGAACACCTGCCGAATCGCCACTAACGGGATGCCGTGCTGCACGCGCGGTTCCACATCGAAGGGCACGGGACGCGCATCAAGTAGCACCTCAAAGCGCGTGATGCCGGTGGGCAAGCGCGTACCGAAGGTAATCGGTAGCCAGCTTGTTCCGATTGGGGCGTGCGGGGTGGCGGTGGGAGGCGCGAGTGCGAGCCGTGGCGCAGTGAGTTTCTGCCCACGCATCTGGGGCGAAGCAGCCGCCGGACGCAACGCACTCGATGCCTCGCTCGGATGGAATTCACGCAGCGTCAGCACTGCTGGGGCGCTCGCCTCCTGCGAGGGCACTGGTCCAGCAGGTGGTGGAAGAAGCCGCTCAGTTCCACTGGGCTGTGTCATCGCCTGCACGACCCGATAGGGCATCCTCGGTGCGCTTGTCGGCTCGGTCGCTTGATGCGCTTCCTGCGGCGCACCTGCTTTGGGCGTGGATGGGAGAGGCACTGGCTCTATCTGCGGTCGGCTCAGACGGCTCTCCATCGCAATCTGTCCTGCCACCCTTTCAGGTGCGCGTAGCTCGGTCGTCATCGGAGTAGTAGACGGCTCAGCAGCAGGTGTCGCCAGCGACGGCTCATTCAAGCCAACCTGCTCGCCCGATTGGGGTGGCAGCGAACGGTCGGTGCGTCCGCCCGGATTGTTCACGAACACACGGGTGATGGGCGACTTAAAGGTCTGGTTGCCGTCGAAGCTCCACGCTTCGATGGTATGCCAGCCGTTGCGCTCCCGTGTCGTATCCCAGTGGTACACATAGGGTGCGTAGTTGCACAGCGTGCGCACCTGCCCATCGATAAAGAACGAGACATAAGGACGCGATTGTCCAGAGACCCGTACCTCGATGGGCACCGTACCTGAGACCTGGGTTCCATGGCGCGGGATAGTAATGGTGATGGGCGCGGTCGGGTCAGGCAACAGTTCGATCTGCCCGCGCAGCGTGCTGATCAGATTCCCACGCGCATCATAGAGGCGCACAGTCGCCTCATGAATGCCGGGTGGTAGCCCTGCGCTGCTGAGCGGGATTTGCAAACTGGTCGCCTTGCCCGAAACCTGGCGATAAGCCACCACGATGCCCCCGATTTCCACCTCGGCCGCAGCGGGCGACATCCCACGCAGCTGCAGTGTGAGCGTGTCCGGCGCTCCCCGTACAATCCGCGCGGTGCCCTGCACATGCTCACTCGCAAGTGCGAACGACGACACGCTGGTCAAAGCCAGTGCATGGTAAAGCCATTTTGTTCGGTTCGAACCCATCCTTAGACCTCCTTGCTCGCTGGTCGCTCCCCTGACCCCACGCGCCCCTTTAGCAAAGGGTGGGTGAGGGGTTCGCTTACCTATTCGCGCGAAACCCTATAATTTCCTGCCTTTTGGGCGATTCCTGCTGCAAAATCGGGTAAAATCTGCCCGATTCAACGCGCTACCCCTTGACTTTAAGGGGTGGCAATCGGCTAAACTACTATTGCCCGCACGGGGAGTGAATATGAAGGCGTGGCATGGACGGCTACTGGGCAGGCGAGGTGGCACAACGCGGTGGGCAATTAGAGCGCATTCCTTGCTCACACCCCGCACGGGCGCGTCAGCCCACTACGTAGGCAATGGAGGGGACCAGCATGGCGTATAACATGACACCGGATGAACTAATCTACTTCGACGAGACAGGACTGTGCTTCAACCAGATGCAGGACGAAGAGCTTGTACAGTATGCGAAACAGGGCTGTCAACGCGCCACCGAAATCTTGATCCGACGCTACCGTTCCCTTGTGGAGAGCAAAGCGCGCGCCTATTTCCTGATCGGCGCCGACCACGAGGATGTGGTGCAGGAAGGATTGATCGGTTTGTACAAGGCGATTCGCGACTTCCGCTTCGACCGCATCCCGTCCTTCCGCCCCTTTGCCGAACTCTGCATCACCCGCCAGATTATCACTGCCGTCAAAACGGCTACCCGCCAGAAACATCAGCCCCTCAATGATTATATCTCGCTTTATAACCCACTCCAGAACAACGGCGAGGAGTCGGACAGCTGCTTGGTGGAGGTTCTGCCCGACCCGAACGCGCTGAACCCCGAGCAGTGGATCCTGGAACGGCGCGTTCCCCAAGCGGTGCTGCGTCTGGTGCGCGAACTGCTCAGCCCCCTCGAACTGCAGGTGCTCGAGTGCTATCTGGATGGCTTGTCCTATCGAGAGATGTCAGAGCGGCTCAATCGGCACACGAAGTGCATCGATAATGCCTTGCAACGAATTAAAAAGAAACTGAAGCAGGTCTACGAAGAGAACTACGGGGAGCAGTCGTGCGGCGCGCGTCGTAAGCGGTGCGTGCGCATTGCTCCCGAACTGGAAGACACCACCCTATGAGCCGCGCTCTCTCTGTCGAAACGGACGCGCTGGCGGTCGCCCGTGAAGTGTTGCAGGTCGAAGCGAACGCGATCCTGCGTTTGCGCGACCAACTCGACACAGCGTTCGTGCAGGCAGTGCAGGCAATTCTACATTGTGAAGGGCGACTGGTCATCAGTGGCGTGGGGAAATCGGGGGCGATTGCCCGCAAACTGGCAGGCACTTTCAGCAGCACGGGCACACCCGCCCTTTTTCTGCATCCGACCGAAGCCGCGCATGGGGACCTGGGCGCCGTGACCCCCAGCGATGTTGCCTTGCTGCTGTCTTACAGTGGGGAAAGCGATGAGCTGATCACGCTGTGCCCTGCCATCAAGCGGTTGCAGGTGTTCGTGATGGTCATGACGGGGCGACCCGATTCGACGCTGGGGCGGATGGCGCATCTTGTGCTGAATGTGGCGGTGGAGCGGGAGGCATGCCCCCATAATCTGGCGCCGACCGCCAGCACGACCGCAATGCTGGCACTGGGTGATGCACTGGCATTAGCCGTGATGGTCGCCCGCGGCTTTACCCCCAACGACTTCGCACTCAATCATCCAGCAGGCACGCTTGGCAGACGCCTATTGCTGCGGGCGCACGATGTGATGCGCACGGGCGACGCCCTTGCCGTTGTGCATCAAGACGCCCCGCTGCGCGACGCGCTGTTCGCTATCACACGCGCGGGTGCAGGGGCTGCCTGCATCGTGGACAATAACGGCGTGATGGTCGGGCTTATCACCGACGGCGATATCCGTCGATGCCTGCTGCAAAATGAGCATGCCCTGCACGCGCCGGTGCATCAGGCGATGACGCGCACCCCCTATGTGTTGCGGGGCAACCCGCTCGCCATCGAAGTGCTGGAGAAGTTCCAGAGCCTGCCCGTCAAAATCGGCGAGATGCCCGTGCTGGATGAATCGGGACGCCCCATCGGCATGGTTACCCTGAAAGACCTGCTGCGCTGCCTGTAGCATTCTGTCAACTCATCACTATACGCGAGAGAGACACCGCCATGGACGCTAAGCACAGTGCACTCAGAGGTCTCTATGTGATCACCGATCCGCATCTGGGTGGAGGGCATTTGGCAGCGGCGCATGCCGCGTTGCAAGGGGGGGCGCGAATCGTGCAGCTGCGCGACAAAGAGGCGACCACGCGCCAGCTCGTCGAGTATGCGCAAGCACTGCGCGCGCTCACCCGCGAATATGGTGCCCTGCTGATTATTAATGACCGCCTCGATGTCGCGCTGGCGGTGGAAGCGGATGGCGTGCACCTGGGGCAGGATGATATGCCCGTGCCGCTGGCACGACGCGTTGCAGGTGAGCAACTGATTATTGGTGTTTCGGCAGAGACGGTGGAAGAAGCGCTGCGTGCCGAATCGGAAGGGGCAGATTATCTGGGTGTCGGACCAATGTTCGCCACCGCTACCAAGCCCGACGCAGGGACGCCTGTTGGGCCTGAGCGCCTGCGCGAAATCAAGCAGCATGTGCGCCTGCCCGTGTTCGGCATCGGGGGCATCACGCTTCAGAACGCGGCCCATGTCCTCCAAGCGGGCGCAGATGGCATCTGCGTTATCTCCGCCATCCTGACCGCACCCGACCCCGTGCAAGCCACCCAGCAGTTTGCTGCCCTCTGGGCCTAAAACCGATGACCCCCCTATCGCCACGCTCACTCGGGCTGTGGCACATATAGAAGTGGAACCCCACGCTCATTGATCTTACATTTGAAACGACCTTGCGGGGTGGAATAGAGCAGGGTTTTATCGTCTAACCAAGCAATCACTCCGCCCGTTTCTGGATGCTGCTCCCACGGGCTGGTGTCAATAGAGTGGTATTCATGGGTGCGTAGATCCATGATCCATATTCCCGCGTCCCGAGAGTTTCTAACCACGAAGGCGACGAACCGCTCGCTGGGCGAGAGCGTAGCCCGCACGATGCGCCCTTCAGTCTTGTAGAGGAGTCTTAATGCAGACTCTGAGCCAGCCTGCACCCAGAGGGAGCTGAGATAACCAGGGTACGACCGTACGGGGGGAAGGATATAGAGGTGGACATTTCTGCCGCGAATTTGATGATGAGCCAGTCTCCTGACCGCTGCATCATACAAGTTTTCAAAAATATAGTGTTCAATTACATAGTCGGGGGTGAGATAGCTGTGGGCAGTAAAGGGATACTGCCGTGGCGCCGACTCATAACCCAATATAAAGCTGAGATAAGCGACAGTTCCGAACAGGCTGACCCAAAGCAGCTTTTTGAAGCGAGATTTCCAGCGTTGCCATCTTTCCCGCCTGTTAATTTGCCGAGTCACGGCTATTCGCGCCTTCTGATTCGCCTGTTCGAGCCGCTTTTGGATGACCTGATACAGGGTTTCGCGAGGGATACCTGCTTCATCTGCAATTGCTTCCAGCTGACTGAGCGACACATACTGATTGGAGAGGTTCACCGCCTCGGTGAGGATTTCAACAACCTCATCGGGTGTGAATCGAAGAGGTGTCGCGCCTGACATCTCCGTCGCCTCTAACCGCACATAGGTCTGCCGCATTTTCTCAGCCCCAGAACTAATTGTACCCCAACGCTTTCGACAAAGCGTTCCCTATTCCTGCCCTCTATCCTAAGATCGAAAATAGAGATACATCACATAGAGCAGGTAGGTTCCGCTCAGGAACGCCAGCGCGAACACTGCGATTAACCAGGCAGCGTTGTCGGCAAACAGCAGGCTGAACAGCAATATGAAGTAGAGCAGCACGGTGAGCGCCATCGTCCAGTAGAGCCGTTTCGCGTATGGGTTGGGTGGGCGCACCACATTCCGACAGACCGGGCACTCGGTCGTGTCGGGGGCGTCAGCGTCCAGTTTCGCTCCACAATGGGGACAGGTGCGCATCCCGTTTTATGGCCAAGCGTGATACACTTCGGCGATGTCGCGGGTGAGTGGGCGGACACGCTCCTCCAGCGCTTTCATCTGGTCGGCCCTGAGCGGCTTGAACTCGCGTGCCGCTTGCACCAGCTGGCGCAACTGTTCGCGGTTGCCAGGCACAATCACCGCGGTGTGTACAGGGTGACTCAGCGCATAGCGGAACGCCTCGGACACGCTCAGCTTGTTCTCGCCCACCAGCCGCCCAATACCCATCACCTTCATCACCGCCAGACCTACCCGGTGCTTCTGCGCTACGGGCAGATAGTGGCGAATAAAGGAGCGGGCATGATGCGCCTCCGTGGGGTTAAGCGGGAACAGCGTCATATCGAAAGGGAACCGCTCCAGCATTTGGATTAGTACCTGCGGGTCGTTGTGCCCTGACACCCCGATGAAGCGCACCACTTTTTGCTCTTTCGCTTTCTCGAACGCTTTCATTGCGCCGTTGCTGGCAAAGAGGCGCTCCACCTCATGCGCATAGGACACATGATGCACGATCCACTGGTCGAGGCGGTCGGTGCGCAGTCGTTTGAGGCTGTTTTCGAGGTCACGCATTGCGCCATCATAGTCGCGCTTGTCGCTTTTGGTGCTGAGGTAGACGCGCTCGCGTCGCCCTTGAATCGCCTCGCCAAAGAAATCCTCGCTGGCTCGGTAGACGGTTGCCGTATCCAGATAGGTGATGCCCGATTCGATCGCTTCTTGAATGATCGCAATTGCCTCTTTGCGATTGTTGGGGTCAGCTAACGCCCATGCGCCGCCCAGGGAAAGGATGGGCATCTGCACGCCTGTCTTGCCAAAAACGCGCTTCGGAATCTCGCTCATTGTTTGCCCTCTCGCAGGGAGTACCCATGCTCGATCTGTTTCCAGTAGGTCTGGAAGTCGAAGCCGGGGCTGTGTGCGGGCACATGGCACTGCATGCAGGATTGCTCGCCCGCCTTGCCCAGCTTGTTGTTGAGCGGGTCCTGCACATGCTTACGGGCAGGTCCGTGGCAGCTCTCGCAGCCCACATCTTTGAGGTGTGGTGTCTTCTCCATACTGACGAAGCCGCCTTCAAACTCCAGCCCGACCACATGGCAGACGACGCATTCGGGGTCTTTGTCGTGCTTTTCGTCGTTCAGGGTCTGCATCGCCTTGGCATGCTTGCTGCGTTCCCAGATGCGATAGTCCTCGGCGTGACAGGGTCGGCAGGCGCGACTGCCGGCAAAAGTGTCGCCATTCAGCGTGGGGCGACGCGCGACCTGCATCAACAGCCCTTCCGCATCCACACGCGCAAGATAGCCCAATTTAATCTGCAGGGTGTCGGCGTCATCCTTGTAATCTTCGGTCAGACGAACATGCTCGATTCGGGCGACTGTTAGCTTGGGGTTGGTCTCGCGCTCCAGATAGGCAAGTCCGACAAATTTGGCGTCGTTGCCGCTGAACACGAGGCGCGTGCTACCCACCTGTTTCGGTGGGAGCGGTCCATCGCCACCATGGGCGTAGATGATCAGGTCAAAATAGGGATGTTCCCGAGCGATCTGTTCCGCCTCCTGTTGGGTGCCGTGCCAGAGCAGGATGCGCAGCTCGCCTGTCGTGCGGAGTTGCTCGCGCAGGGCGTCGAGGTGGGACATGGCAGGTATCACCTGCAGCTCTGGATTGCGCTGGCGAATGGCGTCAGCATACCGCTCGGAAATCAGCCCTACTATTAATACTTTGAGCCTACGCCCATCGTGATTCTTTTCGACAAGGGTGAAGGCATCAAACAGGGGTTTGCCACCGCTGTCCATTACATTGCCGCAGAGCACTTTGCCCTGAAATCGCTGCTGAAGCGACTGCAGATAGGTCAGCCCCAGTTTGAAGTCATACTCTCCGAGATTGAGTGCATCGTAGCCCATCAGGTTGAGCATTTCGATAAGCGTTTCGGCTTTCAGTTCATCCTGGCGTCCACTGGCTTTGGTCAGGTCGCCGTTTTCGAGCTTGAGCAAAGCGTACTCTCTCGCAAGTTGCTTGAGAAGGGTGGCGCGGCGTGGGATGCCACCGACCATCGGCTTGCTACAGCCGCATGGGGTCAGGTAGCCGTTGATTTCGCAGCTGAAGGCAATAAGCAGGGGCTGCTCAACGCTGGCCGGCAAAGCATCCGCGGAGCCAAAGATACCTTCACGCCCACTCAGCGTGAACAACCCCAGCAAGCCCAGCAGAGGCAGCAGCCAGACCGCCAGCTGGCGCATTACGAACCTCCTGTCGCCGCGATCACATTCGCGGTCAGCGTGATCTGGATGGTGGGCTGTTTTGGATCGTCGGTCTCGACGGTCAGCTTATGTTGTGCCACGCCCGCGGGCCAGCCACCCTTGTAGCGGACGATCAGGCGATGCTGCTTTCCATCCTCCATCGATTCGTGGTTCACCTCGATGGCTGGGTCATCCGCCGTGATTTTGCGGATCTGGAAGCCCTTGTCGCGCCGTGCCAGCGTCACGATGCGTTCCACCGGCAGCTGGGTCTGGGGCGTAATCACGCCAAAGAACACATTGGTTGGCGTGACGATGATACCCTTCTCCGCCATGACGGTGATGCTGAGCTGCGGCATGCGTTGCGAATTGGTGCGCGCCACCACCACGAAGTTGTTCCGCCCGGGGGGCGCGTCGGGATTGATGGTGATTACCACCTTCTGGCGCTTGTCGTCGATGCGCTGCGCTTCGGCTTTTACAAAGGGCGCGCTGCAGGTCAGCTGCTGAATCTCCAGCGGTTCATCCGTGTTGGACACAATCTCCACTTCCTGCACGGTGGGTCCGTCCTCCTTGAGGGCGACGGTGAGCGTTTCACTGGGACGTACCTCAAAGGCGGTCTTGATATTGGCGGTCAGCCGAAGCGTCAGATTGGGCTGATCGGGGTCGTTGGTCGTAACTTGAATCGTCTTAATTTGATTCCCGCGGAAGCCTGCGGTGCGCAGCTCCGCTTCTAACACGCCTTCTTGCTTCGGCTGAATGACCCGATCGTAGTGGGGTGTGACGCAGCCGCAGCTGGGGCGAGCGGTAATCTCCAGCGGGGCATCGCCTTCGTTGCGCACCTTGAAAGTGAACTTTACATTATCCCCCTGCGCAACCTCGCCGAAGTCATGTTCCATCGGCTCAATAGTGATTTTCGGCTTGGGGATGTAGACGGCAACGCGACGAGTGGCATAGTCAATTAGCTGGCGCCGAATCTGGATGAGATTGCGGGCACGCTCCACCTCCTCTGCAGTGGGCGCGGTGGGTAGCTCCTCGCTATTCCACACCGGTCCCATAATCTCGGTATCTTTTTGCGATTCGGCAAGCCCCAGATAGGTGCCAATCGCCTGTCCTACCAGATGGGCGACCGCTTTTGCGCTCTGTGGCATTTCGGTATAGGGGATGTAGGTCGCGATGCGGGCACGCACACGGCGCTTCTCCCCCTTCTGTGGAGGCAGTGTCAGTCGCGCTTTCCCATGCATCAAGCGGAACTGTCCTGCCGTAATCTCGGCAACATCCTCCTCAAACACGATCTGCACATCGGCATTTGCCTCATCGTCAGTCCACTCCAGTCTAGGATTACCGTTCAGTGCACGGCTCCAGTTGTTGACCGCATCGTTCGCCGCTTGCCGAAATGAATCGCGCAGATCGACAGGAATGGTTGCCCAGCTGGCGTAGACGCGAATCGTTTCGGGCACATCGATGCCCTTGAGCAGGTTCATCGCCCCGTCAAAGTCGGATTTTGAAAGCAGGTTCGCTGCCTGATAGAGCTGGTCATATTCCGCCTTGTTGGTGTATTCAGGCGGCAGCGGGGCGCGCGGTGCGCTCTGGCTCCAGACCACGCTCATCGCCCATAAGGCTCCTAGAAAAAGCACAGCTCTTTTCATCGTTCGGACACCTCCTATTCAGAGTAGGTACGGACATGATACCCGATAGAACCATCACACAGAGAGGGTCACCTCTTCACTCCCCGTTTCCATTCTGGCAGCCTCAAACTCTAGCTCAGAGCCCCCGTTACTAAACTGGAGCAGTACCATCAGCAGGTCAGTATCGTCGCCGATGCTGTCGCTATTGATATTCTCCGGCAAGTTCGCCCCTGTCTGACCAAACACAAACATCATTGCCTGCCAGCGCTCTAACGCACACACTCCCCAAAACGCGACAGCACCATCAACAGATCCTGCTCATCCACAATCCCGTCCACATTCACATCCTCCGGACTATATCCCCGCCCAAAGCGAAACAGCACCATCAGCAAATCGGCATCGTCCACACAGTCATCCCCGTCCACATCCCCCTGTATCCCAAACCGATCCAGGATCACATCCCCAAGCCCCTCAGCTCCTAAGAGAATATAC
>Ga0101943_1000893_pt1 | contig 34164 bp, 30 predicted proteins | sample DewCreD2012metaG_5_FD_75244 | JGI IMG/M metagenome (GOLD analysis project Ga0101943, IMG submission 75244) | Hot spring sediment bacterial and archeal communities from British Columbia, Canada, to study Microbial Dark Matter (Phase II) - Dewar... ... | reverse complement strand
TTTGTTTTCTTTCTTCCTTTAAGCGCTTTAACTCCTTTAACTTGTTTAGCAAATCTCTTTTCTTGGATAGCATAGCTCTATAGCGCAGCAGCAAGCCCTCCGAAAAGGAAGCCTTGATAAGATTGTTTATTTCCTCGGCCACCCTATCTATCTGTTGTATTTCTCTTTTTATAAGGTCTATCTGTATATCAATCTCTTTTAACTCTTTGGACCTTAGATCCTTTATTCCCTCCTTTATCTTTATAATTCTACGCAGGTCCATGGTAAAAATTAATTATAAAACCCAACATCCATCTTAATTAGCTTCCATATCTTCCTCATCCTTGTGAAGTTTGTAAACAAGGCTGTCTGCAAGAGCTATCCAAGATGCTTCTATGATGTTTTCGGAAACTCCTACCGTACCCCATCTTCTGTTTCCATCGGTTGATTCAATAAGCACCCTAACCTTGGCACCCGTACCCTCCGATTCATTTACTATCCTAACCTTATAGTCTATAAGCTGGACCTCCTTAAGATTTGGATAGAATTCCTCAAGGGCTTTTCTCAAAGCTCTATCCAAGGCGCTCACAGGTCCATTACCCAGGGCGGCCGTATGCTGTTTTACATCTCCAACAAAGAGCCTTACTGTAGCTTCCGAAACAGGCAGGTTGTCCGTGCTCCTTTTTGCTATAAGCACCCTATAGGCGTCAAGGGTGAAGTAGTCTCTTACCAAGCCAAAATGCCTTTTGCAAAGTAGCTCAAAGGATGCTTCAGCTGCCTCAAAATGGTAGCCTTCCTTTTCCAGTTCTTTTATCCTTTCCAAAAGCTTTAATACCTCTGGAGATTTTTCATCCACCTCAATGCCCATCTCTTTAAGCTTATACAGTATATTGCTCTTTCCAGAAAGGTCCGATACGGTTACCTTTCTCTTGTTGCCTACAAGGGCTGGGTCAATGTGTTCATAGGTGCCCGTATGTTTCATAACTGCAGAGGCATGCACGCCCGCCTTGTGCGCAAAGGCGCTCTCACCCACATAGGGCATGTTCTTTGGTAAAGGCATGTTGGATATCTCTGAAACAAAGTGGCTTAGCTCTGTGAGTTTTTTTAGGTTTTCCTCTGGCACAGCTCCATAGCCCATCTTTAGTTGCAGGTTTGGTATTATGGAACAAAGGTTTGCATTGCCTGTTCTTTCTCCTATGCCGTTTATAGTACCATGCACCTGTCTGGCACCCGCCAAAATAGCCATCAAAGAGTTAGCTACGCCCGTATCTGAATCGTTATGGGCATGAATACCTACCCTTGCTTCTGGAAAAGTTTCCTTTACCTTTTTTGTTATCTCATAAATCTCATGAGGTAAACTTCCACCGTTGGTATCGCAAAGCACTATCCAGTCCGCACCGCCTTCCAAAGCAGACCTAAGAACTTCAAGGGCATACTGAGGGTTGTTTTTGTATCCGTCAAAGAAGTGTTCTGCATCAAATATAACCTCTTCCACATGTTTCTTTAAAAAGCTTACCGATTCATAAACCATAGAAAGGTTTTCTTCCAAGGTGGTCTTTAGGGCCTCAAGCACGTGGAAGTCCCAGCTTTTGCCAAAAATAGTTATGACTTTAGCGCCAGACTTTATAAGGTTTTCAAGCTGTGGGTCTTCTTCTACCCTTTTGCCAGGCCTTCTTGTTGAGCCAAAGGCAACTATTTTGGCATGTATTGGCTTGTATTTTTTTAGCCTTTCAAAAAATATGGTGTCCTTTGGGTTTGCTCCAGGCCAGCCGCCTTCTATGTAATCAATGCCAAACTCGTCCAGTTTTTGGAGTATGCGTAGCTTGTCCTCAAGGGAAAAGTTCACACCTTCTGCTTGAGAGCCGTCCCTTAGTGTAGTATCATAAATGAAAACCTTTTCCATAATATAAAATATATCACCTTAATCTTATCTTCCTTGGTTGAGCTTTGCTTTTTTGCCTTAATTCGTGAAAATCCATGGGCTCCTCTATACTTGGCAAACTAAGGGCCCTTAGGCTTTCTTGAAAGGCCCTCTCAAGGTTATAGGCCTTAAAGTTTTTCACATAATCAGGTATAAGGTGGTATTCCTCTCTCTTTAATGCTTCAATGAGCTCCATTAGGTAAGGCGATAGTCTAAGCTTGTCCAGTTCAACGCCCTCAAAGCCAAACCTGTAAAGCCCAGCCAAAAGCACTGCCTCATGATAGCTCAAGGGGGTATATTCCTTTTCTTCCTTTTTTTCTACTTTTACCATCCTTTCCTGAAGGCTTGTTATGGGAAGGGATGTGGCTTTTGAAAGCTCTTTTAGAAGCTCGTACCTTTTTACGCCATCTGGTATAAAACCGCAGAAATATAAAAGATCTTCAAAGGCTTCCTTGTCACCCTCTTTTACCCTCTGAAGAAGATACACTTCCACCTCTTGACTGGTTTTTATCAAGCTTTTTAGAGCTTGGGGATCCTTTTTCACAAAGGAGTCTGGGTCCTCTCCCTCTGGCAAATATACTACCCTTACCTGCATGCCAGCCTTCAAAAGATGAGGTACAGAAGACCTAACAGCTTTCCTTCCAGCCTTATCGCCATCGTAGAGCAAGATGACTCTTTTTGCTAGCTTTGACAACATAAAGGCATGATCTTCTGTTAGGGCTGTGCCAAGGGGTGCGGTGCAGTTCCTTATTCCCTCTTGCCACAGGCTTATAAGGTCAAAGTATCCTTCTACCACGATTACCTCTTCCCCTTCCTTTATGTATTCCTTTGACTCATAAAGCCCAAAAAGGTTGGACCTCTTTTTGAATATTTCCGATTCAGGCGAGTTTATATACTTGGGCTGGCTTCCGTCAAGGCTTCTTCCACCAAAGGCTATCACATCACCCTTTATATCCCTTACTGGAATAACAAGCCTGTTTTTAAATAAGTCCCTGTAAACACCCTCTTCTATCTTTGTTATGTTTCCGCTTTTTTCATAAACCTCCAAAAGCCCTTCTTCCGAAAGTAGCTTTATAAGTTTTTCTGTATTTCCTGCAAAACCTAGGGTGAATTTACCTATGCTTTTAGAATTTATACCCCTGCTTTGAAGGTAATCTATAGCTTGTTTGCTTTCTTTCAATTGTTCGTGGTAAAACTCTGCCACCTTTTGAAGAGCCACTAAAAGCTTGCTATCCTTTTCTTTCCTTCTTAGTTTTATGGAAATTCCATACCTTTTGGCAAGCTTTTCTACGGCCTCCCAATAGTCTATGTTTTCATACAAAGATACAAACTTGATGGCGTCACCACCCACACCACAACCAAAACATTTAAATATGCCCTTGGAAGGTGAAACATAAAAGGATGGTGTGTCATCAGGGTGAAAAGGGCATCTGGCGGTATAGCTGTTACCTACCCTTTTTAGCTCTATGTAAGAGGAAATTATATCTACTATGTCAATCTTTCCAAGAAGGTCCTTAAGGGAGGGCATAAGGTAATAATTATAGGCCTATCTCTACCCTTGAGTTTCCATCGTAAATGTATAGCTTACCTTCTTCCTCATCCTTTGCTCTCTTGTGAGAGCCATCGCAAAAGGGAGGCTTTCCTGAAAGACCACATTGGCATATGTAGAAGGTCTCTTCCCCCACCTCAAGTTTGTATGGTCCTTTCTCCGTGTGTTTTACAAGTCTTGCCATGGCAAACCTCCAAGTTTTTGATGTATATGGTATAATATAAACTCATTATACACTTTTGGGTGCATATTTTCTTTTTGCTTCGCAGCCCTTCTTTATTGCTACATAATCAACTACTTACACAGGGTATGGATAAGGTAGCTTATAATTTATTAGCTAAAAACCTTTAGGAGGTTTATTATGAAAACCTTAGCCTATGGCTTTCCTAAGCTGGGAGAAAAAAGAGAATTCAAAAGCCTTCTGGAAGACTTTTGGAAAGGTAAGATAAAAGAGGAAAACCTCATAGATGGTATGAACTCTCTAAAAGAATGGATAGCAAGCCTATATAAATCACATACAGACCTCTTTCCTTCTGGTGATGTTTCTTATTATGACTTTATGCTTGATATGGCAATAACGGTGGGAGCCATACCAAAGAGGTTTGGCCAATACATGGGCCTTGAAACCTACTTCCAGATGGCAAGGGGCGCTCAGGCGCTGGAGATGACCAAATACTTTAACACCAACTACCACTACCTTGTGCCAGAGCTGGAAGGAAAAGATTTCAAACTTTTCAAAAATATCCCCCTTGAAGAATACAGCTTTTTAAAGTCCAAGGGCTATGACCCTCTTCCAAGGCTTATAGCACCCTTTACCTTTTTGAAGCTTTCCAAGGTTTTAAAAAGGTCCGAGCATTCAGAGTTGCCCCTTTATGAACTTTCAAAGATAGAAAGCCAGAAGGATATGGAAGACTACCTAAATGCCATCTTCCCCGTTTATGAAGAGCTTCTAAAAAGCCTCTCTCAAGCTGGTGCAAGGGCTGTTTTGATGGAGGACCCAGCCCTATGCCTTGATATGGAGGAGTGGGAGTGGGACCTGGTGCATGAAACCTACAGCTGTCTTAGCAAGTATGCAGACCTTTATGTGATAACCTACTACGATAGTGTGTCAAACTACAAGAGGTTTGTAGACCTTCCCGTAAAGGCCTTGGGCCTTGACCTTGTATCCAATGGTGAAAACCTTGAGAACATAAGAAAGTATGGCTTTCCGGAGGATAAGGCTCTTATAGCGGGCATAATAAACGGAAGGAATGTGTGGAGGGCAAACTTAAAGGAAAAGCTAAGCCTTATAGAAGAGCTTTCCAATCTTTCAAAGGACCTTATAATCTCCAACTCCTGCCCCCTTTTCCACCTTCCTGTGAGCGTAGAGCCAGAAGACAGCCTGCCGGAGGGCCTAAAAGAGAGGCTTTCATTTGCCAAGGAAAAGCTCCGTGAGCTAAAGACTCTAAAGCTTGCCTTTGAGGGAGAAGAAGGTGCCTTAAAAGAAGTGGAGGAGTCTGCAAGGCTATCAAAAGAGGGCTTTGGAGCAAGAGAGGAGGTAAGGAGAAGGATAGCAAGCCTCAGGACAGAAGACTTTCAAAGAGAAGTTCCTTACGCGGAAAGGATAAAGCTCCAGCAGGAGATTTTGAACCTTCCCCTCTTGCCCACCACCACCATAGGCTCCTTCCCACAGACAGAGGAGGTGAGGAAGGCAAGGACTGCCTACAACTCTGGAAAGATATCGGAGGAAGAGTACAAGGAGTTTATAAGAAAACAGATAGAGCATGTGATAAGGGTTCAAGAGGAGATAGGTCTGGATGTGCTTGTGCATGGTGAGTTTGAAAGGACAGACATGGTGGAGTTCTTTGCCCAAAGGCTGGAGGGCATTGCTACCACCAAGCACGGATGGGTTCTCTCTTATGGCTCAAGGGTCTACAGGCCACCTATCATATACGGCGATGTCTACAGGCCAAGGCCTATGACGGTGGAGGAGATAGGCTATGCCCAGTCTTTGACAAACAAGCCAGTCAAAGGCATGCTTACAGGACCTGTCACCATCCTAAACTGGAGCTACTACAGGGAAGATATACCAAAGCATGAGATAGCCTACCAGATAGCCTTGGCCCTCTTAGAAGAGGTAAAAGACCTTGAGTCTGCGGGCATAAAGGTTATCCAGATAGATGAACCTGCCTTTAGAGAGGGGGCGCCTCTAAAGAGGAGGGATTGGCCCTCTTACTTTGATTGGGCTGTAAAGGCCTTTAGGCTGTGTTCCAAGGCAAAGCCCCAGACCCAGATACACACCCACATGTGCTACAGTGAGTTTAACGAGGTGATTGAATACATCTATCAGATGGACTTTGATGTCATATCCATAGAGGCCTCAAGGAGTAAAGGAGAGATCATATCAGCCTTTGAGAGCTTTAAAGGGTGGGACAGGCAGATAGGTATAGGTGTTTATGATATACACTCGCCCGCCGTGCCTACAAAGGCACAGATAAGGGCAGTGCTTGAGAGGGCCATGAAGGTCCTTCCTGTAGAGCTCCTTTGGGTAAATCCAGACTGTGGTCTAAAGACGAGAAGATGGGAAGAGGTAATACCTTCCCTCAAAAATATGGTGGAAACCGCCAAAGAACTAAGGGAGGAGCTTGTAAAGGCATGAGTAAGGACCAGCTTCTTATAAACACCATAAGGTTTTTGAGTGTGGATCAAGTGGAAAGGGCAAAGTCTGGACATCCGGGCATGCCCCTGGGCGCCAGCCACATAGCCTACCTTATCTTTGACAGGTTTTTGCGCTTTAACCCCAAAAATCCCAAATGGATAAACAGGGACCGCTTTGTGCTCTCCGCCGGCCATGCCAGCGCCATGCTCTACTCTCTTCTCTTTGTAATGGGTTATGATCTTGACCTTGAAGACCTCAAAAACTTCAGACAACTTGGAAGCAGAACGCCGGGACATCCAGAAAGTTTTTTGACGCCTGGAGTGGAAGCCACCACAGGACCCCTTGGCCAAGGTATAGGCAATGCGGTAGGTATGGCTTTGGCCGAAAAGTACCTTTCTTCCTACTTTAACAGGGAAGGCTTTCCTATCATAGACCACCACACCTTTGCCCTTGTGAGCGATGGGGACCTTATGGAAGGAGTTTCCTGCGAAGTGGCAGAGCTGGCAGGCCATTGGAAGTTAAGCAAGCTTATAGTAATATGGGACAACAACAAGGTTTCTATAGACGGCCCCACTTCCTTAGCATGGTCTGAGGATGTATGTGAAAGGTTTTCCGCCTTTGGTTGGTATGTACAGCATATAGAGGATGGATACAATCTGGAAGAAATAGAAAGGGCCATAAGAAGGGCCATGGAGCAAGAGGAGAGGCCTTCCTTTATATCCATAAGGACCCATCTGGGCTATGGTTCTCCAAAGCAGGATGATGCCAGCGTGCATGGTGCACCTTTAGGGAAAGAGCTTGCCTTGCAGACAAAGAAAAACTTTGGCTGGCCAGAAGAGGAGTTTTATGTGCCACAGGAGGTATGGGAATACAGAGAGGAGAAGATAAAGAAAGGAAGGAAACTAGAAGAAGAATGGAACAGGCTCTTTGAAGCCTACAGGGATAAATACCCTGAGCTGGCGGACATGCTTTTGAAGTACTTTAACAAAGACTGGGGAGAGGAGTATAAAAAGCATATTCCTACCTTTGGCGAGTCTATGGCCACACGCCAAGCCAGTGGAAAGGTGCTAAACGCCATTGCCAAGCACATACCCGTTCTTTTTGGTGGCTCTGCGGACCTTTCTGAGTCCAACAACACCTACCTGCACGGTATGGGAGACTTTTCCGCAGAGAACCCCCTTGGAAGGAACATACACTTTGGAGTAAGAGAGCATGCCATGGGTACCATCCTAAACGGCATGGCCTACCATGGGGGAATACTTCCTTACGGTGGCACCTTCTTGGTTTTCTCCGACTATATGAGGCCTTCCATAAGGCTTGCCAGCATGGCCGGCCTTCAGGTCATATACGTCTTTACCCATGACTCCATAGGCCTTGGAGAGGATGGGCCAACCCACCAGCCTGTGGAACAGCTAAGCTCCTTAAGGCTTATACCAAACCTTTGGGTAATAAGGCCGGCGGATGCCAATGAAACAGCCATAGCCTGGCAGATGGCCATAGAAAGAAAGGATGGTCCTACAGCCCTCATACTCACAAGGCAAAAGCTACCTCTCATAGACAGGTCTAAATACCCATCTGCGGAAGGCATAAGGAGAGGTGCTTATATACTCCTTGACTGCGAAGGAACTCCAGACCTTATCATCCTTGCCAGCGGGTCTGAAGTACACCCTGCCCTACGGGCTGGAGAGCTTTTAAAGGAGGAGGGCATAAGGGTAAGGGTGGTGAATATGGCAAGCTTTGAAGTCTTTGAAGGCCAAGAGGAAGGCTACAAAAGGCATGTTCTTCCGCCGGAGGTAAAAAGGAGGGTGGCTGTAGAGGCGGGAAGGGGCCTCTGTTGGTATAAATATGTAGGGCTTGAGGGCCTTGTTATAAGTTTGGAGACCTTTGGCAAGTCTGCACCGGGCGAAGTGCTTATGCAACACTTTGGCTTTAGCCCAGAGGCTATTGTTAAAAAGATAAAAGAACACTATTCCTTTTAAAAAAGCCCCCGGCGGGGGCTAAAGGTTTATTTTTTGAAGGTCCTCCTGAAAGCTATAAGTATTGGTGGCAAGAGCCAGAGGAGGACATTGAGAGGATTGGAACCTGTAGCCATGGAACATCCACCACCCCCACCAGAGGAGGAGCTACTCACAGAGAAGTTAAAGATGGCATAGCAGCTTTTGTCCGAATCCATGGTTATGGGGCATTGAGAACTCATTCCACAAGACTGACAATCACCACCCCAACCGCCAAAAGTGGAACCAGCGTCTGGTGTGGCGGTAAGGGTAACAGAAGTGTTTGGATCAAAGTTTGCAGAACATATGGTGCCACAGCTTATGCCAGCTGGATTGCTTGTTATAGTGCCAGAACCGGTGCCAGACTTGCTAACAGTGAGTTTATATTGGAAAATGGCTACGCAGGTTTTGTCAGCATTCATAACTACGTTGCATGTGGTATTGTTTCCACAGCTTGAACAATCACCACCCCATCCTACAAAAGTAGAGCTTGGTGCGGCGTTAAGAGTAGCAGTGCTATTACTGTTGTAAACGCCCACATTGCCATCCACAGTGCCATTTCCGTTTATAAGCACGCGCAAAAAGTAAAAAGTTCCCGGCTGACAATCACTAATCGTTAAAGCCTTAGAGGCGTTTATCCTTCCACCAGTTATGGTCTTTCCATTGAGGGAAGAAAGAGGATCCACACCCTTCATTATCCTACACTTTAGCTCTCTCCATGTATAGCTTGGATTTTGAGCCTTCAAAAGGGCTGCAAGGCCCGCCACATGAGGTGAAGCCATGGAGGTACCAGACTTATTACCATAATTGTTATTAGGCAAAGTACTCAAAATTCCCACACCAGGCGCTCCCACATGGACAGAGTTCCTTCCATAATTGGAAAAGCTTGCCAAAAGGTCGTTTTGGTCTGTTGCAGCCACGGAGATTATATTTTCCAAATCATAGGAAGCTGGGTATAAAGGAGTGAGGTCGTTATCATATTCTTCATTCCCAGCCGCAGCAACAAAGAGTATGCCCGCATTCTTTGCACTTGCAATGGCATTCCTTAAAGTTTGGCTATAGGCGTAGTCTCCCCAGCTTGCGTTTATGATGTGTGCTCCCTTCTGTATGGCGTAGTTGATGCAGTCTATGGCATCTGAGGTGGTGCCTGAGCCATCGCTACCCATAAACTTAAGAGCCATTATCTTGACCTGCCAATTTACACCCACTACGCCAACGCCGTTATTACCCACCGCACCGATGGTTCCAGCCACATGGGTCCCATGCCCGTTGTCATCCATAGGGTCGTTTGGATTGGATGCACCTGTAATACAGTTTTTGCCATAATATCCAGTGGCTGGGTCCTGCCACATATTAGCCTGTAGATCCGGATGGTTATAGTCCACTCCCGTGTCTATCACAGCCACCACCACACTTTGGCTTCCTGTGGTAATATTCCACGCAGATGGGGCTTGTATTTTTACAAGGCCCCAAAGGTTGCTCCACAGTGGATCGTTTGGTATGGCTTTTATAGTGTATATGTAGTCTGGCTCTGCATACTCTACATCGGGCCTTTTTCTTAGCTCTGCAATGGCCTCATGGGGAGTTTTGCCTTCTGGCAGCTTAAACACGTAGATATTTAAGCTTTTAAACTGCTTTATGCTTTGAAGTCCATACTGGTTTTTAACTTCAGAGAGAGTTTGCAATCTAAACTGGCCTCCTTTGAACTTCACTATCACCCTATCTAAGGCATACCTAGGGGCTGGTGTGTATTGAGGTCCAAAAGATGTAGAGCTGTTAGCCTGCGCTTTGCTAATTTGACTACCTTGAGAGCTAAAGAGTGTTCCCAAAATCACAACAAAAAGCCATAATAAAAGCCTTGATATTGTTTTAAGCTTCATAACCCGCCTCACTACTGTATTTTGTAAATTCTGTCGGGTTCCACATACTCAACCTCTTTTCTCTCAGAGAGCCTCTTTATCAGCTCTTCCTGCGATGCCCTTTCTGGCACTTCCACCACATACATGTTTAGGTCTTGAATGGTCTTTACAAGCCTTAGTCCATACTGGCTTATTATTTCTCTCTTCTTTTCTTCTGGTACATCCTTTTTAAACTTTATTATCAGCCTTTGGGATGTTTTCATAGGTACTTCTCCAGTGTTTAAAGGTCTGCTTGTGGCGCAGCCTTGGCTAAAAAGGGTGAAGCCAAGCAAAAGGGCTAAAAGCAAGCTTTTAAACATGATTACCTTCTTCCATACCTTCCCATCGTCTGTCCCTGTCCTATTATATGTCCCTGCATCTTGCTTTCCACCTCCCTTCTTGTGGCACCAGGCCGTAGCCCTAAGCTTTCTACATCAAGGGCATAAACCTTTATGTAATATTTATGGGTATGTCCACGAGGAGGGCAGGGGCCACCATAGCCCACACGGCCAAAATCGTTAATGCCTTGTTTTATACTTCTAACCTCACTTCTTTTGGGAAAGTTCTCCTGCAAACTTGTTTGGCTTGCGGGAATATCATAAACTATCCAGTGGGTAAAGGTGCCAACGGGTGCATCTGGATCATCCATGATAAGCACAAAGGACTTGGTATTGCTTGGCTGTCCAGACCATTTAACTTGAGGAGAAACATCCTCTCCATCACAAGTATATTTGCGAGGTATATCTTGACCTTCTTTGAAAGGAGCTTCTACCTTCATGGCTTCACTCCCAAGGCTGTAATTGATAAAAAGTAAAGCAAAAATTATGGCAAGCAATGCCTTTTTCAAGACCCACCCTCCAAGGTTTATTATATACCAAAGTCCTATCATTTATATTCTTTACCATTCCATTTCAGTTTACGATAATTACCATTACTGTCCATTACAATAAGGTCATACCACCCGTAGCTTTTGCTTTTTATTATTCCAATCTTAGGTTCAGGCAACACAAAAGCAAAGTTTATTGGGCTTAGTTTACCCTTTTTATTTATATAAATCTCAACAGAGCATCCTAAGGACCCACAATAATATGGATGGTAAAAATAGGCGATAACATCCCTAATACCATCTCCATTTATATCCTCTAATGCTATAAGGATTTTCACTTTTTCTTTTGTAAGTTTTTCAGCTTCTTCAATATCCTCTTTCTCCAATTCTCTAACTAAATTGCGTTCATAAGAATATTTAGTGGCAGAAAAGTCTAACCATTTGATATGTTTGGTATTAATCTGCGTTCCCTTATTTTCAGCCAACGCTGTTTGGCTTGCAGTTAGGACAAACAGCAATAGAAATAAAGCTACTCTGTATCTTCTGAAAATCCCTAATGCTTCCCTTATCCCTCTCATTTTATTACCCCTCTTTTAAACTAAAATTATATCCAGGAATTGTTAAAATTTTGTTAGGGCTTAGTTATAACTCATTTTTAGCAATGGGTTTAGGTATAAGCTTATTGAGTTTCCCACACAGTACCTCTCCGAAGAGCCTTGTAGTATAATCCTTTCTTTATGAAGGATATAGGCCAGTACGACCACAAGAAGGTGGAAGAAAGATACTCCAAGCTTTGGGTGGAAAGGGCTTTGTATTCTGTAAAGGATACATCTGGAGAAAAGTTTTCTGTGGTTATCCCACCCCCTAATGTGACAGGTTCATTGCATATGGGCCATGCCTTGAACGCTACCCTTCAGGACATAATCTGTAGATGGCAGAGGATGCTGGGTAAAGAGGTGGTTTGGGTGCCGGGCTTTGACCATGCGGGCATAGCCACCCAATATGTGGTAGACAGACAGCTAAGGGAAAAGGGCATAAACAGGCTGGACCTTGGAAGGGAGGAGTTTTTAAAGAAAGTTTGGGAGTGGGTGCCCATATCAAGGAATGCCATTAGAGAACAGCTTGAGAAGTTGGGCGTTAGTGTGGATTGGAAAAGGGAGAGGTTTACCCTTGATGAGGGCTTTTCAAGGGCTGTAAGGTATGCCTTCAGAAGGCTTTATGAAGAAGGTCTTATATACCGTGGAGAGTATATGGTTAGCTGGTGTCCAAAGGACCTTACAGCCCTTTCGGACCTTGAGGTGGAGCATGAGGAAGAGGAGGGAAAGCTCTACTACATACGCTATCCCCTTGAGGATGGCTCAGGGCATATAACCGTTGCCACCACAAGGCCGGAGACCATGCTGGGAGACACGGCTGTAGCCGTGCATCCGAAGGATGAAAGGTACAAAAGCCTTGTGGGCAAAAAGGTAAGGCTTCCCCTTGTTGAGTGGAAGAGGAAGGCTATGGATGGCTCAGAAGTAGAGCCAATTATCCCCATAATAGCGGATGAGAGGGTAAAGCCAGAGTTTGGAACGGGTGCGGTAAAGATCACGCCAGCCCATGACCCCTTAGACTTTGAGATAGGAAAGACCCATGGCCTTCCCTTTGTGCAGGTTATGGACCAGTTTGCCCGTATGAACCACAATGCAGGCCAGTTTGAGGGCCTTGACAGGTATGAGGCAAGGAAAAAGATAGTGGAAAGGCTTGAAGAGCTTGGCCTTCTTGAAAAGGTGGAAAGCCACAGGCATGCGGTAGGCAAATGCTACAGGTGTAAAACGGTGCTTGAGCCCTTTGTCTCTACCCAGTGGTTTTTAAAGGTCTCAGACCCACGCATAAGGGACCAAGCCATAAGGGTGGTAAGGGAAAGCCTAATTAAGTTTATTCCAGAAAACTGGTCCAAAATATACCTCCAATGGATGGAAAATCTAAAAGACTGGTGCATATCACGCCAGATATGGTGGGGCCATAGAATACCCGTTTGGTACTGCGAGGACTGTGGAGAGGAAAACATATTTACCGATGAAGACTTTGACAGGGTTTATGACAAGCTAATCTTTAACCTCATGGCAGATGGTAAGATAGGAGAGGAGTTCACTCCGGAGGAGGTGGCAGATATTCTCCACTCTCCCTCCTTTGTGCATCCAGAGATGACCGTCTTGGACTTTTATAAGCATTTTGCCTTTCATAAATACCACTCTACGGAAGTGGATGCCAACTCTCTCAGGCTCTTCTTTACGCAGGATCTTAACCCCATGGCCATACTCACAGAGAAAAAGAGCAGGTACAGGTATAATCCGCAGAAGAAGGCCTACCGCTTTGTCTTAAGGTGTAAAAAGTGTGGTTCAGAAAGGCTAAAGCAAGAAAGGGACGTATTGGATACTTGGTTTTCTTCTGCCCTTTGGCCCTTTGGAGTCTTTGGCTGGCCGGAGGCCACTCAGGACCTTCAAAAGCTATATCCTACAGACCTTTTGGTTACAGGCTTTGACATCATCTTCTTCTGGGTTGCCCGTATGGTGATGATGGGCACCTACTTTACAAAGGACATACCCTTTAAGTATGTCTATATCCATGCCCTCATAAGGGATGAGAAGGGTCAAAAGATGTCAAAAACTAAAGGCAATGTGATAGACCCCCTTGATATTGTGGAAAAGTATGGTGCAGACGCTTTGAGGTTTACCCTTGCCATACTCACACAGCAGGGAAGGGACATTAGACTGTCAGAAAAGCGTTTTGAGGGCTATAAGCACTTTGCCAACAAGCTCTGGAATGCGGGAAGGTTTATACTTATGAACCTTGATGAGGACCTTCTTTCCAACCTTCCCTACGGCGCCCCGCCGAGGCCTGAGGACCTCTGGATAATCACAAAGCTTAACAGGACCATAGAAAGGGTCAACAAGGCCCTTTCTGAGTATGAGTTTTCCGAGGCTGCAAGGGAGCTCTATGAGTTTATATGGAGTGAGTTTTGCGATTGGTATATAGAGTTTTCTAAGATAAGGCTCTATGCCAAGCCCCAACCGGAAGACCCAGAAGAGGAAAAGAGGATAAAGGCAGAAAGGATAAGCGCACAGGCCACCCTCCTTATGGTCTTTGAGAAAACTCTCAGGCTCTTGCACCCCTTTATGCCCTACATAACAGAAGAGCTATGGCAAGCCCTGCCAACGGCACACCAAGAGAGCATATCCATAACCCAGTACCCACAGTTTAACCCCCAAGAGGTCTACGAGGAAGCGGAGAAAAGAGTAGAAAGGCTAAAGGAGATTATCTCCTCCATAAGGTCCTTGAGGAGCGACCTTCGCATTGAGCCATCAAGGAGGATAAAGCTATACTACAGAGCGGAGGAAAGCAAAAGCCTTGTAGAAGAGTTTATGCCTCACATTCTCAGCCTTGCGAGGCTTGAAAGCCTTGAGGAAGTGGCAGAAAGGCCACCCAAATCTGTGGCGGGCTTTTCAAGGGACTTTGAGTTCTATGTGCTGGCGGAAGAGAACATAAATCTGGAGGAGCTTATAAACTCTTACTCACGAAGGCTTTCAGAGGTGGAAAAGTCCATGGAAACCTTTGAGAAAAGGCTCAGCAACGAAAACTTCTTAAAGAAGGCACCGGAAGAGGAGGTCCAGAGGACAAAGGAGGCCCTTGAGGAGCTAAGAGAAGAAAGGGAAAGGATTCAAAGGCTTTTGGGTATGTTGCAAGAGGCAAGGTAAGTTATCTTTTTATATCCTTTAGCTCCCTTGCAGCGGCGTAGAGTATGGCGGTAGCCACAATCTCAGAATCTACCCTTGCCACCCCCTTCATCTTTGAAAGGCTTTTCTTTAAAGAGATGACTTCCAGCTCCATTATAAGTTGGTCCCCCGGATATACTGGCCTTTTGAACCTTGCCTCATCAATGCCGGCAAAGACTATGGCATACTTTCCTATCTCAAGCCCAAGTGACTTTATCATGAGAATACCGCCTACTTGCGCCATGGCCTCAAGGATGTAAACACCGGGCATGAGAGGGAATCCGGGAAAGTGCCCTTGGAAGACAGGTTCATTAACGGAAACGTTCTTTAGACCCACTATCCTTTTGCCCTCTTCCATTTCAAGGATTTTGTCCACCAAAAGGATGGGATACCTGTGTGGAAGTATTTCCATTATTTCCCTTGCGTCTAGCATAGCTTAAAATTATACAAGGATTTACACGGATGAGAAATTAAAGGTTTAGGATCTTCGCCGGCTAATTTTTTATGTAGGGGTAGGGCTTATCCTGTCCAATAGGGCACCCGTAAGGTGTGCCCATACAAGATTAATACCATATTTTCAAAAGAGAATTTTTCACCCAACGTAACAGTTTAAAAGATTTGTCTCAATTATCTTCAGCAAGGCTTTACCCTTTCATTTCTCTGTTCAAATCTCTTGTCATGGCCTCTTCATAGGTATAAGGACATACATCCGGTAAATCATCTTTAGAAAGATCAATGTTGTTATTCCATGCCCAGCTTAAAAGTTCTATTTTTGCAAACTTCCAAGCATAATCTACTTCATTGGGGAGCTTATTCTTCAGGCTTGGATACCAATCAAAAAGTATTTCTATCTCCTCCCTTGCATTTCTTATATTTTTTAACCACCTTTGGCTTTCTTTAGGTTCTGCCAGACTTTGAAAATTGTCCAGCTTGTATAGATGTTCCAAAATGACTGCAAGATAACCCACAAGAACATCAAGTTCCCTCCGCCACATATCCTCTATCTCCTCTAAGAGGTTTTCCCAGTCTACCAAGTGGTAGGCCTTTTCTTTGAGAAGCTGCAGGTTTATCTCCACCCACAGGGGAAAGTCCTTATCATAAAGCTCTTTTAACTCTTCTTTGCTTATTGCCTTCATGCTTTAAAAATATATTTAGCTCTTCCTTCCGAACCTTTCATATACTAAGGGAAGTATCAGCAAGGTTAGTGCTGTAGAGGTAAAAATACCACCTATAACCACCACCGCCAAAGGCTTTTGAACCTCCGACCCTATACCTTTGGAAAATAACATGGGCAAAAGGCCCAAGGAGGCGGCGGTAGCTGTTATAAGGATGGGCCTTAGCCTTCTTGAAGCACCCAAAAGCACAGCCTCTTTAAGGTTGTATCCATTTTCCAGCAAGGACCTCACATAAGATATTAAAACCACTCCGTTGAGGGTTGCTATGCCAAAGAGGGCTATAAAGCCTACTGCAGAAGGCACAGAAAGGTTATAACCGGATATATACAAAGAAAGCACGCCACCTATGGTGGCAAAGGGGACGTTTAAGATAACTATGAGGGCATCTCTAAGGGAGTTGTAGTTTATGTAGAGAAGTAGCAGTATCAAAAGAATGGATAAAGGCGCCACTATGGAGAGCCTCTTCATAGCTCTCTCTTGGTTTTCAAACTGCCCGCCAAAGCTTATAAAGTAGCCAGGTGGAAGCTTGACCTCTTTTGCTATCCTTTCCTTTATTTCCTTTACAAAGCCTCCCAGATCTCTGCCTTGAAGGTTGGATTGCACAAGGGCAAACCTCATGCCGTTCTCCCTCCTTATCTTTGAAAAACCTTCAGTTATCTCCACATCCGCCACCTGTGAAAGGGTCAATATGTTGCCATCCTTTGTGATAAGGAGTAGGTTCTTTATGCTCTCTAGGTCCTTTTTCTCTAAGCCCAAGACCAAGGGGAAGAGTATGGTGTCTTGCTGTATGTAGCCTACTTCCTTTCCTCCCAAGGCATAGGCCACCAAGTTCATAAGCTCTGCGGTGGTTAGGTTGTATCTTTTTAACACCTCCATCTTTGGCACTATCCTTAGTTGTAGCTTTCCAGACTGGGCTTCCGTTTCCACATCCACCGCACCCTTTATACCTTTTACTATTTCTTCAATCTTATAGGCTATCTCGTTTATCTTTTTTAGGTCATCGCCAAAGACCTTTATGGCTACGGTGGACCTTACTCCCGAAAGGAGTTCATCTATCCTCATCTGTATGGGCTGTGTAAAGCTAAACTCCACACCCGGCACGCCTTCAAGCCTTTCCCTTAGTATGTTTTCAAACTCCTGCCTGCTTTTGAAGTTTTTCCACTCCTCCGCAGGCCTAAGGATTATAAAGGTCTCAATGTAGCTAAGGTCCGCAGGCTCCCCCACCTCAGCCCTTCCTATGTTGGAAAAGGTCCTTACCACCTCTGGGTATTCAAGGGCAGTCTCCTCTACCACCCTTGCCACCCTTTTGGCCTCTTCCATGGAGACGTTTGGGTTCAAAAAGGACTTTACCAAAAGGACTCCTTCTTCCAACTGTGGGGCAAACTCTGTTCCTATGCGGGAAAGTAGGAAAAGGGAGAATAAGAAAAGGCCAAGGGTGGCTGTCAAAAGCAAGCTTCTAATCTTAAAGGCCTTTTCTAAAAGCTTTAAATAGAGTTCTCTTAGCCTTTTGAAAAAGTAGGTTTCTTCTCCTCCGGGCCTTATCACATAGTAGGAAAGCACAGGCATAAAGAGGAAGGCAACCACCAAGGAAGAAAAGAGGGCTAAGATGATGGTGAGGGCCAAGGGCTTGTAGTATTTTCCTTCCACAGATTCAAAGCTAAAGATGGGCAAAAAGACAAGCATGATAATGCCTACTGCAAAGCTAACGGGCCTTAGGACCTCGCTTACAGATTCAACTATTATGGAAAACTTGTTTGCCTGTGGCCTCTCAGAAAGATGTCTGTATATATTCTCCACCACCACCACGGTGGCGTCCGCAAAAAGGCCTATACCTATGGCAAGACCGCCAAGGGTCATGAGGTTCCCAGAGATGCCAAGGTTTTTGAGAAAGATAAAGGTGATAAGAAGGGTAAGTGGTACAGAGAGGGCCACCAAAAGGGCAACTCTAAGGTTCCACATATAAAGGGCTATGGCCAGAGATACCAACAGTATGCCTTCTATAAGGGCCCTTTCTACGGTGGAGAGGGCCTTTTGAGTAAGGTAGGACTGGTCATAAAGGACCTCCACCTTTAAGCCATCTGGCAATATCTTTTGAACCTCTTCAAGCTTCTTTTTCAGCTCTTCTACAAGCTCCATGGTGTTTGTTTGAACTCTTTTCAAAACTATGTTGCCTTGAACCTCCTGGCCGTTGAGGGTGAAGACTCCCATCCTGTTTGGAAGCTCTGAGGGCAAGACATCTGCGATATCCCTTATGGTAAGGCTTACTCCTCCCTCCTTCTTTATAGGCACATTCTCCACCTCTTCCATGCTCTTTAGTCTTCCAAGACCTCTTACCACAAGGTCTCCTTCTGGAGATTGCAAAAAGCCCCCACCCGCTATCTGGTTATAGTCTTCCAAGGCTTTTACCACATCCTCCAAGCTTATGCCGTATAAAACCATCTTTTCTGGCTTTAGCCTTATCAAATATGCCCTTTCTGGCCCCCACTGGGATATGTCTTCCACGCCATCGGTGGCCTTTATAATGGGCCTTATCTTCCACATCTGGATGGTCTTTAGATCCTCAAGGGAGTAGTTTCCTTTCTCATCCAGCAGGGTATAGAAAAGCACATTGCCAAGGCCGGAGGTGTTTGGACCCATCCTTGGTACATAGCCCTGCGGTATTTGGGCTTGGGCCTCTGGAAGCTTTTGTGCCACAAGGTTTCTGGCAAAGTATATGTCTGTGCCATCTTTGAAAAAGACGCTCACATAGGAGAGGCCCGGAAGGCTCACAGACCTTACAAGCTCCACATCCTTTATACCAGACAAAACAAACTCTATGGGTTTGGTGACCAAAAGCTCCGTTTCCTCTGCAGAGAGGCCCGGAGTTTCTGTGTATATGATCACTTGTATGGGTGTGGGGTCTGGAAAGGTGTCTATGGGCAGCCTTCTGAAAGACCAAAGTCCAAGGGCTACCACTCCAAAAAGAAGCAAAAGCACCAAAAGCCTGTACTTTAAGACCTTCCTCATCTCTCTACCTGAGATTTAAGGAATACAAGACCTCTCATGGCCACCCTTTCACCTTTTCTTATGCTCCCCTCCACCAGCACCTTGTCCCCCACCTCCTTTACCTTCTTTACCTTCCTCACCTCAAAGCCCTCCTTAGTTTTCACAAAGACCACATAATCCTCTCCAAGCCTTTGGAGGCTCTGGGCAGGTAGCCAAAGGCCCCTTATCTTCCCAAGCTGAAGGTAGACATCCACCATAAGGCCTGGCCTCAAAAGCTCTTCCCTGTTTTCCACCAAAAGCCTTATGGGAACCCTCTTTGTGTTTTTATCCACCTCCCCCGATATATAATCCACAGTCCCCCAAAGCCTTTTATCCTTCCAAAGCACATAACCTTTTGTCCCCTTTTTTATCCTATCCACATCCCTTGGGTCCGCATAGGCATATACCCAAAGCCTCTCATAAGACTGGATTTTAAACATCTCCTTGGAAGTATCCACACCAGACCCAACAAAAACGGCCTGCTCCACCACATAACCGCTTATGGGAGACCTAACAAATATCTCGTTTTCCCTTACCTCACCAAAGGACCTAAGAGACATCAAAAGGGCCTCATACTCCCCCTTTGCCTTCTCATACTCTATCTTTGCACCGTAATATCTAGCATAAGGAATGACCTCTTCCTTGTATAGCATCTCCTCTCTCCTTAGCGTTTCCTCCGCCGTCTTTAGCTTCACCTTTGCCATCCTTATCTGGGCCTGAAGCTCTGCCACTTGAGGAGAATAAACAGAGGCCAAGGCTTGGCCCCTTTTCACAAAATCACCCTGCTTTACAAAAAGCCTTTTGACTATACCAGAAATTGGAGAATGGACTTGAGCTACAGAGCTTGAATAGTTGCTCACCTGTGCGGGAAGTCTCATTTCCTCCACCACCTCTTCCTCCTTTACCTCCCAAAGTTTTATGCCAAGCTTTTTCTCCTTTTCTGGGTCCAGCCTTATAACCTGGGAGAAGGAAAGAAGGGGTAAAATAAGAAGAAGTAAAAGCCTCATAGCTCACCCCCAAGGCTTAAATATTTGGCATACTCCTCGTGTGCCTGCCTTATTAGTTCCAGCCTATACTTTAAAAGCTCCACATACCTTCTCTTTGTCTCTGTAAGCTCCAAAAGGGTTATGGTCCTTAGCTTATAGCTCTTTATGGCAAGGCTAAGCTCCTCCTTTGCCTTTGGTATGGTCTGCTTTTCTATCCTTTCTATCTCTTCCAAAAGCTTTTCATACCTTGGCCGCACAAGCTCATAGTCCCTTTTTAAGCTTAGCTCCTCCAGACTTTTCCTAAGCTCCATGCTCCTCCTTTCTGCCAAAAGCTGTAATATCTCTCCCTCCCTTCTGTAGAATAGTGGAAGTGCGGCAGAAATACCAACTCTGAAGCCATACTCTTGGGAAGAGACCTTTTCTCCAAGCACTGTAAGGCTAAACTGGGGCTTGGAAAGTATTCTTTCTACCTCTATGCCCGCCTCCAAGCCCTTTATGGCATATTGGTACTGCCTTAGCCTTGGTGAATTTTCAAAGTTTATCTCCTTTATGCTGTGTAGCCTGTCAAAGCTTTCTTCCAAGTCCTCCACCCTCTGGCCGATAAGGTAAGAGAGATTTTTTAAGGCGTTCTCATAGTCCCTTTGGGCCATCTCCAACTCAACCCTTGCCAAATCAAGCTCCCTTTCGGACCTAAAGACCTCCAGCTTTGTGGTCTCTCCAAGTTCAAAAAGCCTTTTTATAAAACTGTGAAGCTCTTGGCTTATCTTATAGTTTTCTTGAGCCACTTTTAATAGTTCTTTCCTGTATAGGGCCATATAGTAGGCCAGATAAACCTCGCTTATCAAAAGGCTTTTTTCCTGTTCCATCCTCTCAAGGAAGGCCTTCTCTTCGTAATCTACCATCTTTTTGAAGCTTTTCCCAATGGGATAAATACTAAGAGGTTGAGAGTAAGAAAGGCTGTATATAGGATTTGTTTTGACGCTTTCCTTTGATGTGCCAAAGTTTCCCACTGCTACCTCAAGGCTTGGGTTTAGGTAGGACCTGTAGGTCATGGCCTTGCCCTTGAACTTGACGCTTTCTTCCTTTAGCGCCTTTAAGGATGGATAGTGCTCCAAAGCCCTATCAATGGCACCCCTTAGGTCTATGGCGTAGCACACTTGGATAAGCAAAAGTAGGGCTATTATCATGGCGTTTTAATAAGGTGTTCATATACCACAACCCCACCCATCCATCCCTGCAAAAATAAAAGCAATACACCAATCAAAAGCATGATTGTAAAAAGGTTCCTCTTCTTATAAAACCTGACAAGGCCAAGGGCCAAAAAGTACAAAGCCAAAAATAGGCCTAAGGCCTCATGATACTTGAAGATAGATATGCTTTCCAAAAGCTTTTCAACAGGCTCGTGGGCTATTATACCCGATATGCTCCCACCCACCACCGCCAAGACAGATAAATAGGTCAAAAGGGCATGCAAGCCATCAAGCTCCCTTTTTGTAATCCTATAATACATATCAACCACAAGCAGAAATGCTGGAAAGGCAATGGCAAAATGCACCACTGGTGGATGTAGCTTAATAAGTTCCATGTTTTAATTTTAACTTACCAAGCTTAACATAAACTTAACCGCAACTTCAAGGAAGCCTCCACCCTATAGCCTTCCTCTACTCTTTCCTGTCCTATGTTTAGATCGCAGCCCATCATCTTACACAGGTTATAAGCCACATAAAGGCCTATGCCCGTATGCCTTCCCTCAAAGAGCTTAAAAAGAACCCTCTCTTCTACAGGCTTTTCCGAAAGGTTGCTCACCTTTACATAAACATATTCTCCATCCTTTTCCACCCTTATATCTACCTTGCCCTTCTCAATGCCATGCCTTATGGCGTTATCCACAAGCACGCCAAGCACCTCCAAAAGCACATCTCTGTCACAATAAGCACAAAGAGGCTTTTCTAAAAGGCTTAGCCTTATCCTTTTGCCCTCTGGGTCATACAGCCTTACTATGCCTTTTAAAACCTCTTCCAGATTGCACCTTTCCTTCTTTATAAGGTCCTGCTGGCTCTCCATCTTGGCCATCCTAAGGAATGTGCTTAGGCTTCTTTCTAGCCTCCACAGCTCTTCATGGATAGTCTTTAGCCTATCATCTTTATGGGATCTCATGAGGTCTTCCAAAAGAAGAAGGGCAGTAGAGAGGGGAGTTTTTACAGAGTGGCTGAGGGCCAAAAGGATGTTCCTATGCCTTTCTGCACTCTCCCTTATCCTTTTTATCCCCTCATACACCTTTTCCATAAAGGGCTTTAGCTCTTCATATACCTTTTCATCAAATCTCCATTCAAAAAGGCTATCACTTGCCCTCTTTATAGAATTTAGCAAAGACCTTACGGTAAAAAGGTATATGCCAGCCAAGATGAAAAGGAATGAAAGCCATGATAGGAACAAAAAGACCTTTAACCTTTCTAAAAACTCCTTTTCTGATGTGAAGTTTACCGCATACTGCACATAAAAGCCATCCTTTCTTTTGTAGGTTAGCATCCTGTAAAATCTGTCTCCCACCTTTATAAGTCGTAGGTCTGGCATTGTCCAGTCTTTACTAAAGGGTAAAGAGATGTCTTCCGAAGCCTCCAAAAGGCTTCCATCGGGCGTCCTTATGGCATAAAGCTCATAGCCTGGGCGAGGTTCAAAGTCTTTTCCCAAAAAGTAAGATTGTTCAAAGATTCTCGCACCATCCGCTATGTGTCTGTCCACCGATGCAAGAAGGGCCCTTTCCACCACCATATAAAGTACAAGGCTATAGAAGGCAAAAAGAAGAAGGAGAATTGCAAAAAACAAATTTAGATGAAGCTTTATGGACCTTTTCATTCCACCATATACCCCAATCCTTTTACAGATTTTATGATATGCTTTGACCCAAGCTTCTTCCTTATCCGTGAAATAAGCACCTCCAAGCTGTTGCTATCATAGTGGTAATAAAAGACCTTTTCCCTTAGCTCTTCCCTGTTTACATACCTTCCCCTGTTTAGGCATAGGTATTCAAGGATGGCATACTCTCCATAAGTAAGCCTTACTTCTTCCCCTTTTACAAAGACCTTTTTCCTTCCCATATCCAGCCTCAATTCCCCTATCTGTATCACATCGGAAGATCCTCCATACCTCCTCCTTATCAAAGCCCTTACCCTTGCCAAAAGCTCTTCAAGGTGAAAAGGCTTGGTAAGGTAGTCATCCGCACCCAAAGTGAAAAGCTTAACCTTTTGAGATATATCTCCCATAACAGTGAGCATAAGGACAGGTGTATTGATCCCCTCTTCCCTTAGCCTTTTTACTATCTTATCCCCCTCCAAAGTGGGAAGAAGAAGGTCCAGAATGATAAGGTCAAAGCCTCCACTTAGGGCCAGATCAAGTCCTCTTTTACCATCCGAGGCCAAGTTGACCTTGTAGCCCTCCCTCTCAAGGACGCTTTTCAAGGACCTTGCCAAAGAAAGGTCATCCTCTACGAGGAGTATCCTCAAGGTCTTGGCGCTGCCTCCATTAGCATCTTTTTGCGTATTTCATAGTCTTCCCTTCTTTTCTGTTCCTTTACATCCATCATACAAAGCTTCATATCCCTATAGCTTTTTGCCTTCTCCACACACTCTCTTTCCTTGGGAAGATACTTTTCCTTTAGCTTTATCTTCTCCAGCATATACACTTTACACTTTTCCCAGTTTTGTTCACACCACTCTTTGTGCATCTTTCCATCCATGGGATGGGCAAGGCTTACGCTTGTAATGGCCATCAAAAGTAGGAAGTTTCTTCATGGCTTTACCTCCTTAAGGTTTTAAGTTTAATTTAAAGCCTCTTTATTAACCAAAGATTAACCACAAAGGCTGAGCCATATCAGTAAAGGCGTGGCCATGAAGGATTAAAATTTTCAAATCAAAGAGGAGGCAATCATGTGGAGAGTAGTATATACGGGCCAGAGGCCCCACTATGAGAACATAGCCCTTGATAGGATCATGCTAGACCTTATGGCAGAGGATAAAATACCACCAACAATAAGGTTTCTGCAGTTCAAGCCAGAATGTGTTCTTGTAGGCTTCCACCAGGCGGTAGAACAAGAGGTAAGGCTTGAGTATACCCAAAGGGAAGGCATAGAGGTGGGAAGGCGTATAACGGGCGGTGGTGCCATATACTTTGATGAAACCCAGATAGGCTGGGAGGTGATAGCCACAAAGGACCATCTTGGGGACCTAAACTACGAAGAACTTACAAGGAAGATATGCACTGGCGTGGCAAAGGGGCTTCAAAAGCTTGGAATAAAGGCAGAGTTCAGACCAAGGAATGACATAGAGGTGGAGGGAAGGAAGATATCTGGCACCGGCGGAGTCTTTGAGGGAAAAGCCTTCTTATACCAAGGCACTGTGCTTATGGATTTTAACGTAGAGAGGATGTTAAAGTCCTTGCAGATACCAGTAGAAAAGCTAACCTCTAAGGGGATAAAATCTGCGGAAGACAGAGTGGAGTGGGTAAAGAGGGCTTTGGGATATGTGCCAGAAAAGGAAAAGGTCTTTGAGGCCATACTCCAAGGCTTAAAGGAAGAGCTAAACATTGATTTCCAGTGGGGAGAGCTGACCGATGAAGAGCTAAAGCTACTTGAGGAGAAGAAGGACTACTTTAGAAGTGAGGAATGGATATACCATGTTAAAAAGGCACCAACAGACAGTGAGATGCTCTTTGGCATATACAAATGTCCAGGTGGAACTTTTAGGGTCTCCGCCAAAGTGGACCTTCAAAGCAAGGTTCTACAGCAGGTTATAATAAACGGAGATTTCTTTATAAGGCCACAGAAGCTAATATACGACCTTGAGGCTTATCTAAAGCATACGCCCATTAGGGATGTGGAAAGTAGAATAAGAGACTTTTTCTCCAAAAGAGAATGGGAAGGTTTAAACCTAGGGGTAGAGGACTTTGTGGAGGCGGTTTTATTTCCCCTTAGAAAGGTGGAAGGCATAGACCTTGGCATAGAAAAAAAAAGATTGAATAACATCATAGCCTCCATAGGAGGAGGCCTAATAGAAAACCTACAAAAGGCCAAGGTTATGCTTCTTCCTTATTGTGCCAAGCCAAGATGGTGTGATTATAGACACCTTGATGATTGTGGCGAGTGCGGGGGATGCACCGTAGGCGATGCCTACAGGCTTGCCTACCAAAAAGGCATGATACCCATAACCATAACTTCCTTTGAACTTCTTAGAGATACGCTTCTTTGGTGCGCTCAGAACGGCTACACTTACGTGGGCCATTGCTGTTATGAGTTTTATGAAAAAAGGTATGAGATCTTTAGAAGGGCTTCGGAAGAGGGTGCCAAAGGTGTGCTTTTTGATATAGTGGGAACTACATGCTACAGCCTTGGAGTGGAGGAGGAAGAAAAGGCTTATCATGGAGAGTTTACGGTGGAGTTGGACCTTATAAAGGAAGACCTATACAAAAGCTTATCTGTTAAAGAGGATGAAGGGATAGAAATAGAAAAGCAAATAGTAAGCTTTGATTTTTCCCCATACCTTGTGGACTTCAAACCCACCTACTATAAAAAGCCCAAGGCTGTACCCACACCAGAAGAGGACAGAACAAGGACTTCCATGCAGAAAGAGGTCTTCCTTGGCGAGGCCACCCTTGAGGACAAGGTTGTGGGCTATAAAGAGGCCTTGGAAGTAGTTGCCAGTTGGATAAAAGGATCAGAAAGCCCCACTATAGTCCTTGGTCCTCTTGTCTTTTGGGACTTTGGAGAAAAGGAGCTTCAAGAAAAGGCAAAGGCCGTAAGGGAGCTTATAGAAAAGGTAGGAAGGTTCAACGTCAAAGTTCTACCAGACTACAGGCCAAAGCTAAAAAAGTATGACCCTTCTGTAGAGATGGACCCGCCCAACCCCCACCATGCTATCTTGCATGGCAAGCATGACCTTACCATCCTTGTAGGAGTACATTGCTACAGGACTGACTTTGTTATAAGACTTTTGAGAAAACACACGGATACAAAGATAGCAACTTTATGTGGTCTATATGGCCATCCTACTGCCCATCTCTCTACCGCCTTTACCGATGCACAAAAGATTGAAGATCTAATAAAGCTACTTTAGAGTTTTTTCCAAAGGCTTTGTATAAAAGCAAAAAAACTTTGCAACTTTGCAAAAGCATAAGGCTTATATTAGATAACTTATGATAAGAATTATTGAGCCAAGGTTTTCGGAAGAGGAAAAGGAAGTTGTCTTAGAGATTTTAAACAGCGGGCACATTACAAGGGGTAAATGGACCACACTATTCCAAGAGGAGTTTGCTAGATACATCGGCGTAAAGCATGTTTTTACAGTATGTTCTGGAACTGTGGCCCTTTTTATAGCCCTAAAGGCTTTGAACGTAGAAGGCAAGTATGTGGTTGTGCCTGCCATGAGCTTTATGGCCACCATAGATGCGGTCTATTTGGCAGGTGGTATCCCTGTGGTGGTGGACGTGGATGAGTATTACACCATGGATCCAAACCAGCTGGAGGAGGCTGTAAAAAAATACAATCCTAAGGTGGTTATCCCAGTACACCTTTATGGACAGACGGCAGATATGGATGCTATCATGTGGCTCTCAGAAAAGTATGGCTTTTATGTGCTTGAAGATGCTGCCCAGGCCCATGGTGCCATGTGGAAGGGCAAAAGGGCAGGCTCTTTGGGTCATCTTTCTGCCTTTAGCTTTTACGCTTCTAAAAACATTCCCATGGGAGAAGGGGGTGCCATAGCCACCAACGACGACAAACTTGCCCAAGAGATAAAAAAGTGGATAGATTTTGGAGACCATCCTGCCTTTAATGTGAGAATTACCGAGTTTCAAGCGGGTATAGGTTGCGTGCAGCTAAAAAAAGTGGAAAACAATAACAGAAAAAGAAGGGAGATAGCATTAAGGTACAAGCAGTCTCTAAACGGAATTTTTACACACCCAGAGGAAAGAGAAGGAGCTTACCATGTTTACCATCTTTACACTCTTAGACATCCAGAGAGGGATAGGATAGTGGAAGGGCTAAAAGAAAAAGGAATAGACGCAAGGGTTTATTATCCTTATTTGCTTCATGAACTAAGAGGAGCAGAGCATCTGCCTACGCCAAAGGCAGAGGGTTTTAAAAAGGAAGTCTTTTCTATTCCTGTTCATCCCTACCTTGTGGAGAAAGATGTAAACCTTATCATTGATTCTCTTCTTTCTTTGGGGAAGTTAGTTCCGCACCCCTTATATTGAGTATTACTATCTCCACCCTTCTGTTTTGAGCCCTGCCTTCTGGAGTAGCATTGGAAACCAAGGGCCTTGTATCTGCATATCCGGAGGCTTTGAGCCTTTCTGGATTTATACCCCTTGATATGAAATATCTTACAATTGAACTTGCTCTAGCGCCAGAAAGCTCCCAATTGGAAGGAAACCTTTCCGTGGATATGGGTATGTTGTCTGTATGGCCTTCCACTTCCACTGGGTTGGGAAGGTCCTTAATTATGTCGTAAATCTTATCAAGCACTGGTCTCATTTCAGGCTTTATATCCGCACTTCCCGGGTCAAAAAGGAGTTTTTCTTGAAGTATAAGCCTAATACCTATGGCTTCATAGGCTATTTTAAACTCACCTTCCAAACCAAGCTTTTTAAGCATTTCTTGAAGCTCTTGAAGCTGTCTTTGTATTCTTTTTCCCTTTTCAGTGGGTTCTGCCCTTTTTAATACAGGTTCTGGCAATATCTGTTTTGGAAGGCTTTCTTGAAAGGGTACCAATCTCATACCAAAGGCCTTTGCAAAGGCTTGAGCGTATTCCATAGCTGCTTGTTTACCTGCCTGGGCCATGGCAAAAAGTGCTATAAAAAGACAAAGAAGCAAGGTAAGGAAGTCTGCATATGGTATGGCCCATTTTTCAGAAACTTCTTCTGGGCACTTTTTCTTCTTCATTAACCTTTCACCTCAATGTAAGAACTTAGCCTTTCTTCTATGAGCCTTGGGTTTTCCCCTCTTACCATCATCCTACAGGCGTCCAAAACCATGTACATTTTAAGTATTTCCTCTTTGGATTTTATTTTTATCTTCTTTGAAAGTGGTCCAAAAACAAGGTAAGAGAAGGTTATACCATAAACTGTAGCCACAAAGGCTGATGATATGCCGTGAGCAAGCTCTTGGGCGTTGTCAAGGCTTTTTAGGGCCTTCATAAGGCCAAAAACTGCACCTACAAGGCCAAAGGTGGGCGCACTTTCCGCAGAGTTTTTCCAATACTCTACCGCTATTTCAAAGTCTTCTTCCTTTTTTGCTATTTCGGCTTCAAGGCTTTCAACCAATACATTTTCATCCACACCAAGCACCATAAGGTCTATAGCCCTTCTAAGAAAGGGATCTTCTATCTCTTCCGCTTTTGTTTCAAGGGCAAGCATTCCTTCCTTTCTTACAAGGTTTGCAAGCTCTACCAGTTGATTCTTTACCTCAAGCATTTCATTGCCGCCACCCTTAAAGGCCATCTTGAGCCCTTCTATTATCAGGGAAAACTTAGATAAGGGCATGACCACAAGGCTTGCAAAAAGAGTGGTAGGAACCACTATTACAAAGGCCGCAGGTTGTATTAAAAAAAGGATGCTTGCGCCTTTTAGAATAGCCCCTACAAGAAGGGCAACGAGCCCTCCAACTATCCCCACAACTGTAAGAATATCCATAGCTATTATTATAATCGTCCCTTGTGGTTTAATATTTAAACCATGAGAATTTTGAGTGGTATGAGGCCTACTGGGAAACTTCATCTTGGCCATTATTTTGGAGTTATAAAAAACTGGGTAAGGCTTCAAGAAGAGCATCAAACCCTATATATGATTGCGGATTGGCACGCCCTCACCACGGGCTACAAAAGAACCCAAGAGATACCACAAAACATAGAAGAGATGCTTATAGATTGGATAGCCCTTGGTATAGATCCACAAAAGAGCATTCTTTTTAAGCAATCGGACATAAAAGAGCATGCAGAGCTTTTTCTCATATTTTCCATGATAACGCCCAAAAGCTGGCTTGAATGGAACCCAACCTACAAGGATACAAAATACAACCTTTTGAGGATAGCAGATCTAAGCCTTATGTTCAAAGGTGGTATAAGGGACCTGGTAAAGACCTTTGTGGCTTTCTTACCTTATAAGGTGGAGGACTTTGAAGCCTTTGAGGACATGCTTTTGGACAACCTTTCAGATGCGCTTATCCAAGCCCTTTTTGAAGGATATATAGAAAAGGAAATGTTAAAAGAGCTAAACGTTTCTAAAAGAGATTTTTATGATACGGATACCTATGGCTTCCTTGGATATCCTGTGCTGCAGGCTGTTGATATTCTCATATATAAGGCACAAGCAGTGCCCGTTGGCGAGGACCAACTACCCCATATAGAACTTTCAAGGGAAATAGCAAGGAGGTTCAACAGCCTGTATGGTGAAACATTCCCAGAACCACAAGCCATGCTTACAGAAACACCAAGACTTCCTGGCACGGACGGAAGGAAGATGAGCAAATCTTACAACAATGCCATCTACTTTGCGGACAGCAAAGAAGAGGTTCAAAAGAAGGTGATGAGCTTTTTCACAGACCCACAAAAACTCCGTAAAGGAGATCCTGGAAGGCCTGAGATATGCCCTGTATTCTTCTACCATAAGGTATTTAGCTCGCTGCAAAAGGTGGAAGAGGTAGAAAGGGACTGCAGAAGTGGTAAGCTTGGCTGTGTTGATTGTAAAAGACTAATGTTTGAAGGCCTTGAAGCCTTCCTTGAGCCCATAAGGGAAAGGAGAAAGGAGGTAGAAAAGGATAAGGAGAGATTAAAAGAGGTGATAAAGGAGGGTGCTCAAAGAGCCAGATCCATAGCTCTCAAAACCATGGAAGAGGTAAGGGAGAAGATTAAGGTGGGATGACTCTTCTCTTAGCAGTTTTATTCTTACTGCTAATCTACTTTATCTTTTTAGAGTTATATCCTATAAGGAGAATAAAAGCTAAAAGCCTTGGTCTCTTGCCTTATAAGCTTCCAAGTCTATACCTTTATTCCTTTGAGATACATCTCCACAGCCAGTTTTCTTATGATTCATTGGGAAAACCAGAAGACATACTAGATTTTGCAAAGACGGAAGAAATAGACTATGTGATAACCACGGATCACGACAACGACTATATAAAATACTTTGCAGACCATAGGCTTATAGCTGGTATAGAAAGGAAGGTGCTTGGGGAAGGTGGTAGCATACTTGGAGACCTACTCCTTGTAGATGATATAAGGGTAGTAGCCCATCCCTTCAAAGAAAAATATAGATGGAAAATGGACCTTCCAGAGGACTACCTTTTTGAACTAATAGACCTCAAAGACGCCCTTTTGGAAAGAAAGGACCTTCTGTTTTCCCATTTACCCTATATACTAATAAAGGGCTTCTTTTCTATAAACTATGCCCTTGAAGCTATTAAAAAGCTCATCCCTGTTGAAAAGTATGCCCTACTATATCTTTCTATGGGTATAAAGAACCCTATAGTGGGGGGCCTTGATCATCATGTAAAGGTGTATATTAGAGAGGTAGGTGTCAGATTTCTTTTCCCACATTACAAGCACAGCTTTAGGCTTATGAGAAACTTTCTTATCTCAGAAGAAAGGGTGGAGAGCAAAGAGGATTTTCTAAAACAGCTCAAAAAGGGCCATACGGTAATATCCTTTAGCAAAAAGCCTACGTTATATTGGAAGGAAGAAGGTAAGATCAAGATATACCCTTCCGAAAGATGTTTGCTTATTAGGTACAGCAGGGAAGGTGTGGAGGCCTATAAAGGATCTTACTTTGAGATGGAACAGGTTGGCACAAGTCTTTTTCTTGCATATACTTATAAATTCCAGTGGTCAAACTTCTACTTTGGGCTAAAGCCACTTTTTATCTTTTTATGGAAGGAGGAAGAGTATGGAAGAGATGCCTTTGCCAGAGGAAATAAAGGAGAAAATACTTCAAAAGGTTTCCAATAAGGCCTTGGCCCTCAAGGCCTTTGAATATATAAAGCTTGTCAAAAGGGAAGACGGAACTCTATGGGTTAAGGAAGAGTTTGAAGACACAAACAATCATGCCCTTTGGTTTATGGTGCTTGCATGTGTTAATTACGCTCAAAGAATCTTGAAAGGAGAGGATATAGACTGATGCCTTGGAATGTGATTGTCAAAAAGAAATTTAGCTGGGCACATTTTTTGACAGATTACCATGGCGCGCCAGAGCCTGTGCATGGACATACATGGATCGTGGAGGTGCATATAAGGGCAGACAAGGTGGATGCGGGTGGTATGGGTATTGACTTTTTAGAGATAGAAGAGTTTTTAAAGAAGCTCCTTCCAGACTATGTGCTTTTGAATGATATTGTAGATTTTTCTCCAAGTGCAGAAAATATGGCAAAATGGATATACGAAAGGGTAAAAGAAAAATTCCCCACAGTCTCCAAAGTTTTAGTTTGGGAAAAGGAAGACTGTGGGGCTGAGTATTGGGAGGGTTAACAGCTTACACAGTTCTTTTCTTTTGCTTCCCTTGCCTTCTTTGCCATTTCTGGGTCATAGGCCTTGCCTTGCCAAAGCATTTGATAGACCACTTCGTGAGTGCTTTCTGCAAGCTGGGTTAGTTCTTTAAAGAGTTTGTTAAAACCTTCGCTTCTATGAGATTCTTCGTGGTCTTCCAAGCTTCTCCAAAAGGTGATTATAAGCACTTCCCTATTCTTTAGAGGATGCTCTGTAGTCTGTCCTGCAGTGGAACCTTCCAAAGAAACACCGCCAGTGTTGAGAGCCACAAATCCGCCATAAAAGCCTGTGTCTGAGTGGTAGGTCTTTACATGCTCGCAAAGGTAGGCCACCTTTTCTGCCACATCATCCAAGGTGACCCCTTCTTTTAACACCACATAGTTTATGTTAACTATGGCATCTTCTGGTACATCCACTATATAGTTTCCATACATGGTAGCACCTCCTTTTAAGATTATTCCGATATTCTAATATACTTAAAGCTTAGCAAATAAACCATGTTCTAAATCACAGAGTAAAAGAGGCCTTCAATCAATAGCCTTCGTAGGCCCTCTCGTAAAGTTTGTATATATCCTCCATGGTAGGTTCTACTGGATTTATGGGAAAGAGGCCCCTTGAAAGCATATAGGTGTCTTCTGTTAATCTTTCTATCTTTTCCCTTTCTACTCCAAGCTCTTTTAGGCTTAGCCTTAGCCCAACCTTTTCAAGGAAATCCTCAAGAGCCTTTACTGCCATATGTGGCTCTGGCTTGTAGCCCATAAGCTCTGCAAAAAGGGCATACTTTTCCGGATTGCCTTTATAGTTGAAGTCTGTAATGGCTACACCAAGGGCGGAAAGGCCCTCAGCATGGGCTATATGTGGATAGTGGGCCGATACGGGATGTTCCATACCATGTATGAGAGCAACCCTTTTTCTGTCTATGGCTATACCAGCCAGCATGGCAGCGTAGCTCATGTAGGACCTTGCCTGTAGGTTTTCTGGCTCTTCTATGGCTACTGGTAGCCACCTTCTTATGATCTGTATGGCCCTTATGGCTAAGTCCTCCGCAAAGAAGTTTGAAAGTCTGTTGGTAAGGGATTCAAGGGCGTGCATAAGTGCGTCTATGCCCGTTAGGGCTGTAAGCCTTCTGTCCATGCTAACTGTTAGAGATGGGTCTATTATTGCTACCCTTGGATAGTTCAAGGAGTGGGATATGACCATCTTTTCCTTTCTTATGGGGTTTGATAGGACAGAATACCTATTTACCTCGCTTCCCGTTCCGGCGGTGGTAGGAATGCATATAACAGGCCTGTTTAAAAAGGGTATGAGCCTTGGCCCTTCTGGATAGTTCACATAGTCCCATGCATAGCCTTCGTTGGAGGACACTATGGATATGGCCTTGGTAGAGTCCAAGCTACTCCCACCACCAAGGCCTATAATGTAGTCTATCTTCTCTTTTACCACAATCTCGCTTGCAAGGTTTACACTTTTATCCGTTGGATTGGGTTCTATCTGGTCAAAGATAATAATCTCTTCTGCTCCGTTCCTATTCAAAGACTCTACCACCCTATCTAAGGCACCGTTTTCCTTTGTGCTTTTTTTACCGGTGGCTATAAGAACTCTGTAGCCAAAGCGCCTTCCTACCTCACCAACCTTATTTACAGAACCAACCCCAAATATAACTTCTACAGGCAGATAGAGGTCAAAGTTCATGCCTCTGTTATGTCTTCGCGCTGGATTTCCACGTCCTCTGGAATGGTTGCCTCAAAGGTAAAGGCTGGATAGGTAGGAACAATACCTTCTTCTTCTGCCTTCTCAGCACAATGGGCGTGGTACCTTGTCCATGGTATAGCCATTAGCCTTTCAAATGGTATTTCTTCTCCGCAGTATTCGCATATTCCGTAGGTGCCAGCCTGTATTTTGTTGAGAGCATGGTCAATCTCTTTGATTATGAAGAACTCCCTCGCAGAAAAGGTATCAAGAAGCTCTTGAGTATAGGTCATCTGGCTCACATCCTCCAAGTCCCTTGGTTCTTTGACCTCTTCCTCAATACGTGCCTGCGTATCCTCCTTCTTTTTGTAGCGTTCAAGGAGCTTTGCCTTCTCCTCAAGTAGTTTGTTCCTCAAAAGTTCAAGTTGTTCTTTACTTAGCATCTCTAACCTCCTCTTTATAGGAATTCAAAATAATATATGCTAAAATTTTTTCTAATGTATTCCCTACTACACAGGTATAAAAGTATAACCGTAGCCATTATAGCAGTTGCCACTGGCGGCTTTTTCCTGTGGCTCTTTTTTGCAGGTGGCCTTAGCGATATAACTTCTCCTTCCAAAAGATGTGTGGTAGAGGTAAACTCTGGCTGTGTTACCATAAAGGACTACAGGAGAGAACTCCTTAGATTTTCCAATCTTCTCCAAAACCCTCAAATGGAAAAGCTTGTAAAGGACCAAGTGCTTTCAAACCTTATAGCCCAGGAGCTTCTTTATCAGAAGGCTAAGGACCTATCCTTAGTTGCCAGCAATGAGGAGGTGGTGGAGGTAATAAAGTCAGACCCCACCTTTCATGAAGGCGGTCTTTTTTCTGCATCCAAATATAAAGAAATACTATCAAGGAACGGCATGACTCCAGAGGAGTATGAAGACTATTTAAGAAAAGCCATAAGCATTCAAAAGCTTTTAAGACTTTTGACCAACGGAGTCTATATTACGGAAGAAGAGTTTAAGATAAATCTTTTGGCAGATTCCACACTTTTGAGTGGTAGCCTATACCTTATAACACCATCGGACGTAAAAGATAGATACACACCAACGGACCAAGAACTTTTGGCGTACTACCAGAAAAATAGGGAACTTTTTAAAAGGCAAGAGGGAAGGGTTGTACGCATATGGAAGGAAAGGGACAAAGAAAAGGCTCTTTCC
>Ga0101943_1000891_pt1 | contig 34232 bp, 28 predicted proteins | sample DewCreD2012metaG_5_FD_75244 | JGI IMG/M metagenome (GOLD analysis project Ga0101943, IMG submission 75244) | Hot spring sediment bacterial and archeal communities from British Columbia, Canada, to study Microbial Dark Matter (Phase II) - Dewar... ... | reverse complement strand
GAGGGTGACCTGCGCGAGTTTAGCGAGAAGATACACCGGCTCGTTCAGTCCGAGTTCGCTGGGGATCAGTCCTTTTTCCCGCAGCCAAACCGGCTGCGCCATGAGTTCCGAACCCTGCTTGAGGATGCTATTTTTGCAGGTTTTGCGCTTAAGCCAGAGACTCAGCAGTTTCAGCGGCGAATCGTATTAGCGGATGAGCAAGGACATTCTCTGCCCTATCTTGTGTGGTCTGCCGGACAGCGTGAGTTTGTACCATTGCTTCTCGGACTTTACTGGCTTCTCCCTCCAGGCAAAGTTTCGCGACGCGAAAAGGTAGAGTGGGTCGTTATTGAAGAACCAGAAATGGGACTCCATCCAAAAGCAATCGTTGCCGTTATGACGCTGATATTTGAGCTTATTAAGCGTGGTTATCGTGTTTGTATATCCACGCATTCGCCTCAGGTACTGGATATACTATGGGCACTCCAAACATTTAGGCGTCACAGGGCGGAACCGCGCGATGTGCTGTCTCTGTTAGAATTACCAAGCAATCCTCTGACGAAGGAGCTGGCGCGGAAGGTGCTTGGTACCGAGTTGCACGTCTATTACTTCAAGCGGGATGGCAAAACCGAGGATATATCCCCCCTGAACCCGGCATCTCCACGCCCCGAAGAGTGGGGCTGGGGCGGACTGACAGAGTTCACAGGCAAAATTAACGACTTGGTCGCGGAGGTTGTGAACCGTTCTGAACAACACAATGTGCGCACAGGTGTCCCCTAACCCGTTTCAGCAGGCAGTGTATAACACTCCTTCGCTTGGGCAGAACGCCTATCGTCCAGGATTGCGTGCTCTGGGTGGTAACTCGTCGAAAGTTCAGGTGAGAAATTGTAAACTGTTGGGCAGCGTCTATTTAGAAGAGACTTTCTATTTAGAAGGGGCTATCCAGTCGGCGAGATGGGATTATGGTATCGGGATACAAAATGGTGATGACGCAAGAGCTGTTTGGGTGGAGGTGCATCCTGCTGATACAAGCAGGGTGAAGGAGGTTATTCAAAAGCTGAAATGGTTGAAAGAGTGGCTAGCCACAAACGCTCCTGCTCTACACAAGCTGACCCCCCCAGATGCCTATTACTGGATTGCCAGTGATGGTGTGCATATAACCCCCAACTCACATCAGGCAAGGAGTCTGGCTGAAGCAGGGCTTAAAATGCCCCGCAGGGTACTGGTACTGTGACCTCGATAGGAAATATCGATCACCCGAATCAGGGATGACCTCGTTTTGCAGGTGCACCCGCATCGATGCGCCACCGCCCCGTTGCACAGGGATGCCTTAGGCGGTCATGGGAGACAGAAGGTCTTGACAGGACAATCCCTGGACAGGGTGAAACGGGTATACTCCTCTTTACATTAACAGGAGGGAAAAGCGATGAGAATACGAGCGATTCAGTGCCTGCTTTACGCTGGGCTTCTAATCAGTGCGAGTGGGGCGCAAGAGGCTGCGCCATCGGTTTCCAATCCGCCAGCGACAACCTTCCAGTATAAATTCCATCCCGACCAACAGGAACGGTATCAGGTGATCGTTGAGTTAAACGGCAACCTGCCTATTCCTGGGGCCGCAGGTGCCGCTGGCATGATGAAGCTGACGCTTGGCGTCTCGATGAAGGTTGCCAAAGCCGAGGAACAACAGGCGACCGTCCAGACTGCCCTGGAGGAGTTCAGTGCCGAGTTTAATGGTTCCCCCTTTCCCGCCAGCTTGGAGATGGCGAAATCGGTTATTCCCGATAGCACCGCAACGGTCACGCCACGCGGCAAGCTGAGTGGTTTGCAGGGCAACAGTGGCTTGATGGGTGCACCGTTGCCCGGCTTCGACCCGCGCAATCTGGCGACCCTGCTCTTCCCAATCGAATTACCGGAGACACCCCTTACCAACGGAGCCACATGGCAATTCACCCGTGCCTTTGGCGAAGGGGAGAACGCGCTGCGTGTGCCCATCACTGCCCGCTTCGAAGGCGTCGAGGAGGTAGAGGGCGTTAAACTGCTTAAAATCACCGAAACCTTCAGCCTGCCCATCGAACAATATCAGGACGCCTTCTACCAACCCGTGCGTGATAAGGAGCAAGCGACCCATGTAACGCGCGGCGAGATAAAGGGCAACGGCGTAATCTATCTACATCCAGAAGCGGGCATGGTGCAGAGGCTGACGCTAACCGCCTCGCTTAGCCAGACACGCGAGCCTATCAAGAAGGATGGCTCGGAGATCAAAGACTTTGAGCGCGAAGCTATGCAGCTGAGCCTTACGGTGAACGCCACACGCCGATCCGGCACGCCAGCCTCCGCAACGACCGAAGGCAAATCGAACTGAAGCCCGCTTCAGGTGTCCTTTTGGAAGTGCAAGGGGATTAGCGGGAAGGTGCGCCTGCTTGCATCGCGCACCTGATCAGAACGTGTCGATGACAAGGGTGACAGGTCCCTCGTTTTGCAGGCGCACTTGCATCGATTCGCCATACACGCCCGTTTGCACTGGGATGCCCTCGGCAGCAAGGAGTTGGCAGAAGGTCTCGTACAGCGTGTGCCCTTGCTCAAAGGGCGCCGAATCGGTGAAGCTGGGGCGTCGCCCCTTGCGACAGTCGCCATACAGGGTGAAATTGGATACGACCAGCGCTTCACCGCCGATTTCAGAGAGGGCGCGATTCAATTTGCCTTGCTCGTCCTCAAAGATGCGCAGGTGGGCGACTTTCTGGGCAAGCCAGCGGGCATCGTCCACCGTATCGTTCCGATGCACGCCAAGCAGCACCAGCAACCCCTGCCCGATACGGGCATGCCATTGCCCATTCACCCAGACCTCGGCCCAGCTCACACGCTGAAGAACCGCTCGCATAGTTTCCGAAACAGACAGGTTAAGCGAATCAAATAGGTTGGACAGTAGCAACACAATCAGCTGCTGTGTCCGCGTCCACCCGTGCGGTACACGGCGATAATATCGTCCAGCGACTGCAGCTTCTGCAGGGTGGTACGCAACTCCTGCGCGTTGTGAACCTCCAGCACCATATCGATAAGCGCGGTGTTTTTACTGGAGCGGCGCACCCGCACATCGGAAATATTGATGTCCTGACCACTGAGGATTGCCGTGATATCCGCCAGCACACCCACGCGGTCGGTCGTCTCAATACAGATGGCGGTCGGGTAAGTGGGCTGCTCTTTCGGGGTTGCTTTCGTCACCCACTCGATGGTCATAATGCGTTCAGGCTCGCGTTCTTCGAGCGCACGCAAGTTCGGGCAGCTGGCGCGATGCACCACGATGCCGCGTCCACGCGAAATATAGCCCAGCAGCTCGTCACAGGGCAGCGGGTGGCAGCAGGTGGCACGGCGGGTCATGTAGCCATCGGCGTCCTCGATTTGCATCGCGCGGATCTCACGGCGCGGCGGCGCAGGCGCAGGGGCAGGTATCGGAGCACCGAGTTTCGATTCAAGCAGTCCACGCAATCGCTGGATCACCGCCTGCACGCTGGTCAGCCCCTCACCAATGCTAGCATACAGGTCTTCCTCCGAGCGCAAGTTCATCCGCTGCAGAAGAGTGGGCAGATGCTCAGCGAGCAGGGCGCGGTCGATATTCTGTCGCTCCAGCTCACGCTCCAGAAGGGTACGCCCATGCGCGGCGAACTCAGCGCGACGCTGGGCCCGAAAGTAGGCGCGTATCTTGCTACGGGCACTGGATGTGCGCACAATACTCAACCAGTCGTAGCTCGGCTGCGCATTCGGGCGCGTGAGAATCTCCACCATATCGCCTGTGCGCAACTGATAATCCAGCGGCACCATCCGCCCGTTGACCCGCGCCCCCACACAACGGTTGCCTACCTCCGTATGGATGCGATAAGCGAAATCGATGGGGGTAGACCCAGCAGGCAGGTCAATCAGGTCACCTTTCGGGGTCAGCACCAGCACTTCGTCCGCCGTGAGGTCCCGCAGCACACTCGCAATAAACTCCAGATTACTCTGCAGGTTGGTCAGGTCACGCAGCTGAGTCTGCAAGGCGGGCAGCTGCAGCGGCTTCTGGTCGGATGAGCGCAGCTCCTCGCCCTCCTTGTAGCACCAGTGCGCCGCAACGCCATATTCAGCCACCTGATGCATCTCCCATGTGCGGATCTGGATCTCCAGTGTCCTGCCCGCAGGGCCAATAACCTTCGTGTGCAGCGACTGATAGCCGTTCGGCTTGGGTGAAGCGATATGGTCCGTGAACAGCCCTGGCACGGGCGTCCAGAGGGTGTGCACCATCCCCAGCGCAAGATAGCACTCTTCAACCGTGTCGACCAGTACGCGCAGGGCAATCAGGTCATAGATCTGCCCAAAGTCAATATGCTGCTGCTTCATCTTGTTGAAAATGCTCCAGAGGTGCTTTGGGCGTCCCATCACCTCCGCACGGATGCCGCGCTCCCACAGATACTCCTTGAGCATACGGACAAGTTCACGCACCTCTTGCTGACGCTCCTCGCGCGTGCGGGCGACCCACTGACTAACCTGTTCGTACTCCTTCGGGTAGAGATACTTAAACGCGAGATCGTCCAGTTGCGCTTTGATCTGCCAGATGCCAAGTCGGTGCGCCAGAGGGGAGTAGACATGCATGGTCTCGGTCGCAATCTGGATCTGTTTTTCGGGCGGCAGCGCATCGAGCGTCTGCATATTGTGCAAGCGGTCGGCAAGTTTGATAATCATCACACGCAGGTCATCCGAGACGGCAATCAGTAGGCGACGCAGGTTCTCGGCGGTCTTGCGCAGGCTCAGCCGCCTTCGATCCGCCTCCGAGAAAATCTCGAACTGCTTCTCTGAATGGTGCAGCTTGGTGACACCTTCGACCAAACGACGCACAGTCGCCCCGAACTGCTGCTCCAGCTCCTCTGGGGTGGTGGCTGTGTCTTCCAACACATCGTGCAGCAACCCAGCAATAATGGTGTTGATCCCCATCCGTAGGTCTGCGAGGATATGCGCCACCGCAAGGGGATGCATGATGTAGGGTTCGCCATTCTTGCGATACTGCCCATGGTGACGCTCCTCCGCGAAGAGATAGGCATTCACCAGACGCGAAGTATCAGCGCTGGGTAGGTCGTCGCGCACCTTCTCCACCAGCGCCTCCACCTGTTCAGGCAGCTCAAACTCCAGTGTTGGCAGCCTCATGGTCGAAGCGAATAGTTCCCAGAGGCAGTATGAGCTTACCGCCACTTACCATTCGCTATTAAAAAAGTGTACCCGAACTCGTGTGTGAGGGGTTCCCTGCTGGAGAGTCTGCATCAACAGGAACAAGTGAAAGGTGTCAACATTGGACAGGTTATCGGAATTCGTAATCGACTACCTTCCAGCCGCCGTTCACAGGGGCGACATAGACCCGTGCGGTGCCGTAGGTCAGCTCCCCCTGCACATTGTACTCGATGCGCCAGCTGTCTGCGGCACGGGGATGGTTCAACTCTGCAGGCGACTGTACCGCCTCTATCAGTTCGATGGAGGTGATAGTCCCCCAACCCATCTGCTTATCCTGCCACGCCTTGCGGAGGTCACGCTGCTCTTTGGGCAGCGCGGATTTGTCGACGACGCGCTCCGCCGCTTTAAAGTCGTTACGGGCAAGGGCACGAATGAACTCGTCTGCTGGACGCTGATAGGGTGGGCGACGCAGCTCACCCACCACGGGTGCCAGTGCCACGGCCACGAAAATCACCACAATCCCAATAAAGAGCCACACCATCCAGTGAACCCTGCCTGCTCGCCTCCACATAAGGATAATTCTACCTCAAGGAGAGGGTTTTAGATGACGGGAGATTGCCCTTCAGGCGGGGTATGCGCGCGAATCACGCGGCATAAGAGAAAGCGGCTACCGTTTCGCCCGTGAGCGCGAGCGCTTCCTCTAAGCTGGTAATGCCTTCCAGCACCTTCCGGCGGGCATCCTCCCACAGCGGAAAGAGCATATCTGGCGAACTGGCGGCACGCAAGGTACTGCTATCGGCTCGTTGGGCAATCAAGCGACGCGCCACATCGGTCAGGATAAACATCTCGTACACGCCTACACGCCCCCGATAGCCGAGGTCGTTGCATTCGGGGCAGCCTCGCGGTTCATAGAGCGTGAGAACACCCTGCCCCAGCGCCGCGCAGACCGACTCCGCCTCCACCTGCACAGGCTGACGGCAGACATGGCAAAGCCGACGCACCAGCCGCTGCGCCAGCACCCCAGTAAGTGCGGAATTAATCAGAAAGGGTGGAATGCCCATGTCCAGCAGGCGAGCGGGCGCGCTGGTCGCATCGTTGGTATGTAGCGTTGCCAACACCAGATGCCCCGTCATCGCCGCCCGACAAGCGATTTCCGCGGTCTCCGTGTCCCGAATCTCACCCACCAGCACCACATCGGGGTCCTGACGCAGAATCGCCCGCAGCTGTGCCGCGAAGGTCAGCCCCGCGCGCTCATTTACCTGCGACTGCCCGATCCCGTCCAGGGTGTACTCGATAGGGTCTTCGCAGGTCAGTATATTACGCTTCTCGGAGCGGATATGCTGCAGCAGCGCGTAGAGTGTGGTGGTTTTCCCAGCACCTGTCGGTCCCGTTACCAGAATCATGCCCCAAGGGCACGCAGCAAGTTCCAGCAGCCGTTCATAAACCGGAGCCGGCATGCCCAAGCCTTCCAGCGGCAACAGCGATTGTGCCCGATCCAGCAGGCGCACGACAATTCGCTCGCCAAAGGCGGTGGGCAGTGTGGAGACACGGGTGTCGATTTTGCGCTCGCCCACACGGAAGGTGAATCGCCCATCTTGCGGGCGACGCCGCTCCGCAATGTCCATCTCCGCCATCAGTTTCACCCGAGCCAGCACCGATGCCTGCAAGCTGCGCGGAATGGTGTGCACCGGGTACAACACGCCATCTACGCGAAATCGGACCTGCAAACGATGCTCCTGAGGCTCGAAGTGAATATCGCTCGCCCGTCGCTCAACCGCCTCGAACAGAATGGTGTTGACCAGTCGGATAATGGGTGGCTGATTCACTGTTTCCTGAACATGGAACTCATCGTCTATCTCACTCTCACCTTCCCCTCCCTGCTCCGCAACCAGCATCTCGTCCTGCACGCCATAGAACTGGGCAATCGCATGCAAGATACGTTCAGGGGGCGCATAGTAAAGTTTGAGCTGCAGACCGGTAAGCTGGCGAATATAGTCCTGGGCCTCTATATCGTTGACATCTGCCATCGCGAGATGCAGGGTATCTCTCTCCCGGCGCAGGGGTAGCACAAAGTGACGCGCCGCAATGTGCGCGGGAACCAGCGCCCGCAGCGCGGGGTCAAAAGCGAAGGTGTCGGGATTCAGTGGCTCGTAGGGCACTTCATATTGGGCTGCCTGCGCCTCATAATAGTCATCACGCGTAATGTAGCCCAGCTCAATCAGCGTTTCGCCCAGCCGCTTGCCTGTCACCCGCTGTGTCTCCAGCGCCTCTTGTAACTGCGCCGGCGTGATTTTGCCCTGCTGGATGAGCCATTCACCTAAACGCTTTGTGCCGTACATCGCTCGCTCCTGCAGGAATTATCGGCATAGGGTATAAATCTCTATAACGGACAGGGCGCAAAAGGGGGTTGATCCCTTGTGCTCCCAGTGCAGAAGGATGACTTTTGGTAATAAGCTGTCAAGTTAGAGTATGGAGGTGATATTTGATGGCGTTTCAACCGAATCGGCTATTGACGCATCCGATAAACAGATACTTAGCGGAGGTCCTTCAAAAGGTAGGAGAGTATGAGTTGCTGTTGCGTCCTGCGCGGCGATTCGTGTTTCACTCGCTCTACCGTCCGCCCGCCTTTGTCCCGGAGTTCAATAAGCCCTGTCTTGGCGTGCTGGTCGCGGCCAACGACCCCGAGAAACGCCCTTATATGGTGCTGGAGACCGAGCCAAACCTAAGCGAAGCGCTGCGCGAAGCCTATCGCGAGTGTGAAATCCTCTGGCTGGAAGTTTATGAAGGACCAGCAGGTATTCATATAAACTGCGAGATAGCGGGTATTCGAATGGAGATCGCCACGGCCACACCCTATCTGGCGACGGCGATTCAGGCGCCACTGGCGTTGCTGCGTGCCCGATACGGACACGCGCATATCCCGCCCGGGCGCCTGGTGCAAAGCTTCCATGAGCGGCTGCTGCGCGAGGCGATCGACTGCCTGGCGCTGCAATATGCTATCACTTGCCATCACCAGGTACCGTTTGGTTTCGTGACGGGCTATCGGGCGCATATGCCACCGCTGATTGCGCGCTCGGCGGTCGATGCGGTCATCACACTGAGCATCGAGGTGAATCCCGACGGGCTGGTACTTCTGCCCATCAACCTGAACCTGCATAACGCCCATCAGGAAAACGAGCAGACCACCGAGAAGGATCGGCTGATTACCGAATTCGCCCAATCGATCGGCATGCCCATGCTCACCATTCGCGCGGCGGAACGGCCCGACGCCTATCTGTTTATCTGCACCGCACTGGAGTTGGAACCGATCACTGTGGAGGGGCGCGCACCTGCCGACTGGGCAAATGCCATTCGCATCGTGCTGGAGGCGGTGTTGCAGGCGTTGAACCTCCCACCTGAGTGGTGGTATAATCTGGGTGGAGGTAAATCATGAGCCGAATTGGACTATTGCTGGCTATTGCGGCGCTACTGGGTGCAGGGGCTGCCGCGCTAATGGCGAGCCTGCGCGAGGACAAAGTGGCGAAGACACCTGCCGCCGTGGTCAAAGGAAGCGGCAAGAAGCCAGCCTGCTGCCCCGGGCACTGAGCGCAATTAGCGATCCGACCCTAATCCGAGCTGGCTCTCGTAGGGGTGTTCGTTGCGCACGCCCCAGATAATCCAGTTGCGGGCGTTGCCTGCGAATTCAGCGGTCGGTGGGTACGAATCGGTGCCACCGCCATCCAGAAAAAGCCCCAAGCAGAAGGCGCGCTCGCGCAGTGTGCCCTTGCCGAAAGGGTTGACTCGCCCCAAGTTCGCGCTGTTCACACGGATACGATACTGGTCATCACCTTTGAGGTCGACGAAGATACCGATACCGTTCGCGTTGCCACCGCCCAACGCGAGGCTGGGCGCATCGTACTGGTCATCCCCTTCCAATTCGTACAGATAACCAATCGAAAAGTCGTGTCCCGCCCCCATCGCCATGTTGAACGCGGCGAGGTAGCGATCATTGCCTATGCGATCCTCGAGGTAGCCAAGCCCAAAGTGTGCGGCTGCGCCCTGCACATACCATGCCCCCTCATAAACATCGCTGCCCTGTAGGTCGATCAGGAACCCCATACCACCCCAGTAGCCTGCACCCTGCCCAAACACGCCACAACGGTACAAGTCATCGCCCTGCACATCAAGCAGCACGCCGATGCCGCCTGCAAAAGAGTGCCCATCACTATAATCAGCACGGCGTCCCATGCCGCAGCCCTGCGCCAAACTGGTATTACGCTCCTTCGTCTGAGGCGATGGGAAATCGAGGGGCTGGTCATGCGCGATATATTGGTCATTGTCCAGCACATCGATCAGGATGCCTGCCCCGCGCACCCCACCGTATCCCTGCCCGCTCTGAAAACACTGGTAGCGATCTTGCCCGCCCCTGTCGATGAGCAATCCGACGCCGGCGAAACCGGCACCCTGCGTGAAAGCGTATGCATCATAGAGATCACTGCCCTGTAGATCGATCAGTGCGCCCACGCCGAAGCGTGCCGCGCCTAACCCTGCAGCAGCAGTGCGATACAGATCATCGCCCGCCATGTCAATCAGCACCGCGTAGCCCAGCGCCGCGCCGCCAAACGCCATATCACCCACCTTCGTCCGATTGGGCTGCTCCGGAACAGGTGTTTTGAGCGACTGCGCGTCCGCACCGTATTGATCGCTGCCCTCCAGATCGATTAGAAAGGAGACAGCATTCGCTACCGAGAGAGTGGCACCACCCCCGTAGTAGACATCGTTGCCCCCCGTGTCGATAATCAATAGATAGGGGAGACGCGAGTGAGTATCGTTGCCCCCTCCACATAGTCGCACACGCCCCCATGGCGTGTCCACCGTGAACTCGAAGGGCTGTCGCAGCGTCTCGCGGGTCGCATCATCCAGCTTCTGGAAGGTTTCCATCACTTGCTGGGCTGCGAGCAAGCAGTCGTGCCCTCCTGCAAGTAGCCGCTGCATATCGACATGCTTGAGGGCGCGCTCCAGAACCAGATTGCCCCCGTCCGGGCGACCGCCGTCCAGCTCGCGCTCGGCATCCGCGACGGGCAGAGTCATCAGGTGGAACAGCTCGTTCAAGTTGTCCACCTCTTTCAACGCGGTGTCGCGCCAGCGTCGCGCATGGATGGCGGTATAAATGAGAAACGCTGCCTGCTGCTGTACCATCGGAGGCACCTGCTTCAGCCCTGTAAGCTGCTGGCGCACCTGGGGTGGCACAGGCGTATTTGCTTCGCGATAGATGGCAAGAATCGCCTGCTCCAGGGCGTTCGGCTGCTGGCTCTGCTGACGGGGACTTTCCAGCGGATCGCTAAGGAGGGTGCGTCGCGTGCCTGCGCCCAGCAGATTCCCCCCAAGTTCCGCCGCTAACGCGGGGCGGACGATTGCTGTTGCCAACCCGTTGCGCAACCGTTCCGCATAATAGGGCAACTGCAATGGTTTGCCCATACACATGCGGAAAAAAGGCGTTGCATAGTCGGTGTTGAAAAAATACTCGAACAGGGCGGGATCAAAACGCACCTCGTTGGGATGTAGCCCCGCCTGTGCCAGCACAGGCTGAAACAGCGCGTCATTTAGCTCAAGCCCCTCAGGGGAACCTCGCTGGAGCGGAGCGAGTCCAAACATTAGCGTAAGCCATCCTGTCGTGTGGAGTGTGCAGCGAATGATAAAGCGCGATAGGCACATACCTATTAAATTCGCCATAGGTGATACCTCTCCTGTCGGGGATAACAGGGGATGCCAGGAGAAAGCATTTTTGACCGAACGGTCAGAAACACTGGTGAACACAGTAGGAATCGAGCGACGGTTGATGTATAATAGAGGGCATACACTCACTGAGGAGGTTGGCCATAGCGATGATGACCAAGAACTTTGCGCGGATCAAAGCCTTTACGCTGATTGAGCTGCTCGTGGTGATCGCGATTATTGCCATCTTAGCCGCGATCCTGTTCCCGGTGTTCGCTCAAGCGAGGGAGGCAGCGCGTAAAACCCAATGCCTAAGCAACGGACGCAATTGGGCTGTCGCGATCCAAGGCTACCTGCAGGACTACGACGAAGCCTTTCCCTGGGCCATTTACCGCACACGCAACGCCGCGGGACAGGAATGCGACTATACGATGATTAGCGCGGTCTATCCCTATGCCAAGAATCTCGACATCCTGAAGTGCCCATCCGATGGGGCACCGATGGACCTACATGAAGGTATTCGCTCTGTAACCGCGCCTGGGGGGGAATGTAATCAGGTACGGAAACTGAGCTACATGTTCAACTTCGAGTTGGCACGACCGGGTGAACATCCCCTCCATACTGAATGGAACACGAACCCAAATCGGCGAAACCCGGTTCGGCTGGCAGAGGTTCCTTTCCCCGCCGAGACCGTGTCGATGTATGACGGTCACCTGATGATAGGCTTAAATGGCACTTGCGGCTCGGCCATTGGAATGGACCTGCTAGAGATTCCCATCCAGGCGCGCCATCAAGCCACGGTGGAAGCCAGCTTCGTGGACGGGCATTCGAAAGTCATCAAGGCTCGTCGCGAGCAACCCAACTGTCAGTACCAATTCTTCACGGGGTATCAAGTCACCCAGTACGCGAAACCCTGGTGTCTCGGCGAAGGTCCCTATTTGCGAAAATGCGGCGATGCGAATCCTGCCCCCTGCACCTTTCAGATTCAGGGTTTGGTGGACGAGGATCAGCGCGGTAAATGCTACCGCTCTTCCCGCTAACACAAGGTGACCCTTACCGTTCGCGCGTGGATACTGCTGGGCATAGGCGGACTCATCTCCTTGCTGGGGGTGGTCCGCCCTGCCACGCTTGTGTGGGTGGTGCCCTATGACCTGCTCATAACGGTGCTCATTGCCCTTGATGCGCTGCTGCTACCGCGTCCGTCACGCTTTCGCGTGGTTCGCCTGCATGAAGCGGTGCTGTCGCTGGGCACAGCAAACCGAATTGATCTCGTTCTCAGCATGGAAGGGACACACCCACAGCGTGTGCGCCTGCGTGATGAGCCGCCGCCCGACTGCACTTTTGACCGCCGCGAGTTCGACCTCACGCTGCACCCTGACCAACCCGCTCAGGTGCACTACCACCTCACACCCCTCTATCGGGGTGAAGCGCGTTTCGAGGATGTCTTCCTGCGAGTGGAGGGGCGATTGGGACTGGTGTATGGATTCTATCGCCTGCCTGCTCGCGAGCGCGTGCCCGTCTATCCTAACCTGCTGCAACTGCGCGAGTATGAGTTATTGCGCCATCGGGGACTGCTGCGCCAGATGGGGTTCCGCCAAACGCGCCTGCGCGGACTGGGCACCGAGTTCGAATCGCTGCGGGAATACACCCTCGACGATGAGTTCCGCCGAATCGACTGGAAGGCGACGGCGCGACGCGGCAAGCCCATCGTGCGCGACTATCAAATTGAGCGCAGCCAGAATGTAATCCTGCTCTTCGACGCGGGGCGCAACATGCTGGCGGAAGTGGAGGGCTTACGCAAGTTCGACACGGTGCTTAACACGGGGCTGATGCTGGCGTATGTCGCAACCCAGATGGACGATAAGGTGGGCGCACTCGTGTTTGCAGATGAGGTGGAGCAGTTCATCCCACCCCAGCGGGGTCGGACGCAGGTCGCTAAACTGGTGCATGCCCTGCACCCAGTGCAGCCCCGCATGGTGGAAGCCGATTATCTGTACGCCATCACCTATCTGGCGCAACGGTGGCGTAAACGCTCCCTGATGGTTATTTTTACCGATTTAATCGACCCGGATGCCTCGCGCGTGCTGTTGCATGCGCTGGCAGGACTGGCACGACAGCACCTGTGTGTCTGCGTCACGGTGTCCGACCCGCGCCTGCATGCGTGGAGCCACCAACTGCCCATGTCGTCCGAGCAGCTTTATCGTCGCGCCGTTGCCACGCAGGTGCTGACCGACCGCATGGCAGCCGCGCGCACACTGGAACGGATGGGTGTGTCCACCATCGATGCCGAACCAGAGACGCTCGTCCCTGCACTGGTCAACCTCTATTTGCAGGCGAAGGCGCGCGGCGTGCTATGAAGCCACCCCGCGAAACACCCGCGCCAGCGCCTTTTCATGCTCGATCGGGGTGAGCGCAATTACCGTGTCGCCCGGCTGCAAAATCAGGTTTGCCAGCCCCAGCGTCAACTGCCCTTGACGAATGACCGCGGCAAGCATCGTTTTTGGGGGCAGCTCAATCTCGCCAATCGCTTTACCCGCGACCGGCGATTCGGGCGTGACCTCTGCCTCGATAACCTCAATCTGTCCCCGCAGCACCGCTCCAATAGGCAGCACCTCACCATACTCCACTTCCTGTTCCAGCAGGTTAAAAATGAAGCGCGTGCTACAGACAGTTTCGTGGATGCCCAATCGGAAGAAGATGGCTTCGTGGCGTGGGTCACGCACCACGGAAAGTACCCGCGGCACCTTGAAAAAGTTTTTCGCCAGCTGACAGATGATGAGGTTATCCTCGTCGTCGCCGGTGGCAGCAACCACCACATCGGCACGGCGTGCCCCTGCCTCGCTCAACACGCGCACCTCACAGGCATCGCCATACATCACCCGGTCGGACAGCTCGTCGCTGAGTTCCGCGGCGCGCCTGCGATTTTTCTCGATCAACAGCACCTCATAGCCATGTTGGTGGAGTGCCTTCGTCAAATGGTAGCCGATATCGCCTCCACCTGCGATGATCACATACATCATCGTCACCTCGTCGCACCAGAACAATAGTATAGCATGCGTGCTAAAGCTCGAAGGTCTCGCCAAAGTAGTACTTGCGGGCGAGCGGATGCGCGATCACCTCTTCGGGCGTGCCCTGCGCCACAATCACACCATCCGCCAGAATGTAGCTGCGGTCGGTAATACGCAGCGTCGCGCTCACATTATGATCCGTGATCAGTACGCCGATACCGCGCTGTCGCAGCGCGAGCACAATCTGCTGCAGCTCCTCGATGGTCTTTGGGTCGATACCAGTGAAGGGTTCGTCGAGCAGCAGGAAGGCAGGCTCAAGCGCGAGGGCACGGGCAATCTCGACGCGGCGCCGCTCACCTCCCGACAGCTCATTTCCGCGCTGATGGCGCAAGTGCAGAATGTGAAACTCCTCCATCAGGCGTTCAGCACGGGCGCGCCGTTCCGCCCCAAATACCCCGTTCATTTCCAGCACCAGATGGAGATTCTGCTCCACGGTCAGCGTGCGGAATACGGACGGCTCCTGAGGGAGGTAGCCGATGCCCAATCGGGCGCGCCGATACATCGGCAGGCGCGTGATTTCGCGCTCGCCCAGAAACACGCGCCCACCGTTCGGACGCACCAGCCCAACCATCATATAGAAAGTGGTTGTCTTACCCGCACCGTTGGGCCCCAGCAGCCCGACAATCTCGCCACGTGCCACCTCCAGCGAGACATCCCGTACTACGGGCTTCTTGCGGTACGATTTTTTGAGCCCCTCCGCCCGCAGAGTCATCTCGGTGGAGGATTGTACCTGATAGCGAGGTATAACCATGCCGAACACGCGATGAGCCGACCAAAGGGCTACTGGGCACTGGTGCTGCACTCGCATATCCCGTATGTGCTGACGCACGGCAGAACACCACACGGCACCGATTGGCTGGTGGAGGCAGTGGCTGAGTGCTATCTGCCCCTCTGGGAGTTAAGTCAGCGACTTCTGCAGCAAGGCATTCCCGCCCGCTACACAATCAGTTTCACACCTATCTTGCAAGAGCAGCTGGCGAGCGATGCCTTCCGTGCCGAGATGCACGGCTACCTGCAGTTCAAGCAGGAGACGGCATGCACCGATATGCACGAGTTCCGTCAGCACGGCATTCGCTGGCAGGCGGGACTGGCGTACTTCTGGCAGCGGTTCTATGAACGGCAGCAGGCATTGCTGAACGAACTGAATGGCGATCTGCTTGGGGGATTTCGCCAGCTGCAAGATTCGGGCGCGATAGAGATTATCACCAGCGCAGCAACGCACGGTTATCTACCCCTGATCGGGCATGATGAGTGCGTTCGCGCACAGGTGCTGCTGGGCACGCTGGCATACAAATGCCACTTCGGACGCGAACCAAATGGCTTCTGGTTGCCCGAATGCGCCTACCGCCCGGGCTATCGCTGGACGCCCCCGGTCGCCCGCGAAGTCATCCCCCCTTATGAACGGTGGGGCATCGAGCAGTTTCTCAGCGAGGCAGGTGTGCGCTACTTCTTTGTGGATACCCACATGTTGCGTGGAGGCGAGCCACTGGGCACTTACCTAACACGGTTCCCTGCACTGGCGCAGCTGTTCAAGCAGTTTCAACGCGCCTATCAGGGCGAGCGCAGCGAGCGCAGCCACTACAGAGCCTACTGGCTACCCGCTCCAACACCACTCGCCGTGTTCGCACGCGATCCGGCAACCACGCTGCAGGTGTGGAGTGGTGAGCATGGCTATCCAGGCGACGCACGCTATCTGGAGTTCCACAAACAGCACTATCCGGGGCGATTGCGCTACTGGCGCGTGAGCGAGAACAAAGCCGATCTGGCCGCCAAGCAGCCCTACGAGCCGTATGCCGCCTTCGAAGCGGCGCAGGCACACGCCGACCACTTCGTGGGGTTGCTCAAGCAGGTGCTGGGCGACCATTATGCACGGACGGGCGAGCCAGGCGTGCTGGTCTCCATGTATGACACCGAGCTGTTCGGACACTGGTGGTTCGAAGGACCAGAGTGGCTCTTTGCGGTCATCCAGCGCATCGCGGTAGACCCAGAACTGGAGATGGTCACCTGCTCGGATTATTATGAGCGGTTCCCGCCGGAGGAGCTCATCGCGCTGCCTGAAGGTTCGTGGGGCGAGGGTGGGTTCCACTATATCTGGCTGAACGAGCAGACGGCACGAGTCTGGGAGCAGCTCTATCGGGCAGAGGCGCATTTCTTGCGGTTGCTGCGCCGCTACCGCGGCGATGCCACCTTTCAGCCTTACCTTCAGCAGTTAGCACGGGAGCTGCTGTTGCTCCAGTCGTCCGACTGGGCTTTCCTCATCACCACAGGTGCGGCGCGTGACTACGCAGAGCTGCGCTTCCAGGACCATCTGCGCCGTTTCGAGTCGATTGCCATCCTGATTGAGCAGCAAGCGTCGCGTAAAGAGCCAGATGCCTCGCTGCTTGCCCTCTATCAGGACAGTCTCCAGCGCGAGCCGATTTTTGACGACCTCCCGCTTGACCTCTGGCAAATCCCATGAAGAGGGTGTACACGCAGGTAAGGGTGCACACGCAGATGCGCCCCCTACAGTGCGTGGGAAAAGAGCACCTCTATTTTGCATAAAGGAGCGGGCTGCATGAGGCGCACCAACAGGCCCTGTTCATGCTGCATCCAACCGCTGAGCATGCCGGGTTGCTGCCAGATAAGCGTGTCCATGTCGTTCACTTTGGGCAGCGGCTGTCCATCGAGCAAAACCTGATCCACCCCCTTGAGACCGCTCATGAAGATGAACAGGGCGGGCAGTGCGGCAGGCGGCTCTATCTCGATCTGGAGTCTGTTGCCTTCCCAGGTAGCGCTCTTCAAGCCTGGTGCGGTGATAGCAGCAGCACGCCCGCCTGAACGCACCACACGCGTGACAGGCTCCGGCACAAAGCCCACCTTGCGAGCAAGGCAAGGTGGAATGAGGCGTGGGTTCAGATCCCAGTGGTACTCCTCGGTGCCCCGCGTGATGCTGAAAGCGTCTGGATAGAAACCCTCGTCGCTCGGATAACACTCCGTGACCCACTCCTGCTGCTGAACGGCGCACAGCGTGATGGTATCCGCGAGCCGCCGCCATTCGATAGAGTTATCGTGCTCGGCAAGGCGATAGAGCGCGTGCGCGTAGACCAGCCCGTTCCATTGCACCGCGACGCCGAACCACGGCTGCTGGGAAAGCCATGTGACGCCGAAGACGGGAATACTTGCCCCCAGCATAATGGGACGGTCGGACGCACGCCAGAGATAAATAAAGGGCACACCGCGCAGCGCCCAGCGCCGTGCCTGCTGCAAATAGCTTGCGTCGCCAGTCGCCTCGTAAGCGTTCAAAAAGGCGTTGATGCAGTGGGGTGCAGCCAGCACATCAGGCACATGGAGCGGCAACTCCCAGGTCTGAGCGCCTTCGGGGCGACGCTGCTTTTCGAGGAACTGCAGAGCACGCTCCAGACTCTTCAGCGCATCGGAGTCCAGCGTACAAAGCGCATAGCGTCCCACCCGCGCGGCATGCTCGCCCGTGTGCCCGCTGGAGGTGTCGCCTGCCTTGCCAAAGATCTTGTGGCGTTCACTCGCAGGCTGCCATGCCCAGCTGCCGTCTGCACGCTGAGTACGGCGAAGCGCGTCGGTCGCTTGCTTCCAATGGTTCAACAAGCGCGGAAGCTTGCCAAGATAGAACGCCATCTCCCAACCCATCGCTTCAGGTGCGACCGCCTCCACCGCTTCACGCACCTGCTGTATAGCGCGGGCACGCTCCTTATCTTCAGGCGGAAGCCGATGTGCCAGCACCCACAGCCCCAGCGCAATTAGTGGGTCATAGAAGGTAGGACCAGTGTTCGTGTGGCGCCACGTTCTCTGATTCGCATCCCAGCTGTTGAGTAATCCACGCAAGCTGAGGATCAGCGCAGCTGCATCGTTGCGCTGGGGAGCGGGCGGATAGGGCATTCCATACTGCTGCAGATACCCCTCTATTGCCTCGCTGATGTCGCGGGCATCGGCGCGCACAAACAGCGTTGCACTCAGCTGCACCGACTCCCCTTTGAGCAGGCAGAACGGCTCACGTGCTTGCAAAGTGTTCTCGTCTGCCCAGCGTGGAATGGTTGGCACCCAGAGCGCGAAACGATGATGTGCGCCATGCTCCCGCCAGTTCGGCGAAAGGAACAAAGCGTTCGGTGCCTGCAGCACGCCAGACCAGTTCTGCTGCGCGTTCCAGTGCATGCCGACCAGCCAGTTGCGCCAGCGTACCGCCATCAGCGGCACCGTGATTTTGTAGGGGTGCGGTGCAAAGCGCAGGTGATGTGGCGGCGCTGCGTTCGCCTCGCCTGACGACTGTTCTTCACCGAGCAAATACTCCAGTCCAGGAAATATCGCCTCGTCCTTCCGCTCGCCAAAGGAACCGTCGCCGATGCGCCAATCCGGGAAGCGAAATTGGTACAGATGCGCGTTCACTGTGCTGTTCAAGCGGGCGATACACTCCAACCGATTCTCCACGAGTCGAAACTCAAGACTGACGCGCCCCACCAGCCCCATTCGTCCCTGAAGCGTGAGACGCAGGTTCGCCTCGTCCAAGTTCACATTCTCCAATGCGAAAGGCGCGGGTTTGGGAGGCGCATTCTCGGCGTTCAGCACCGCCTCAGCAACAGATGGCATGCTGGCTAATTGTGTCCAGGCATCGCGCTGTCTGCCGAACAATCGCCCACTCATTCCCGTGCCCCAAGCCGGCGAAAGCACAAAGCGCAACCGCTCATTCTGAAGCACCAGATGCTCACCGAAGCGGCGCACGATGCGTCCGGTTGGGGGCACACCTGTTGGTAAGCGGGCAACGGCTGGCGTCAGAATGAAAGCGTCGCTGCCCGCGCCGGATCGCAGTATCAGCACCAGCTTCGGGCGTGAACCCACCCGGACCCTGAAGCGCAAGGGATGGCTCTCGCCTGGTGCAAGCAGAGTAAAATCGGGGTCTGGCTTATCCAACACCTGCACATCCTGCAAAGGGTTCAATTCAAGGCGCAGGGTATCGTTGCGCCATGTGCCCTGCCCCCGATTGTGTACAACAGCAACCACCTCCACCATATCGCCCGGACGCAGGAGTGCCTGGCGCGTGTAGACTCCTTCAAACTGCAGTCGCGGCAGGTATTCATAGACGCGAGCGTCCAGGTTCACCCCTTCGACTGCCTCCAGGGTTGCCTCTTGCGCTCCGTGAAAGCTATATTCCAGCCAGACGGTTTGATTCGCGGGCAGCTCAATCTGGATCGGTCGCGATTCGCCGTCTCTTTGCGGTACAGGTTTCACACGCAAAGTTATACTTTTGTCGCTGCGGAGTTCCAGCACGCCCTCAGGGGGTAGCGTTCGCGCCACTTTGCGGGCGAACCGCTCGCGCAGGCGCACAATGCGTGGCTCAGCGATATAGGCCCAGTCGTAGATCGTATTCGCCTTGCCATCGATAACAAACTCCAGCCGCACCGTTTGCCCACTGAAGGGTGAAAGGTCTGCAGAAAGTTGCCGCCAGCCTGCGTCTGTGCAATCCGTTTCGACAAGCGTCTGCTCGTTGACCACCACCTGGGCGCGGACACCGTTGTGGGGGCGTGCGGCATCATCGCGTGGGACCTTATCATCCAGACCCACCCAGGCGAGCAGCACCAACTTCTCGCCCGCGCTAATCACGGGCAAACTCAGCGTGAATCGGATACGGGCAGGACGCTGCGTCGGGTGTAGAAAGCCGCCCGACTTGCGGATGCCACCCGAAGCGACCGTACGAACGGCAGTAGGCACGAGCAAGCCCTCAGTCTGACCTGTATGCCATTGTGCAAGCAGGTCGAACAGGTGGTGAATCCCATCTGCCTTCGGCTGTGCCACTGCGCCCAGAAACCCCATTAGCCCCAAGAGTATCAGACCACGCATCATCCCATGCCCATATTGCCTTCCGTGTCGCCCATCATGCGTGGGGGCGGTGTGCCCGGCGGTGCATGCTCAGGCTGATATAGATCGACAGGCGTACCAAACGGCGGCTGAGCGTATGGCAGGTGCGTGCTACCCCGTGCCAGAATGTGCAAATAGTTCGCGCTGTCGCCCTCGAACGGCTCACCATGGTTCCACGGCACCCACGAACGCGCGTTGCAATAGTGGCACACAAACGAGCGACGCCAGCGATCGCGCGTGCGGTTCGGATAGGAGCGATGGAGCAAATGCCCATCGAAAAAGAGCACATCGCCCGGCGCCATCGGTACTGGGATGGGGGGTGGATATTTGCGCACCACGCGCGTCAGCGTGTTGACCTCATCGTCCAGATGGCTCACATTCTCCACAGCGTGCAAATCCTCAAAAGCATTCGCGGCGTGAACCTGCCCGAAGGGCGTGCTATGAGGCGGATAGATAGGCTCGCAATGCGAGCCGGGCACCACCCACAAGCAACCGTTCTCCTCGTCCGCCGGCTCCAGCGCGAGCCATGCACCAATCAGCGTGTCAGGATAGGTCGTGATATAGTAAGCATCCTGATGCCAGCCCTGCCCGCCTGTGCCCGGCGGGTTGTAAAAGAGCATCGTCTGAAGCGCGAGCACATCGGGACCAATGAGCGCTTCCAGCACATCCAGCACACGCGGATGTAGCAGTCCCCACTCAGCGACGGGATCGACGCGATGAAGTTGATGCACGCGCGTACCTTTCGCAATTTCGTGAACGGCAGCTTTTTCCGGTTGGGACAGCGTACCTGACGGCTGCCAGCGTGCGTTCGCCCACTCCAGCAGTCGCGCCACATCCTCCGGCGGCACCAGCTGCTTCACCAGCAGGTAGCCCTCCCGCCGATAATGCACATACTGCTCCACCTTGACCCGATACCGATCAGGTCGCTCGACAGCGTATGGCAAGTAAGGCATAGCAATGACCGATTCGTCCAGTGGAAGCGGAATCCTGCTTATGGAGGGAATCAGAGCTTGAGCTTCTGAACAAAACGCTGAAAAGCAGGGTCTTGACACCCTCTTAAGCTTACCCTGCTTGCCAGTTCCCTGTATAGCGATGAAGAACGGGGGATTTTCTTTACTCTCAAAATTTTTTCCATAACTTCCTTTGGACGATCGGGCTTTCCTGAGGGGGATGTTGGAGATTTTGCGATTATACTTTTGAACAGCTCTTGATCCCTATCCGCCAACACCTCTACGCGTGTGATGATTGAGCAAGGACCCACACTTCCAACTCTGGGTCCAAAACCACAGCCGCGGCTCGTCCCTGCCATCCTGATACATTAAGTTGCTGCTCAACTTTGTATTCCAGTTCACGAGCGGAGAGTTCCTCTTTGCCACAACCTTCCCTGTCAAACATCACGAGGGCATAACGATATTCCTGCTGGTATGGCTTCAGGAGGTCGACACACTCGCGCAATACCCCTGCATCCCTTCGTGGGTGACGAATTACTTCAAAGGTTATGGGACATATTTGAAGCGATTTAGAGCGTTCCAAGAGTGCTTTCACCGCGCTCCCATATCCTGATCTGCCACTAATACCACGAGATCCTTCATCCAAGCACTCCACTGGCAAGCAGATCGCCCAGCGACACCTCTTTTTGCCATCGTTTCAGTTTAGGGTGCTGGTCGCCACGCACAATGTTGGTCGCGCCGCTTTCGTCTCGGATGAAACACAAAAGTTGCCTCGGCTCAACTATATTGAGCAGGATGGGGGAATGGGTCGCGCAAAGAATTTGCGCGTCATAGACTGACGACAGTGACTGATAGACCGATTCGATGGCACGCGGATGAATGCCGTTTTCTGGCTCCTCTATCAGATAGACTGTCCCTGAGGTAGGTAGGTATGCGATCAGTGTAAGGGCAAGGAAGCGCAGGGTGCCATCAGAGAGGAGCCATGAGGGAATGGACAGACCCGTCTGGGTGTGCACTTCAATGTAGTGGTACCGATCTTCCTCGCGCTCTTTCACAACAATATCCTTCAGGTCAGGCAGAACCGTTTGCACATGGGCAAGCCATCGCTTGGATAGGGTCTGGTCGGCGTGCAAATACTTGATAGCAATTGGCAAATTGGACCCATCGGGTTGAAACTCGGCAGGAGCGTCTGGCGGGCAAGGTCGGCGCATCTGCTGGCTCTGGAGCGTTAGTGTTTGAACGCCCTTTTCCAGTAGCTGACGCACCCACAGGGCAGCTTCGAAACGCTCCTCTTCAGGGATTACGCTAAGTCCAACCTTCCCCATAGCTGGACGCAGAGAAAAATTCCAATCGGTAGTTTCGGAGCGGATATAGATGCGTCCCTCAGGGTTACGGCTCATCACCTTACGCCAACCTTTGGGAGAATGGCGTCTGGGCTCGCTTACAACTTGCTGCCGCCGAGGGTTCACCGCTCCTTTCTCTCTAATTAACCAGAGATTTTCTATAGTCACTGCCAGACTGCCCTTTGGATTATGTCCAACGCGAACCTCGTAGCGTGCGGTTTTGTATGGTGGTCGTTTCTCCTGGAGGTCGCGGGGGAGAATGCATTCTAACGCCAGCTCGAACGAATCGCCCTGCTGGTTCCAGACCAGTTCGGAAAGGGAGCGTGCCCGCTTGCGAACCGTCTCTTCCACCCCGATTAGAAGCAAGTCGCGCAGAAAGCCTATCACATCCAGCAAGGTGCTCTTGCCACTGGCGTTTGGTCCCACCAAAATCTGAAAAGGTTCCAGTGGCTGCCGAACATTCCGAAGACACTTATATCCCTTGACCTCCACCAGACGAATCACCTTTCCACCTCTTTAGGATTATACCTCGCCTTAATTTACTTTATAAATATGCGAACTGCGCAGCGATTGCCAGTGCCTCTGCTGGCAGCAGGTCAGGAGCCACCTGCTGTGCCGCAACGACCCGCACGCCAGGGAGTTGTTCCAGCGACTCCCAGCCAGTGCCAAACCTGCCTCCAATCAGGCATACACGCTTGCCCAGCGCCGCTGCCTGTTTTACCAGCTCACCGATGCCTTTCCCCATGAGGGTTTGTGCATCGACCTGACCCTCACCTGTGATCAGCAGGTCCGCTTGCAGGAGGCGCTCGTGCCAGCGGATGTGGCGCAAGAGCCATTCGATGCCTGATACCATCTGCGCGTTCCAGAACGCGATAAAGCCTGCAGGCATTCCGCCCGCCGCACCTGCACCCGGCATCAAGGCAACCTCGAGACCCGTTTGACGCTTGATCACCTCGGCGAGTCGGCACAGACCTGCCTCCAGCAGCTCCACCTGTTGGGGATTCGCGCCTTTTTGCGGAGCAAACACGCGCGCCGCTCCCTCCGAACCACAGAGCGGATTGCGCACATCGACACAAAGCACAAGCTGTTTGCCCTGCAGAGGCAGCGGTTCAGGCGGTTCAATGCGCTCCAGCATCCGCAGACCGTGTCCACCACTGGGAATGGGCGAGCCGTCCTTCTGCAGCAGACGAAAACCGAGCGCGCGCAGGGCGCCCGTACCCCCATCGGTGGTCGCACTGCCTCCCAGCCCCAGCCAGATGGACTCAATATCGGGACGGTCCACAGCGCGCAATAGATCGCCAACACCTTCCGTGCTTGCCTCCAGCGGACACAACTCCCCTGGCTCCAGCAAATGTAGCCTGCAAGCCATCGCCGACTCCAGAATAGCAACTAAGCCATGCACAAGATAGGAGGCGGTGAGCCACCTGCCCAACGGATCGCGCACAGCCGTCTGATTATAGGTAATATCTGTCTACCCGAGATGAAATTGCCATACCTCTAACCAACCTGTGCCACCGTCGGCGATGGGGCAGCGGTCCAGTATCGCGTCGGGATACGCCCGATGGATACCTACCGCAATCGCCCGACAGGCTTGCAGCGGGCTAAGTGTGCCCTTGTAAGCGGTGGGAGCGATCAAAATGCGCATGCACTACTCCAGACGACCACGCTCGCGAGCGTAGCGGGCAGCAATGGCTTCCAGAATGCCCTCGCGCGGCACATCGGGAGGCACATAGAGACCTAGCCGTTGAACCAGATGCTGGTACAGCTCAGCAGCAAGTTTTTCGCGCACTTCCGCAGGGAACTGGTCGCGCCGCTCCAGAAACGCCCGCAGCGCACGATACTCACTCGCGCTCAACGCCAGCACGGTCGGCACATAGATTTCCAGCGGATGCTCCTCGGGGCGAATAGTCGAGAGCGACTGAAGCATCGGCAGCTCAACTCGACGCTCCTTAATCACGAAAGTGCCCGCCAGCATGTCACCCACGCGCTGTCCATACGGGTTGAAAAAGGCGACCAGCCCCGCCACATTATAGCCAAAAAGACAGATGGGGAAGGCGTCCACCAGTCGCACCAACTCGCGGATGAGAATAGCACCCGCGATGGCGGGGGTACCATCCAGCCGAATCACGCGCAAGCCGAACGCACGCTTGGCAGGCGTCTGACCGTGCCACCAGATTTCGAACAAGATATAGTAGGCAAACCAGGAGATAAAAGCAAAAAATGCCAGCGCTGCCAGCGCCCAGCCCTCCCCTATGCGCCCAATAAGGGTGGTGATGAGGCGCATGGTGTCCTCCAGAACGGTCAGGATCAGCAACACGATAGCATTCAGCAGCAGTACCAGCAGGTCATCCAGCACCGCTGCCAGCGCGCGGGAACCCAGCCCGGCAATATCATAGCGGATTTCCACCTTTTCAGGGCTTAATAGCACATACTCATACGGCATAGCCTCCTCCTACGGCGCCTGCTGTAGCCACTCGTCCCAGCGTGTGACACGCGCCAGTGCCAGATTGCTGTAGCGCCCCAGATAGTCGCCCGCACTGGGATAGTAGATAGATAGCCCATGCGAATTGCGCACACGGGGGTGGTCTGCATGCGCCTCATACAGCACCGCCTCGCGCAACGCCGCATGGAGTGCATCCACGCGGACCCCAATCTGCCCATCACCCGTGTATTCCTTCATCAACTGCGCCACATGCCACAGATCCTTGTATTCGGGGTAAGAGGAATAGCTCTGCGCGTTCTCCCGTGCACTACGCAGGGCATTCACATAAAGGGTTCGTCGCTCCATTAAGGTTCCTGCCAGATTATCCAGCGCGCTCGCCACATTTTCCAGTTTAGAAGCGTCCACCACCGACTGGGTGATGTTGTAATACGCGGGAAAATTCTGCCGATAGAAGCTCACGAACTGGCGCACCACATCCTTTGCCCACTCGCCGGGCGGCACATCGGAGTTGTCCATCAGCGCGAGCAGAATGCGATGGTAGGGATAGCCTTCGCCGGGTGGGCTTTCCTCGGAACCCACGATATAACGCGCCACATTGCGGCACTCATAGGCGACCTCCAACATCTGCATCAGCGAGGCATCGAACAGCAGCACATCCATGATGGGATCGGCAGAGGTGGGGCGAATGGCGGTAGGGAGCTCCCAGGTCTTGATGCTGGAGCCGAACTCGTCGTCGAAAGAGACGGCGCGCGTGGTGCGTGTGCGCCAGCCCGAGCCGTGATTCCAGATAATCAGCGCGTAGCGGTCCGCAGGATAGCGGGCGCGCGCCCAGCGGACGAACTCGCGCAGCGTCTCGGCGTTGCCCATATCTATACCCTGCCCCAGATCCTCCAGCAGCTGCGACTTAATCTCCTTTGCATCGGTATCATAACGCACCAGATAGCGGCGCGTGCCTGTCCAGCTATCCTGCGGGGCAAAAGCCGCGATGCGCTTCCACTGCACCACAACCCGCACATTCGGGTTTGTCATGACCGATTCCATCTGGTTCATGTTGAGGTCGCTGAACTCGTCCAGATCGTTGGCGGCATTCAGGTAGACCATTACGGTCCAGGTAAGTGTGCCGTGTCCCCCAGGATTAATCACACGGCTGCTACGGCTGCAACAACCGGTAAGGAGCGCGACCATCAACAGCAACCCGATGAGGCATCCGCTCCGAATCCAGTGTCCCATTTTTTTTCCACCTTAGTGTACCTGCATTCTATAGACGCCTTGTAATCCCCTCACGCTTCGGCAAGGATATAAGCCTTTTCCCCAACACAGGCTATAATTAAAGACGCGATGGTCTGCACCAAATGCTTTGCCGAAATACCAGACACAAGTGCGTTCTGTATGGAGTGTGGGGCACGCCTGCGCGAGGATACAATAGACCCCCTCTATGCTGAAGGCTCCGATCGCGAGGTCTACCCTGAGATTGCGCGGGCGAACCTGCTGCGTATGAAGGGGCAATATGAGCAGGCGGTCGAGGTCTGCTTAGGCATCCTGAAGCGCTATCCCAGCAACGAAACAGCCCACGCATTGCTGGGCGATATTTACGCGGATCAGGGCAAGCTAACGGATGCTATCCAGTGGTATGAGCTGCTCGTCGATCTCGCGCCTGCCAACCCTATCTATCGGGCGAAACTGGACAATCTGCGTTCACTTCAGACGGCGCAGCAAGTACAGATATCGGGTTCATCACCTGCGTCTGCGGTGAGTGCGCCACCTACCCGTGTCTGGGTCTATGTGCTGGGGGGGCTACTGGTACTCATTCTGATTACGACGGCGTTTGTAGCAGGACGGCGTATGGCGCTTGGCACGACCGATCAGATGGCTTCCGCTACCATTCCGCCGAGCTCGTCGGGTTCGGCACATCCCCCTGACCAACCGGCAGTTGCACCGCCCACGGTGCCAGAGCCGAACACAGAGAACACCCCCATGCCCTTTAGCGGCATGAGCGAGATCGAGGAGCGGTTGTCTCGCGCCATTAGTCAACGGCTGAACGGCTTACCAGTCTGGTGCCTGTTCGACCCGCTGGCAAATCGCTGGACGGTGCGCACGCGCATTCAGGCAGGCGCGCTCACGCAAGCGCGTGTGATGCAGGAAGCGCTCATCGTTGCCTCCGTCACTTTTGAGCAGGCGCCCAGCCTGCAAAGCGTCTTGGTGACCATCCTAACGCCCAGCACCGGCGGCGCGGATAGTTTGCTCTTCGCGGCGGAAATCAGCCGTGCGATGCTGCCGCCCGATGTAAACGCCCTGACCGATGCCCAGATCGAGGCGGTTTTCCGTTCCGCGCATGTCTGGTGGAACCCGGCTGTCCCGCTGCCGTCAGGTGGTGCGCCAACAGGAACACCATCGCTGCCGTCGAATCCCACTTCCCAATGAGCCAGTGGATTGTGCGCATCCTGTTCGGAACGGCGGTCGCCTTCATCATCGGCAGCGCCATCTGGAACAATATTGTCACCAATCGGCTGATTGAGGAGGCGACAGGGCGCGATCTGGAAGCGCAGAAACGCGCCCTGACACTGCTTTCGGAACGGGAGGACTTTTTCGATCTGATCCAGTCGCGTCGTCCACCCCGACGCCTGCGCGTAGCGGTTGGTGCGGAGAGCCTGCGCAACGCGGTGGGTGTGAAGGTCGCGCTCGCTATGTTGCGCGACCCGGAGCCACGCGTGCGCGATCGCTTCCTGCAAGCATTGCTCAAAATCGGTGGCGACAACCTCGATGCGCTCGCTGAAGGGCTGAAACACCCCGATGCCAATGTCAAAAACGGCACGGTAAAAGTGATGGTGCAGCTCGGCGTGCGCTGCCTACCCATCGCGCTTAAAGCCTTCGAGAACGCCGACGCGCGCCCCGCCGCGACGGAGGTATTAGTGCAGTTCGGAAGTGCGAGCGTGCTCGGCTTGATTGAAATCCTGGAACGGGCAACGGACGAGGGACTAAAGCTGGATGCCATCACCGCGCTGGGACGCATTGGCGACCGCCGTGCGACCAATGTACTGTTGCCCTACTTGACCCTGCCCACCGAGAAAAAGCGTGTCGTGCTGGTCGCGCTGGGCACCATTGCCGACCCACGCGCCGAGCCGATCCTGATTCAGGCGTTGCGCTCCCCAGCGGAGGACCCCGACGCCCGTGCCCAAGTTGCACTGGGACTGGGGCAGATTGGCACTCCGAGCGCGATACGCACCCTACTCAACGCGCTGGGTGATGCTGACCTGCAGGTGGCAGACGCCGCGGCGCAGGGACTGCAAAAAGCCGGTGCGCGTGCCCTCGATGCACTGGCACAGGCGCTGAACGATCCGCGCGTGGGTGTGCGTTTACGCGCGGTGACAGCCTTAAGTGGGATTGCCGAAGCGCGCTCGGTGGCGCTACTGCGCCGTGCCCTGCTTGATGCCGATGCGCGGGTGCAACGTGCCGCCACCGACGCGCTGGGTGTGGTCGGACGCCCTGAAGCCATTCCCGTGCTGATTGAGTCGCTTCATGCTGCCGACGGTGGGGTGGTGTTGAGTGCCGTGCGCAGCCTCAGCCGCATCGGAGCACCCGCCATCCCCGCCTTGCTGAACGCCTTGCGAGAGTTTAGCCCCGCCGATTCGTCCGACCCCATGAACATGGCGAACCGTGTCGCTGCCGCCTATTTCGCCGCGCTGGCACTGAGACAGATTCCCGAAGCGGAACCCGCACTGTTGCGTGCCGCGCAGGAACCGCGCATCCGCCGATTCGCCCTGATTGCCCTCAAGGAGCGCCGGACGCCCGCTGCCAGACCCCTGTTTGAGCAAGCACTCCAGTCGCCTGACCCTGCCCTGCGTCAGTTCGCGCGTGAGGCGTTAATGCAACTCGCACCATGAAACCATCTCGTGACTGGCTGGGGCGATTGCTCTCGATAGGAGTATTTCTCACAGGCATCGGGCTGATGCTTATCGCCTTCTGGCTCGCTTATCGAATGTTTCAAACGCCGCCACAACGGCTCTTTCAGAATACCGCGAGCAACAACCCCAACCTCGGCACGATTGCAACGGGTGTTTGGGCAGCATTGCGGGGCATCCTGCTGCTGGTGCTGATGGCTATCGTGGGCGGCATGATTGCCAATCGGGGGATCAACCTTTACCTTGCGGTGCGCCGCGCCGAGCTGGAGGAGCGAGCGCGAACCGCGCCTGAAACGGACAAGACAGCAAATGGCTAACAGGAATCATTCGGTTGCCCGCTTAACCTCATGTCCGCCGAACGCCCGGCGCAATTGCGCCAGAAAGCGGTATTGGAAGCCCTGCTCGTCCTGACTGCGAAATCGCTCGTGCAGGGCAAGCGTGATCAGAGGGGCAGGACTTCCCAACTGAATTGACTCTTGGGCTGTCCAGCGTCCCTCACCCGAATCGGCGACATAGGGAGCAATTTCTTGCAGGGTTGCGTCCTCCTTCAGAAAGCCCGCAATAAGCTCCAGCAGCCAGCTCCGAATGACCGTGCCGTGGCACCACGCCTCCGCCACTCGCGCCAGATCGATCCCGAACTCCTGCTTGCGTCGGAGCAGTTCGAAGCCCTCCGCGTAGGCTTGCATCAGAGCATATTCGATGCCATTGTGGATCATTTTCGCGTAGTGCCCTGCCCCCATCGGTCCCACATGCACCCATCCCCTGTCAGGTGCGGGGGCAAGGTCGCGCAACAGCGGCGCGATGCGCTCGATGACCTCGGGGGCGCCCCCTACCATCAACCCGTAGCCATTTTCCAGCCCCCAGATGCCACCCGACACACCCACATCGGCAAAAAGGATATCATCCTGCTGCAAGCGCTCGGCGTAACGCATCGAATCGCGATAATGGCTGTTCGCACCATTCACCACCAGGTCACCTGCCTGCAACAACGGAGCAAACAACCCGATTGCCTGCTCCGTTGGCTCGCCCGCCGGGTACATCAACCACAGCACGCGCGGAGGTGTCAGTGCGTTGACCAGCGCCTCCGGCGTATAGGCAGGGACGATGCCATAGGACACATGCTCATCAACGGTGGCACGGGTGCGCGAGTAGCCCACCACACGATGCCCGCGCGCTACCAGCCGGCGTGCCATGTTGCCGCCCATCCTACCAAGACCCACCATACCCACTTCCATCGCGCCCTGAGTCTACCCCATCGGGTATACTACACCAGACGAACGACAACCAACGAGCAAGAAGTCAATCTGAAGGAGGAAATGGGTATGCGACGCATCTATCAGGAATTGCTTGGTTTTCAGCCCGAGAAGTACTTTGTAACCTCGCTTTATCTGACCCTGCTCCCGCAGGAGCGTGCCGATCGCCCGCCGGGCTATCGCATCCGCCTCAAAACAATGATCCATCAACTGAAGCACTGGCTCGATGACCAGAAGATGGAGCCATCGGTGCGCGAATCGGTAGAGAACGATTTTAAGCAGCTGGAAGCCTTTTTTGCAGAGCCATCTAACACGCTGGGCAACAGCTCGCTGCCCGTGCGAGGCATGGCGGTCTTCGCTTGCACGGCAAAGGGGCTGTTCAAGGCAATTCACCTGCCCTATGTGGAACGCAATACGCTGGTGGTCGATCGCACGCCCTATGTGCGTCGTTTGCTGGCAGTGGAGACCGATTTCGGCGTGAATTTGCTTGCAGTGTTCGACCATCGGGATGCCTACTTCTATTTAGTAGACATTCAGGGTATCCACGAGGCGGAATCGTTCCGCTTCACGCGCGACCGCGAAGTGCTGCCGCCCGGCGTCCATGCAATCCGCACACCCAGTGGACTGCGCGCCTTCCACGGGATGGGCGAACGCAATGTGCAGATGCTCAAACTGCACGAACAGCAGCAACATCTGAAACACATCGCCAGCACCATTCTGGAGATTCGGCGCACTCATCCCTTTGACCGCCTGCTCATCGCCGCGCCGGACGACCTGGCAAGCGCGCTCCCCGACTATCTGCACGACTATGTGCGGCGAGTCTACGCCGGACGCATTCAGGTAAATGACAAGACGCCGATTAATGAACTGTACGAGCGCGTGCTGGATCGACTAATGGAGCTGGATCGGGGACAGGAACGCGCGCTCATAGAGGAACTGCGCGGCAGTGCCCCCGACCGCACAGCAATCGGGTTGGAGTCGGTGTTGCAGGCGGCACAGTGGGGCAACCTACGCATCCTGCTGTATGACACCGACTACTCTACACCAGGCTATGTATTTTATCCTTCGGGCGTGCTCGGCTTGACCCCTGAAGAGGCGCCTCCCGACACGGACCATATCTGGCATATGCCCGATATTGTGGATACCCTGATCGAGCGCGCGCTGGAACAGGGCGCCCAGGTGGAGCCAGTGCAATCGCCAGAAGGGCGCAGCGCGATTCAGGGGGTAGGCGCACTCCTACGCTACCCGATGCCCCTGGTCTGAAACTGAAACAGAGCTTAACGCCCCATAGCAGGAGGGAGAACGCTGCGGGAGTATATTTTATTATGCAGATGGGAGCAGTGAGCGGCTTATTTGCACTGCCCCATCGCTCAAATCGGGGTGGACAGGGCGGTATCGGGAACTGTCATCAGTGATTTCCCGTATCCCCCTGTGAGGAGGTCTTTTAGCAAATGAGACATTCCCGACAAGGTCCACGCAGTGGCGGGACAGGCGACAGCAATCCTTGGACCACCGCTATCGCCTTCGCAGGAATCCTCGCGGTGCTGTTCGTGGGCGGGTGGCTCTTCTGGCGATATAGCCGTTCCCAGGAACTTACGCTCCCTCTGAGCGTCGGGGCTTCCTTCGACATCAGCGGCTCCATGCACAAAGATGAGAAGCAGCGCGCCGTTGGGGTGCTGTACACCCTGATTGATGGGGTATTTCCCTACCAGACGCCCATACGCCTCTGGATCTATGCCGAAAAGATTCACGAATCGATGGAAAAGACCCCGGCGCGTTCCTCAGATCTGAACGCCTTTGCCCAGCGCAATATCACGGAGCGATTGGGTGAATGGGGCACCTACCAGAAGCTACCCCTGCAGGCGATGCTCGACTATGCGAAAGAGAATCCCAACCGCACAATCGTGCTGTGCCTGTTTACCGATGGTGAGGACCATACGCCCGAGGAGACCCGCCGCCTGGCAGAGGAACTCAGCCAGCAGCCGAATGTGTGTGCTGTGCTGGTTGGCCCGCTAAAGGAACAGTTTCGCATGGGATTCCGCCAGCGGCTGGAGGCGCTCCAGCGCAGTGGCAAACTCATTCTTTTTGGCATGAACGATGCCGACCGCGCCGTGAACGAGTTGAAAGCCAAACTGAACCATCTGAATGAGGAGGCACGACAACGATGATGGACGAGCACGCACCTCTGGACAACGAGCAGGCGCCACCAGCCGACCAAGCGGCGGTGCAGATGCCATCTGAAGGGGTTGCCGAGGAGACAAACGGTGTGGCAGACACACACGCCGCACCCCCTGCTCCTTCCGAACACCCAGTGCGGTTTGAGCGTACCTCTTCCTTCTGGCAGCATCCTCCACCTCCAGCCACCGTCAGAAACCTCCCCCCAGGCACCTATATCCATCCACCGTTCTATCCCAGCGCCCCACAGACCGAGCAGGAGCTGCGCCAGCGCCAGCAGTACTTGCGACAGGCGGGTTATGAGATCGAAGCGACCGAACTGGGATTCCAGTTTCGCAGGCTGGTTCAGGCACCCGGGTATGAGGTTGAGCGATTGCGCCATGAGCTGGAGCCGGAGCGACTGCGCCTGCAAGAGGCAATTGCCCAGACGAAACGAGAACTGGCGCAAAAGGAGAATCAGTTCATCCAGCAGATGGCAAAGGCACGGCTTCCACTGCTCTCGTCCAGCAGGAAGAGGCGCGACGGTCAGGTGGGATTGCCAGCGTTCACGCCCTCCCTGGTGGAAGAAGCGCTCACCCACGATTTTGCCACCGCCGACGAGATTTGCGGGCAGCATGGCGTGACGCCCACCAGCGAGCGAGAAAGCGGATGGGCAATGCTCAATCGGATAGCACAGTGGCTAACGGAGCTATTCGCGCCCCTCTCGGCAGGGCTGATACTGGGCGTCAATATCGCTGTCATCACAGGCTTTCTGCGCTTAGAGGACTTCCGTCAGGGGCGGCAAATGTGGCTGGTCGCGCTGGCAGCTTTTATTGGTTTCTTCATCGAGAAGCTGGTCGGCACCGTCTACTATCAACTTGCCAATGCACTGGCGCAGGCAAGCGAGCGTCCCTTTGAAGAGGAAACCGCACGCCCTTTCCCGCGCCTGCACAACGCATTTGCCCTCTCTGTGCTGGGGCTATTCGCGCTCGTGCTGGGTGCCGCCGTGGTCGTGGTGGACGCGCTCGGTTTGCGCATGTTGCACGAGCAGGCAGTACAGCAGGCAAAGCTGCTTGGCACCGAGGCGGGTGAGGTACTGCCTTTCTGGGTCTATCTGATTGCTGGCTGCGTGATCAGCCTGCCCTACCTGGTTTATAAGGCGATGATGGGCTGGCGACAGGGCGAGCTGCGCCTGCGCGAGGCTCGAATCGCTTTTCTGCGCTGGAAGCATGTCGAAGAACGGCGCGGCGACCCGGAAGTGCAAGCTGCATTCCGACTGGCACAGGAAGTGGTTGGACTGCAGGACCAGCTCGACTCCTTAGAGAAGTCGAAGAAAGAGATTCAGGATCGCCTCGACTCGGCACAGACACAAGTCCGCGGCTGCCAAGCGGAGTTCGCGCAGTACTGGCAGACAATATACGAACAGCTAATTGCGCATCGGGATGGCGTATCTCTGGCTCGTGGGGGGCGTCCGCTGCCCTTCAATCGGCGCGCGATGGGCGAACAGCCCGACACCCTGCTGCGTCGCTGGATGCGCATGTTCAGGCGAGGCTAAACGATGGGCACGCGGCTCTTTTTTGGTCTCGTGGGATTGGGCACCGCGCTGCTTGCCGCGTGGGGGCTGGAACAGCTCTTTCAGCAGCTACAAATGCCTGAAGCGTTGCAGGGCACCCGCGTTCTGCTGTTCCACACCGACCCGGAGATTGTAAGGCGCCTGCAGGAGCGCGGCGCGCAGGTTGGCAATCCACAGCTCTCACTAATGTGGAACAACATCAACGACCTCGACCTGCACTGCATCGAGCCGACCGGCGTGCATATCTGGTTCCGCAACCGTCGCAGCGAGCAGACAGGCGGTGAGCTGGATGTGGATGCAAACGCGGACCCGACCACACGCACCAACCGCCCGGTGGAGAACATCTACTGGTCGCCCGGCAACGCCCCCCAGGGCACCTACGAGGTCTATGTGCATCACTTTGCTAATCACGGGGCGCCTGACCCCACACCCTACACTCTGCGCATCGTGGCGAACGGGCGCGTGCGCGAGTTTCAGGGTCGCCTGTATCCGGGCGAGGAGAGCCAGCATGTGCGCTTTGATCCCGCCCAGGTTCAGGATTGGGCAGTGCTAAAAGGCGACACCCGAAGCTGGCTGGCGCTGCTGGTGATGGGGGGCTGGGGCGCAGCGATCGGACTGGTGTTGGCGCTAATGCTGCGCCTACCGCAACGCTGGTTCGGTGTGGACGCGCATCTGTTTGGCTGGCGGCAAATGCTGGGTGCAGGGGTGGGAGGCACTCTCCTGGGCATGACAAGCGGCGTGGTAGCACAGCTAATTTTCTACCCGCTCGCCGCGCTTTCGGAGCTGTTCGCCCGTTATGTGGGCTTGCTGGCGCTGGGTGGACT
>Ga0101943_1000886_pt1 | contig 34405 bp, 48 predicted proteins | sample DewCreD2012metaG_5_FD_75244 | JGI IMG/M metagenome (GOLD analysis project Ga0101943, IMG submission 75244) | Hot spring sediment bacterial and archeal communities from British Columbia, Canada, to study Microbial Dark Matter (Phase II) - Dewar... ... | reverse complement strand
CAGCTTCCGGGCCAGGGGAGACACGGCCACCACCCGCCCTCCCCGATGGACGGCCAAAGGAAGCTCCTTGGCCTCTTCCCTGAGAAGCCAGACGGGCCAGGGGAGGAAGAGGGCGGCCACCACGGGAAGCCGGGCCTGGACAGGGGTCTGGGGTTTCATAGGGTCCCCCCTGATACCTGTTATAAAACAGGTATGGTAGGAAGGCAAGGGTTGTGGCCTTACCCCGAAGCCCCGGAGGAGGCTGGCGGTGAGGGCGGCCCCGGCCAGGTGGGTCCCGGCGGTCATGGCCCCCTCCTGTGTATGCTCTGGTATATACTTGGGACGGGAGCCGCCCCGTGGAGTTTGACTGGGACGAGGCCAACACCGCCCACATCGCCCGGCACGGGGTGCGCCCGGAGGAGGCCGAGGAGGCCCTCACCGACCCCCGCCGCCTGGTCCTCAGGATCCGCTCTCAGAGGGGAGAGGAGCACTGGGCGGCCCTGGGGGCCACGGAGGCCGGCAGGATCCTCTTCGTGGTCTTCACCCGGCGGCGGGGCAGGGTGCGGGCGATCACCGCCCGGGACGCCACCCTCGGGGAGAAGCGGCGGTACCGAAAGAGGGGTAAGTAGGCCATGAAGCTGAAGAAGGTCCACAGCCTGGAGGCCATACCTGAGTTCGCCAGCGAGGAGGAGGAGGCCCGCTTCTGGGCGGAACACGGCCTGGGGGAGGAGCTTCTTGAGGAGATGAGCCCGCCCCCGGAGGGCCTCCTGCCCCCGCCCCGCCCCAGGAGCCGGGTCATCTCCCTGCGCCTGGACGAAGACCTCCTCGGGCGGCTCAAGGCCATGGCCCGCAGGAAGGGCAAGGGCTACCAGACCCTCCTCAAGGAGTTCGTGCTGGAGAGGCTCTACGAGGAGGAGAAGCGGGAGGGAATCATCTAGCGCCCAGGGCCTCCTCCAGGATCCTCAGGGCCTAGGCTCGGATGCCGCGCCTAACCGGGGTCCGGGGCCGCCATCGCCACCACCTGGTGGCTCCCTCATCCCGTCAGGCCGGTGAGGACGCCGCCCTCCACGATCCGGCGCTGGATCAGGTAAACCTCATTCTGCTGGTCCACAACCTCATTCGGAGCCGGGTCTTGCTCAGGATGGCCGGGGTGGAGCTATGAGGTAGCACACGAAGGAATCCCCCTGATCCATTCCCTCAGCATCCTCCCGGCCACCAGTGGAAGAGGGTATGGCTCCGAATCAGGCCCGGCTGGGTCTGCAGGTAAGCACAACGGGCCTCCACCTTCTCCCAAAGCTCCCCCTCCGTGTCCACCCGCCCGTTGGCCACCACCGCGTCCACCAGGGGCCAAACCCGCTCTACGGGTTGACAAGCTTCTTAGGCGGATGATAGGGAGATTGAGGGACTACTACGCGGGCCAGTCCCTCCAGGGGGTGGCTTGACAGGCAAGACAGTATCAAAGAGGAGAGGCCAGGTGGGGACGCGCCTAGGGCGGACCAGCCCCGACCCCCTGGACCCGGAAAGGCGGGGGGTCAGGGCGCCTCCACCGGCATCACCCCTCGCAGGCCCTGCACCCCAGGAGGAGGTCCCGGCTGTAGGCCTGGGCCACGCTCTGGCTCCACTGGTAGTAAAGGGACTTGAGACCAGACCGCCAGGCCTCGAGGTAGAGCTCGTTCACATCCTTGAGGGGGGCCTCGGGGTGGATGACCAGGTTCAGGGACTGGCCCTGGTCCACGTAACGCTGCCGGGCCGCTGCCTGGCGCACCAGTTCCAGCTGGGAAATCTCAGCGAAGGTCTTAAACACCGCCTTTTCCTCGTCGTTTAAGAAGTCCAGGTGCTGCACAGAGCCGTTGTGCTCCAGGATGCTCCTCCAAACCCGCTCCTCGTCCTTTCCCTTCTGGCGCAGGAGCTCCTCCAGGAAGGGGTTTTTGAAGGGCACCTTGGCCTTTTGCAGGTCCTTGAGGTAGTAGTTGCTGGTGTAGGGCTCAATGGAGGGGGAAACCTGGCCCAGGATGAAGGAGCTGGACTTGGTGGGGGCAATGGCCAAGAGGGTGGCGTTCCGCCGCTCCTTGAGCTCCCCCACACCCACAAGCTCATCCTCGGGGTGGCGCTTCCTAAGCCAGCGGGAGGCCGCCTCCGCCCGCTCCCGGATGGTCTTAAAGATCTCGCGATTGAGGTATTGGGCCTCCAGGCTCTCCAGGGGGATCATCCGGGACTGGAGGTAGCTGTGCCAGCCCAAGACCCCAAGCCCGATGGCCCGGTAGCGCCGGGCGAAGCGCACGGCCCGTTCCAGGTAGGGGATGCCTTCCGCCTTCTCAATGAAGTCGTCCAGCACCGAGTCCAGAAAGATGACCAGGGTCTCCACGGCATCGGTTTCCTTCCACTCGTCGTAGTGGAGGAGGTTCAGGGAGGAGAGGCAGCAGACGAAGCTCTCCTCGGGCGAAGAGGGGAGCATGATCTCGGTGCAGAGGTTGCTGGCCCAGACGCGCAGGCCCAGCTCGCGGAAGACCTGGGGCATGCCCCGGTTGGCGGCGTCCCGGAAGAAGAGGTAAGGGATGCCGGCCTCAAATCGGGACTTGAGGATTTTGGCCCAGGTCTCCCGCTTCGCCCCATCCCCCGCCACCATCTCCTCCATCCACCGGTCGGGGATGGACACCCCCCAGAAGAGGGACTGGATCTCGCTTCCCTCCCGCTGGATGCGGAACCACTCCTCCAGGTCGGGGTGCTCCACGTCCAGGTAGGCGGCGCACTGGCCCCTGCGGGTAGAGCCCTGGTTAAAGACCTCAATGACCCGGTCAAAGAGGCTGGCGAAGGCGTAGGAGCCGTTGCTCTCGCCGTTGTCTCGGATGGGGGCTCCCCGGGGGCGCAGGGCCCCCAGGTAGACGGAGGTCCCGCCCCCCTGCTTGCTCATCATCCCCACCTCGGCCACGGCCCGCAGGATGGAGGCCGTGTCGTCCTCCACGTAGGTGCCGTAGCAGGAGATGGGAAGCCCACGCTTGAGGCCGTAGTTGGCCCATACCGGGGTGGCCAGGGAGTAGTAGCCCCGGGCCATGTACCTCTGGAACTTCTCGGAGAAGCCGGGGATGCCCGTGAGGGCTTCGGCCCGGTCCCCGATCTCCCTGACCCGCGCCTCCACGGTGACCCCGGGCAGGAGGTAGCCCCGGGACATGTAGGTCCGGGTGTGCTCGTTAGCCCAGTACCAGGGTTCGTATTCCCTGTGCGAGGCGATCATGCCGTCCTCCTTTACCTCCTTTAGAAAAGCTCCTGCGGGTCAAAGGCCTTCAGCCTCCTGGCGTAGGCCACGCTCCGCTTGTTGAAGAAGTCCACGTCCTTGTCGGCCAGAAGCTCCAGGGCGAACAACGCCGTGTCCTTAAGGACCTCGTCCCGCACCCGGAAGGGACCGGGCAGTCCGTGGAGGGCCAGGACCTGGTTGTAGCGGTCCTTGACGAACTCCAGCACTTCCTCCCCCCGAACCCAGGGCGTGTCCCCTCCGGCGAAGATCCAGTCCACCAGGGCCTCCTCGGCGCGGAAGAGCTCCTGGGCCGCCCGGAGGACCTCCTCCACGAAGGCTTCGCCGAAGAGCTCCGGCCTTTCCTCCCGCAAGAGGCGGAGAAGCTCCGCCCCAAATAGGCCGTGGATGTTCTCCTCCTTGCTGGTGGCCTCCACAGCGTTGGCGATGCCCTTGAAGCGGTTGGCGCGGCGGTTCAGGGCCATCAGGGCGTAAAACTGGGAGAAGAGGGAGATATGCTCCACGAAGGCGGAGAAGAGGAGGAGGGAGAGGGCGTACTCCTTTAAGGAGGCGTTTTTAGAACGGGCCAGGACTTCCTCCAAGGCTCCCGCCCTATCCCTCAAGGGGGTGGCCTCCTCCAGGTAGCGGGCGAAGCGGCCCTCCAAGTCCAGGAGATCCAGGAGGTGGGCGTAGGCGTTGGCGTGGCGCACCTCGCTTTCGGCAAAGGTCATGCCCACCTCGGCCACCTCGGGCTTAGGGAAGCGGTCGTAGACCCGGGCCCAGAAGAGCTTCACGGAAAGCTCCACCTGGGCGATGGCCAAGAGGGACCGCTCCACCAGACCTTGCACCGGAGGCTCGGCCAGGGCGTGGTCCTGGACGTCGGCGCTGTAGCTGAACTCCGTGTGCACCCAGTAGCTGTGGCGTATGGCGTCCCGAAAGCGCAGAAGCCCCGGGTACTCGTAGGGCCGGTAGGCCCGCCTAGGCTCCGTGAGCATCCTCACACCTCCAACGGGGGGACTGGCACCGGCCGCCCCCTCTCGTCCAGAGCCACCAGGACAAACCCCCCCTTGGCCGCCAGGTAGGGGGTCTCCCCCTCCTGGATTGGCTCCACCCACATCTCCACCTCTACCCGCATGGAGGTCCGCCCTACCCCGGCCACCCGGGCTACCAGCTCCACAATGGCGCCCAGGGGCACAGGGCGCTTGAAGTCCACCGCATCCGCGTGCACCGTGACCACCTTTCTTTTGGCGTGGCGGGTGGCAGCCACGAAGGCCGCCCGGTCCATCCAGGCCAGGACCGTTCCGCCGAACAGGGTTCCGTAGTGGTTGGTCTCCCCGGGGAAAACGGGGTAGACCATGCGCGTCTCCCGCACGATCACCTCCCTCGGAGGGAAAAACACCCTCCCAAACGAAAGTCCTAGAGCCTAGCCAGTTTTGGGGGAAAGCTCTTAGTCTACGGTCCCACAGGCATCACCACCTTCACCCTTGCCTCGAGGGCTACGGGGCAGGACCGCGGGGTGGGTACTCGGGCTTCCGGCCTGGGGTTCGTTTGGGGCAGGGGCCCCAAAGCGGCCGGTTACCGTTGCGGGACAGCGCCGGACTTGCACCGGACTTCCCCCACCGCCAGGGGCGTCCAGGCCTGTCGGCCTGGCCCCGCGGCCAGGACACCCCAGATCTTGGGCGTCCTGGGAAGGAGGCTACAACGCCTAGGGTCTAGTGTCAACCTGGGAACGAAGGCGTGCTTGACTTGATAACGCATTCTCAGTATCATCGCCCCTGGAGGTGGAGGCATGTTCCGCAGCGCCCTCTCAGTCCTTTTCTTGACCCTCGTTTCCCTAGGCCTAACCCACGGCGCGGTCCCCGAGGTCCCAGAGGCCTACAGTTCCGAAGCCCGGCTCTTTGCTCTGGACAACCGCCCGCAGCACGCCCGCCTCCTGGCCTTGGACCTCCCTAGAGGCCAGGTGGTGGCCGAGCTCAGCCTTCCCCCAAGGGGGATGAGCCTGGTGGCCACCCCTTCGGGCCGGTACCTCCTGGTCTCCCGGGGCCGGGACACAGACCGGCAGTGGCTCACCGTGGTCTGGACCGGCAAGGAGGAGGAACGCTGGAGCCGGCCGGTCATCGCTAAGAGCCTCCTTCTGGGGCGGGGGTGGAACATCGGCCACGGAAGCGAGGCCTACACCCACGGGGGGCGGCTCCTGGCCTTTGCCGAACGGGACGCCGTGGCCTTCCTGTTCTCCGAGGAGGCCCTGGCCCCCGAGGCCGCCTTCCAGGCGGAAAGGGTCCGGCTTCCCAACCCCGACCACTACCACGTGGTGGAGGCCCCTGAGGGCACCTACCTCACCCTCTTGGCCCGGGGGCAGGTGGTCCTCTACCCCAAGGGCCTCGGGGGGGAGGAGGCCGGGCGCTTCCCCTGCCCCGTGGAGCACGGGGAGGCCTTCCACCCGGAGACGGGCCGGAGCTTCTTCGCCTGCGCCCGGGACGTTCTGGTCCTGGAGGGGGGCAAGGAGCGGGCCCGCCTGGCCTACCCCGTGGCCGGGGAGCGGATCGGAGCCTTCCTGAAGGGTGAAGGGGCCTTCTTCGGCTACTCCGACGGGGTGAAGCACCTCCAGCGCCTGGACCCCACGACCCTTAGCCTTACCCCCATCCCCCTGGGCGGGGTCTTCATTCGGGGAGAGTCCGATGGGAAACGGCTCTACATCCTCCTCACCGACGGCAGGCTCCAGGTACGGGAAGCCAGGAACGGGAACCTCCTCAAGGAGGTGCGGGTAGCGGCCAAGCCCTTCCCTGAAATGGACGAGGACACGGGCGGGGCTATCTATCCCGACATGGCCCTCTGGCCTGAGAGGGGCCTCGCCTACGTGAGCCTGCCCCACCTGGGCCTGGTGGCCGAGGTGGACGTAGAGCGCGGCCGTGTGGCCCGCTACCTGCGGACCGGGGGTAGCCCCACCCGCCTGGTCCTGGTCCGGCCATGAACCCCATGCCCGTGGTCATGTACCTCATGGGCCTCGAGGCCGAGCACGGCCTCCTCACGGAGCTGGGCTTCGCCAAGAGGCCCCACCCCGAGGGGATAGGCTCCAGCCTCTACCTAAGGGAAGAGGCCCTCCTCCACTCCACCGGCCTCTGGTACCGGGGGGTTCTCTACCACCGCCCCAGGGAGCGCTTCTACCGGGCTCCCATCCCCCCCTATCCTCCGGCGGTCCACCCCGAGGCCGAACCCCTGGACCTCGCGGAGGGCCTAGCCCACTTCCTCCCCTTCTTAAAGGCCTACGAGGACGCCGTGGCCCAGCTTCGGGGGGAGGGGCGGGAGCGCTTCCTCAGGCGGCTTCCCCCAGGAGCCAGGCGGCACCTCAAGGACTGGAAGGCCTTGTTCGCGGGAGGCACATATGCGCAGGGCTCTTAGCCTTTTGGCCTTGGCCCTGGGCTTAGCCCTGGCCCAGGCCCCGGTTGTGGCGACTACCCCAATCCTGGCCAGCATCGCAGGGGAGGTGGCGGGGAACCGGCTCCAGGTGGAGAGCGTGATCCCCATGGGGGCGGACCCCCACGCCTTTGACCTCCGGCCCTCCGTGGCCCTTCAGATCTCCCAGGCGAGGCTCCTTATCGCTAATGGACTGGGCCTGGAGCCCTACTTACCCAAGCTTAGGAACCTCCTTCCCCGTGGGGCTCGGGTGGTGGAGCTGGCCCCCCGGATGCCGGACCCCATCTGCGGCCTCCTGGGCCTCCGGGAGAAGGGAGTCCATCTCCACGGGGATTGCGACCCCCACATGTGGCTGGACCCTGCCTACGGTGTGCGGTACGCCGAGGAGCTGGCCAAGGAGCTCTCAGCCCTAGACTCCCGGGGAAGGGAGATCTTCCATAGAAACTTGGAGGCCTTCCGCAAGCGGGCCATGGAGGAGGATGCGCGCCTCCAAGCCTGCCTTGGGGAAAGGCGGCTTAGGGTGGTGGTGGCCCACCTTTCCCTTTCGTATCTGGCCCGCCGCTACGGGATGGAAATCGTAGGGGCCCTCCGTGACACCCACGGGCGGGACGAGGGGGTGCGGTCCCGCATCGCTCTCATCCGGGAGGCGGAGCTTAGGGGCGTGGACCTGGTGGTGGCCGAGCCCCAGTACGACCCTGGCCCCCTGCGCCTCCTGGCCCAGGAACTGGGGGCCAGGCTGGTGGTCCTCTACACGGATGTCCTGGACCGGAGGGTGCCCAGCTACATGGAGCTCCTCCGTTGGAACCGGGAAAGGATCTGCGAGGCGGTGAAAGGAGGTTAGGCATGTGGAAGAAGGTGGTCAGGCAGGTTTTGGGCATAGCGGTCCTGCAGGTTTTAGGCGTAGCGCTCCTGGGTCTTGCCCAAGCCCACGGTGAGGAAAAGCTCTTCACCCGCATCGCCGTGGCCGACGCCAAGGCGCCTGTGGTGGTGGTGCTGAACGAAGACGGCAAGGAGCTGGGCCGGTTTACGGTGCCCTCTCCCGCTACGCTCTACCCCGTACCCGGAGGGCAGTACGTTCTCGCGGTCCACACCGAGGGCAACGCCGTGGGTTTCCTCTGGGGCGGCCTGCGCCTGGAGGACCACGGCGACCACGAGGACGTGAAGGAGGAAAACCCTTACGTGGCCGCCACCTTGCGCACCGGGCCCAAGCCCTTCCACGCCTTCGTAAGCCGGGAGTGGGTGGCCGTCCATCACGACGGGGACGGAACCGTGGCCCTCTTTGACCTCCGGCGGCTGGGCGTGGAGTTCACACCGCGCCTTATCCCCACGGGTGGCGCGGACCACGGGGCGGTGGCTGTTTTGGGGGAGGCCCTTCTGGTGGGAGGCATGGAAAGGGGCCGCCTCGAGGCCTACACCCTGGGGGGCCAGCGGGTCTTCGCCTTCCCCCAGGCCTGCCCCGGCCTTCATGGCCAGGCTGTCTTAGGGGAGTGGGCGGCTTTCGGCTGCGCTGACGGCGTCCTCCTGGTGCGGAGCCAAGGTCGGGGCCTAGTGGCGCAGAAGATCCCTAATCCGGCCAACGCTCCCCAAGGGGCCCGGGTAGGACGCCTGGTGGCCCACCCCAACCAGCCCTTCTTTGTGGGCAACTTCGGCCGCGGCTTGGCCTTCATCCACCCCCAGGAGGGCCGCATGGAGCCCTTCCCCCTCCCCGCCCCGTCCTGGCGCTCCCCCTACTCCATCCGCTTTGACCCCGAGGGCGAAGCCCTTTATGTGCTCACCGAGGACGGGAAGTTCCACAAGATAGACCCCAGGGCCAAGCGCCTCGTCTGGAGCCTGGAGGCCATTACCCCCGCCAAGGAAGGGGTCCCTCGGGTAGGGATGGCCGTGGCCCACGGGGTGGCCTACCTCACCGACCCCCAGAAGGGGGAGATGGTCAAGGTGGACCTGGAGGAGGGGAAGGTGAAAGCCCGCTTCCAAGTCGGAGGGGCGCCCTCGGGCATCGCCCTTTTCCAGGTGGAGGGAGTGAAGCACTGAGGAGGTGAGGGGATGAGAGTGGCCTACATTCTGGCAAGCCCGCGGGCCGCCAGCCACAAGCTGGGCCAGATGATCCTACCCCAGCTGGAGGCGGGGACCCACGGCGTGGAGGTGGCAGGGATCTTCTTCTTTGACGACAACACCATGGTCTTACAGAAGGGGAACCCCATTGGGGAAAGGCTCGCTCGGGTGGCCCGGGAGAAGGGTATCCTCCTCATGATGTGCGACTCGTGCGCCCTGGAAAGGGGTCTGGCCACCGGGGAACTCCGGTGGTGCACCCCAGGAGGGGAAGGGCGGAAGGAACCTGGGGACTGCCGGGTGGCCCCCCACGTGGTGGAGGGAGTGGAGGTGGGGTGCTTCCCCGACCTCTACGCCGCCTTGGCGGGCAAGGTGGACCAGGTGATCACCCTCTAGGGGGGAAGGGAAACCCCGGGGGCTGCCGCCCCCGGGGCGGTTTTTGGGGCTAGGCGGCCCCCTTTTCACCCAACCTCCCTCCTCTTCTCCAAACCCTCCCATCCCGCTGTCAAAAGCCTATAGCTGTGGCGGGCCAGGCGGAGAAGATTTAGGTCGCAAAGCCCGAACTTCTGCCGGAGCCCCCTGAGGTGAAAACGGACCTGGTACCCCTGCATCCCCGTGGCCTGGGCGAGATGAGTGGTCCCTAGGGAGCCCAGTCTGCCCATAGCCTCCCAGAGAACCCGCTCCCCAGGCCTCAGGGCAAGACCTGCCTGGCCCCGAAGGAGAGCCTGGGCCAAGCTCGTCGGATCGTCCTTGCGGGTAAGGAAAACCCAGTACCGGGCATCCCAGGCACGGATGCCCTGAGGGGTCCGCCAAAGGACCACCTGGCCCTTCTCCATGTGCTCCAGATCCGCCAGAGCTAGGCCGCCTTCTTCTCGCCAAAGGACCTCAATTCCGTGCGCCATCAAAGCCCCTGCTACCAGGGCGTAAAGCTCCAGCTCACTCGCAAAGAGGGTAACCCGCAACGGCACCACCTCCCTTCGTCCAAAAGCCGAACCTTCCCAAAACCACCGCTTGGACGTGGGAGGGGGGCGGGGGGCCAAGACTTCCGGGAGGGGCTGGGAGTGGCCTAACCTGGCGAGGGGCTTAGTCCTAAGCTCCCTCGAGGGCCCAGAGGGGACCGGCTCCTCCACGAAAGGGAGGCCCGGGGCCACCTGAAGGCCGCAAAAGAGGGAGTGCTCCAGCGGCTTTTCCTCCCCCGGTGCCTGGCACAGGTCGGAACGAAGGGAAGGGTTCTGCACCTGCATGAGGTACATCTGCAGGGCCACCCCGGTGGAAGACGCCAGGGTGAGGGCTATGTAAAGCCCGGCCAGGAAAAGCCTTTTGGAGCTTTTGGATAGCACCTCACACCCCAGGATAGGGGTCAAGGTGGGACGTTTGTCCTTTTTCCCCGTAAGGTTAGGTGCCCCTGGCACCTGCCCTACCCTAGGCGTAGGGTCCAACAGTGGGGACCTTCAAACGGAGGTGAAGAATGTACCCGGTCTGGGAAGGCTACCTAATCCACTCGGCCATAGTGGTGGCCATCATCGCTGTGGCTCACGTGCTCTTCTCCCACGTAACCGTGGCCGCCACCTGGTTCAACTGGTGGGTGGAGCGGAAGGCGCTTTTGGAAAACAAGCCCTACCTCCAGGACTACCTGAAAGCCTCCGCCCTGAGGCTCCTCATGCTGGCCTACACCCTTGGGGCCATGTTTGGGGTAGGCATCTGGTTTTCGGTCACCGCCAGCAACCCGAGGGGCATCTCTACCCTTATCCACAACTTCGTCTTCTACTGGGCATCGGAGTGGTTTTGGTTCATCATTGACGTCTTCGGCATCGCCGTCTACTACTACACCTTCGGCCGGGTTAATCCCAAAACCCACGCCCGCATTGGCCTCATCCTGGCCCTAGCGGCGAGCGGCACCCTGGCCATCATCGTGGGTATCCTGGGCTTCAAGCTCACCCCAGGGGCGTGGCTCCAGACTGGCCTGAGCCTGGACGGCTTCTACAACCCCAGCTTCTGGCCCATGCTCTTCGCCCGCTTTGCCCTTATGTTTGCCCTCACCACCCTGTACGCCCTCTTGGTGGCGGGCAGTTTCCCCAAGGACCATCCAGCGCGACAGGAAGTCATCCCCTTGGCAGGGAAGGTGGGGCTTGTAGGGCTACTGTTGGGCTCGGCCCTGGTGGTGTTCTGGTACGTGCCTAGCCTCCACGAGCACGCCAAGACCCTGCTCCGCATTCCTCAGGCCATCCAGCCCGTCTTCTACATCAAGATGGCGGCGGGGGTCATCGCCTCTGGTTTAGTGCTCATCACGGCCATCCTGTCCCCGAAGAGGGTGAGCGCTCCCTTGGGCTACCTGGCCTTGGCTCTGGCCTTCTTGGGGCTTTTCGGTGCGGAAAGGACCCGGGAAGTCCTCAGAAAGCCAGATGTGATCTATGGTTACATGGGCTCCAACCAGATCATCTACGCCGAAAAGGCCCCTCGAGGGATCAAGGCCGAAGCTCCCCGGCTCAACGAAGAAGGGGTTTTGCAGCGCCTGCCTTTTGCTGTGGCCCCAGGAGCCAAGGGAGCCGGGCCCACAAGCGGTCAGGACCCTGTGGAGGCTGGGCGGGTCTTGGTAACCCTGGAGTGCTCCAGCTGCCACACGGTCAGCAAGAATACCGCCTTCCTAGGGGGTTTGCGCCCCTTGCCGGCCCTCCTGAAAAGGCGGGGGATGACCGATGCCCCGGCTATCCGCGCCTATCTGGAGGCGATTGGGGGGTTCCCCTACATGCACCCTCCGGTTGGAACATCTGAGGAAAAGGAGTACATGGCCATGTACTTGGAGAAGCTGATCAAGGAGTTTTTCCCCGAACTCAGGACGGAAGGAGGTGCCAAGTGAACCCGGAAGCCCTTCTATCCATGCGGGACCCGTTGGGAGCTCCCATCCACCCCCTGCCCATTCAGATTCTTTTGGTCGTCACCTACGTCCTGCACATCTTCTTTGTGACGGCTGCCATCGGTAGCCTGGCCGTGGGGCTGTATGGCCTCAGCCGGTCGGAGGAAAACTGGAAGCGCCTCGCCCAAGTGGCTGTGAGGCTGGCCACCCAGGCCACAGGGCTCGGCATCACCATGGGGATTGCCCCCCTCCTTTTCGTGCAGGTGATCTACGACCCCGCCTGGTACGCGGCCACCACGGTCATGGGACTTTGGACCACCCTCTTCATCCCCGCCGTGGCCCTAGGCTACCTGTTCCTCTACATCCTGTACCTGAGGGGGAACATTGCCGGTGTGGGATACGTCTCCCTCCTTCTCCTCCTCCTAGCAGGCTGGATCATGCACAACCTATCCAGCTTCGGCCTTTACCCCTCCCGGTGGGTGGAGTGGTACGCCCCAGGCGGGGTGCCGGACACCCGCGGCGTGGCCTTCCACGGGTACAACCTCCCTCGCTTCGGGGCCCTGCTCTTCGGCCAGGCCGCCCTTTCCTTGGGAGTGATGCTCCTCCTTTTCGCCTGGTACTTCCGCCGCCGCGAAGACGTGCCCCAAGCCTTTTTGGCCTTTGTGGAAAGCCAAGCCCGGGGAGCCCTGCGCCTGGGGTCTATCCTCTTCGGTCTCTTAGGAGCCGTTTGGGCCTTTACCCAAGGGGCCGAGTTGGGAATGGCCCTCCCCGTTCTCATCGTCACCCTAGCCGTGGCCGCCACGTTCTTCCTCCACAGCCAGAAGGCCAGTTCCGAGAGGGCTTTGTCCACGTTGGGCCTTTACGGGCTGGCCCTCCTGGTAGTGGGAATCCTGCGGGAGGGGATGAGGACCGCAGCTTTGGGAAGGATGGGTTACGGCGTCTTGCAATACCCCTTTGTTTGGGACTGGGGTTCCATCCTCTACTTTGTGGCCACGGCGCTGGCGGCTGTGCCGGTCATCGTCTACCTGGCCCAGGTGATTTACGCCTCCGGACTCAAAAAGGAAGGCGCTGACCCGGCGCCTAGCGTGGAACGGTTTGGGGATCTGGGAGTGCGCCTCCTGGTGGGGTGGTTCATCTTCTACTTCGCCCTTGGGCTTTACGTACTGGCCCGCACCTTTTGAGAAAACCCGGGTCTGGGCCCTGGCCAAAGGCCAGGGCCCCTTCTATTCGTCGAGGGCTCCGATGAGACGGAAAAGGGCAGGCAAGGCCGGGAGTACGGCCCCCAGGCAGGTGGGGATGGCCTTGGGGTTGCCAGGCAGGTTGAGAATGAGGCTTTGTCCCCGCACCCCCGCTACCCCCCGGTAGAGGATGGCGGTGGGGGTGTCCAGGAGGCTCGCAGCCCGGATAGCCTCGGGCAGGCCGGGCATGGGCTTTTCCAGGAGGGGGAGGGTGGCCTCCGGGGTCACGTCCCGAGGCGCAGGCCCCGTGCCCCCCGTAGTCACCACGAAGCCCGAGGAGGCGACCAGGTCCAGAATGGCCCCCTGGATGGCCTCCACCTCGTCGGGGACCAGCAGGTAGCGGAACTCCAGGCGGTAGGGCAGGGCGCCTTCCAGGTAGGCCCGCACCGCGGGTCCGGAAAAGTCCTCGTAGACCCCCTGGCTGGCCCGGTCGGAAACCGTCAGGATGCCCACCCTAAGCAAGGGTTTTCCCTTCACGTCGCACCTCCGAAGACCCGCCTGGCCCCTTCCTCTAGGCTCCTGCGGTCCAGCCCCTCTCCGATGAAGACCAGGCGGTTCAGGCCGTCCCTGGCCTCGGCGAAACCCAGCTCCAGGTGGCCCAGGACCAGGTGGAAGACCAAGGGCTTGGGGGCCTCCCGGAGCCGGACCACCCCCTTGCCCCGGAGGAGACGGGAGCCGTGCAGGAGGAGGACCCCTTTGAGCCAGGCTTCGAGGTCCCCCAGGGAGGCCTCCCCTGGGAGGACCACCACCCGGGCGTGGGCGTGGAGGTGGACCCCAGGGTGGAGGATGCGCAGGCTCCGGGGCGGGAAAAGGACCTCCTCCACCCCCACCCCCTCCCCCCGGACGATGGGCCGAACCTGGGCCGTGGGGTTCAACGCCTTGAGCCGGTCCAAGGCCTCCTCCCTTCTAGGGGCCAGGTCCACCTTGGAAAGGAGATCAGGTCGGCCAGGGCCAGCTGGGCCACGGCCTCTGGGTAGGCGAGGTGGGCCTCGAGGTGGAGGGCATCCGCCAGGGTCACCACCCCCGCCAGCCGGTAGGCCTCCTTGACCCCGGGAGAGGCCAGGGTGGCCAACACGGGGCCGGGTTGGGCTAGGCCGCTGGTCTCCAGCAAGAGGTGGCCGGGAGGCTCCCCTCGGGCGAAACGGGCCAGGGCCCAGACCAGGTCCTCCGAGCGCCCACAGCACACACACCCATCCGCTAGAGGGAGCACCCTTTCCCCGGCAATCAGGTCTCCGTCCAGAGGCACCTCTCCGAAATCGTTGACCAAGACCGCCATCCCAGGCCGCTCCCGGAGGAGGCGGTTCACCAGGGTGGTCTTGCCGCTTCCCAAAAAGCCTGTGATCAGGGTTGCGGGAATCCGTCCGCCTCCTCCCCCTTTGTCCGCGGCCATGGCCGAGCCTCCCCCCATTTGAGAAGAGGTTATCACACCCATCCCGGGAAGACCAGGAGGGATAATGGGGCCATGCGGGTGGCGAGCCTGGTCCCCTCGGGAACCCTGATGCTCCGGGCCCTGGGCGTGGAACCGGTGGGGGTGAGCCACAGCTGCCCCAACCCCACTGGCCTTCCTGTGCTCACGGAAAGCCTCATCTCCGAGGGGCTCTCCCAGGAGGAGATAGACCAAAGGGTGCGGGAGGCCTACCGGAAGGGGCTTTCCCTCTACCGGGTGCGGGGGGAGGTGCTCTCCGCCCTGGCCCCCGACCTCCTCTTGACCCAGGGGGTCTGCGAGGTCTGCGCCCCCACCCCCAAGGAGGTGGGCCTGACCCTGGGTTTCCTGTCCCAGGCCCCTAAGGTGCTGGAGCTTCGGGGAACGCGCTTGGAGGACCTTTTCCGGGACCTGGAGGCCCTGGGTCGGGCCCTGGGCCGGGAGGGCGAGGCCTTGGCCCTGGCGAGGGCCTTAGAGGAGAGGCTTGCGGCCCTCCCCCCGCCCCCTTCCCCCAGGCCCCGGGTGGTCTTCCTGGAATGGCTGGACCCCCCCTATTTGGGAGGCCACTGGGTGCCCGAGATGGTGGCCCTGGCGGGTGGGGCCTACCTGGGCCCGGGCCCGGGGGAGGCGAGCCGGAGGGCGAGGCCAGAGGACCTTCCCCAGGCCCAGGTGGTCTTCCTGGCCTTCTGCGGCTATGGCCTGGAGGCGGCCCGGGAAGCGGTGGAGGCCCACCTGGCCCGGGGCGGCTGGCTGGGGGAGTACCTAAAGGGGAAGAGGGCCTATCTCCTGGACGCCGCTCCATTCCAGGCCCTCACCCCCTTGGTGGTGGAAGGGGTGGGCCTTCTGGCCCGGCTCCTGCGGGGGGAGAGGGTCCTCGAGGCCCTGGAGCTTAGCCTGCCCTGAGGGTTTTAGAGGTGGTGAAGTGTTCGTGACCATGAACCGCATCCCCGTGAGGCCGGAGTACCGCGAGGCCTTTGAGGAGGCCTTCCGCCAGCGGGCCCGCCTGGTGGACCAAGCGCCGGGGTTCCTGCGCAACCTGGTCCTGAGGCCCAAGAACCCCGAGGACCCCTACATCGTCCTCACCTTCTGGGAGAGCGAGGCCGCTTTTTTGGCCTGGATGGAAAGCCCCGCCTTCCGCCAGGGACACGCCAGACACACCCTCCCCAAGGAGGCCTTCCTGGGGCCCAACCTGCTGGAAAGCTATACGGTGGTCCTGGACTCCAAGGCGGGCTGAGTACCCCGCCGTAGCCTTTCCCCAAAAGGGCGCAGAGGAGTCCAATACCACCCCATGCTGGCTTGCGCCAGCATGGGGGCCCTGGCAAAAGGTTTCTGGGGAAGTTACCACCAACATTCCGCACTCCTCCCCCCATGCCTTAGGATTTTCGGGCGAGCGCCCAACCCGACCTGAAGGTCTACGACCTGGGCCACCTGGGCCTTCCACCTCTTCATCTGAGTGCGTTTGGTGGAGCTGGAGGGCAGGCCCCTGGTCCTCAACCTGGCCCCCCGTCACGTGATTTCGGTGCGCCTGCTGGGGGCAGGGCGATATTACCTCCTGGAGTGAGGGGGGTGCGGAATGTCGGACTTGGGTTAGCGCATAGGTTTTAGGGTACTGGGCGTGGGATCATTCCGCCCCGCCCCAAGGGTTGAAGGGGGCAATGGGCAGGCCCTCAAAGTGGCGCACGTTCCGGGTCACCAGAACCAAACCGTGGTGCAGCGCCGTGGCGGCCAGCATGGCATCCAGGGGGGAGAGGGGTTTGCCCTTCAAAAAGGCCTCGCCCACCAGGCGGCCCCAGACTTCCATCACCGGGAGGTCCAGGGGCAGGATTCGCCCTTGGAAAGACCGCCTCACCTCCCGGAGCCAGGACTCCAAGGCCCGCCTTCGCCCCACCGGGGCCCGGACCACACCCTGGACCAGCTCCCCCCACGTCAGGGCCGAAAGGTAAGCCTCTCCCAGGGGCGTCTCCTCCAACCAGGCCGCTACCTGGGGGTCTGGCTGGGCCTTGACCGTCTCGGAGAGGACGTTGGTGTCCAGGAGGTAGGCCATGGTGGTCTCAGAAGAGGGAGACTTCCCGGTGCTCCGCCTCCGTCCGGGCAAAGAGGGCCTCCGCCTCATCGTTGGGGAGGGGTGTGGGGGCGCGGAGGGCTTGCCAGAGGGTAAGCTTCTCCCCCGTGAGCCGGGCGTAGGTTTCCCAGTCCAGGACCACCACCGCTTTGCGGCCTCGCCGGGTGACCAGCTGGGGCTCGCCCTTTAGCGCCTCCTCCACCAGCTTGGAGAAGCGGGCCTTGGCCTCTTGCAGCTGCCAGGTCCTGGCCATGGGGCCAGGATAAACCAACCAGACAGACTAGTCAATGGCCCAAGGCTGAACTTCCCCCCTAAGTTCCGACGGGGCAAGAAGATTCTTGATGAGGAGGCTTCCTTTCACCCACAAGGACCTAATGCGGTAGTGTCGCGTATTTTGTGGGTTAAGCATGGAGGGCGGAATGGACCGAGAGGAGCTCAAGAGGTCGAGCAAGGAGGAGATCAGCCGGCGCATCCGGGAAGGGGTCAAGGCCGTCATCGAGCAGGTGTTGGAAGAAGAGATGACCGAGCACCTGGCTGCGGGTTACCGTGAGCGCACCACAAGCCATCGTGGGGAGCGGGGAATGGCTACTACACCCGGGACCTCATCACGCCGGCGGGCAGGATCGCCCAGCTCCGGGTACCCCGGGACCGGGAGGGGACTTTCCTGACCGAGGTCTTTGAGCGGTACAAGCGGATGACCGGGGAGGTGGCGGTTCATTTGGGGTAGGGGCCCCAAAGCGGAAGCGGTGCTGGAGATGTACCTCCAAGGGGTCTCCACCCGCAAGGTAGCGGCCATCACGGAGGGCCTGTCCCGGGTGCGCATCGGTAAGGACGCGGTCTCCAGGGTAGCCCAGCGCCTGGAGGAGGAGCTCTCCGCCTGGCGGGGCCGGCCTTTGGAGCTGGCCTACCCCTACCTCTACCTGGACGCGGCCTACTTCCAGGTGAACTGGGGCGGGCGGGTGGTGGACCTGGCCCTTCTGGTGGCGGTGGGGGTGAACGATGAAGGCTACCGGGAAGTGCTAGTGGTGGAGCCGGCGGGCGGGGAGCGGAAGGAGGCCTGGAGGAACCTGCTGAAGGGCCTGGTGGAGCGGGGGCTTCGGGGGGTGAGGCTGGTCATTTCCGACGACCACCCTTCCATCCGCCAAGCGGTGATGGCGGAGCTTCCTGGGGCCAGCTGGCAGCGGTGCGTGGTGCACTTTATGCGGAACGTTTTAGCTCATGTGCCGCAGTCGGAGCGGGGTGTGGTGGCCGAGGATCTCCAGGAGGTGTTTGTGGCGCGGCGGCGGGGCACGGCGGAATCTCTGGCTCGGGGGTTCGTTGAGCGTTACCAGGACCGGTTTAAGCGGGCGGTGGAGGTGTTTGCCCAGGGTCTGGCTGCTTTCCCGTCAGGGAAACACGATGAGGAGGCCCTGACCTACCTGGACTTTCCCGGGGTCCACCAGCGGCACATCAAGAGCACGAATGTGCTGGAGCGGCTTATCCGTGAGGTGAAGCGGCGGACCAGGGTGGTTGGGGTCTTCCCCGGCGAGGGGAGCCTGGTGAATCTGGCCACGGTGGTGATGCTGAGGGCCACGGAGGACTGGGCTTTCCGGCGTTACCTGGGCATGGGCCCGCTTTGGGCCGTGGAAGAAAAACCCACAAAAATCGCGACTTGACCAAGGTGCTGGCGGCTTTCCTTTCCCGTGGCGTGCCCGTCAAGATGGTCTTGGACGAGGACGGGATGGACGCCTACGCCGCCGATGGCGAGGGGCTCTTTCTAGACTTCAGCGCCGTCCCCAGCATCGGGGGCTACAAGGACGGCCCCTGGCGCATCTTGCGCCTAGACAACGGCGACTTGCTGTTGGTAACGGAGGGAGAGGCGCCTGACTGGCTCCCCAGGAGCCTTTAGCGGAAACCTTGACCGGGGGTGGGCCTTCCCGCCCCCGGCACGCGTATACCCGTAGCTCAATCGGTAGAGCGCCGGTCTCCAAAACCGGTGGTTGGGGGTTCGAATCCCCCGGGTATGCCAGATAAACCCCGGAGAAGAGGCCAGGAAGAGAACGTAGCCCCCAGACTCCCAGCGCGGTGGGGCAGGACCTCCTGGAGGAGGCGGGCCTGACCCCGAGGACCTCCCCGCGGTGGTGCGGCGGGCTCGAGGGCGGACTACTCGGGTAAGGGGCCAGGGGTAGAGGGGCCTCCTCGGGCTTTCTAACGCCGGTGGTTTTCCAGGTAAGGCTCCGGGGTGGCCGAGAGCGGGTGTTCCTTCGCGAAAGCGAGCTTTCGCGAATAAAGGGCACGTAAACTGGAAAACGGAGGATTAAGGAGGAGAAGCATGTGGAAGGCCGTGTTGATTCACCGCGGGGGCGCAACGCTCCCCCCCCTCGGGGAGTACTCCGACTGGCAGGCGGCCCTGACCAGGTGCGTGGAGCACGTGGGGGCCATCGCTCCAGGCCGGTACCGCCTCAAGGAGTTGGGCGTGGACCGGGTGAGGGATACGGCGGTGGTCTTCGCCATCCTGACGCACCCCAGGAGCGGGTGGATTCTCAACGCCATTGCCCCCAGGGAGGCCCCCCCGACCCTCGAGGAGGTGGAGGCCTTCCTGGGGAACCGGGGCTTTGCCAGGGACAGGTGGGTTTGGCTGCACAATGAGGGGGAGGTGACATGAGGTCATCCTCCCCCTCTAAACTGCGGGTCATGGGGGGATTGGAGATGGTTCTTGCCCCCTCCCTGGCGGAGGAGGCTCTGGCGGAGCAGGTGGCTGGGGCCCTTGCGGGCCTCGAGGGGGAAGAAAAGGTGCGGGTCGTGCTCAAAGACCCCATGGGCCCCCTTTGGGAGGGGGAGCTTCCCAAAGGGGAGGTTCTCCCTTGGGCCAAGGTGGCCCTGGCCCTTTACCGGGAGGCCTTCCGGAGGGGGCAGTCCTTCATGGGGGAGGCCATCCTTCACGCCCACCTGCACCCCTTGGGGGCATCCGCTGGGCCTTCAGGTTTCCTCCTTGGCCTGGGGAAAGCGGAGGGGCCCCTGGCCTACCTGTACCACCCCGAGGAGGAGCGCCGGGCGCAGAGGGCCTTCTACAGGAGCCTCCTGGCCTACTGGCGGCGGGCGGCGGAGATGGTCCTCCGGGAAGCCCAGGAGGGGCTGGGGCTGGAGGTCTACCCCTTCCCCGACACTCCCCTCGGCCCAAGGGCCCTGCGGGTGCTTCGGGGGCAGGGCACCCCCTTGGACCTCGAGGCCCTCAGGGAAACCCTTCGAAGGGTCAGAAAGGCCCAGGGGGAACTCCTGGACCGGAACCTCCCCTGCCGGGAGGCGAACTACCACATGCGCAGGCTGGAGTTTCTGGAGGTATGGCTCACCGCCCTCTTGCGCCTCGAGGGGGAAGCGGTGGGAAGGGTTCCTTGGGGCCAGGAGGCCGAGGAACTCTGGCGGAGCTGGGGGGAGGCGGGCAGGCCCCCTATCCCCTGCCCCTAGAAGCTCTTCAGCGGTGGGGGCCCCAGGCGGGCCCCCTTTTCCCTTGGGCCAAGGCGTCCACTCCCTCCAAGGAGAGGGCCCAGGGGGCCAAGCCAGAACCACGGGGTCCCCTCCTGGCGGGCCTCGAGTGAAGGAAATAGGAGGAGAGAATGCTGGCCGAGGACGCTCTGGCCCTGCTGGAGAGCCTGGAAGGGGAGGCGGACCTGATCCTCACCGACCCCCCCTACGGCACCACCCGCCTGCCCTGGGACGAGGAACCCCCCTGGGAGGCCTTCCTCTCCCTGGCCCGGGAGGCCCTTTCCGAAAGGGGGAACCTGGTGCTTTTCGCCTCAGGGCGGGCCGTCTACCGGGTGATGGCGGCCCTCGAGGCCCTCTCCTGGCCGTGGTACGAGCTGGTGTGGCCCAAGCGCCGCCCCACGGGCTTCCTGGACGCCGGGCGCCGCCCCCTGCGGGCCCACGAGTGGGTCCTGGTGGCCCCCGCCCGCTGGGGGGAGAGCATCTACCACCCGCAGAAGTGGTTCGCCGGCCTGTCCCGGGGCAAGGTGCGGCGGCGGAGCAACGGCTCACACTGGAAGGAGGCCGAGCCCGTGCCCTACGAGGACGACGGCACCCGCTACCCCCTCTCCGTCCTCCCCCCCTTCGCCCTCACCCCCGAGGAGGCCCGCTGGGGCCATCCCACGCAGAAGCCCCTGGCCCTGGGGCAGTATCTGGTCCTCACCTACTCCGACCCCGGGGGGCTGGTGGTGGACCCCTTCGCGGGTTCGGGCACCTTCGGGGAGGCGGCCCTCTCCCTGGGACGGCGCTTCCTGGGGGCGGAGAAGGACCCCAGGTGGCGGGAGATAGCCAGGAGGCGGCTTTCGGCGGTGCAGGGGGCGCTCCTATAAATGAGGTAGGCATGGAGGGAAGGACCGGAGTGCCCGAGGGGTATCCCCGCCCAGTCCACGGCTTCCCGCCAGGGGAGGGGACGTGAAGGAGGAGAAGTGGTACGTGGTCCTGCGGGGCATCGCCCCGGGGATCTACCGGAACGGCAAGGAGGCCAACGCCCAGGTGGGTGGGGTGCGGGGGAGCAGCCTCCGGGTTTTCGGGAGCGAGGAGGAGGCGCGGAGCTTCTACGAGGAGGCCGTGCGCCGCGGGGAGGCGGCCTATCTGGACCCGAAGGGACGGGTCCTGAACGTGGTATGGGGAGACCCTGTAAAGTGGCTTTCGCGAATGAACCCCTGATCCCCAGCCCGCTTTGTCTCCGAAGGTGGTGACAAACCCCCAGCTAGCCTGTTTACAGGGGACGAAGCCATGAAAAAGGAAATCTGGATATGGGACTGCCTGGAGTATGAAACCGCCTGGATCCGGGCCACGGACCTCGAGGACGCCACCAACATCATCATGGACGCCCTGGAGAAGCCAACCCCTTACCCCGAGGGCTGGCCCCCGCGGTTCGCCCCCGGAGAGGAGGTGAAACTGGACCGGGGCAAAAGGGGACGCATCCTCTCCTTCCTGGGGGGCTGGTATGACGAGCTGGAGGACATGGAGGTGTACGAGGTGGAGGTTGTGGAAGAAGACCCGTAGAGCCGCACCCGTGTGGGACTGAAGCATTCTTGCCCCCACGAAAGGCAATGAAATGCGGTCGTGGGGGCAAGACCTTCCCCCCACCTTCCCCGCTCCACCTATACTTGCCTCTATGAGGCCCCTTGGCGGCTTTTCCCACTGGAAGGGCATGGCTATAGAGGTGGAGCGAAACGGAGCAACCGAAGCCTGGTACTTCTCCGATTCCGGCTTCCACACCTCCCCCCTGGACCCCACTCCCGCGTCCATTCCCCTGGGACCCATCACCCCCATCTACCGCCTTCTCGGTTCCCAACAGCACCTTCACCCGTGGGAAAAGGTCCTGGCGGTGTCCCTTCTGGCCCTTTCCCTTACCGTGGGGCTATTCCGCCACGCCCCCGCCACGGGGTTTTTCCTTACCACCGGTTTCATCCTGGGAACCCTTCTTCTCAGGTTCACCCCCGCTTTCCGCTGGCACGCCCTCGAGCACAAGGTGATCCACGTCCTGGCCTCCCCGGACCTGCCCAGAAACCCGGAAGCCATGGAGGAAGCCATTTACGAAGCCTCCCCCCTCCATCCCGGTTGCGGCACCAACTTCTGGGCCGCCTTTTTCCTCCTGAGCCTCCCCGCCTTCTACTTCCTCCCCACCACCGGAGGGCTTCTCGCTTCCCTTCTCGGGGCCTACGCCCTCTGGCGCGCGGGGCTAACCCAACACCTAACTCCCCTCCAGTGGCTGGTCCTGGCCCCTCCCCACCCCAACCAGGTAAAGGCGGTGGCCCAGCACCTGGTCCGGCACCTGGAGGCCCTCTCGCAAGGCGAACCCGCCCCTTTCCATACGTGACGGGTACCCCTTATCCTTGACCTTAAGGACCTCCCGCGGGAGGTCCTTGGGGGCAAACCCCGGCCCGGGGTATAAGAGGGCACCGGCTCAGCGCACGGGAGCCGGGAGGTCCCTGGGGATAACCCCAGGATGACGGGGGTTGCGTGCGAACCCGCGGAGGGGAAGGGAAAATGTTAAAAGCTATAGTCTGGGCTACTCTGTTCCTGGTAGGGGCTGCAGCTGCGGGGGCCCACCCGGCCCTCACCGTCCTCGGTGCCGTGGTGACCGGCGTGCTCACACTGGCCGCCACGGACGACAAAAGGAAGTACTAGCCCCCAACAACCCAGGAAGCCCGCGGGCTTCCTGGGTTCTGCCTTTTACACCACGGCTTCCTCTTCCAGAAGGAGGCGCTGAAAAGCTCCCGGGTCCACCCGGGACCAGGCCGCCACCAGGTCATCCCGCACCGCCTGCCACACCCCCTGAACAGCCTCGGGGGGAAACACCTCGGCGGGAAGGGCAAACAGGCTTCCGGGAGGAAAAACCCAGAGCTCCCGGTTGGGAACCCACCTGCCCCCCACCGAACGAAACCGCTCAGGGAGGTGGGGGGCAAAGGGCGTCCTCGCCCAGAGCCTGCCGTTTTCGTACCACAGATGAACGCTCAACTCGTTCAAGTCTCCCCGCCCTTTTCCCCCGTGGGAACCATCTGGGAGAGCAGGCGGTCCAGGCGCTCGGAAAGCTCCCTGAACCGCTGAAGGACCTCGGGTAGAGTGGTCAGGTAGCTGGCTTCCAACGCCCGTTCCATCCTTCCCCTACTCCTGCTCCCGGAGCCTCGGCCTTCTCGCCCCCACATAAATGGACTGCAAGGCCGTCCAGGGTTCCACCACCACTCTCCCCCAGCGAAAGGAGGCGTGGAGCATGTACCCCCTGCCGATGTAAATCGCCACGTGGTCTATCTCCTTCCCGGATTGAGAGAAGAAAAGCAGGTCCCCCGGGCGCACCTCTCCCACCACCCGGGGAAGGAACCGCCACTGCTCCCGGCTGGTCCTCGGCAGGGACACTCCCAGGTGCCGGTAAAGCCACACCACCAGCCCCGAGCAGTCAAACCCTCCCTGCCCGTTGCCCCCCCAGAGGTAGGGCAGGCCCTGGTACCGGCGGGCCACCTCCCACCACCACCCTTCCCAATCCGCACCCGCCCAGGCCACGGACAGGGAAAGGGCCAGGACCAGGGTCCAGGCCCTCAGCACGGAACCCTCACCTCCGGTGGGGGAGGAACACCAGGCGCACCGCCTTGGGGGCGGACATGCGCACCGGTTCGGCCACCACTCCCGCCCCTACCCGGCGGAGGGTGAAGAACCTCCCCTGCGCCCCGTTGCCCTGTACCGGCAGAAACACCCCCTCGGGCCTGGGCTTGGCTACCAGCACGTCCACATAGAAGCGCAACTCCCCCTTGGGCCCTCGAGGGGCCGGGGAAATCCCCACCCCGGCATCCTTGGCCCAGCGGTAGGTGCGCGCCACCAACTCCGCCTCCTCGGGGGTAGTGATCGGCACCCACTGGGCCTGCCCCACCAGCACCTCCCCCGGCTCCCCCGGGCGGTGGGGCACCCCCACCAGGCTGAGAAGAACCTGCATGGCCCGGTAGCGCTCCGCCGTACCCCGCACCTCGGCCACCAGGTCCTGAAGGCCCAGGGCTTCCATGCGGGCCTCCAGGTCAGGGGCCTTGGGGGACCGGTTCACCAGGGCGTAGTAGTAGTCGCGGGCCAACTGCTTCGCCCCCCACTGGAAGGCAGGATGAGCCCGGACCTCCTCCGGGGTCCCGTGAAAAACGGGACGGGCAAACACCGGTCCCAGCAGGGAGCTTTCCCCGTACAGCACCTCCCGCTCCACCCGTCCGGGGTACACCCAGAGCCTCTCCCACAGGCGCACCACCCCCGGTAGTCCCTGGGTGAAAACCTCGGATTCGTCCACCACCTCAGAAAGCAGTAAGGTCCACACCTCCGACATGCTCCCTCCTAATCCGCCCGGGCCTCCAACGGGTCGGGCATCCGGACAAGCCGCCGTACACCCGCGGCAAAACGGTCGGGTTCCGAAGAACCCCACTCCTTCCACATGGCCCAGGCCAGCTGAGCCCGGTACAGGGTGCCCCGGTAGGCCAGGTGGGAAACGGAAGCCCTGACCCCCTCAGGGAAATCCCCCGCTTTGACCCCCTGGAGCACCTCCTGCATGAAACTCCACCCCCAGGGGGGTGGGCGTCTTAAGGGTTTGAGGCCCACCCGCACCAGGCTTCTGGCCTGCCGGGCCACCTCCTCCCCCTCGAGGGCAACCAGGTGTTCCAGCTGGGCTTCGGGCAAAAAGCTGGCCGCCAGGGCCACCACCAGGGCGTCCTCCTCCCTGCCCTCGCGCCAGAGGTGCACCGCCCGGCGCAAAACTGCTTTCCGGCGTTCAAGGGTGCGGGCCTTGTCCACGAGCCCAGTTTAGCCGGGCAAGGGGGAAGGGAAAAACCGGCAACAAAAACATGGACAGGACCAGGAGGATATCCCCCGGGGAAATCACCCGCCCTGGAATGGCGATCCAGTCCCCAAAAAAGCGCAGGGCTGTATCCGGCCCCATGGGGATGTGCAGGCTGTCCCGAGCCCCCTCGATAAAAGGCCGGTAGTGCCCCAGGCCCGCCCTCTCCAGGGCCGAGAGGTCCACGGGCATATGCCCCCCGTTGGCGAAGATCACCAGGCCGTTCATAGCCGCCCCCAGCAGGGCAGGCCAGAAGGCGATAAGCCGTATGTTGGCGGCGAAGGCCAGCATCAAAAGGGCGTAGGTCCCCATCTGCCCCACAGGACCCGCCACCTGTGGGGAAAACCAGCCCCGCAGGCTGAGAAAAGCCCAGGCCGCTTCCCAGCCAAGGGCGGCGAAGAAAAGCCACGGCATGGCAATCCTGGGCATCACCAAACGCCGGAACAGAACCCAGCGAACCGCTATCCCAAGCAAAATAGCCGTCAGAAACAGGGTCATCCGTGCACCTCCAGGAGGCGCTGGACAAAGACCGACCGCTCCTGCCACGCCGGGGAACGCTCCCAAACATCTTTGAAAGCCTCCACCACCGCAGGGTCAAACTGCCTGCCCGCCTCCCGGACGATTACCTCCAGGGCATCCCTGGGGTGCATGGCCTTTCGGTAGGGGCGGTCCGAGGTCATGGCCTCGTAGGCGTCCGCCACCGCTACGATGCGGGCCAGCAAGGGTATCTCTTCCCCTTTAAGCCCCCTGGGGTAGCCCGAGCCGTCCCAGCGCTCATGGTGGTAGAGCACGATCCCGTCCACCGGACCCAGGTACCCCAGCATGGGTTCCACGATCCGAAACCCCATCTCCGGGTGCGACCGCATCAGTTCCCACTCCCTCCCAGAAAGGCGACCCGGCTTCAGAAGCACCTCATCCGGCACCCCCACCTTGCCCACGTCGTGAAGGCGGCTTCCCAGCAGGAGCACCTCCCGCTGGGCCTCCGGTAGCCCCAGACGCTGGGCCACGTCCACGGCAATGGCCGCAACCCGTTCGGAGTGCAGAGCCGTGTGCGCATCCTTAGCCTCCAGGGTCAGCACCAAACTCTGCAACATCCGCTTTGAGGTTTCCTCCAGCCGGGCGCGGAGAAGCCACATATGGCGGAGATAGACCAGGGGAAGAACCACCAGAAGCACCCCGAACCCACCCCACCCCCCCAGAACCGGGGTGTCCCAGAGGCGGGCCATCAGGTAAGCGGTAGGGGACACCAGCAGATAGGTCAGCCCATAGGGAGCGAAGTTCCGCCTCCACGCCTCCACCGGCGGAACCCCCTTCAGAAGCCAGGAGAGAAGCAACATGAAGCCCAGGTTTTGGGCAAAGTAGGCCAGGCCAGCGGCGAACACCCCGACCTCGGAGGGAAACCGCTGGTACAGCAAACCCGCCACAAGCGCCCCCAGGCCCACCTGGGACCGGTTGAACACCTCCCGCAGAGGGTTAACAGGCCGGGAAACCGGCAGGGCCAGGGCCGAAAAAAGCCCTGCCCAGCCCACGGGCAGGGCGAACACGGCGGTCAGGGCCCCCACGAAGTGCAGGGACACCTGCCCCAGAAGGGGCAGGGGGACTGTGAGGCGGGCCAGGAAGAACAGCAGTCCCCCCCAGAAGACTAGGGCATCCCAGGAAGGAGGTGCAAACCCACCCCGGAAAGCCACCGCAATCAGGGATAAAAGGAAAAGCCCGGCTAGGCTGAAAATGTACAGCTTAAGCGCAGAAATACGGAGCTTCACAAGAGCATAATAGCCCCGCCCGCATGGGCGGGGGGAAGCCTACTTAACCCCAGACCAGCCTTACCAAGTGAACGAACCGGCAGCGGCCACGGCCATGGCAAGAGCGGCCAGGCCCCAGGTAAGGGAGAGGAAGAGAACCCGCACCTTACGCACGCTTCACCTCCTTTCCGCCGCCATTCTACAGGCATCCCAACCCCCCCTCAAGGTCTAGAAGAACTCCCACACCACCCGGAACAAGGCCTCCCGAAGGGGAATCATGCGCGCCGGACCCCAGTCGGTGGGCACCAGGACCACGCTCCGCCCCCCATCGGTCATCCCCGCCACCACCACCTCCTGCAACCCTCCCCCCTCGAGGCTCAGCCAGAGGCGGCGGTCCGTGCGCTGGGCTTCCAGCAGGCGCTCCACAAAGGGGGCCAGGTCCCGGTCCTCACCTTCACCGGGAACCTGTGCGGGCACGGAAGACTTGGGGAGATCCGCCCGGCTTAACCCGCCAGAGGTCCCTCGGCTTAACCCGCCAGAGGTCCCTTCCCGGGCCTTCTCCCAGGGGAGGTCCGGGTCCCGGAGGACGGCCAGCAGGTAAAGGGCCGGGTACCGGACGCCCTGCAGGGTCATCCGCTCAAGGGCGTAGGCCACAGCTTTCAGGAACCCGGTTCTCCCCAGGTGCTGGTAGCACTCCACCAGCTTCGCCTGAAGCGCAAACCACCCCCGGCCTTTTACCCGGGAAAGTGCAGTCCAGTACAGGTCCTTCCACAAACCCGCCTGTTCCAGGGCCAGCCTTAACTCGGCCCATCTTTCCCCGCGCGGGGACGAAACCCGGGGTTCCCCAGGTTTCTGGTCTTTCGGGTTCTTAGGGCCTGGTGTGGAAATCCTCCTCCTCGGCGGCGAAGAAGAGGAGGATTTTGAATGCACAGGTGTTCTTGTGTTTTGGGGAGATGAGGGAAAAACAGAAGAGGAAAGTTTTTTCTCTTTCAGAGCTTTCTCTTCAGAGGGGATAACTCTCTTATCTATGGCGGCAGTTTTGCCGGGGGCACCACCGGCGGTTTTGTCCTCCCCGGGTGTTGCCAGCAGGCCCGGATCCACGCCCCAACCGAAGGGTCCCCTCTTCACCACGCCCTTCTTCGCCAGGGCGTTCAGCGCCCTTTCCACCGTCCTCACGTGCACTCCCAGGGCCTCCGCCAAAGATGCGGCGCTCACCTCCTTGCGTTCCAGGTTTGCCCGGGAAAGGAGAAGCAGGAGCACCCGGTACTCCGACCCCGAGAAAGCCCCATCCACCAGAATGCGCACCGCCCGGTTGCTCAGGGGCACCCAGAAGTGCGGGTGGGTGTTCAGGTAGCCGAAAGCACTTGACTTGGCCTTGGGAGCGTGATAATCTGACTTCTGTAGTTCGCTCATGTTGTACCTCCATCTGGCCGCCTCCCCGGGCGGCCAGGCCGCTTTTCCATAGGCCACCATACCGCCTGTTTCACAAAGTTGTCAAACGAGTTTCTTGGGGGTCCAGGTTAACGGGATTTTACTGCTGTAGTACCATAAGGGTGGTGGCTAGCCGGGACCTGCGGGTTCCCCGGCTGGCCACCGGGGAGCTTGACAATCAGGCCGGCTAGCCTCCGGAAAGGAGGCTGAGGATGATGAAAGTGAAGGTTTGGCGAAAGAGGGGGCCAGCACCGGCCCCCTTTGTGGTGAAGGGCCGCCCCTGGGAGGCGGCGGCCCGCTGGCTTTCCCAGGCGATCCGCCTGGGGAACCTTCCCCAGGCCCTTTGGGTCGTGGGGTTCAAGGACACTAAAGAGGCCGCCCAAGCCCTCCGGGGCTTCGGGCGGAAGGTCGTGGAGGAGGTCCTCAAGGGGGGGGACCTCCCCATCAGGGGGGAGAAGGTCCACGTGCCCGGGTGGGGCTTCCCGGCCCTGGATCTCCTGGGCCCGGAGGCCCGGAAGGCCCGGGAGGAGGCTTTCCAGGAATGGAAGACCTCCCTCGCCGCCTCAAGGGAAGAGGTCGGCGAGGGCGAGGAGGCCGAGGAACGGCCCCGGGAGGACTGGGCTCACGACACGGGGCGTCCTGCCCCAACGTGGGCCCACGCCCTCCTGAGGGCGTGGCAGGAGCTTCGGGAAGAAGGGTACCCACTCCCCAAGCTGACCCGGAGAACTTTCCGGGGGACCCTCTCCCGAGCCCTCCGGGGGGAGGGGTGGTTCTACGTCCCCCCCCAGGTCCAGGAGGCCCTCGAGGAGAGGGCCGCCCGGCTCCGTGAGGGGGGGTGGTTCCCCCCCACGGCGGAGGGGCTGGGCATTGATCCCGGCCTCCTTGAAGAACTTCTGAAGGTAAAGGCTCCCGAGGTGGTCGGGGCCGAGGGCCGGGTTTTCTCCCTCCAGGAGATGGAGGCGGCCATTCGCCTCTTCCTGGAGTACAGGGAGGAGAGCCGCCCCCTCGAGGGAGTGGCCCGGGTCCTTGAGGACCTGGGGCTGGATTGGCCCCTCTACCCTGGGAAGGTTCCCCAGGGCATCTCCTCCCTCTTCTGGCTCATCCACTGGGCCAGGGAGGAGAAGAGGTGGGGAGCCCTGGCGGAGAGGCTGGGCACATGGAATAAACGTGCCCTGCGCCTCGCCCGCGACCTGCAACAGGTTATGCGGGTTCCCGGGGCGACCCTCGAGGCGGCCACCAGGGCGCTGGGGGTAAACCCCCAGGAGGCGGCCCAGGTGTGGTCCCTCCTCCAGCAAGGGTCGCTGGAGGAGTGGATGAAGGCCGAGGCCGATGAGGCCGAGGGGGCGGAACCTTCCCGCCTGCGCACCTACGAAGAGGTGCTGGCGGAGGAGGGCCGGAGGCAGCAGCTTGAATGCCTCCACCTTGCCCTCGAGGCCAAGGGGGTCACCGCCGAGGAGGTGCTGGCCGATCCAGCCCTCCTCGAGGAGGTGAAGGCCCTGGCCCTGGCCTTTTACGGGGAGGAAGAGTAACCTGACCCCCGCCCGGGGGGATACGGGGAGGGCCGGGCCGGCCAACCCTCCCCTGTTAATCAAGGCCCTGGGGTGCGCCCCGGGGTCTTTTTCGTTGGTGTGTCTTGCCCCCACGAAAAGCGATACGATATCTTCGTGGGGGCAAGAACGCCAACCCCCCACCATCCCCACTAACCTGATGCTATGGACGGCCTCCGCCACGAAGCCTACACCCTTGCCACACTCGGCCTGCTCACCCTCCCCCTTCTTTCCGCCCAGGAAGTCCACCTGGCGGCCTCCTTCCTGACCGGGGGCACCATCGGCACGCTTCTCCTTTCCCCGGACCTGGACGTCCCCGAAAGCCGGGCCAGCCGCCGGTGGGGACCGCTGTCCATCCTCTGGGCTCCCTACCGGATGCTTCACCCCCATCGTGGGGCTTCGCATTCCTACTTCTACGGGCCCTTCTCCAGGCTCATCTATACGGGAATGCTCCTGCTGAGCGGGGCAGTGCTCCTGGGGCACGGCTCCTGGTTCCTGGAGGCGATGAGGGAGGTGGCCCGGGAGGGCCACAGGGAGTTGCTGAGCGCTTTGGGCGGATACCTGTTTTCCCAGTGGGCTCACCTGTGGCAAGACGGTATCCGTCCCTGGCGAAAGAGAGGTGGAAAATGGGTCTTCAACAGGTTGTGGCGCTAAGGCTTGTACAGGTGTACCTCATCGCACGGCTCGGTTTCTGGGCCACCAGCCTGGCCCTGGCCGATGTGGGACGGGAGGAAGCCAGGATCGCCAGCGTGTTCTTCGCCCTGACAGCCAATGTGGTGGCCGCGGTGGCGGCCTGGTACATCACCCATGCTAACCGGACCCTGGTTCCCCCCAGGACTCAGGGCTACTTCCTCCTCGTGGCCGCCCTGGCCCTGTTCCTTTCCCCCGTCTGGCTTCTCCTCGGCACTCCTCTGGTCCTGGACGGGCTCATGGTCCTGGGCATATGGCGAATCTGGCGGTACCGGCCCAAGCAAGCCTGAAGGGGTGGGGCCTCAGCCCCACCCCCGTTTTCCTGCCTCCGGCCTAACTCGGCCCCGGCAGGTTCACCACCTCCACCTCAATGGGCTCAGGCGGAGGAGGCGGTTCCAGCTCGGGGTGATGCCGGTAGATGGCCCGGTCAATAAGCCGGTTAATGACCAGGGGCAGGACTGCGATGAGTAAGAGAAGCCATTCCACGGGCCACCTCCAACCTTATTCTACCCTAAACCTCCAAAATGAGAGGCGGTTCCTCCAGCTGGGCCAGGACCTTAGCCACCGGCTGGGCATGGTGACGGCGTATCTCCATGGGCACATGCAGGGGGGGTTGCAGAAACGAGAAGAAGTACGCCCCCGGGGGAGAAGGGACCGTGGGAGGTTCCACCACCCACCACCCTCCACCGGCGAATACCACAACCCCGTCCGGCACATCCTGCCCCACATAAACCACCTCCCGGGCCATACCCGACTGGGAGCGAAGGGGTAGCGGCTTCTTCCCGCTCAGCCGGGGAAGCTCCACCGGCGGCACCTCTACCCCAAGCCAGCGGGCCAGCCATACCGCCCATGCCGGGTGGGTGGAGGCCAGGCAAGCCAAATAGTGCTTCGGGTCGGATACAAGGTGGCCCACCTGGCGCGTGGATACGCCTAAAAAGCGGGATAGGGCGTTGCGGGATACGCCTTTTTGCTTAAGAAGATGCCTTTCCATCCCTTAAAGGATAAGGGCGGAAAACCCAACCACCCCGTTTCCTCATCATTCTCATTTAGCGATCCATAACATTGAGAAACGATGACCGCAGTTCAAGTTCAGATGCCGTCGGTTGAAGTCCTGGAAATGGGCCTCCGGGTGGTGGGAACCCTATCCGCCAGCGAGTGGGAGCAGATCGGGCATTGGCTGGCCCGGGAGCACCAGGGACACCAGTGGCGGATCGGAGACTGGTGGAACGCCAATCGTGATAACATCCCTGACAACCATCTAATCACGTTGCTAGAACAGTTGGAACTGGACATTAAAACGCTACGGAACCTGGGTTCGATTTGCGCCGCCTATCCCATCGAGGACCGCATACCTGGCCTGTCCCTGACCCACCACCGAATCGCCGTAAGCCTGCCACCAGCCGAACGGCGGGCCGTACTTATGGCCGCAAAAGAAAACGGCTGGAGCACCCGGGAGCTGGAGTGCCGGGTTCGGGAAAGGAAAAAGGAGCTGGCAAAGGAACTAGCGGAGGATGAGCCCCTCGTGCTTCCCCTCACCTCCAGGCCGAATCCGGATCCGGTCCCCACGCCTGCCCCCGAGCCCGTCATACCCAGACCGGCTCCCCGTCCCGTCCGGCTTCCCGAACCGGAGCCCGACCCCATCTGGGTTGAGCCGGACGCCACCGGCCTGCGCATCGGGCACACGGCATACCCACTTGCCCAGGTAGCCATCAGGAACGACCGCATCGTCATATGGGACCCCCACTGGCGCATGGACGCCGGTGGTGCAAGGGCCATGGCACAGGTTCTGGCCGTAGCCGCGGACATCCTCGAGGGGGTGCGATGACCCAGAACGAATACCTCACGTGGGCCTACTACCGGAAACAGCTGGAGCACGGACCTGACGCCTGGCGGGTGGACCCGGAGGCGAAAAACCTCCGGGACACCCTGGTCATGGACAACATCGAACTGGTATACGCTGTGGCTAACCGCTACGATTCCGTGGCCCGGGGACTGGGCATTCCCATGGAGGACCTGGTCAGCGGGGGTATCCTCGGCCTCCTGGAAGCCATAGACACCTTCAACCCCAGCCTGGGGTACCGCCTGTCCACCTGGGCCGTGCACAAGATCCGCGCCCGGGTGCAGGACGTCCTGGGGAAATACAGGCACCGCAACCGGGAAATGAGCCTGGAAGAACCCCTCCTGGGGGGGCGCAACAACGAGGAAGACGCCCTAACCCTGGGGGAGGTGCTGGAGAGCCAGGTGCCTGGCCCGGATGAGGCTTTTGAGAAAAAGAAGGCCCAGCATTTTCTGGGCCAGGTCTTTGGCGACCTTACCCCGTACCTCCTGTCCGCTTCGCCACGGCAGGTCAGCCGTATGCTTCGCCTGAGCGGATACTCCCCGCAGGAACTCCAGCGGCTGGCGGAAGCGGAGGGAGTATTGTAGCCCCATGGGAGCCATCCGTTCCCTCGGACCGGTTCTGGCCATTGTGGGCCTTGTGGGGAGCTTCTTCCTTCTCATCAAGCTGGGAGGCCTGGGAGGCTTGCTTTTCCTAATCGCCGTGGTGGGCTTGCCCGTTATTCTGGCCGCGGGCGATGCCCTCTTCATGAAGCCGCGGGAGGGGAAGGAAGACCAGGCTTCCAGGCCACCCGAACCCCTCCCGGACCAGGAGCAAAAGGAGGAAAGCCATGACCCTGGATGAGGCCATCTCTGCCGCAGACCTGCCGGGCCTCGTGGCCCGGTTTTTTCCCGATTCGGGGGCCAGGCCCGGACAGGCGGGCACCTACAAGGCGGTCTGGCGTGGGGAAACCCATCCCTCCTTTTCCGTCTTCAAGGGGGCTAAAGGGCGCTGGCTTTGGCGGGACCACGCCACGGGGGAAAGCGGGAACGCCTGGCACTTCCTTCACCACATCGTGGGCCTTTCCGAGTCGGACACCCTGCGGGAACTCGGGGTTGGCGAGAAGGAAAGGCTTACCTGGCGGGAGATGCTGGCCGAGGCCCAGCGGAGGCTGAAAAGCCTCGGACGCCTACCCAAGGAAATGGAAGGCCGCGGCTTCACCCATGAGGACCTGGTGCGCCTCGGGTTCGGGGTAGACAAGGAAGGCACCTACATCCCCATCTACGGCCCCACCGGGCAGGTGGAAACCGTCAAAATCCGCCGCACCAGCCCTCCCCCCAAGTACCGCTACCTGGAGCCCGGCCTTGGAGCCCGGCCCTGGTACTCCCCCGGCTTCGGCAACGCCCCCAGGCCCGTTCTGGTGGTGGAGGGCGAGCTGAATGCCATCGTGGCCCATCTGGCGTACCCGCACCTGGACTACATCGGTCTGCCCGGGGCAGAAACCTCCCCCGATTGGGGACTGCTGGTGGGGCGCAAGGTCTTCCTGGCCGCCGACGGGGATGAGGCGGGGAAGCGAGCCCTGGAGCGCCTGAAGGGCGAGGCGGCCTCGAGGGGCATCCTCCCCCTCGTCCTGCCTCCCCTGGAACGGGACTTCTGCGAAATCGCTGGGGTTGAGGGCAAATCCAGCCTGGTGGCGTATCTCCAAAGCGCAACCCGCTACCTCTACACGGAACTGGTGGGGACCGAGGCCATGCTGGCCGGGATAAAGGAACTGCTGGGAAACGTCCTGGTGGAGGCCAAAACCCCGCTGGGCATCACCCCGCAGGGGCTGGTGGTCTACCGCTACCAGGCCTGGCTTTCAGGCCAGGCCCCGGTGCTAATCTGGTAGCGAGGAGGAAGATATGTTGCTACGAGCCAGAAGCCGGGCGCTTCCCCTCTCCCTCCGATACTTCCATGACGGAGTGGTCATATCCGCCGTGCATAAACATGAGCTTTATCTTTCCGAAGCGGTGGAGGCGGGGAAGGAGGTGTATCGGGAAATCCGGGAGCAGAAGGAAGACGGCACCCGCACCCTATGGGAGCTTGTGGCAGAAAACCCGTGGGAAGAGGCCCTCCTGCGCAACGGAGCCCGCTTCCACCGTGCCAGCGAGGGGAGCATGGTCCGCTTTACCTGGCGCATTCCCATCCCCGCAAAGACCGGCAATGATCAGCAGTGATATTGCGCTTACACTCAGCTTCGGCGTGGCGTTTATAATCGGAGTTAGCGTTGGACAGCTTCTGAAGTGGCCTATTCGCGGGGCCTTGTTGTTCACCGGTATCGCCTTTGCCCTCTACGCCATGGTGGACAGCGCAGGTGCCCTGGCCGTGGCGGAAAGCCTGGCCAGGCATGTAGTAGCCTGGGGGCTTGGGGCTATGGGCTACCCCCCAGCTTGGGCGGACAAACTCTTCACCCCGGAGTGGACCTGGGTGCTGGAGAGGATAGTCAGGGACATAACCGCGCAGGCGGATAAACTGCTGGGAGGGACAGCCCGAGAGGGACTGCCCCTAGAACAGCTTGCCAGGAACCTCCTTTCCCGCTGGGACATCGCATTTTTGGGAGGCGCACTGGCAGGTGTCAGGTCGT
>Ga0101943_1000884_pt1 | contig 34443 bp, 26 predicted proteins | sample DewCreD2012metaG_5_FD_75244 | JGI IMG/M metagenome (GOLD analysis project Ga0101943, IMG submission 75244) | Hot spring sediment bacterial and archeal communities from British Columbia, Canada, to study Microbial Dark Matter (Phase II) - Dewar... ... | reverse complement strand
AGCAGCACGAGTATGATGCGGAGCGAAGCGAGGAGCAAGCGGGGGAAGACGCCGAGGCGCTCCGATTCCCGCAGATAGAGCCGAATCACCGCCGCCGCCGCCGCCAAACCCAACAGAATGGCGAGCCACAGCGGGAACCAGCCCCGGCGTTGCATCTCTGCCCACAACGGCACTGTCAGCCATAACGCGTTCATGGATCCCTTCTCGTTCCGCTACCTCCGGTCCTTTCCGCAGAGGGTGGCCTTCTGTTTTGCTCTTGGTCCTCTGAGTCTATCTCCTCGTCCCGTTCGGCGAGCCGGGAGGGGACTGCTCACCAGGCTCGTCCGCAAAGCCACGCCCAGGCCGACTCCGCCACCAATAGCAACAGCAATCCCACCAGGAAGTATTCGGTCCATTCGCCGCGGATGCGTAGTTGGGTTACCGCCGTCGCGGTGTCGGCTCCCGCCGGAATGATGGCCGGGGAAAAGCCCAGCCATTGGCTGATCTCCTCCGCGCTGGCCAGCACCAGGGAAGTCGATTCCCGCAGGTCCGGATTGACGGCAAACGTCGCGGTCATCTCCGCTGTGGTATCCGCGGATAGTCCACGAGGCACGAAGCGGTACACTCCCGCCTGGAAGGTGTCATTCCAACTCAGGAAGCGCTGACCCTGGGCGTCCTTCTGGAGCGGCACGGTGACGCGTTCGACGCCATTCTGTCCAGCTCCGCCATTCTGTCCCGGCCGGGGTGGTAGCAGGAGGTCCCACGCTTCGGTTTGGACAGTCGGAGGCAGGACCCAGGTCAAAGTTTCCCCCGCCGTGAGCACGCCGCCCGGTTGTTTGAGACCGGTCAGGTGTTTGATCGTTAGCATGGCCAAGGGAACGTGGAAGGAACCGGGGTCCGCAGAGAAGTTGCACCAGCGCTCGTCCAGGGAGCTGGTGATGAGGAGGACTTCGCCTGCGCCGAGGCGGCGCTGGAGCAGATAGGGGCGGCCGTCGGTGTCACGGATCAATACCCGGCCTGGTCCCGGTTCCTCGACCGCGAGCATGCGGAAGAGGGCGAGGCGTTCCAGAGCTTCGGCGTAACCCGGCTTGCGGAAGTCCGCCAGGAAGGAATCCGCGGCCACGGACGGAGCGGACAAACGATACGGCTTCTTCTCCGACGTAAGGTGGTATCCCTTGAGCGGCAGAGGGAGCAGGTCCCGGCCTGACGGTCCCAGCACCTCGGTGTACTGCTTCGGGTCGACATGGTCCCCCGCCGCGATGATCAAGCCCCCGCCGCGCTGGACGAAACGGGCCAATTCGTCCAGAAATTCCGGACTCAGGCCGCGCACCGGGTTCTCCGGCGAGCGCAGCGGGGCATTGAGCAGATAGACCGCATCCTTGCCGTCCAGGTGGCGCGGCCCGGCCTCAACCGCCCCCACCGATTCCGTCTCGATGAAGTAATCCGGGTTGCCCGTGGGATTGAGAGCGGTCCGCACGAAGTGGTCCCCCGCTTGCAGGGGATCGTCGGGATTGGGCGTGCCATCCACCAGGAGCACGCGGACCTTGTCCCGCACGAGCAGGGTCGTCAGATGGAGGTTGTCGCCGGGTAGGTCATCGCCTTGGATCCGGGCTTGGATCAGGCGCACCCCGGCTTCTTCCAGCCCGCCGGTCAGCGTCACCGGGTAAGTCTGGCCGGGTTCGATCTGATCGAGTTGCACGGCGTCTTTTTCCACGGACCGGTCGTCGATCTCCAGGGCGACACGCAGGCCGCGCACCGGCACCTGGCCGCTGTTGCGCAGCAGGAGCGTAAAGGGGACGCGGGTACGCGTGTGAGGAATCGTCCCGACCCATTGCACGCTTTCGACGGTAACATTGGCGGGGCGCCGCTGAGGATGGGCACAATGGACCACCACGACGGAGCCGAGCTGCCGGAGTTCTTCCATTTTGCTGCGCAAGGCTTCCGCCTGCCGTTCCCAGCCGAGGCGTTGCAAGTCCGTGAAGATGTAGAACTCCTTGGCTGCCGCCGTGCCGCTTTGGGCCGCCTCCAGAGCCGCTTCCAGGCCGGGGAGAAGATCGGTGCTCAAGGCGGTCGGCTCCAATCCTTGCAAGAGCTGGCGGGCTTGATCCCAGTTGTACCGCTGTTGCGGGCCGAGCCACCAGGCCCGATCGGCGAACGTCACCACTTGGATGGAGGAAAGCGGCGGCAACGTCTCCAGCACCGCTTGGGCTGCCTCTTTGGCGCGATCGATGCGGCGAACCTCTCCATCCATCGCGCCCATGCTGTAGGACACATCGATGAGGAAGACGGCATCCACCGCCTGACCCCGGCTGCTCATCGAGGAGCCGCTCCAACCGGGCCGGGCCAGTGCTAGGGCCAGCAGCAGAATGGCCAGGCAGCGCAACAGCAAAAGCAGCCACTCCTGGAAGCGCAGGCGGCGGCTGGTCTGCTCAATCGCCTGGCGCAAAAAGTGCATCGGTGCCCAGGGCAGCGGCTTGTAGCGCGCCCGGTAAAACAGATGCAGCACAATCGGTATGCTGATCGCGGCGGCCCCGGCCAGCATCATCGGAGCGGCAAATTGCATCGCAGCGTCATCTCCCTTTTCCCTGTCTGTCTCGATTCTACGCCGGTTCCCTCGAATCCTCGAAATCCGGTGGTCTCGGTTCCTCGAAATCCGGTAATCTTGGTTCCTCGAAAGACTGACGCTTCTCCTGAACGGTCCGTTGGCATTCGGTTCCTTGGCTGGGCAAGACGGTCGAACACGGGTGTCACTCCCGCAAGAGGGTCAGCACATGCTCGGCGTCCTCCCAGCGGTTGGGCAGCGGCTCGGACTGCGGCAACAGGACGACACGGACCCGGTTTCGGCCTTCAAAAGTATACAGGCCGTGGAGGCGGGGCGTTGGGCCTTGCAGGCCGCGGGTATCGAGCAGTTCCAGGGCCAGCCGCCGCGGTTCCGCGGTGGTGTCCAATTCCAGGCGGTAGGCCCGCACGCCGTCCTGCCCTTCGTATTCCCAGCGCGGGCCGGCCACCCGAATCGTGTTGGGTGTGACCCGTTCCTCGATGGCGATCCGCCAGCGCCCTTGCCAGCGGTCCAGGTCATGGCGGGGGAAGTAGTGCCAGAGCGCCCCGGTGTAGGCTCCCGCGGCGAAGATGCCGGCGAGAACAGCCCCCAGCAGAAGGGCCAAGCGCCAGCCGCGCCGCCACGCTCCGAGACTCCACCCCCGCTTCCGGGCCGTTGGGCCGTTGCTGTTTCTCCCATCGACGCCAGTTTCGGATGTCATCCTCTCGCCCTCGGCTGGTCTGTCCTCCTCGACCCCTTGCGTGTTTCGCTCGCGGTTACGTCTTTGGCTCCGCCTCACCCCTGCTCTGGCTACCCTCTCCGTTCCGCTCCCGTCTCTGGAATCTCCTTCCTTCCCTAGCGCAACAGCCTTCCCCGGCTTCCTGGCCGTCACTTCTTCAAACGCCGGACCAGGTACTCCGCCAAAGCGTTGCCCAGGGATCGATGGGTGAGCATCTGCACGTAGTCGACCCCGCTGCCGTCGCACCCTTTGCGAATGTCCTGCAAATACTGCTGCACGATCCGCAGGTAGGCCGGCCGAATCAAATGCGGACGCGTGAGCAATTCCTCGGTTCCCTCCAGAGCGATGAAGCGGAGGTTGCCGTAGAGCGGGAACTCCACTTCGTCATGATGCAGAATGTGGAAGAGGATCACCTCGTGCCCGCGGAAGCGGAGATGGCGCAAGCCGGAGAGGATCGGTTCGAGCGACTCTTCCAGGCAGTCGGAGATCAGGATGACGATGCCGCGGCGGCTGACCTGGTCGGCCAAGCGGTCCAACAGCGGCCCGATGCTGGTCCCCTGGCGCGGCTGAATCTCCTCCAAGGTGCGCGTGATGCTGGTGAGATGCCCGAACTGGCTGCTCGGCGGCAGCTCCGCTTCCACCTCCGTGTTGAACACCCGCAAACTGACCGAGTCCCGCTGCCGCAGGATCAAGTAGCTGAGCGAGGCGGCCAGCAGCTTGGCGTATTCCAGCTTATTGGTTAGCCCGGAACCGTAGCGCATCGAGTTGGAAGCGTCTAGCAGCAGATGAGCGATGAAGTTCGTCTCCTGTTCGTACTGCTTGATGGTGTAGCGGTCGCTGCGGGCGTAGCTTTTCCAGTCGATGTGGCGGATGTCGTCGCCGGGGACGTATTCCCGGTGCTGGACGAATTCGACGGAGAAGCCCTTGTACGGGCTTTTGTGGTCGCCGACGCGGAGGCCTTCGACGATCCGCCGCGCTTTCAAGCCCAGGGCTTCCGCACGGGCGAGAATATCCGCTTGCAAATAGCTTTGGCTAATCATGGGCATCCGAGTGGGGAAAAACTCACGAGGGACATCGGGGTGCAGGGAAACTCACGGGTTACTGAAGTCTGAGGTCTGGGGGACGCGGGGCAACGGATGGCGTCGTGCCAGCGAGGCGTCAGGCGGCGGCCATCGTCCGGGCGGCTTGCTTGACCAGATCGCGGATGATCTGCTCCACGGTGATCCCTTCGCTTTGGGCGGCGAAGTTGAGGATCAGGCGATGGCGCAGGATCGGCGGGGCGACGGCCACCACGTCATCGCCGGAGACGTGATTGCTGCCGCGGAGCAGAGCATGGGCTTTGGCTGCCAGAATCAGGTTCATGCTGGCTCGCGGGCCGGCCCCCCAGGTCAGCCACTGATTGGCGAAGTCCGCCGCCTCCGGCGTGCCCGGACGGCTCAAACGCGTGATCCGGCGGGCGAAGGCATACACCTTGTCCGACACCGGCACCCGCCGCACCAAATGCTGCAACTCCAAAATGTCCTCCCCTGTCAGCACCGGCTCGATCTTCACCGTCACATCCGAGGTCTGCATCCGCATGATTTGCTCCTCTTCCTCGTCGCTGGGGTAGTCCACTTTGATGAGGAAGAGGAAGCGGTCGAGCTGAGCTTCCGGCAGGGGGTAGGTTCCCTCCTGTTCGATCGGGTTCTGGGTAGCCAGGACGAAGAAGGGATTTTTCATGGGGTGGTCGACGCCGCCGATGCTCACCTTCCGCTCTTGCATCGCTTCCAACAGGGCGGCCTGCGTCTTGGGCGGCGTCCGGTTGATTTCGTCCGCTAGCACGATGTGGGCGAAGATCGGCCCCGGCATGAACTTGAACATCCGCTCCCGCGTGACCGGATCGTCCTGGATCACTTCGGAACCGGTGATGTCCGAGGGCATGAGGTCCGGCGTGAACTGGATGCGCTTGAAAGTCAGGTCCAGGGCCTGGGCCAGGGTGGACACCATCAGGGTCTTGGCCAATCCGGGCACGCCCATCAGCAGAGCATGGCTGCGGCAGAAGATCGCCATGAGCAATTGATCCAACACCTGATGCTGCCCGATGATGATCTTGCCGATCTCCTGCTTTAGGCGGGCATGGGCCGCGCGCAGCTTCTCGACTCGCTCCAAATCGACTTTGTCCATCGTGCTCATGGTCGCTTCCGCTCCTCCCCGGACCGCCGCCGGTGTTCCAGACCCTGTCTCGCCATTTGGGGGAAGGGGCTAGGGCTATCCGTCCAGCCGCCTTCTGGTTCCGTGACCGACCGGTATCCCCCGTCCTCCCCCGCTCTACGCTTGCATCCTATCATACAAGACGAACCAAGGGGGGAAATCAACACTCATACAACTCCTAGACGGGGGAACCGAAGGGGGGAAATCAACCCTCCCCGCCAAAGACATCAGCAGATGAAGGCATTAACTCTCGCGGCTGGGCAGAGGATCGGGGGGTCGAGAGGGAAGGTTCCCGCCGGTTCAGAGTCAGCAGCGGCGGAGCAAGCTTTCATTCGGAAGATTTTCCGACCTGCCGCCAGTCCCCCTTCACCTTTTTTTCCCTCACCCTCCATTTTTTGACTTGATTCCCATCCGCGGATACGGCATGATCGTACCTGGCCCATTCCCGAAGGTCCCAATTAGCCAATCCTGGAACAGGGAGGTTCAAGTCATGATCCTTTCCAATCCCGCGGTGCTCTTGCCGGAGATACCCGAAGTGGATGCGAACGAGGTGCGGTGGGCCGTGGAGTATCTCACGCTGATGATCGCACGCGTTGGGGCGGATTCGGCGGTGGGTATGATTTTGCGTCAAGCCCGGCGGGAGTTGCAAAGCCTGCTGGCGGAGAACGGAGCGGAGACGGCAGTGATCGGCCCCCTGCGCATCGCGGCGTGAGGGGGAAGGCGCCGCTCCCTGAGACTTGCTCGATGAGACTTTGTTGGACGAAGTGGTAAGAGTCGTTCCACGAAAAGTGGGGGGAAGCGCTCTGGGCAAAGACGCGCTGGGCTTCCCCCGCGGAGTGAGGCATTGCGCTGGGTTCAGAACGTAGCGGCAGCCCGGCTCTACCACTTCACCTGGGGAAAGCGATTCGGGTCGGCGATGAGCGGGTCGAGGGGATCGCCGTTGAGGGCTTTCAGGAACAGGACCAGGTCCGCCTTTTCCTGGGGGGTGAGGCGGAGCTGGAGCGGGATGACAGGCCGACGGGCCGGGCCGAAGGTTTTGACCTGCGGATCAACGGCAGCTCCGGCGGCGCGAGCCTTCAGATAGGCCAACTCGGCGGCGGTGTCCCGCATCTTTTCGCTCAAGAAAGGATTGACGTTGCCGCCACGATCGTAGAAGTCGATGACCTCTTCCAGGGTCTTTTCGGTGCCGGTGTGCATGTAGGGGGCGGTGTGGAGCAGGCCGCGCAGCCCCGGCGTCTTGAATGCCCCATAAAGCTGGGGGTTTTTGTGACCGAGGAGCAAGCGGGCAAAGCGGCCGGCCTCGCTCGGCGGCAGGTTCCCCTGGCTATCCGCGCCGACCCCCAGGTTGTGGAACTCCCCGTCGGAGAAAGTCTCGCCACTGTGGCAGTTCGCGCAGCGGGCCTTGTTGAAGAAAAGATTGCGGCCATGGAGCAGGCGCTGGGCGATCTCGCCGATGCGGCCAGCGTCCTTATCCGGGTCCAGTCCCAGGTCCTTGAGGGCCGGCCCCTTGCGGGCGAACTCCTCTTTGAGCGCGGCGGCGTAATCCGCGGCGGTCAGCTCGAATTTGCCGCTTTCCTCCTCGATAACCCGCTGCCGCATCCGTGCCTCCGCTCGATCATGGAGCGAATTGCCGAGGAGCACGGTCCGCTCATAGGTGGCAATGGCCTTGGCGGCGGCATCCCGCGTCGGCAGGGTACCGAAGACCGCCTTGAACATGCGGACGTACTCCGGGTTGGCGCGCAGCCGGGCGACTGCTTCGTCCCAAGGGTCCGCCTTGCCCGCGAACATTTCCAACGGGTTCCCCACCGGTCCCTGGGCCTGATCTTCCAGCGAGGCGGCTCGCCCGTCCCAGAATTGCAGCTTGTTGTACGCCGCATTGAACACGGTCGGGGCATTGATCGGCCCCAATTGTCCGTTGATTCCGACCGAGGTCTTCCGCGCATCGGCGAACCCTTTGGACGGATCATGGCAACTGGCACAAGACACCGAGTTGTCCGTAGACAGGATCGGGTCATAGTAGAGCTTTTTGCCGAGAATCCATTTCTGCACGGTCATCGGGTTTTCCGCCGGCACTGGGGGGGCCTGGGTCAGACCAAGCGGCACCTTGATCTTGACCACACGCCGTTGCACCTTCTCGCCGCTGAGCGGGTCGACTGCTTCTTCCGTGGCTTCGTTCCAGAATTGCGGCAGGGCTTTCCATTCCGGCTGATTCTGGGTGACGAAGACGATCGGCACCTGATCCCGGAACGGCGTCATGGCCGTCTCATCGGGATGCTGGTAGTAGGTGTCCTTCTCTTGACTCCACACACGAGAGTGGGCCGCGAGGAGGGGGATCAGGCTCAAACAAGCCAGGGTAAGCGTGGGTGTCCTGTGCATCATGGCAGTCTCCAGATGAGGGAGAGGCAGGGAAGCCCCGCGGTACCGTTCTGAGGCCGGAGGGCAGCGCCATGTTCCCGTGGTGCTGTCCTCCAGAGAGTCGCTGGTATCATCATTGCTAGGCGTTTCCTGAGCGAGAGCAAGGCAGTGGCCATTGGTAAAACGCAGATGCCCTATTGGCCAGGCCGATGGATGCCGTGGTCCAGGGGATGGAATGCCGTGGTCGAGGGAAAGAAGCAGACGGGCCGGACCGAGGCAGGTGAAGGGGGAAGTGCCTAGCAGCTTCCCGTGGTTTTGGCTTGGCGAAGGGCGTCGAGGGCAGCGAGCAGAGCCGCCGCGCTGGGCCGGTCCGTCGGGTGGGCAGAACGGTAGGCGTAAAGCAAGGTGCGTTGGCGATCCAGGAGGAAGTCCCCGCCGAGTTGCAGGACATCTTCACCGGGTCGGGGCAGGCGGGGCCGGTAGCCGCGCAAAAGACTCCAGAGATAACCCAGGACCACCGGCGGCCACAGGAAAATCCAGGGGCGGGTGCGTTCCAATCCCAAGGCATGATAGAGTCGGCGTTGCGGGTCCGCCAGAACACGGACCTTCCACCGCTGGGCCGGCTGATAACGGGCCAACTCCGCCGGTTGGGACTGACTGACCACCGCCACGGAACACCCCCGTGCCGCAAAGTCTTCGACATGCCGGTCCACCTCGCCGAGGTGGGCATTGCACGCCGTTCACGTCAAATGCCGCAGAAAAATCAGCAGCAGGTACTCGCGGTCGAGCAAATCCTCCAGGCGGATAACTTCCCCCGCGGGCGTAAACAGTTCCAGATTCTCCACGGTCTGGCCAACCTGGGGTGCGGGCATGGGCGGCTTCCTCTGAGTTTCCCCGTGTTCCCTTGATCGCATTGTTCAGGGATCGGGTCTTGTGAGCCGAAACACGGGTCGAGTTATGGTTGAGTTAATTCATAGGCAGCACGAAGCAGGGTAAGTCGGCTAACCGTAGGGTAGCGAGGCGGCGAGTTTGCTCGGTCTCCGGGGATTTGTGCCCCACACGGCCCGATCAGGTATCCCTGGCTCCGCTGTTCGGGATGGGGGGAATGGGGGAGGGCGGCAGCTCGCCGGCCTGCTTCGCCGGGGACTCCGAAGCATCGGGGGTCGGCAGGCGGGGGTCGGGGTGGTCAAGGACCTGCTGGGTTTGCCGTTGGCGGTAGAGGTGCCATTTTTGGCGGAGTACGGGGTCGTGCCGGGCCAGAATGGCGACCGCGAGCAAGGCAGCGTTGATGGCGCCGGCCTTGCCGATGGCCAGGGTGCCCACGGGAACGCCCGCCGGCATCTGGACGATGGACAAGAGAGAATCCACGCCGCGCAGGATGGAGGATTCGATCGGCACGCCGAGGACGGGGATTGTGGTTTTGGCGGCGCACATACCGGGCAGATGGGCTGCTCCCCCGGCCCCGGCGATGATCACCTCCAGGCCGCGCTCTTCCGCTGTGGCGCTGTATTCCATGAGCAAGTCAGGCGTGCGGTGGGCGGAGACAACCCGGACCTCGACCGGTATGCCGAACTCCTGGAGCACGGCATAAGCGTGCTGCATGGTGGCCCAATCGGAACGGGACCCCATGATAAGCCCCACGCGCGGCGTCGCGGGTTGGGAGGTAGGAAGGACATCCGTCATGCTTGCACCACCAATAACCAGTCCTGCTCATCCGGAGGCACGAGCAAACCGCGGGGGCTGTTGTCCCGCCACGTCCCCTCGCGGGGGTTATACCAGCGGACCTGTTTGGGGTCGCTGACATGGAGGCGCACCTGGGCTTGGGCGCGCGGGGGGAAATAGACGACCGTAACTCGGCCATCCGCGGTCCGGGCGCAAGCCACGAAGGTGCTGGGGTCCTTCTCGGCACTCTGCTGTTGAACGAAGTCCGGGGCAGGGCGCAGCTCCGTCCAGGGGAGCGATTCCAAGAAGCGGCGCAGATAGCCCATCTGCGTAGCGCCGGGGAACTCCAGGGCTTCCTTCCAGGTTTTGGCGATGCCGGTGCCCTGGTGGTCGCGGGGTTCCTGGCCGCTTTCCGTTTGCCAACTCCACAAGCCGTGGGCGCCATAGGTCAGTCCTGCCGGCGGAGCGACCAGGAGGCTCCAATAGGCGGCCCGGCGGACATTCTCCGCGGAATGCGGCTTGCGGCTCTGGTAGCCGTTGTGCCCTTCGTAGGGCGGCTCCAGATTGATGATCGGCCGCTTGATCCCTGCCCAGCGCTGGCCGAATTGAGCCGGCGGGCCGGAATGCAACCACGCCCACGTCCTGCTGTCATCGCCGTGGCCGCTCTGGTAAGCCCAGATGTTGAGCCAGGTTTCCCCTTCCCAGTCTTTCCAGGGAAAATTCATGCCGGTGGGGTGGGTTGTGACTAGCAAGTCCTTGCGGGAGGCGAAAACCGCCCGGCCGATCCGCCGCCAGCGCTCCGCTTCCTTGCCCGTATAGCGGGCATCCCCCGCCAGGATGAACAGACAAGGGTACTTCTCGTAACGCTGGACCTGAAAGCGCGCCAACTCGATGACCTGCTCTTCGCTCAGGTCGAACCCAGCGTCCCCTTTTTTGTGCGCCCAGACCAGCACCGGCACCGCGAGCAGCCCCGCTTGATGGATCGCTTCGATCCGCTCGTCCAACTGTCGGAAGTAGGCCTCATTGGGAATCAGCCGCTTCCCTTCGAGACGGTAGGCCGTCCGCCCTTCGCGATCCGTCGGTGCCGTGCGCCAGGGACAAATCGCGTTGAACTGGATGGCCGTGAAGCCCTTCTTTTTGCGATCATTCAGGTAGGTACGCCAATCCTCCGCGGTGCTCAGGGCCGGTCCGCACCAGACCGTGTCGGCGAGGAAGAAGAAGGGGGTGCCGTCGGCGTGTTCCAAATGGGTGCCGCTGGCCGCAATTCGCAGCTTCCCATGCCGGAGGAAGGGGGACTCCGCGCTTGCCGCCGGCTGGCCCGCCGCCGGTAAAGACAGCCCCAGCACAAGAGCCAATCCCGTGCCGGCCCCAGCTAAGGACATGGACCGCCTGCCGATCATGGCCTGCCCTCCCACGGATGCCGCCGCTGGGAATGTCCCGGAGTCCGCGGGAAGCCCGGTGCTGAGTGCGAAGCCGTTCCCGCGACGGGGACAACCTTTGGGCATTCTAGCCGGCGGATTTTCCCGGTCGATAGGCCAGCGAATGGCGAAAGGGGAAGCCGTCCCCTCGCACAAGGGTCCCGTGCACGAACGTTTGAAGAGGGCGAATACGGTGCGGGGAAAAGGAGGACGATGAGGCGATCACTGGCTCACCACCGCGATGGAGCCGGTCTCGCAGATGTAGAGCAAGTTGCCGCTGCGGTTGTCCCGGAACACTTCGATGTTGTACTGCGTGGCCTTGTCGAAACTCCGTTCTCCTGCCCGGCGGGCACGCAAAGCCATACCGCCCAGCCAGGTAACGCCGCGTTTGCTGTCATCGACCTTCTTCTGGACGGCGGCGGCAAGAGCGCCCGTTTGGCTGATGTATAAGAGGTGCCCAGAGGCGGTGTTCGGGTCGGCATACACTTCGACACTGAAGCGGCGTGTGGTGTCGCTAAAAGTTTTCTCCTGGGCTGTGCGTACGCGCAGGATCAGGCCGTAAAGGGTTTGCGGATTTTTGACTTGATCCGAGGGAGCTGCCGCTGGCATGCTGGGAGAAGGAACGGTGGCGATGCTGCCGCTTTCCCCGACGATGCAGACGAGGCCGTCGGGTGTGTTTTCATCCCGGAAAATTTCAACTCCGAAACGGGGGGCGTTGGCGAAGTCGTTCTGTTCCGGTCGGCGGACAGCCAGGGAGAAGCCGTGCAAAAATTTCGGTCCGCGATCCGTGACCAGTCCTGCGGGGAGTGGGGCCAAAGCTACCGAGCCGGATTCGCAGATGTAAAGCAACTGCCGCAGGGCCAGGTCATGGAACACTTCCACGCCGTACTTGCGGGTCTTGGGGGTAAAGTCTTTCTCGTCGGCCTTACGGGCGTGGAGATCATGGGCGGTGAGCCATTGGCACTGGGGATTGCTTCCGAGGGAGGGGGCGGGAACCGCCGCGATCCAGCCTTTCTCGCTGATGGCCAGCACGACTTGGCGGGCAACATCGTGGTACAACTCCACGCCGATCCGGGGTGTTTTCTCAGTGAAATCCTTCTCGCCGCCAGGCCGGACTTTGAGATCATGGCCATGGAGAAATTTGAGATCCTGGCCTTGGGGAGGAGATTTGGGATCACCGCCAGGGAGAAGCTTTGGCGGGACCTTGGTGTCGCTGCTCGGTGGAATTGGCTGCTGGGCTGTGGACCAGGTTCCCCCCACGAATGCGGCACCGACTAGCATTAGCATGTAGCTATACCAGCGTCTCAGCATGATTTTTCCCCTCGTTTTCCGCGTGGAATGTCTTCGTGAAAGTTCTCCGATACGTCCCCCAGTTGCCGAACCGTTGGGACTCGCCTCCCCGCTCCGCACTCATGTCCAGGCCCGCGGCCAGTAAGCGGAGGCACGGAGGCCAACTCCTCATGTTGGTTCCCAGGGCGATGGGTGCCATCCTCAGCAAGGCGGGCGAACACAAGACGACTACGAACGGGGATCACTAACAGCCTAGCACACAAATGCGTTGGCGTCCGGCGGTTTGTTAGCCGGAGGTTCTCCGCAGAATCTCGCCTTTCGGAAATGAGTCCGCAAGCCGGTTCCCACGATTCACCAACCGAGGCGATTCTTCCGTCCTCCCCGGCCATGTCTCGGCATCGTCCTGTGGCTCTGGCTCGCCAAGCGGTGCAGTGATCGGGGGGTGATGGTGACACCGAGAAGGTCAGGTAGGCAAGCGGGGCGGGGCTGCCGTATGATGGCGCTGGCCGGTCCTTGCTCCCACGGGAGAGTTGCAGATGCGTGGGTTCTGCCGTGCTGTCCTGGCGGTGCTCTACTGGGCGGAGGATCAATTCGCCTGGCTGTTCAACTATGCCATCTTCCCTTTGCAGATTCTGGTGATCCTGTTGGCCGCCTGGGGCGTGCTGGGGGCGGAGCTGGGGGTGGAGCGGCTCTTTTGGAGCGAGGACGTACTGGTGCAGTTCGGCAGCGGGGCGGCGGTGGGCATGCTCTTCGGCGTGGTGCTGTTTGTGTGGTATTTGTTGGACCGGCCGCTGCGGGCGCTGCGCTGGGTGGCTCGTCCCGGCTGGCCGACGCTGTTCCCCAGTGCCGATCCGGCTATCCGCGCCGTAGGGGCCTACTTGATCTGGGCGCTGCCGCTGCTTTTGGGGCTGCTCCTCGGCGGCAAACTGGCGGCTTTCACTCTCGGCGGAAGCGAACGCAACGGGCCAACCCTGCGGGACCATCTGGCCTCGCGCCACTATTTGCTCTGGGGGATACTCGGCTATGCTGCTACCCTCGGCCTGGGCTGGCTGCTCTTCGTTTTGGATGAACGGCTGGGCTTGCGCAACACCATTGCGCGCTCGGCGCTCTTCCGTCGCTTGGGCGGCGTGGTCCGGGGCCGCATTCCTCCCCAAGATGTCACCCTGCACGCCACCACCGTGTATCTGGTCCTGGTCGGCTGCCTCTTGCTCATGTTGGCGCTGGCCGCCCTCGTTTTGGTCCATGAATCGCACCCTGGTCAAGTCATCACCAGTCCCGTCCTCCTCGTCTGCTTGGTTTTTATCCTCTTGTCTTTGCTTTATGGCTATTGGTCCTTCCACATCCATCTGGGGACACTGACGTTGGTTGTGATTCTCGTGTTACTCTTTGTGTGGAACTCCGCCACGATCTTCCCGGAAGTGGAATATAAGCTCCAGATTCCCGGCCTGGAGGATTATTATTTACCGGCCCATCGGGTGAAATTGGAAGATTTACAAGACGGCTGGGTGGAGCAGGGGCGGGAGCTTTTGCCGCAGCCGTTGCTGGAGGATGAGGCGATTTTGGCGGAGATGCGGCGGCGGTGGCAGGCGCGCCATGGTACTGGTAGCAAGCCGAAGATCGTGATCATCGCGGCCAGCGGCGGAGGAGTGCGGGCTGCGGTCTGGACGGCGCGGGTCCTGGAGGGACTGCGGGAGGCGATGCCGGGCGGGGACCGGGTCGATTTTCGCGAACATGTGCGGCTCTTCACCGGCGCTAGCGGCGGCATGTTGGCTGCGGCCCTGGTGGCGGCCGATTGGGAAGACGATTGGCCGGACCGCGGACAACCCCAACCCACGGCAGCGGATCGCCGCCTCGGCTTAGGCCTCTATTCTGGCATTCTCGCCGAGCAATCCTTGCTGCCGACGTTCCAGACGGCCGTGTTGCGGGACTTCAGCAGCCATCTTTTCATTCCCCCCTGGCGAAGCGTGGCCTGGGATCGCGGCCGGGCCTTGGAGGAAAAATGGATGCTCAATGCCCGCGCCCGCGGCTTCGGTCCTCCTGGGCAGCGGCGGAGGGAACTGGAACACTTACGGCAGCAAGACCGACGGCTCTCCCCCCTCCAGCGCACCTTTGCCGATCTTTACCCGCTGGAATCCCAAGGCCGCCGCCCTTCGCTTATCTTGGCGCCCATGCTGGTCGAGGACTCCCGCCGCCTGCTCATCAGCAATTTGGACTTGCGGCAACTCGCCGTCGCCGGAGGAAGACTCGGCCCAAACGGCCACAACGGACCTCCGCTCGAAGAGCAGCCGCTGTCCCGTTCCGGCTTGGAATGCTTCAAACTGTTCCCTCTGGCGATGAGCCGCCTGGAGGTGGGCACGGCCGCCCGGCTCAATGCCACCTTTCCGGTCATTTCTCCCGCCGTGAGCCTCCCGACCCTTCCCCCCCGGCATGTTGTCGATGCGGGCTACTTCGACAACTACGGTGTGGACCTGGCGGTGATGTGGCTCGTCGCAAACCGCGAGGCGGTGCTGCGTCACTGCGGCGGCGTGGCCTTGGTGGAAATCCGCGCCTTTCCTCTCCAGCATCGCGGTCTCGACCTTGGACGTGAAGCCCCGGCGCAACCGGAAGCGGCCGGCCTGATTGCCGACACACTCGCTGCTTTGAGCGCTCCTCTCCGTGCTGTGCTCCGCGCCCGCGGCAACGTCGGCTATCACCGCAACAACGAACTCCTCGCTGTCGCCCAGCAACTCTTCCCCCTCGACCCGACCACGCGCTCCCCCTACTGGCGGCGCTTCGTGTTGGAACTGGATACCGAAGCCGCCCTGAGTTGGTACATCAGCGACGAGGAGAAACGCCGCATCAGCGAGGCCTTCCTCAGCGAACCGGTGCAGCAGCAAGTCCAGGCCTTGGTCCGCTGGCTCGGTGATGGGGGTGCCCCGTGAGGTACCCCAACGCGCTTCCGCGAGCTATTCCGAGAGTAATCCCCAGGGGCATACGAAAGCCGCCGCGGTAGACCCACGCGGCAAAGACATATCCGTGTCACTTCTTCTTCTTCGGCGGGAAGTAGAGGGCGCCGTAAGCCTCCTTGGGCAGCTCGTCGGGTTCTTTCAGCTCGCGGCGCAAGCGTTGCAGCTCCGCTTTCAATTCCCGCACCACCTCGGCATAAGCCGGATCGTCGTAGAAGTTCCGGGTTTCCAGCGGGTCCTTTTCGCGATCGAGCAGTTCCCATTCATCGACATCCGGCTTGTAGAAGTGGACCAGCTTGTAGCGTTCGGTGACCACCCCATAGTGAGGCCGAACACGGTGCGGCACGGGATACTCGAAGTAGTGGTAATAAAAACTCTTGCGCCAATCGGCGACTGCCTGTCCGCGGAGCAGAGGCACGAGGCTGCGCCCTTGCATTTGGGGGTCCGCCGGCAGCCCCGCCGCTTCCAGGAAGGTCGGGGCCAGGTCTAGCAGGCTGGTCAGGTGCTTGTCCACATGCCCCGCTTTGGCCACACCGGGCCAGCGGATCAATAGCGGCGTCCGCAGCGATTCTTCCAAAATGAAGCGCTTGTCGAACCAGCCATGCTCCCCCAGGTAGAATCCCTGATCCGAGGAGTAAACGACGATCGTCTTTTGTGCCAGATTATGGTCATCGAGATATTTCAACAAACGTCCCACAGATTCATCCACACCTTTCACACAACCCAAATAATCATGCATGTAACGGTTGTATCGCCAACGGATTAACTCCTTTCCGGTTAGCTTTTTTTCCAGAAAGGCTTTGTTCCGCGGTTCGTAGTAGGCATCCCAGAGGCGGCGCTGCTCCGGCGTCAGGTTCGGCGGGGGCTTGAGCTTGGCGTCCAAATCGGTGAAAGTGCGTGCTAAAGTCATGTCCTGGTCTCGGATCGCTTGGCCGTGGCCGGAATAATCGTCAAAGAGCGTCGGCGGTTCGGGATACTGCCGGTCCTGGTCGTGCCCCAAGTGGCGTAAAGCCGGCGACCACTCCCGGTGCGGCGCCTTGTGATGGACCATCAGCAGAAAGGGCCGGGATTTGTCCCGCTTTTCTAGCCATTCGAGGCTCAAGTCGGTGATCACATCTGTGACGTAGCCGCTCTGCTGCACGCGCTGACCGTTGCGGATCATCGGCGGATTGTAATACAACCCCTGGCCGGGCAGAATGTGCCAGTGGTCGAAACCCGTCGGGTCGCTGACCAGGTGCCACTTGCCGATGAGGGCGGTCTGATAGCCGGCCTTTTGCAACAGCTTGGGGAAAGTCACTTGGCTGCCATCGAAGCGGCTGTTGGTGTTGTTGTAAAAGCCATGGAGATGGGAGTATTTGCCCGTCAGCACCGTCGCCCGGCTCGGACCGCAAATGGAATTGGGCACTAAGCAGCGGTCGAAACGGACCCCTTCGCGGGCCAAGCGGTCGATGTTCGGCGTGTCGATGAGCCGTCGAGGATCGCCGTAGCAACTGATCGCCTGATACGCATGGTCATCACTGAAGATGAAGAGGATGTTGGGCCGCTCAACGAGGGAAGCCTGAGGTTGGGAGGAAGCCTGAGGGGTTGGCGGGTCCGCTTCAGCAGCTCGGAGCGAGCCTGTTCCCATCACGGTCAGAAGTAAAAGTCCCGCACCGACAACCTGGCGGTAGTTCATGACTCATTCCCCCGGAGGTGGAAAGCGAAACAACAGCTTAGGGCGCTGGGCGCGCCTCAGTTTACCCGGACTCGGAGGGATGTCAACGGCGCGGATCACGCCGGGCGAGGGCATACTCCCTTGAGCGATGCGTCTTTCAGGCCTCATTCCTAGCTACGACGTCCCCTGAGGAGGATCAAGCCGGCGGGGAATTCAAAACGGTCTGTACCGTGTGGGCAAAGGTGCGTACGTGAGGCAGCAGGTCGCCGCCTTTGCGCCAGATCAGATGGACAGTGGCTGGGCCGAAATAGCGATTCAGGGAACGTTCATGGAGTGTGGGGGATTTCTTCCGTCCCGGCCGACCGACGACGATACCGATGCCAAAGCCCATCTCCACATAGCGGCGTATGACAGGGGTATTGACAGCTTGGATGCGTTGGGGGGCGGCAAAGAGCACTCCCGCTCGTTCCAACGTGGCAGCCATATCTGGCCGGGGAAAGCCGGAAGCCGCGTTCACCAATGGATAGCCGCGCAAGTCCCGCAAGGTAATGCGAGAGCGGCGGGCCAAGGGGTGGTCCAAGGGGGTGACCAGGAGCATATCCAGGGAGTAAGCCGGGGTGAAAACGAGGCGGGAGCGCAATGGCTCGGTAGCACTTTCGGTGCTCAGACCTAAGTCAGCCTCGCCGCGGTCCACGGCCTCGGCCACCTGGCCACTGAGACATTCCACCAAGGACAAGCGGACCTGGGGATAGCGCCGCTCGAAGTCCGCAATGACTTCGGGGAGGTCCTCGACCAGGATGCGCTGCGAGGCGGCCACTGTCAGCCGGGCGACTGTTTGGCCGATTCGTTCCGAGAAGATGCGGGGAAGGGAATCGAGGGAGGTCACCAACGGTAGGGCCAGTTCCGCCAGCAGTCGGCCGGCTTCCGTGAGGCGGCAGCCACGCCCGTGTGGTTCCACCAGGGCCGTGCCCAATTCCCGCTCCAAAGCGTGGACCTGCGCCCAAACCGTGGGTTGGGCCACACCCAACGCTTGAGCCGCCGCGGAAAGACTGCCTAACCGCGCCGTGGCACAAAAACTCCGCAATTGTTGAAAGCGCACCTCCTTGTACACCTGTCGCAATCGCCGACTACCCATCATCGTTATCCTCTAGTCTTTTTCTAGAGGCTACCATGAAAAATCGAATGATATTCTACCGCTCCACGTCCCGGATGACAGAGTAAGATACAGCATCGTCGAGGCGAGTGTCGTAAGCGGGCTTGGCAAGGGGGAGCGTTGGGGACCGGGACAGTCCGACAGTCGGCCCAGCCGCGTGGGAGGAACAAAGGGGGTTCTGAGCTTGCCGAGTGGGTTCAACGGACGATTTTCGGAGAAATGCCCATGAAATCTCAAGGAACCGTCAGCCGCCGTGAGTTCTGCCAATTGGGTGCTTCCGCGGTTGTAGCTATGGGGCTTGGCGAAAGGAGGGTCGTGGCCGCCAAAGCGCCGGGGGTGGGAGACAAATTGGGGATTGCGGTGATCGGTTGCGGCGGACGCGGGTCGGGGAACCCGCTGGTGGCGCTCCAGGAGCGGCTGGTGGCCATGGTGGATGTCGATGAGGGACGTATCGCCGACGCCATGAAAAAAGTGGAGGCCAAGACAGACAAGGGGTTGGCGAAAGTCAAAGTGTATCACGATTACCGGCGGATGTACGACGAATGTCACAAGGAACTCGACGCTGTGCTGATCGCCACGCCCGATCATCATCACGCGCCGGCGGCGATCCGGGCCATTCAGTTGGGGAAGTCGGTGTTTTGCGAGAAGCCGTTGACCTGGTGTCTGTACGAAGCACGGAAGTTGACCGCAGAAGCCCGCCGCTCCAAGGTGGCCACACAGATGGGCAACCAGGGACACAGTGCGGAGGGATACCGGCTTTTGTGCGAGTATATTTGGGCGGGGGCCATCGGAACGGTCGTGGAAACGCACAGCCTGATGAGCCGCAACTTTGGCGGTCAAGGCGGCCGGCCCGCCAGTCAGCCCGTGCCGGCAGGGTTGCATTGGGAGGAATGGCTTGGACCGGCGCGGGCCCGCGATTACCATCCGGGTTTGCATCCCTTCCGCTGGCGTTCGTGGCGGGAGTTCGGCACAGGTACCCTGGGCGACATGGGCTGTCACGTTTTGGACGGCGTCTTCTGGGCCTTGCGTCTGAGCCAGGCCAAAAAGTTCACCATCGAATGTGTCTCCCAGACGCCGGGAAGTGCGGAGATGTTCCCCCAAAATAATCACATTCGCTGGCAATTTCCTCCCCGCGGAGACATGCCCGCGGTAACCGTTAACTCCTATGACTTCGCTTGGCCTGCAGCCGTCAAAGAACTCTTCGAGAAATTGGGAGAGAAAGCGCCCAATGGAGGCACACTCTACGTTGGAACCAAAGGGTACATGGTTACGGGAGTGTATGGCGAAAATCCCCGCATCTTGCCCAAAGAGAAACACGAAGCGACGCCGAAACCCCCGCGGCAACTCCCGCGCTCCAAGCACGGGATGATGGGCGACTTTCTGGCGGCCTGTCGCGGCGGCGAGGCAGCTAGCTCCAACTTCGACTACGCCGGTCCCTTTACCGAATTTATCCTCACGGGGGTGGTCGCTAGCCACGTGGGACCCGGTACTTCCCTGGAGTGGGATGTCGAGCGGCTGGAGTTTGTCAATGCCCCTGCCGCCAACCGTTGGGTCAAGCGGGACTACCGCAAAGGTTGGGAGGTGTGAGGATCGATGCGCCGGCTCAACCCGCCCGGAAAAACAGGAGTCGAAACCATGCCCAGCCCAGCGCTACACCGTCGGCAGTTTTTGCGCGCTGTAGGAGTAGCAGGAGCAAGTGTAGGTCTCGGTGCTTCCCCTCAGACAGCCCGACCTGGAGCCGCTGTGGACCGGGTGAACGTCGGCGTCATCGGTGTCGGCGGGCGAGGAGCGGTGAATCTCGCAGGTGTCGCAGCGGTCGACGGGGTGAATATCGTGGCCCTGTGCGATGTGGACGAGGAGGCATTGGCAAAGGCGGCAGCGAAATTCCCCAAGGCGGCCATCGAACACGACTTTCGCAAGCTGCTCGAACGCAAGGAGGTGGAGGCGGTGGTGATCAGTACGCCGGACCATACCCATGCGCCGGCCGCGGCCTTGGCATTGCGCCAGGGCAAACACGTTTACGTCGAGAAGCCCCTCACGCATTCGGTTTACGAAGCCCGTGTCTTGACGGAACTGGCTGCCCAAAGCCGCTGTGCCACCCAGATGGGCAATCAGCACCACTCCAGCGAAACCTACCGCCGGGCGGTGGAATGGGTACAAGCGGGGGTAATCGGCCCCGTGCGCCAGGTGCATGCTTGGACCAACCGACCGATCTGGCCGCAGGGCATTGACCGCCCCGCCGAAACGCCCCCTGTCCCCCGACATGTTCATTGGGACCTGTGGTTAGGTCCAGCCCCGGAGCGGCCGTACCACCCCGCCTACCACCCCTTCCGCTGGCGCGGCTGGTGGGACTTCGGCACGGGCGCCTTGGGAGATATGGGCTGCCATATCCTGGACCCGATCGTCTGGGCGCTCCATCTCTCCGCCCCTACGGAGGTGGAAGCCGAGTCTTCAGGACTGCACCCCGAAACCGCTCCGAAGTGGTCGGTGATTCGTTGGACATTTCCCGCGCGCCGCCTCCAAGGTCGGCCCTCGCCTCAAGACCAACTTCCCCCTGTCCAACTGACGTGGTACGACGGCGGCAAGCTCCCCCCGAAAGACCTTTTCGAGGGTGTCAAGATTCCAGGAAATGGCTCCCTGCTGATCGGCGATAAAGGCAAACTGCTCCTCCCCCACGGCGGCGGCCCCCTCCAGTTGCTACCCCAAGCTCAATTCGCCGGATTCCAGGCTCCGGCACCGTTTCTGCCGCGTTCACCGGGCCATTACCGAGAGTGGATCGAGGCCTGCAAAGGGGGAAAACCTGCTGGAAGTCACTTCGGTTACGCTGGACCGCTCACCGAGATCGTGTTGTTGGGGAACGTGGCCTTGCGCACCGGCCGCAAAATCCTTTGGGATAGTGCGGCCTTGAAAGCCCTGCATTGCCCCGAAGCAGATCGCTTCCTCCGCCGCGAGTACCGCAAAGGGTGGACCCTCTAAAACCGGGGAAGGCACCGCGTTTCCGCTGCATTTTTCCGCCATTCCTTTCCCTTTTCCACCTTCTGGGTAGCCGCTAGACCCTTCCAATTCCCTGACCTTGAAGTTTCGCGTCAAATAGAAGCCCATGTACCGGGCTTTTCGCCGTACTTTGCCACAAAACAGCTCTAGAAAAAAGCTAGAGTCAATCAAGAAAAATATCACATCGACCAAGGGAGCAGGCTGAGGTATATTTCTTGCGGGCACCGATGGCTTCCGGAAGTTGTCGGTGTTCTTCCCTGGAAGCGGGAGTCGTGGGATTTACCAGAATCGAGGGTGTCAGGTATGAGCCGAAGCAAACGATGGGGAGTGATGATTGCGTTGGTGTGGGGCGGGCTAGCATGTCTAGCCGCGGAACCTGCCCCGGTGACGCCGGACAATTTCGACAAGCTCCGGCAACTGATTCAGCCGCAGCCGGGGGAGAGCCGCTTCTGGCAGATTCCCTGGCTTCTGAGCCTCGATGAGGCGATCCAAAAGGCAGCCGCGGAGGGGAAGCCGATCTTCGTCTGGTCGGGTGCGGGCGGTCCCCCGCACACGGTGTGCTGAGCGGCCGGTTCTGGCGGCCGTGCGCCGTCCCTGTGGACTGAAGAAATCGTCAATCTGCTCAAAGAAAAGTTTGTGTGCGTCTCGGTGGACGCTCGGCGGGAGAATGCGCGCCAGGATGCCATCGGCGAGATGGTTCGCAAGACCAAATGTGTGACGGGAACCGCAAGTGGTAAGACCAGTGTCATCACAGCTTCGGGCAAAAAGCTCGGTGATGTGCTGTGGGTCAACGATCGGCTTCGTATGGCCAGTTTGAAGAAAATCCTGGCCGCCTGGGAAGCATTGCCGGAGGAGGAACGCAAGCCCGGCTTGAAAGTGGACTATGGCCCAGCGGACCCGAAACGCCCGCTGCACCGTCCGCCGGAGGGAACGCTGATCCTCATGGGTCAGTTCCGCCGATTCATGGCGAATCCGGACGGCTCCCTGCGCTACACGGAGCAGGCGGACTACACGCCCGGCGAGGGCCAATCCGGCTGGGAACGCCTCCGGGAACCCGCCCAGGACATGATGTGGCTCCCCCAAGCCGAGTGGCAGGCGCTTTTGCCTTCGTCTCCGGAGAAGGGGAAGAGCTATCCGGCCCCGGCTTCCTTCGTGGCTCGCTTGGCTCGCTATCAGCTCGACCCAGAGCGAGGGTTGGGGGAAAGTGTCAAATTCGCCAATGTGCAGCCCGCGGTGGCCCAAGTTACCGTCACCGTCGAGGAGATCTCGGACAAGGAGCTGCGCCTCAAGCTCCAGGGACGCTTCGAGCTTTCCGTCAAGGACCCCGGCCCTAAGGGCAAGGTGATTTCCTACTCGCCGGCCATCCTGGGTTACCTGACTTACGACCGGGTGAAGCAAGAGGTGGCCCGCTTCGATTTACTGGCGTTCGGCGAGGGGAACAATTCGCCACGTGGGCTGATTGTGGGGAAATACTATCTCGGCATCTTTTACGAATTGGTGAAGAAGCCGACGGAAGCCCAACTGGTCTGGCCTCGCGGTGCCCGCGATGACCTGAAGCAGTACCTCGAACCCAAACCGCTCGTGCTAACGAGCCGGAAGTAGCTGGGCTGAGTTGCTTCGGTAACCCTGGAGTGGTCCGGCCTAGGAAAGGTCGCCGAAGGCCGCCGGGGTCGGACCGCCGGGCCAATCCAAGCCGCACGGGAGAAAGACGCATGTTCAGACCTTGTAAACGACGCTGGATCAACCCTTCTTTTTGCACCCTGGCTGCGTCAGCAGTGCTGGCGGCGGGGTGGCTAGCGACGGAGACGAGCGGGCAGGACAAACCATCGCCGGGGAGCCAAATATCGGGACCGCCGAAGTACGAGCATTTCGCCTTCTGTTGCATGGATGGTTATCTGGACGGCCCGCGTAAGGAGGCCATGGCACCGGTGACGAAAGCAGTTTCCGTGGACGACGAAGGGAACCTTTACTTCATTCCAGCCCACGGGGATAGCGGGCTGCGGGTGGCCCGGATGGATGGCATGGTGGAGACGATTGCCGGGGCGGATTATTGGCATGGTCGGCTCAATGTCGACGAAGGACCAGCCTCGTTTATCCCGCACCTGCAACGGGTGGGAGGCATCGGCAACCCCATTTCCACGGTGGTGGCAGTGGGGAACCCTTTGCGGGATGGGCCAGACGGTCAACCGGCGGGCTATTTGCTCACCCGAGCGGGTTTGGGCACCGGTCTGGAATACAGCATTTACAAGGTTTGGCGGAACAAGGAAAAGGGCGGCCGGTGGTGGTTCAAGCGAATCATTGGCCTGGGCAAGAGCGCTCCGCCCACGGAAGTGGGAAAGTCGATTGCCGCGAAAGACGTTTTCTTCGACAAGCTGCCGTTCATCACCACCGGTCGCGTGGGTGGTAAGCTGAATGTTTACTTTCACAGCGAGGGGAACCTGTGGCAGTACGACGATGCCCAGGGCACGCTCACGTGCGTTCTTTCGACGGCGGACTATCTCGGCAAGCCAGAAATTGGGACGCGACATGACGGAAAACCATTGCCGCCCGCGGAAAAGATTGTGGTGACTCCCGACGGCAGTTTTTACCTGGGCTGGTATCAGGGCAACTATCCGAAGGGGACCGTGGTCAAGGTAACAGCGGACCGCAAGAAAGCATGGCGTGTGGCGCAGGACGCTGGGGATGTGAACAAGAGATGGGACGGCGATGCGTTGACGCAGGCGGCGTTTTTCGGCGGGCCGCTATTGGCTGGCGGCACCTGGGCTCCGGACATTGTGTTTTTCGGTGCGGTAGATGATGCGCCGCTGCGGCGTTTCAAGGATGGCCGCGTCTCGACGCTGTGTAAGGACGGGGAGTGGCGGGAGTTTCCCACCAAGCAAGCTTCTGGTGGCGGCGAGCTGACCTGGCAAGCCTGTCCCCCGGATAAAGCTCCCGCCTGGGGTAGAGGCTGGGTCATGGCCGACCCTGGCTACTTTTATCAGTTGTACAGCATGGGCGGGGGAGATGCCTGGGTGTGGCGTGTCGGCCCCATCGACTTCGGGAAAGAGAGCATCCAAAAACTGCCATGAGGGGCAAGAAATGAGGAAGCGTAAGGGGAAATGGGTATGGAGCGGCTTGTTCCTTGCCGCAATGGCCAGTGGAGTGGCCGGATGGATAAGTACCGGAGGAGCGAGTGGTGCTGATGAATACCAAACGCTTATCAGTCCTCCGCAGGAAGTGGCGGCGAAGGCAGCCGGGGCACGTGCCCAGACTCAAGCGGCAGTAGCCTGGTCGGCGGGAGCGAAAAGCTGGCTGGTAGCCTGGCGTGAAGGCTGCCTCAATGAAGGAAGCACGGAAATCTGGTGCGCCCGCGTCGGCGAGGATGGCCAGTCGCTCGACCCGGCAGGGATTCGCCTGGCGTACGGAAAGGGGCTGCGTTCCTACGTCAGTGTTGCCTCGGACGGGCAAAATTGGCTGGTGGTATGGGGGGAACTCTCCAATGGTCGGGACTGGGACGTTCGCGGGATCGTGGTCAGTGCTGAGGGCAAGCCGCAAGGGGAACCCTTCCTGATCGCTGGCGGCGAGCACAATCAGTGTGAGCCGGCGGCAGCGTTTGCAGGCGGCCACTATCACGTGGTTTGGTCGGCCTTCGTGGGTTCGGGTTTGCCGAACACTCCCGGCAATGGCTACGCAATTTATGGAGCACGGGTTTCCCCGCAAGGGAAGTTGGTCGATGCGACGCCCACGGAGTTAGTGAGCAACAAGGCGTATCAAGCGGCTCATCCTTCGATCGCCAGTGGCGGGGATGTGCTGGCCGTCACCTTTGTGGAACAAAGGCACAACCGATTTGGCGGCACAGTGATCAATTGGATTCTCCTGGACGCCAAGACAGGAGCGCGCAAACATGGACCTCTCCCTCCTACTTCGGACGCTCGGAAGAGTGGGCGGGGACTAGGTGGAAAGGTGACGGCGCGATGGCTTCCTGTAGCCTGGAATGGATCCTCTTTCGTCACCTCGGTGCGAATGGCGGAAGGTTTCGGGGGCGGTTCACCCTATGTGGCCACGCTCTGGACGCTCTCTCCAGATGGAGCCTTTCAGACAACGAGAACTGCGCTCGATGGCCTGGAGCAAGCGCGGGTGAGTTATCTGACGCCTCACACGGCCGTGGCTTTTGACGGCGAGCATTTCCTCTATGTCATGGAAAACGCCCAGGATGCCAAGGAACCGAAGGGGGTGAAAGGCCAAGGTGTGGCGACTCACATGTGCATCGCGGGATGGTACGTGTCGCCGGACGGAACGAAAATCGTCTGCGGCCGTGCCAAGGGCGGCTTCAAGATAGCGGCCGAGCCGGGCAAGGAGCACATTTTACCGGCGGTGAGTGCAGGGCCGCAGGGGGTGTGTTTGGTGGTCAATAGTGAGCTGCGGGGTGTCGAGGACATAAAGCTGGTGGCCCGGCGGGTGAGTCTGAAGAAGGCCAGCCCGTAACGCTAGCAGAGGGGAGCTTGAAGTCGGACGGCGTAGCAGACGGATGAGCGATCCGAAGGAACAAAGAAGGGAGGCTTAGAGCTTGGCTTTGTTCCCTGGGATGTCCGAGGCTTTGCAGGCGAGGCGGTTGGGGGTGGCAATGAGGGCAGTCGGACGGCCATGCCGCGTGGAGTTGTCGTTGGCCTTCGTTGGTGTCTTGTTGCTGTCAGGAACCGTCAGTTCTCAGCCGCCGGAACTGGCGAAACCCCAGCGTCGGCCGAATATTCTCTGGATTGTCGCGGAGAACATTGGGCCAGACCTGGGCTGTTATGGCATGCACCAAGTTCAAACGCCGAACCTTGATCGCCTGGCTAGCCAAGGGGTCCGCTATACGCGTGTTTTTGCCACGTCGCCGGTCTGCGCTCCGAGTCGATCGGCTATCATGACGGGCATGTATCAAACGACGACGGACACGCACCACATGCGTAGCCACCGCGATGACGATTTCCGCTTGCCGCCGGGCGTTCGGCCCTTAACGCATTGGCTCAAGGATGCGGGTTACTTCACGGCGAACATTCGTACCATTGGCAGTCAATGGGTTGGCACTGGCAAACTCGACCTCAATTTCGTCAATGAAGGCCCCATTTTCGAGTCGGAGGATTGGTCCGCACTGAAAAATCGCCAGCCTTTCTTCGCCATGATCAACCTGCCGGAGGTCGAATACGACATTTACGACCGCAAATGTGCCAAGAAAGAGCGGGTGGAGTGGGTCGGCGAACGCGAGCATCCGCAGATTGCCCACCCGGACAAAGTCACTCCGCCGCCTTACTACCCCGATCACCCCATCACCCGACAAGAGTGGGCGCGCTATTTGAATGCAGTCTCCGGCCTGGATCGCCGCGTCGGCTGGATTCTGGAAGCGTTACGCCGCGATGGCTTGGAGGACGATACGGTGATTGTTTTCTTCGCGGACAATGGCCGCCTGGAAGCGCGCGGGATCCATTGGTGCTACGATAGCGGCTTGCACGTGCCCATGATCATTCGCTGGCCGAAGAATTTTCCCGCTCCTCCATCCTGGAAAGCCGGGTCGGTCAGCGGTCAAGTCATTAGTTTACTCGACCTGACGGCGACGACGCTGGCCATTGCCGGTTTGCCTCGCCCCCCGTTGATGCAGAGCCGAATCTTTCTCGGTCCGCAAGCAGACCCGCCGCGCACCTATGCCTTCAGTGCGCGGGATCGCATCGATGAGACTGTCAACCGCATCCGTACCGTTCGGGATGCTCGTTATCGTTATATCCGCAACTACATGCCGGAGCAGTCGTTCCTCGCTTTGAACCGCTACAAGGAGAAATGCTTTTTGGTCATCCCTCTCATGCGGCAGTTGCACGCCGAAGGCAAACTATCAGGACCACCCTTGGCCCTGATGCGTTCCCGCCTGCCAGAAGAGGAACTCTACGACACCGCAGCCGACCCTTACGAAATTCACAACTTAGCCGAGTCGAAGAAGCCTGAACACCAACAAGCCCTTGTACGACTGCGGACGGCCTTGGACACGTGGATCACGGAAACCGGCGACCGCGGATGGGTTCCAGAACCGCCCGAAGTCGTCGCCCGCTTTGAAAAAGAAATGCACGAATGGTTCGGCACACCCGTCTGGTATCGAAAGAGATAAGGCCGACCGCATAGTCGCTGCTCGTCACTCCAAAATTGGGAACGAAGGTGAGGCTTGACAGCTTGGATTCGGGCCATTGCTTCTGCATTTGAGGCGGTACCCATGCTTCGTCGCTTCGCTATGAGTGTGTGGTTTTTATTGCCTGGGCTGTGCCTTTTGGCTCAACCGGCACCCCCGTTGCGCGAACTGACCTGGGAAAATTTCGATCCATGGCACCAATTTATCAAGCCGCAGCCGGGAGAATGCCGCTTCTGGCAGGTCCACTGGCAAACCGATGTGCACAACGCCCGGTTACAGGCGGCTAAGGAAGGCAAGCCCTTGCTGATTCTGTCAGGGCACCGTGGTTCACCGCTCGGCAATTGCCGCTGGTCCGTCTCCGCAGCGCGCGACCCGGCGGTGTGGAACGAGGAGTTCACTCGATTGGTCAAGGAGCGATGCATTGCTGTCACGGTGCCTGACGCTGGAACCGTGCGCAAGCGGCAAGATGCCGTCGGGACGTTTTTCCGCAATGCTAATGTGGGCAGTACAGCGTTGACCTCGAACTTCTGCATGGACGTGGTGACAGCTTCCGGGAAACACCTCGGACGCATCGCCTTCAACACGCCGGGAGTGGCCTTGGGGATGCTGAAGAAGGCGTTGCAGACGTTCGACAGTCTGCCGGAGGCGGATAAGCGTGGGCCGGCGGATTTGCTCCAAGACAACCAACGCGTTGATGATGGCCTGCCGAAAGCTCCCGCGGGAACGTTGATTCTGCGGGTTTACCTGCGGCAACTCGGACGCAATTCTGATGGTACCATCCGCTACACCCAGCCGAGCGACTACACCGAAAAGACGCCGGAACGCAACCGGAAGCTTTGCCGGGAACCCTTCGACGATACGATGTGGGTGCTCGCGGAGGAAGGGAAGGCCTTGATCGCAAACGCTACTGCACAAGGCCAGCAATTGCCGGTCCCTGAATCGCTGCAATTGCGGTTGTTTCGCTATCACTTGAATCCCCGCGTGGGCTTCACCGAAGGTCCCTGCTTCGCCAAGGCAACTACCAAAGACGGGCGGTTGACCGTCAGCGTGGAATACACGGACAGCGAGGAGATTCGCCTGCGCGTGGAAGGCCAGGCGAAGCTGCAACTTGGCGACGATCTGACCTATGAGCCAGTCATCCTCGGAAAGCTCGTCTATTCCCGGTCCCAGGCCGCTTTCACGCGATTCGATCTGGTCGCGCTGGGTAAAGTGACCGGCCATATTCAGCACGGCGGGGGAGGATACCGCCCCGGTGCTCAACCTTTAGGCATTGCATTCGAGTTGGTCGCCAAGCCACGTCCCACCGACCGCTTGCCACCCGGCGGAGCTGGAGATGCCGCTTACTTGAAACCCAAGTGAAAGTCAACGAGCATTTACACCTCGTATCGGAGAGACACAAATGACACGCTGCCTTTTCTCCCTGTATGTCCCACTTCTGCTGTCGGGAGTGCTGATTGGGCCGTCGGGAAGAGCGTCAGCCCAGGAATCCAAAAACGAGTGGCTGCCCGCGCCGCCGTTTGAAATCAAATTCCTGCCCGGCTGGCGTGCGGAACACATTGCGTTTGCCATGTGCCAGAACGGCCGATCATTCGGCGGTCCAGCTCGCTGGGCAGTGGGGGGAAGTCTGCCCCATATGGTCCGTCCCATTGAGCAAGCTGATCAGCTTTATCTGGGCAAGGATGACGGCGTCCGTTTGTACTTTCACGACAAGCGGCGGCAATTCTGGAAACTGGAGAAGGGGGAAATCTGGCCGATTGCCGGTGGGAATGACCTGGGCGACACCTTGGATGGGCCTGGGGAATTCTCCGGTTTGCTGGGACCGGGGGTCTATGGCGGCGGCTATTTCTCGGTAGCGGCGTCTGGACACACCCTGTTTATCAACGACAACGGTCTGTTGCGAAAACTTTCCCGTCGGAGCGATGGAACATGGTTTCTGGAAACCGTAGCCGGCCGCGGGTCGCGGGGCAGTCTTCCTGGGGTGAATGAAGAAGTACGCTTGGCGGAATTTGGTCGTTTCGGCAAAGGGTTGACAATGGACCCGCAGGGAAATCTTTATTTCACCTTCGCCGGAGGGTTAGCGAAAGCGGATGCTCAGGGCCGGGTGACTACCCTGATTACGCAAGCCAAGGCTTCGCAAGACCTGGCGGCTATCTATGCGCAAAAGTGGCCCAACGCCAAGCCTCGGCAAGTCCAGATCGGCTCGGGCGAAGGCGTAACGCTAGTCTGGCATACGGACGGCTCCATTTACATCGGCGGGCGGTGTTGGCCGGATGCCGCCAAAGTCACACCTGAGGGAAAGTACGTTCCGATAGCCGGCTATGCTCCCCCCGAATTTCTGATCAAGGACCGCCGTTGGGGTCTGGGTGATCCAGCCTGCTATCAAGTGCATTGCAGCTTTGGCTTTTCGGTCGACCCCAATGGCAACGTGCTGGCACGTCATGAGATTCCCTCGGCGCTTTCTCGTTACCTTCCCGACCGGGTTGAAGTGTTGCAGAAAGACGGGACCTGGGGCGTAGGCCAGCAATTCTGGGACCTTGGCAACTTTACGGCCATCATGGGTCGAGATGGTATCTGGTGGGAGGCCGGTCCTCCGGGGCCGTTCAAAAGCAAGACCGTTTTCTTCCGGCTTCGCAAAGCCGACGCAACCGAGGAGAACAAACCATGAAAAAATTCATCGGCTACGCATTGCCTGCCATGCTCCTAATAATGTCGGGCCTGGCGGTCCTGATGAGCTTGGCCTATCAGGATAAGGAGGGCGGTTTGAAGGTGGGTTCGGCGGCAGCGGTGGCTCCGGAGTTTCCGGGAGGCAATCAACGCTGGCCGGATGTGGCCTGGGGCGGCGGTGTCTATCTGGTGGTTTGGCAGGAGGGATCGGGATACGAAGGGACTGCCGACGCCAACATTTGGGCGGCGCGGGTCTCTGCGGAAGGCAAGCCGTTGGATCCCAAAGGTGTTGTGGTTTGTCGTGCCGGTCACCATCAGCTTTATCCTAAGGTAACATTCGACGGTTCGAACTTTGTCGTAGCTTGGCAGGACTATCGCAGCGGTCGAGACTGGGATGTCTTTGCCGCACGCGTTTCCCCTGACGGTAAAGTCCTCGACCCCGATGGCTTTCCTGTTGCTGATGGTCCCGGCAATCAGGTTCATCCCAACTTGGCCTCTGACGGCAAACAGACGTTCCTGGTATGGTCCGACCTGCGGCCCAATCCAAGCGGTCCCGAACGGTATGTCCTGGCAGGCACGTTTCTCCAGGACGGCAAAGTGGCAAAGCCCCATGGCACTGTTCTGAGTGAATTCGGCAAGAACGGTTCGTTACTGGGGGCCATAGTTCGCTGGGAGGGTGAAGGTTATCTCATCGCTGCCCAAAAGCATCCCGATGGCTGGTCCTACGGCGGTTCCTGGTTACTCCGTGTCAAACGAGATGGGCAAGTCGAAATCATTCCTTTCGATTATTTCGGCCACAGTTACACCCTGGCCGCCGACCCTAAATCACGGCGGGCTTATCTTTGGAGCTATCGGCAGGTCGGCCATGGCTCGTACAATTGCGTCTTCCAAAGTGCGGTCTGGCCTAAAGGCGAGCGTTATCTCGTCGTGGGAATGCCGCAACATTATGCACCCACCAATGAGCTGTGGGCCGCTTCCGTTTACGACGGCAAGAACTTTCTGGTCGTCAGCGAACGTGGCACGGATGTCAAAGCGGGTCAAAAAGCGGGGGTGGCAGTCGAGGTGGACCTCGTGGCGACGCGGATTGACCCTGCAAGTGGGCAGCCTCTCGACTTCGGTTCCGTCCGCTTTGAAGAGAAAGACCCTCAAAAGCACGGGAAGCAAATCGAGGAATTGCGGGCCAAATCGCCGGTGGGTATCGTGGTCGCAGCGGAAAAGGGGGTATTCGAGAGACATCCGGCTTTAGCTTCGTCCGGGGATGGCCGCAGCCTACTCGTCTACAGCCGCCACGCCGGGCCGGGGAACTTTACCTTACGCTTTGTGGTTCTGGCAGAGTGACAGAGGTAACGCGCAGATGAACCTGGTCTCCTTTTCGATGCGCCTCTGTGCAACGGAGGAGTACACCATGATTTACCGCTGCTTGTTGGCCGTCACCGCCATCGTGTTCGCGCCGCAGTTCGCCCTGGCTGGCGATGCTAAGCGGCCGAATATCGTCATCGTGGTGGCCGATGACATGGGTTGGGGCGACACGGGTTACAGTGGAAACAAAATCGTCAAAACGCCGCACCTCGATAGCCTGGTCAAGACCGGCGTCCGTTTCGACAACTTTTACTCTGCGCAGCAGATGTGCTCGCCGGGGCGTTTCGCCATCCTGACCGGCCGCAACCCCTTCCGCACCGGCCTGGCCCGCCTTGGGGCCATGCGCCCGCAAGAGGTTACCATCGCCGAGCTTCTCAACAAGCTCGGTTACGCGACCGCCCATTTCGGCAAGTGGCACCTGGGCGGGAATCCTATCCGTGAGGGCTTCGACGTGTCGTATTTCTCGCCCGACCACTTCAATATCGGCGGCACGTTTGTCGTCTACGACAACAACAAAAAGCCGGAAAGAATCAAAATCGAGGGAGATAGCTCCGTGTTCACGATGAACCTGGCCCTCGAGTTCATCCGCAAACAGGCTGCCCTGAAGAAGCCGTTCTTCGCCTACGTCTGTTTCGGCTCCCCGCACGCTCCCCACGTCGGTGCCGAGGAGTTCCTCAAGCTCTACGCCGACCAGGGCAAATACGCCCACTTCCTGGCCGAGATCAGCGGCATCGATGCCGCTGTCGGCAATCTCCGAGCGGAATTGCGCCGGCTTGGCATCGCAGACAACACCATCATCTGGTTTACAAGCGACAACGGCGGCATCACACCGCTGTCGATGGACCCTTCGGGCAAAGGCAAGCTGCATATCGGCGTTCGCACGGTCGCTTGCCTGGAATGGCCGGGCCGATTCCAGGAGCCGATCCGCTGTACCTTCCCCTGCTTCCACCAGGACATGCTGCCCACCTTACTTGAGGCGGTTGGCAGCAGCGACATGGCCCCGTATCCCCTCGACGGCATCAGTCTGTTCCCGGCCTTGGAGGGCAAAATGAAGAAACGCCCAACGCCCATGGGCTTCCTTGCCCCCAAGCCAACTGTGAAGGACCTTGCGCAAAGCGACTTCATCAAGGACACCTGGGCCGTGTGGATTGACTGGCCGTTCAAGCTGATGGTCAACCCACCAGGCGTCTACACCAAGAAGGGCCAGGGGGAGCTGGTGCTGTATCACCTTGAGGACGACCCAGCCGAAAGGACCAACGTGGCCGACCGCTATCCCGAGCAGGTCGCCAAGATGCGCCGCGACTTGGAGGCTTGGCAACGCTCAGTCCGCGATAGCTTCGACGGCAAGGACTACAAAAAGTAGCCGAAGCCAGCCTTTCGGTTTCACGGAAAAAAATCTGCTCGTGATTAGCGAACATGCCATACACGCTGGAGAGCAAAAGGAGGCGTGGCGGTGGAGTTCGACGTGGCGGCGAGCCTGATGAATCCAGTGACCGGCCAACCCCTAGATTACGGCAGCGTGCCGTTCGACGGGAAGAACCCTGAAGAATTGTCGGCGAAAATCGCCCAGTTGCGGAGCCGAGCGCCCACGGGTGTCATCGTGGTGTCAAAACAGGGGGTGTTCGAGCGGCAGCCCGCTCTGGCTTCCACCGGGGATGGCCGCAGCCTACTGGTCTACAGCCGCCACGCCGGGCCGGGGAAATTCACCATCCACTGCCTCGTCTTGGCAGAGTAAAGGATACCTGTTCCCTGAGAGGATTGTCTGCCATCGCCACACTGCTACTCTACGCGATGTTTTTGCTTTCAACGACGAAAAATAGAGCAAGGACTTGGTTGACCCCAAGCCCGGACCGATCCAGGCAATGGCAGCCGTAATGGGAAGATTTATGACGACTGCAATGCGAAGAAGTAATAACCGCAGCGCTCTCCACAAAGGCCTTGGCGGCGTGGGGCTGGTGCTGCTTTGTGCCCTGCTGGGAGCCAGCGGAGAGGGCGACATCGCCAAGCCGCCGAAACTGGTTCCACCCCAGCGGCACATTCGATCTGTCGAGGAACTTCTCCGTCAAGCTCTGGACCTGAAACATTCGGCATTGGATTCAGTCCGCCAAAAGGTAGCGGCAGGCGAGATTCAGCAAGCCGCTCTGGCTTTGCTCGACTACTTCCGGAAGCGTTCTGCACGACAAGACCCGCAGGTCCGGCATTGGCGTGAAAGCACCGACGCCGCATTTGTGGACTACTGGAAGCAGGATGCCGCGGAGTTCCTCCAGCGTTATGGCAAGGACGGTCGCATCAATTGGCGCAATAACAATAATCCCCCGAAAGAGCAGTATGAAAGCTTTGAGATCCGCAATCGCTTGATCAACCTGGCGGGTTGGACAGCCGCAGCGAATCGGTCCGATTCCAGCGAACTGCGGCGAAAGGTCGTGGAGACCTTCTGGGATTGGTATCGGGATTGTCCAGCGCCGGAATTGCCCGTCAGCGGCTGGTGGGATGGCCACAAAACCGGTTTCGCTTGGCAGGAAATCGAAGTGGCTCTGCGCGGGCGGATGCTGCTCAGTATCTTTTTCGCCAGCCTGGACTGGAAAGAAGCAACGCCAGAGTTTCATCTCGCCCTATTGATCTCGATCCATCAGTCTTTGGATTTCCTGACCAGCCAATACGCCCGCTTCGGTTATAAGCCCCACAACCATCAAAATATCCACGGTATGACCCTCCTGGCGGGCGGTGTCTTGCTGCCGGAAATGAAAGGCTCCGCTCAATGGAAGGAACTGGGCCTTTACATCCTCCGTAGACATGCCCAGACCGACTTCCACAAAGACGGCGTGCAAATAGAAAACAGCCCGCATTATCACGCCAAGGTCTTCTTCGTCTTTCTCGATGCGTATGAAGTGCTGAAAACCAACGGCACGCCGGCACCGGAGACGCAATGGCTGGAAGAGCACTTGCAGCGCAGCGCGGACTTTCTGCTGTATATGTGCGATGGGAGCGGCCGGCATGTGCCGATCAACGACAGTTGGCACACTTCCGATGTGGCCCTACTCCGCCGCGCCGCCAAGGTGTTGAATCGTCCCGACCTGTTGGCTATCACGGGTGAATCTCCCGAAAAGACCTGGCCTCCCACGAGCCGAGCGTTTCCCGCCGCCGGAATCGTCTCGATGCGTGACCGATGGCATCGGGATGCCTTAGTTGTCATCCTGGATGCCAGCGTCCGGCATTCCGGACATTGGCACTGCGGCAAACCAAACTTGGTCATCCATGCAGGCGGCCAGCCACTTGCTTGCGACCCGCAAATGGCCAACTACGACGACCCCTCGCAGTGGAAATACTTCAAACGGGCCGACGCCCACAATACCGTTCTTGTGGATGGCC
>Ga0101943_1000883_pt1 | contig 34507 bp, 24 predicted proteins | sample DewCreD2012metaG_5_FD_75244 | JGI IMG/M metagenome (GOLD analysis project Ga0101943, IMG submission 75244) | Hot spring sediment bacterial and archeal communities from British Columbia, Canada, to study Microbial Dark Matter (Phase II) - Dewar... ... | reverse complement strand
GTGGGTCAAGGCGATCGGGCGGAGCGGATTGGGTTTGCCCTCCGCGGTTTCGGGGGACCAGCCGGTCAGTTGCAACTGGGGGAAGGCCAGTTCCACGCGCAGGGCCAAGGGGGTTTCATCGACTGGCTCGTTGGGCACCTGGGCGGGGACCGCCACCAGGGTGCCGGCGGTCATATCCGGCACCAGGATCGCCTTGCGTTCGGGATCGTAGCAAATGTCGGCGGCTGCCTTGAACTTGTCACTGAGCAGGACCGGTTTGGCCCCCGGACGGGGAATGACATACACCTGTCCTTTGGACCAACTGGAGAGGAACAGTCGGCCGTGCATGTCCCAGGCCAGGCCGTCCGCCCCTTCGATGCCACTGGCGATCTTCTCGGCGCTGCCGTCGGCCAGTTTGACGCGGAACACGTCCCCCGTGTGGAAATCGGCGACGAGCAGGAAGGACGTGCCGTCGTTGAGCAAGCCGTTGGGCGTCTTCAGGGCCGCAAACTTTTTCGTGGAAATGACCGTGGAGACGGCCCCGGTTTTCGGATGAATGCGGTAGACGGCTCCGCCGCCGCCCATGAGGTCCCCGGAGTCGCTGACGTAGATCACGCCGGTCTCGGCATCGACCGCCACATCGTTGAGGAACTGGGGCTTTTCCGGGAACTTGTCCGCCGCCACAAAGACTTCCGCCTGCGGAGTCCGGGCGTTGGCATTGATCCGCAGCAGGCGTGTCTTATCCGTGACGTAGAGCCAGTTCTGGAAGGCGGCGATGCCCTTGGGATCGTTCAAACCGCCGACAAAGGTGCGGACCTTGCCGTTGTCCAGCACCAGGACGGCACCGTCGCCGTCTTTATCGAACTCGCCGATCACCGTGACGAACACGCGGTTGCCTGGCCCGATGCAGACCGACTCCGGATTGACCAGCCCGCTCGCCAGGGTTTTCTCCTGGGCAGCTAGCGGGGGAGTCGTTCCAGCCAACAGGACCACCGTCAGAATCAGCGTGGGCATCCCAGAGCGCATCGCTTCAGCGAAACGTTGGCGCGGCATTCTGTTCCTCCCTGGGGAAAAACGTGGCGTTTTGAGCAATTCCTGGCAGTGAAATTGCGCTGTGTTGATAGTGTCCGAAGCCTGGAGCGGCGGGGCAAGGGTCGCCGGAAAAACTGGGGTAAATCATCGGATTGTGCCGATAGTAACGCCAGATGGCTCCCGGTGAAGGAAAGGGCAGCGGTATGTGGAGCATCCGGACGAGGCGGCGCTGGGGGTGGTTCTGCCTTCCTGGGATGGGGCTGGCCGGGTGCGTGGGGGACCTCCACCCTCACAGTGGGCCGGCCGCCCTGCAATGGCAACCCTCCCCTGCACCGGCCTGGGTGGCGCCGGCACCGCAGCGGCAAGCCGCCCGCTCCTTTCCCGTGAGATCGGATGAACGCCGCCCTCCGGTGGAACCGCCCGTGCAACCGGCGGCCTACTGGGACACCGCCGCCTCGCTACCCCCTGCCGATGGACCCTCGATGGCCGACGGGCAGGGGAAAACGGAGAGAAACGGACCAGGGAAAACTGAGAGAAGCGCCGGAGGAGGCGCAGATCAAGCCGTCGCTCCGCCCTCCGAAGGCGGTGTGCCACCCAAGGCGGCTCCGCCTTCCGGAGCGAGTTTGCCACCGCAAGCCGTTCCGCTTCCCCAACCTGCGCCGCTCCCTACCGGCCCTTTGACCCTCGATCAGATCATCCAGGCGACCCTGTGGGCGGACCCGTTCCTGCGGGCGGGCTTCGAGAGCATTCCCCAAGCGCAAGCCGACGCCTTGACCGCTTCCTTGTTCCCCAATCCCCAGTTGAACATCAGCCAGACGCTCCTGCCCCTGACCCGCCCATTTACTCCGGACAAGCAAGGCGGGCCACCGCAGTTGGATGTGGGCGTCCGCTATCCGATCGACTGGTTCCTCTTCGGCAAGCGCGTGGCGGCATTGCAGAGCGCAGCCGTGGGTGTGCGGGTGGCGGAGGCGGAGTTCGCCAACGTCGTCCGGCAACGGGTCCTGGAAGCGACCCTGCGCTACTACGATCTGCTGGAAGCGAAAGCGCTGGTGGACCTGGCCCAACAGGATGTGGACAACCTGCGGCGGATCGAGGAGATCACGGCCAAAGCTGTGGCGGGCGGCGGGCGCCCACGCGTGGAATTGCAGCGGGTCCAACTCGACCGCTTGCGCGCCGAACAATCCCTGCGCGAGGCGGAAAAGAATCGGGTGGCGGCCGCGGCCCGGTTGCGCGCGGTCCTGGGGCGAAGCGAAGCCGACCCCGCCTTCGAGGTCGCCGGCGATATTCGGGAGGTGCCGATCCCAGAGCTGCCCTCCGCCGAAGAGGCCTATGCCTTAGCGGTGGAAGAACGCCCGGACCTGGCGGCCCTGCGCCTGCGCGTGCAGCAAGCCGAGGCGAACCAGCTCGTCGAACAGCGCAAAGCCTGGCCGGAGGTGACCCCCTTCCTCGGTTACACCCGCCAGTTCCAGCGCCGGGCGATGGCCATGCCGGATGCCAGCTCCTTCGGCTTCGGCCTGGAAGCCTCTTTGCCCCTCTTCGACCGCAATCAGGGGAATCGCCTCAAGGCCCAGTCCTTGACAGCACAAAGTCAGTATCAGCTACAAGCTGGACTGGTCGAGCTACGGGCGGAAATTGAGCAGGTGGCCCAGGAAGTGCGCACCGCCGCCGCCAATGCCCGCACTGTGGCGGAGGAACAGTTGAAGCTCGCCGCCGAGGTCCGCGACAGCATCGCCAAAGCCTATGAAGCTGGCGGGCGGCCCCTGCTGGATGTCCTGGATGCCCAGCGGAACTACCGCGAAACCTACCGTCTCTTCATCACCAGCCGGGCGGCTTTGGCCCGGGCCATCGCCCAATTCAATGCCGCGGTCAACCGCCGCCTCTTGCCCTAGGGCGTCAGGTTTTCTGGGAGTAGCACAAAAACACGGGCAGCGGTCCTGTCTAGGACCGGCCCCAGCAAGCCCTTGTCTCGATGCTGCCAGCCGGGGAGGCAGGGTCGAGAAGCGGAAGGCGCGTATTGACCGGCGGAAGGCGCGTATTGACCGAGCGCCCAGCCGCCGGGCAGAGTTTCCGGCAGAGTTCCCAGGGCGGACCGTGGTCGTGGGACAGAGGGATGTCCGCGCTTCGGATTCGGCATCACGGCCGGGCGGCTTCCAAAGCGTTCCGCACGGGACCCTGGATGGGGCTGAGCAGGTTGTTGAGTTCCCGGTAGGACAGCCGGCTGCTCTGTTCGCGGGTGCTTCCCTGGCGGAAGTCATCAGCGGCGCGGTCCCGCTGGCCGAGCATCCAGTGGGCGGCGCCGAGATAGTACCAGGCCACGGGGTCGCTGGGGTCGTGGAGCAGCGCCTGTTCGGCGGCTTGGGCGGCCTGGGGGAAGCGTCCCTGGCGGTAAGCCTGGATGGCCTGGTGGAGGTGGGCGCGGGCCAGGTCCGGGTCTTTGGGTTGCTCCTGGGGCGGTCGGCGCAGGGGCGCGAGGGGATCATGGACGGCGAGGCGGGCTTGCTCGGCCAGGGCGACCCAAGAGCGCTGGGCTTGGCGGGCCGGTTCATAGGCGGGGCTGTGCCGGGCTTGGTCCAGGTGCGCCAGGGCTTCCGCCGGCTGTTGGGCCAGGACGGCGGCCAGCGCCAATAGCACATGGGCCTGCGCCGCTTCCTCCGAGGCGGGGTCGACCCGTTGCAGCACTTTCTGGGCGGCTTGCCGGGCAGCGGGAACGTCGGCGGGCCGGCGGGCTTCCGCCAGCAGTTGCAGCCAGAGCTGGAGCAGCTCGGCGTCGCTGGGAGTCTGGGCCAGCTTCTGCCGCAGGTTCTCCTGCTGCTGTTGGGCCTGACGCAACGCCGCTTGCAGTTCCTGCTCCCGCTTCTGGGCGGCGGCTTGCAACTGCTCCCGCAGCCGTTTCTGCTCCGCGGCCGCTTGCTCCTGCAAACTCCGGCGTTCTTTGGCAAAGGCGTCCGCCTGCTGTTGCACCTGCTGTTGCAAGCGCTGGAGGGCGGCGGTCAGGGTGCGCTTGTCCTCTTGCAGTTGCCGCAGTTGCTGCACGTCCGGCTTGCTGTTAAGCAGGGCGATGGCACGGCGCTGGGCTTCCAGCAGAGCGGCGGGATCGTACTGATCCGCCAGGAGGCGGGCCGCTTGCAGCTCCTTGGCCAAGGCTAGCAGTTGCTGCTGGGATTGCTGGGCCTGCTTTTCCAGGTTCTGGCGCTGCGTGAGGCTGGCTTGCAGTTCCTTGTCCAGCTTTTGCATCTGTTCGCGGACCTGGGCCAGGTCGGCCTCCAGCTTCTTGCGCTGGTCCCCGGCGGTGAGCAGTTGCTTTTCGACTTCCTCCCGCCGAGCGATGGCGGCGCGCAGGTCGTCCTGGACCTTGGCGAGGTTCTTTTCCAGTTGCAGCCGCTCGGTTTCCAATTGCTTGCGGGCCTCGGCGGCGGCTTGCAAAGTTCGCTCCACCTGCTGGAGCCGGCTTTGGACCTGCTGGAGTTGCTGGGCGGTCTGTTGCGCTTGCTGGGCGAGGCGCTGGTTTTCATCATCCTTGAGGCGGGCGGCCTCCTGGGTTTGGTTCAGTTGCTGCTGGGCCTGTTCGAGTTGTTGCCGGGCTTGGGTCAATTCTGTGGACAGAGCAGTGAGGCGTTGTTCGGCTTCGCGGTTGCGGCTTTCCAGAGCGGCGGTCGGGCCGATGGCGCCCGTGAAGTAAAGGGCAGCTCCCACTCCGACAGGCAGGGCCAAACCGAGCAGGGTCCCTCCGACCCAAGCTCCGAAGCGGCTGGCGGCGGGAGCAGGGGCCGCTCGGCGGCGCAGGTCCTCGGCTTCCGGCGGCGGAGCAGCCAGACTGGACGGGATCGGGGCCGCTGCTGGGACCGAGGCGGCCTGAGCTTCGGCGGCGATCTCCTGCGGTGTAGGACGCGACAGAATCGCCGAACTGCTCGGCTTGATCACCGCGGAGCGCGGACCGGAGGGAACCGCCGGCTCACCGCTGAAGAGATCGGAAGACGGGGTGGCCACCGGCGCTTCCTCGACGCTCCATTCGATGATGCCGCTGTCGGTCGGCTGGACCGTGGGTTTGGGGCTGGGGTGAGCTGGGGGAGCCGCCGTCCCGCCGAGCAGCTCCGTGCCTGCTTGGAAATCGAAGTCCGCGTCGAAGATGCTGGAGGGATCGCGCGGCGGAGGCGGAACCGCCGAGAGGATATGCTCCTGCGGGTCCTCGACGTACATTTCCGGGATGGTCGCTTCCGAGGGGGGCTGACGGCGGACCGGGGATGGCAGAATGTCCGAGGACGCGGCCTTTTCCGCCTCCTCCAGTTCCTTGGGGACCGGGCCAAGGTCCACGTCGATGTCGAAGCCGGACTCCGTGGACGAACCGGGGCGCAGGGTCCGTCCCACACCGGGGTTGGGAATGTGGACGGCGGAGGAATGGTGGCCCGGTTGCATCAGGTCCGCCAAAATGTTGGAGGCTTCCGGCATGGGGAGCGGGGCGGCACCGTAATCCGGGGCATCCGACGGCGGCTGAAGCTGACCGCTGGAAATGTCCTCAGCCAGTGGCGGAGCGGAAGCGGAACCCGACGGCGGCCGGCGCATTCCCCCCAGGAAGGACAACGCGCTGTCCTCTCCTTCCGACCAGGCCGGACGCGCACTGTGGATGTTCGAGCTTTCCGTACCCGGAGGGGTCAGGAACGGCCCGAAGAGATTGGAGCTTTCCGCAGCCGGTCCCGGCGGCGGGGCCGAAGCATGGATATCCGAGCTGACTTCCCCACCCGATGGAGCTGCGGCTAAAGAGGCCGCCGAGGCTGTTTCTTCGTTCCCTGCCAACGGGGGAACAGTTGGGGCAGCGGGAAGCGGTGCCTCGGTTCCTTCCGGCGGTTGGCTCGCCGCAGGGAGATCGACAGCGGGTGGAGCCACGGCCTGCGGATCGACAGGGCCTTCTGCCCCCAGCTCCACGTCCTCAGCCAGCGGAACTTCTTCGGCTTCCGGCAGCTCACTTCCTGCGGACGAAGAAGCATCGCGGGACGAAGCCGCAGACGATGGAGGCGAACCGACGAAGCTTTCCGCTCCAGCCGTCCAGGCACTGGTTGGACGAATTGGATGAGCCGAGGCGGAAGTTACACTCCCTGGCCCAGGAGGCGGGGCATCCAGGGGGATAGCGGCCTCATCTTCCCAAGCGGAGGCGGCCGGAGGGGATGGCTCCGCGGCCTGATCAGCCGGTGGGCCTGCCGTCGCCGCGAAAAGATCGGCTAGCTCCGGGGGCAATTCGCCGGGCGAAGCCGCCGGGAGGAACTCCGGCCCCGTTCCCGCCGTTGGCTCTGGCTCAGGCTGTCTTTCCGCTTGTCTTTCCGAAGGGGGAACATCGGATGGCTGATTCATGATCGCTCCACTCCCTGCCCTGACTGATATGGGATAATGGTCCGGTTTGGTTCCGCTGCGGAACCGCGGCCTGGCGGAGCTTCCCTGCTTCTGAATCCCGTTCCCGGCCGTCATCCTTCAGGCGTGCGCCAAGGGGATTGACTCCATTGTCTGTGCGTGGCTGAGGCGATGCAATGGTTTTTTACCACATTTTCCCCCTCCTTGGTGCTCCTCGTCGGGGAATCGGAAGAATTGGGACGCGGACTTGTTGGCGGAGGTGAAATTTTGCCGCTTCACTCGCAAAAGCAGGAGGTCGCCGGGGCTGCGGTTTCCCCCTTGCCTGGAAAGCGGGCAGGGATGCCAACAAGCGCGACAGAAGGAGGAAGACCAACCTTGCCGGTGACTGAAGACGGGGATCGGGATGAGGGACGGCAATCCCGCGTTGGCTCGAAGGGGAGAAGGTGGAGGGGAAAATTGGCTCCGAGGCGGCACAGGGTTTGCTCCGATCTTCGGCACGGGCAGGGAAAGCCGCGAGGACCTGGGAGATGTCAGCGGCTGACCCCTCCTGGCGTGGGGAACGGGGTAGTTGGCCCGCTGGCGGTGAGGATTCGATCGTGCAACCGCTTTTCGATGCAGTCTGTGGTGAGGTCGTGCGGAGCGATGACGAAGTGGTGGAGCTGTCGCTTTTGCTGCCGCGCTGGCAAATCCTGGCTCTGGAAGAGGCCGCCCACCGCTGGGGTATGACCACGGGCCAATTCATCCGCAAGCTGCTGGCTGAAGTGCTGGCCGCTCCCCCCGCCCTGCCGCCGGATTGGCAGTGAGACCCTCCTGACACGGGGCCGATCCGATCCCCCGGCGCAAGCCGTTCAGAGGGTTTTCAAGTACTCGATCAAGTCCCAGCGTTGGGATTCGGTCAAAGAGTCGCCGTAGGTATGGCCGGCGTTGCTCCGCCCCGGCTGGGTGGTGTCGTAGATTTTGCGGCGCTCGATGGGGGGCAAGTTGGGATCAGGGGGTTGGGTCAGTTCGGTGAATTTCCAGCCGACGCGGAGGGTGTCGTAATCCTCGACCTCGGTGCGGAAGGAGCGGGTAAAGCGGCGGGGGCGCGCGCTGGATTTGAGCACGTGATAGAGCGTCGGGACGCTGCCGTTGTGGAAATACGGTGCGGTGGCCCAGATGCCGTCGAGCGGCGGGGCCTGGTAGCCGTCGGTCCAACGCAGGCGCTTGCCCCGGAAGAACCAGCCATCCGCTTCTTGCCCGAACCAGGAGCGGGAGTAAGCCTCGCCGTAAGCGATGCTGACCGCGGCATGACGCTGGGGATCGGTGCCGATCTCCTCCAGGGGAATGATTTTGTTCGGGTAGGTCCCGTTCGGGCCGTAGGTGCCGTGGCAGCGGGCACAGTGCTGGCGGAAGATGGCTTCTCCCCGGCGGGCCTTGGCCGAGTCGATGGGGAAGGGGTACTTGGGCGGCTCCAGGCTCAGCAGGTACTGCTGAATGTCGCGGAAGGCCGGTTCCGCCCGGTGGAAATCCGCGGGAGCGGTCAAGGGGTGCATCATGAATTGCATGAGGGTGCGCACGCTGCGGCTGTCCATGCCGCCGGTGTAGTAAAGCGTTTGCTTCTTTTTCATCAGCCACCAGGCGGGAACGTCGGCGCAACTGTCGTCGCGCAGGCCGAGGTTTTGCCACTGGCTGCGGAGTGTCAGGTCAGGCTGGCGCCAGCCGAGCAGATAGACGCCGAAGGCATCCGCCTCATTCGTGCCGCGGACATTGCAGAAGGTGAAGGGCAGCTTGACAGGGCGGCCGTCGGCCCGGAACAACTCCTCGAAAAGCGCCTGAATGTCCAGGGTGTGATTCCCCAATCCGATATAGCTTTGGCCGAAGAGGGAGCTGCCGTGGCAGAGCATGCAGTCGATGGCGATAGCGGGACGGAGGAGAATCTGGCCGCGGCGCAGACCCATCGGCAGGCCGTCGTTTGGGTAGGGGGCCGGGTGCAGGCCGTAGCGCTGCCGGAAGGCGGCGGCATAATCGGCGGGTTTTTCCGGCACGCCCCATTGCTGCCAGGCCCGCTCCACGGAGTGCACGCTCCAGAAACCCGGAACGAAAGCCGTGCGCGTCAACGCCTGGTAGCCCCGCTCCACGGCGGCCTGGCTCTCGGCTCGCCGGTCGGCGCTGCGCGAATCCTCCCCCGCCACACCGGGCACGGCCAGCCACCACAGTCCAGCGCCCAGCAGCAACACGCCGCTGCCTCCGATTAGGCTCCCAAGCCGTGGCACTCCTCGCACTCTCATATGGCCCTCCCTCGGAGGCGGGAATGCAGGGGAATCTCCCCGTCTCCCGCGCGAAAATCCTGCTCGGTATCTGCCGATTCCCCCTCTTCGGTCCGTGCTCCTTGATCCCTTTTCCCTTCCCCATGGGGAACCGCCCCATTCATCATAATCCCCGCCGAGGGAGTTCTGGCAATCCTCTTTCGCTGTCCTGGCCGCCGCGGCTGGGAATGAAATCACCAGGGCATCAGCAGAGCGGTGCAAGGGAAAGGACGGAGGCATCTGAAAGGTCGAAAGCCCAAGCGGGAAGAAGCGGAAAGGGAGAAAGCGGGGTTCAAGATGAGGAGCCAAGCAGGAAGGGCCAGACGAAGGAGCAAGCGGAGGGGGGGAGGTAGTGGGAGAGACACTCCGGCGTCACTCCGGCAGGACGAAGGGGCTGAGGCGTCCGAAGCGATCGAGCACGGCCACGGCGGGGGCGGCCTCGCCTTCCAGGGGCAGATGGAGGGGCTGCTGCGGCTCGGAGGGGGGCGGGAGCAGGCGCGTGGTCCAGCCACGGGCGGTGCGGTGGCGCAGGACCAGGAAACGGGTGTCGCGCGGCGGGTCGATGCGGAGCACGGGAGGCTGCTGCTGGCGGAGAAGCTGGCAGCGGGGGGGAGGAAGCTGAGTCAGTCCCAGGGGCAGGGGCGGAGCGCTCCAGTCGATGGCGGGCACCAGGGCCGCCTCGGCGTAGAGGCGGTGCAGGTGGTCGGCCAGCCGGTCCGGGTTGTCCCGCAGCGCCTTGATGCTGAAGTGGATGGCCCCGCTGGCTCCCCGCTGCTGGCGGATCAACGCGATCTGTTCGGCGATTTCCTGAGCGGGCCAGCCCTTGGGTCCGTTCTCGCTTGGGCGTTCCCGCACGCGGCTGGTGTACAGTCCTGGCCAGAGATGGCGGCGCTGGGTGTTCTGCTCGGCCCACCAGGCTAACAGTTTGGGAAAACTCTGCCGCGGCTGCGCGATCGGCCAGTAGAGCTGCGGGGCGAGATAGTCGCACCAGCCTTCCTGGAACCAGAGGCGGGCGTCGGCATACAGCTCGGCAAACGCATCCAGCCCCGTGATGCCCGGCGGATGATTCGGACGCCAGATGCCAAAGGGGCTGATGCCGACTTTGACCCACGGCTTGAGGGCTTTGACTTCCCGGTAGAGGTCGCGGACGAAGGCGTTGATGGCGGCCCGCCGCCAGTCGTCCCGCCCCAGCGTTCCCCCCTCCTGGCGGTACTTTTGCCAGGTATCCTCGTCGGGGAAGAGGAGGAGTTGGCCATCCGGCCCGCGCTCACGGTAAGGGTAAAAGTAATCGTCGATGTGAACCCCGTCGATGTCATAGCGCCGCACCACGTCCCGAATGACGGCCAGCGTGTGGGCGGCTACGTCGGGATGTGTCGGGTTCATCCACTGGTGGGTCCCGTAGGTTTTGACCCACTCCGGATGGCGGCGGATGAGATGCTTGTCGCTGATCGGGGAACGGGAGGAAGGGTGGCGGGCGCGATAGGGATTGAACCAGGCATGCAATTCCAGCCCGCGGGCATGAGCGGCCGTGATGGCGAAAGCCAGGGGATCGTAACCGGGGGATTGTCCCATGCGCCCCGTGAGGAATTCGCTCCAGGGTTCGAGCGCGGACTCATACAGGGCATCGGCCATGGGGCGGACCTGGAAGATGACGGCATTGAGGCGCAGCTCGGCGGCGCGGTCCAGCAGAGCGAGCAGTTCCTGTTTCTGTTGCTCGGCGGTCAGTCCGGGTCGGCTCGGCCAGTCGATGTTGGCGACCGTGGCGATCCAGGCGCCACGGAACTCCCGCGGGGGCGGAGGGACTTCAGCGGCTCCGGTGGCTTCGGTGGCTTCGGTCGCTGCGGCGGCTTCAACCCCTTCGGTCGCTGCGGCGGCTTCAACCCCTTCGGTCGCTGCGGCGGCTTCGGTCACTTTGTCTGCGGCTGTTCTCGAACCTGACACCAAGGTTCCCACGGGGAGACGAACGGTCTGGGGGCCGATCGTGGCGGCGGCGGTTCCCAGAGTGACGGCCAGGAGACCGGCGGCCAAGAGGGGAAGGAGCGGAGGCCAGCGGGAAGACTGCCGGCAGCGGGAAGCGGGGGTAGGCATGGGTGTTCCCAAAAACGCGAGGGAGGGAATGCGGATTCGGGTCAGGTCGGTACCGTGGGGGGCCAGCCGGTTCCCCAGGAATCAGCTGGTTCCGTGGAAGTCAGCCGGTTTCGCAGGGGCCAGTGGGTTCCGCGAGGGTCGGTCGGTTCCACGGGGGTTGGGCCGGTTCCCAGGAGTCAGTCGGTTCCCCAGGGTTTAGGCCGGTTCCGGGGAGCTAGCGCTGAGGGTTGATGTTAGGAAAGGGGCGGGGCGTTGGACACGGAAGCGGCCAGGCGGTAGGCACGGCGCAGGGCGCCCAGGGCCGGCTCCGAGACGCGAGTGAGAGGATGAGCCTGGTAGCCCCGCTCCGCCAGGGCATGGAGGAAGCGGTCGCGGTAGAGGCGGGAACCGAGGAACAAGCCGCCGGCCAGGGCCAGCGGCACCGCGGCCGGCAAGGCGACGCGGGCGGCGGCGGTCGCCGCCACAGCCGCCAATTCGGCGGCCCCTTCCTGGACCAGGCGGTCAGCGACGGCATCGCGGCTGGCACACTCCAGCACCACGGGCGCCAAAGCGGCCAGCGTCGCGCGATCCGCCCGGTGGTAGACATACTCGACCAACTCCTCCGGCTGGGTCAAGCCGCAGGCGGCCAGGAGGCGTTCGGTCAGCAGGGTGGCCGGGGCGCGGCCATCGGCGGCCCGCAGCACGGCCCGCAGCGCCGCCTGGACCAGGGCGTAACCGCTCCCTTCATCGCCCAGCAACCAGCCCCAACCGCCGGAGCGCGCCGTCTGCCCGGCCGCATTCTGGGCGAAGGCCATCGAGCCGGTCCCCGCGATCACCGCCAGCCCCCAGCCTTCGGGCGTCCCGGCGGCCAGAGGGAGCACGGCATCCTCGACGACTTCCACTGCGGAAGTGCCCAAACGCTGCTCCGCCCAATCCTGCACCAGGCGTTGTTCCGCACTCCGGCCCGCCCCGGCCAGGCCGAAACACGCCGCCCGCACTGTCATCCCGGAGACACCGGCAGCCGCCAACGCCTCGCGGATCGCCCCATCCAGGGCCGTCAAGGCCGCCGACACGCCCACCGCGCGCAGATTGCTGGAGCCGGCGGTCCCCCGTCCGACGATTTCCCAGCCATTGCCCGCGGGCTGAAGCCGAGCCAGCAGGGCCGTGGTCTGGGTCCCGCCGCCATCGACGCCTAAGATCCACGGGCCGCCCTCGTGAACCGCACGACTCCGCGGCAGGCCGCTCAAAGCGGCGCGCACCCGCCCGCGTGCCTGACGCAGCCGTTCCCGCGCCGTCTCCACATCGAAGCCGCCCAGGTGCGCCACCAGGGCCGTCTTGACCTCCCCGCCGCAACGCTCCAGCAGCTCCGCCGCTGCCTCCCGGCTCAGACCCGTCACCTCCCGCACGATCCGATTGGCCCGCCAGCGCAGCTTCTCATTCGTCGCTTTCAGGTCCACCATGAGATGCCCGTAGGTCTTGCCCAGGCGGACCATCGCCCCGGTGGAAAGCATGTTCAAAACCAGCTTGGTCGCCGTGCCTGCCTTCAGACGGGTGGAACCACTGAGCACTTCGGGACCCACGACGGGGATGATGGCCAGGTCCACCAGCGGGATGAGTTCAGCGTCGCTATTGCAGGCCAGGCCGATGGTGAAGGCGCCGCAGCGCCGGGCATAATGCAGACCGCCGAGAACATACGGCGTGCGCCCGCTGGTGGCGATCCCCACCACCACGTCCTGCGCGCTCAGGTGCAAGCGCTGCAAATCCTGCTCTGCCGCTTCCGGATGGTCCTCCGCCCCTTCCACTGCACGGGTCAACGCCTCGACACCTCCCGCGATGACGCCGACGACCATCTCCGGCGGGGTCTGAAATGTCGGCGGCATCTCCGTGGCGTCCAGCACGCCCAAACGGCCCGAAGTTCCCGCGCCCAGGTAAATCAATCGGCCGCCCCGTTCCAGCCGCTCGGCGATCACGGCAATCCCCTGGGCGATGGCCGGAGCTTGCGTGGCCACCGCTGGCGCGACGCGCGCATCCTCGGCGTTCATCAGCCGCACGATTTCCAACGGCGTCATCTCATCGAGGTGGGCCGAGGCGGCCAGGCGGCCTTCCGTTTGCAGATGATCCATAGCTCACGTTCCTGAATCCATCCGACTCCGGTGCAGATGATCCATAGCTCACGTTCCTGAATCCATCCGACTCCGGTGCAGATGATCCATAGCTCGCCTTCCTGAATCCATCCGACTCCGGTGCAGATGATCCATAGCTCGCCTTCCTGAATCCATTCGACTCCGGTGGCTCATCACTCCTGCGGTGCCGGCGGAGTGTGGGTCAGTTCGCCCCGCGCTGCCAGCCGAGGGTTCCCCCAGCGGTCGGCCAGCAGAGCCACAGCGACGGTGGTGAGCGTGCCCAGGGGCGCCCACCAGGGCCAGGCGAGTGTGGTGGACCACCAGGTGGCGGCGACTGCGGCCAAGCCCGCCAGCAAGCCGAAGAGAGCGGCGGAAGCCCTGGGTACGCGGCGGCGGCAGCCGAGCAGAAATAAGCCCAGCATGCCCCCGGTGGTCCAGCCCGTGATGCTCAGAGCGGCATCGACCACGCTGCGCTCCAGAGAGTGCGCCGCTCCGATCGCCACGGCCGCCTGGCATACGCCGCACGCCACGGTAGCTTGCCGCCCGACCCGCACCTGCTCCTCTTCGCTCGGATGGCCGAACCAGCCGCGGTAGAAGTCCCGGACCACCACCCCCGCCGAGCTGTTCAGCGAGGAGGACAGGGTGGACATGGCGGCGGCCAGCACCGCCGCTACCAGCAACCCCACGACCCCCACCGGCAGACCGTGCACAATATAGTATCCGAACACCGCATCGGCCCGTTCCGCCACCGCCGCCGGCACTTCCCAGCGGCCCTGCTGTTGAACCACTGCCAGGCTGACCCCGATGAGCAGAAACAACCCGAACTGCACCGCCACGACCACCCCGCTGCCGATCAAGGCCCAGCGCGCCGCCCGCACCGAACCGGCGCAGAGCAGACGTTGCACCGTCAGTTGGTCCGCTCCGTGAGTGCCCATCGTCAGGAACATGCCGCCGAGGACGCCCGCCCAGAGGGTGTACGGCTCCTGCCAGTCCCAGCGGGTATCCCACAGTTGCAGCTTGCCGGCGCTGGCCGCCGTCGCATACCAGCCCGCCAGGCCGCCGTCCGCCTCCGCCAGCAATAGACCCAACGCCAGCACCGCCCCCCCGATGTAAATGCACCATTGGACAACGTCCGTCCACACCACGGCCCGCATGCCCCCCAAGCCGGTGTACAGCAGCGTGGCCACACTCAGGACCACAATCGACGGCACCAGGTCCCACCCTGCCAAATGTTGCAGCAGCAGGGCTGTCAGGAACAGCCGCAGTCCATCCGCCAAGGTCCGCGTCACCAGGAAGAGACCCGCCGCGCCCCGTTGCAAGGCCGGACCGAAACGGGTCTGGAGCACTTCGTAGGCCGAGATGAACTGGCCAGTGAAATACAGCGGCACCAGCAGCCAGGCCACCACCATCCGCCCCAGGATCAGCCCCAGCGCCAGTTGCAGGAAAGTCAAATTTCCGCCGGCGCGATAGGCCAGACCGGGTACGCTCAGAAAAGTCACCGTGCTGGTTTCCGTCGCCACGATGGAAATCAACAGCAGAATCGCCGGAAAGCGCTGACCCCCCAGAAAGTATTGCTGGCTATTCTGCTGCCGACGCCCCAAAGACAGACCCACTCCCAAAGTCGCCGCGGCGTATGCCACCACCACCGCCCCGTCCCACCACGATAGCGTGCTCATGCTCCCTTCCGCGGCTCGGCTCACTCAGTCGGCCCACAACACCATCACTCCCCCCCGCCTTCCACAGGCCCGGCAGGGACTGATCCCATCTATCCCCGGCGGCAAGAGACTGCCATTTTCCGGGCGACGAAAGCCCTCTTGGGCGGCTGGCGGCCCGCGGCCCGCTTCCCCAGATCGGTCCGCTTCCCAGCATGGGGAGGAGGTGATCTCATTCCGGCGGGGGAGGGGGACTATCGGGGACGGGAAAGGGGATGCGCCCGCGGTCCACTTCCTCAGGCCGAGCCATGAGAGTGACCAGCAGCACCTTCCGTTCCATGCCGCGCTGGACTTCCACCTCAATCACCGCTCCCGGCCGGCAGGAGCAGACGTAGGCGATCACTTGCTGCGTGGTCTGCGGATGGAACTGGTTGACGCGGAGGATCACATCTTGAGGTTGCAGTCCGGCACGCGCCGCCGGCTTGCCCGGTTCTACCGCCTCGATCGCCAGCGTCTCTTGATTGAGAATGACCCCCATGTAGCCCCGCCCCGTCGGGTCCGGCAGGGCAGCACTCCGTTCCGCCGGCGCGGAAGGAATGGGCGTCAGCACAGGCAGACCCCAGGTGCACCCCACCATCCCTCCCCAGATCAGACCTAGCCATGCTCCCATGACCTTACCCCTCCCGTCTCCTGCCTTCCATTACTGACTCCTGCCGCTGCCCAAAGCAAGGGGAAAGATTGGTCCTTCGCACCGGCTCCTTGCGGGATTGTCCCGCGCTCCAGTTTCCTGGACGGTAGCGGCGGGCTGTTCCCTCCCACCCCTGACCTTGCCTTGGCTGGCACCTGGCCTTTTCTGGCGGCCCCCCTTCATGGCCGCTGGGTCTGCCATCTCCTCCTTCAGTTGGTCCTGCGGCGGACGGAGTCCTCTGGGCGTTCTCTCCCGGCAAGTTCCCGCCAGGGGTCGTGGATCAAAGTAGCGCAGCGGAGGGGAGGCAGCCGGTCCGCAGCCCGCCGGCGGCATCATCCTTCCTCCTGGGCCACTTCGATGACGATACAGGAGACGTTATCGCGGGACCCCTGGTCCAGGGCCAACTGGCAGAGATGCTCGGCACATTGCTGCATGTTGTCGCAGACGTTGACCTCGCGGGCCAGTTGTTCGTCGGAGACGACGCTGGTGAGGCCGTCGGTGCAGAGCAGGTAGCGGTCGCCCGCTTGAAGGGGCAGAACCTGGACCTCCGGTCCTTCGCCGACTTCTTTGCTGCCCAGATATTTCCAGAGGACGTTGCGGAAGCGGTGCTCCTTGGCTTCGGCGGCGGAAATGGTGCGGGCTTCCACCAGAGCTTGGGCCAGGGAGTGGTCCACCGTCAGTTGCTGGATAAAGCCGGGGCGGATGAGATAGGCGCGGCTGTCTCCCACGCCGGTGATGAAGAGTTCCTGGCCGCGGTTGCGCCAGAAGGCCAGGACTACGGTGGTGCCCATGTTCCGCATGTCGCGTTCGGAAGCTCCCAGGGCCATGATCTCTTCATTGGCCTGGACGATGGCGCGCCGGGCCGCTTGTTTGACCGCCTCCAGAGGCATCTGCGGCGTAATACTCTTGCGCAGCTCGCGCGGTATGATCTCCACGGCTTTGCGACTGGCAATCTCTCCCGCCGCCTGCCCTCCCATGCCATCCGCCACGATGCAGACCGTCAGCTCCGGAAACATCTTGACGTCCAGGGCATCCTCGTTGTTCTCGCGATAGTTGCCGAGAAGAGAACATTTGCCAATAGCGAAAGTCCAGCCCATTGTTTCCTCCTGCGGTCGGTGCTGGCCCACCCCTTGAGGACCGGGGCGCACCGCATTGTTCCATCAGGAAGGGCGGCCTGCGGAACCGCATAGCTCAGGAAAACGCCGCGGTCAACGCGCGGGGTGTCGTCCACCATTATAAACGTAAAATATCGGCCCGCCGCTAGAGTAAGAATATCACATTTTCTCCCCGCGCTGGAAGAGCAGGCCATCCGGAGACCGCAAACCCTCTTTACACCGCAGGCTTTTTGACAGTAAGTAGGGCACGGGTCTCTGGTAGGCAGGTGGAGCAAGTGTCCTTGCAGCAAGTCCAGTAGGTCAAGGAGGAGGTCAAGTAGGACGTGCCGGGTGAAGTCCGCCAGGATGTGCCGGGTGAGTCCGCCAGCGGGGGAGGGGGAAGGTCGGGCAGGGCGTGGCGGCACGAGTGGGCTGCCGTGACATTGGGAAAGAGGAGGGGAGAGCGGAGGCATGGACAGGCCAGACTCGAAAGCTGAGGCAGGCCGCGGCATTGTGCTGGTGCACGATTGGCTCACGGGAATGCGGGGCGGGGAAAAATGCCTGGAACCGCTTTGCCGGCGCTGGCCCCAGGCTCAGCTTTGGACCCTCTTTTACCGCCGCGGCAGTGTCTCACCCGCCATCGAGCGCCTGCGCATCCGGCCCAGTTGGCTCAACCGCTGGCCCGGCGTGCACCACTACTACCGCTACCTGCTCCCCTTGATGCCCCTGGCTGCCGGCTGGCGCATTCCTCGCGCCGAGCTAGTCATCAGCTTGAGCCACGCGGTGGCCAAGTCGGCCCAGCCGCCGCCGGGAGTGCCGCACGTCTGCTACTGCTTCACGCCAATGCGTTACGCCTGGCACATGAAGGAGGCTTATTTCGCCGCCTCTGGCAACAGCTCGGCCTTCTCCGGAGGGCCGCTCCGCTGGCTGGACCAGGTGAAGACCTGGAGCCGAGAACGCCTCCTGGAAGCCCTGCGCCGCTGGGATCAGGCCGCTGCCGTCCGCGTCACTCACTTCCTGGCCATCAGCCACACCGTCCGCCAGCGCATCTGGGACTGCTACCGCCGCGAGGCCGTCGTCATCTATCCGCCGGTCGATACCGACTTTTACACCCCCACGTTCCAGAAGCGGGAACCCTTTTATCTGATCGTCTCGGCCCTGGCGCCATACAAGCGCTTCGATCTGGCGATTGCGGCGTGCGAGCGCTTGCGCCGGCGCCTGGTGATCATCGGGACGGGCCAGGAACGCCGCCGCCTGCAAGCCCTGGCTGGCCCTTTCACCCTTTTCCTCGGCTGGCAGCCGGATGAGGTGGTGCGGGATTACCTCCGCCGGGCGCAGGCTTTGCTCTTTCCCGGCGAGGAAGATTTCGGCATTGTGCCGCTGGAAGCCCAGGCTTGCGGCTGCCCGGTCATCGGGTTGGGCCGCGGCGGCTTGACAGAAACCGTGCTGCCCCTGGGCCGCAGCCGCACTCCCACAGGGGTCCTGTTTGACGAGCAGACGGTGGAAGCGGTCATCGAAGCGATCGTGCAGTGGGAACGGCACCGCGAGGCATTCGATCCGCATCAAGCGCGCCGGCAAGCCCTGCGCTTCAGCCGCCAGCGCTACGAGGCGGAGATGTTCGCCTATCTGGAGGCCGTCCGTTGCGGGCGACAGCCGACGTGCAGCGAGCTAAGCGCGGAAGATCGGAGCGCGGGATTGCCATCCCTTCGTTCCGCTGCGGCGTGACAGATCGCTTCCCCGAACAGAAGGCCGGTGCTTCGGTCTTACCCTTGAGTTTTGCCCAGGTGGGGTCTGCGGGTTTCGCCCACGTGGGGTCTGCGGGTTTTGCCCAGGCGGGACTCCGTGGTTCAGTTGACGACGTTGCGTAAAGGCTGGCCGAGGAGAGCACGGCGGCAGTTTTGCGCCCCTTTGACGCGCATCTCCCGCATGCCTTCCTCGGAGTAGAACGCCGCGTGGGGGTTGAGGATGAGGCGGTCATGGCAGGGGTCGGCGGGATCGCGCCAGGCTTGCAGCAGGGGGTCATCGGGGGGCGGCGGTTCCTGGGGCAGCACGTCGAGGGCGGCGCCGCGGAGATGGCCGCGGCGTAGAGCGTCGCGCAAAGCCAGCGTGTCCACAATGGCCCCGCGGGCCGTGTTCACCAGATACGCTCCCGGCGGCAGCAGGGCCAGGGCGCGGGCGTCGATCAGATGCCGGGTTTCCTCCGTCAGCGGGCAGTAGATGCTCAGCACATAGGCTTGGGACAGCAATTCCTCCAGCGTTTCCACGCGGGTGAACCCCAGGGCTTTATCCAACCCGTCGGTGATGTACGGATCGTAGAAGACCACTTTCATGCCGAAGGCTTTGGCCCGCAGCGCCGCCGCGATGCCGATCCGCCCTAAACCCAGCGAGGCGTAGACTCGTCCCCGCAAGCGGTAGAGCGGGCCGCCGGGCTGATAGTGCCAGGCGTTGGGTTCGCCCCGCTGCAAGCGCCGGCTGTGATAGGTCACCCCCCGCACCAGGCTTAGCATCAAGGCGATGGCCGAGTCCGCAACTTCCTCCGTGCCGTAATCCGGCACGTTGGCCACCGGAATCCCCTTCTGCCGTGCGTAGCGGTAATCGACATTGTCGTATCCCACCCCGCAGCGCACGATCAACTTGCACCGCTGCAAGCGGTCGATTGTCTGCCGGCTCAGGCGGATCGTGTGGAAGAGCATGAGGGCGTCGGCCTCTTCGACCTTCCCGTGCAGCTCTTCTTCCTGATGGGCGTTGAGCATGACCACGTCGGCAATGTCCCCCAGGACTTCGCGTTCCGGGGCGGCATCATCGACCACAAAGTCCGCGATAACGACGCGATAGCGTGCCATGTCTGCATCCTTTCCCTTGCCAAGAGCGGTTCCTGGAACGGTCTCGTCTCGCCGGTTTCCTCCCCGCTCTGTCCGTGGAGTGACAGCGGTGCCGAGCCTTCGCTTCCTGGGGGAGTCGTCCTTACGCTTTCTGCGGCGGGTCCCTCTCGCGCGGGGAGCGGGCGTGCCGAACGCGTAGCCGCTGGTCGAAGCGGGGGCGTGCCGAGAGCTTCGCGGCATTCCACGACTCTCTGGGCTGCAACAGCCCTTGCTCGATAAGATAGGGGAGGAACCACGCTTGGCCGAGAGGCATGCTCCGATGTATCCCCGCAATCGCGCCCGTGAAGTCGCCCTGCAACTGCTCTTTGAACGGGATTTTCTCCCCCAGCCGTTGCCCTTCCAGGAGATTGCCTCGTTTGCGCGGACGCGCCTACGGGGACTGCCGGAGCAGGTCGAGTACTGCCTGTCACTGTACCAGGGGGTTGAGGAGCATCGCCAAGCGATTGACCAGGCTCTGACGGCGGTTTTGGAGAACTGGCGGCTCTCCCGCCTCCATCCAGCGGATCGCAATGTCCTGCGCTTGGCCGCCTTCCAGATTCTCTTCGATCCCGATCCTCAGCCGGTGCCGGTGATCATCCACGAAGCGGCGAATCTGGCCCACCGTTACGGCACAGAAGAGTCGGCCCGCTTTGTCATGGGCATCCTGGACAAACTGGCCCAGCAGCGCGCGCAGCCGTCCGCTTCTTCCTCCGCCTCCTCGCCGGCACCGCCGGCATAGCGTCCTCCCCCGCAGCGCCGGCTCGCTAGCACCGCCGGAGTGAAGCCGGATGTGTCAGGCATTTCAGGACTACGTCCTAAGCGTTTCCGGAGTATTGTGTCAGGCGTTTCCGGAGTATTGTGTCAGGCGTTTCCGGAGTACGTGTCAGGCGTTTCCGGAGGGTGTAGGTTTGGGGGGGGACTGTAGTTTTGAGGCGTGCGGTTTTGGGGCGGCGGGGCAGCCTGGAGGAGAAAGCCGAAGCGACGTTGGCCCTCACACCTTTTCGCCGCGGCGTGAGAAGTCGGTTGTGCGCCAGAGGACGGCGATCTGTTCCTGCAAGCGCTGGTGGAGGTCGAAGACGGCGTGGAAATCTTCGGGCCGGTCGCGTTCGGAGCGGCTGAGGATGCCCAGATCGATGAGTTGGTACACGATGCATCCGACGTCGTCGGTGCTGTGCACGCCCCAGCGGCGCAGGACGAGGGAAGCCAGCAGGCCGAACTGCTCCACGGCGAAGTCCACCAGTCCTTCGAGCAGCTCTTTGCCGCTGATGTGGCGTTCCCGGCTCTGGTCGCGGTGCCGCTCCAATTTCTGCTGCGTGAAGCTGACGGCGGCGCAGACGAACTCATACGCCTCGTAGGCGTAGCGACGATCCTGGCGGCACAAGTCCCAGATGCGGCTATCCACGGCGATTGATCGGCAGCGCGAGGTGAAAGGCCGGTCAGGAAGCGGCGCTCCTCCGCCTGTTCCCGCCGGTTTCACCATCGGGTGTTTTCGTCCGGTATCTCATTTTATCAACTGTCCGGCCTGGGTGGAGTTTATCGATCGTCCGGTTCGGTGGAGTCGTCCGGCAGGGGAGAGGCGGGGGGAGTGGGGGTGGGCCGTGCGCTTTGGCCCGATCGCGGGTTATGGAGGACCGCGTCGATTTCGGCCAGGGGCAGCGTCAGGTGCCGTCCATCTTCCAGCTCGACGAGCAGGCGTTGGGCCAGGATTTCCTGTTCGACGACCCGCCCGCGTCCGCGGCGCGTTTGGACGGTGCTGCCGACGGCGGGCAGCTTTTGAGCCAGTTCCAGGTAGGCTTCGTACTCGAAGCGGAGGCAGCATTTGAGGCGGCCGCAGCGGCCGGAGATTTTGGCGGGGTCCAGGGTCGCCTTCTGGAGCTTGGCCATGGGCATGGTCACCGGCGGCATGGCGAGCATGTGGGTGTTGCAGCAGACGGGTTTGCCACAATCGCCGTAGTCGGCCAGGAGGCGGGCTTCGTCCCGCACGCCGATCTGGCGCAGTTCGATCCGCTTGCGGAAGTGCCGGGCCATGCTCTTGACCAGCTCGCGGAAATCGACCCGCTGCTCGGCCAGGAAGTAAAAGATGACGCGCTCTTCTCCCAGGAGCCATTCCACATCGACCAGTTGCATGGGCAGATGGTGCTGGAGGATGAGGCGGGCGGCGTCGTCGTAATCCTGGCGGCGGCGGGCTTGATGCTCCTGGGCTTTGGCCTGATCGGCGGGGGTGGCCAGGCGGAGCAACTCCCCTTCCGTGGGGTCGGGAATCTGCTCGACGGCGGCGGCGGTGGCCGGACACAAAGCCGTGCCCAGCTCGGTCCCCCGCTCGGTCTGCACCACGACAGCCGCTCCTCGCTGCACCGCCAGGTCGGCCACGGGGGTGAACACGCCGTGCAAATGCATGGCGCCGTGCCGCACAATCCAGGCACGCGGATCAACCGATACCTTGGGCCTTGCCGGTTTCATTGTCCTTCTCGCGGGCAGGTTGGCGGGAGGCGCCGCGCTCCCTGGGGCAGTTTCCTGGTCCCTCCAGCCGCTGGATCGGCGGCCATGCCCCGGCGCCCGCCTGGGCTGGCTATACCTGCAATTCTACCACGTCGCGGTCCTGCAAGACGTAATCCCGCCCCACGGTTTGTCCTGCAAAGGCGGCGCTGCCCCAGACACGGGCAGCCTTGACCTTTTCCCCCAGCTCGCGGTGGATGTGCTCCGCCAGGTCGGCCACCGTGCTGCCGCGCCGCAGGGTGAAGGGACTGGAGCGATCCGGCGGCTGGCCCGGCTCCTTGCCGTAGACGCGGATGACATCCAACAGGCGGAAGATGGCCTGGCGCAATTCCGACAACCCTTCCCCGCGCTCGGCGGAGATCGTTTGCCAGGGGTAGGTGTCGTCGAACACTTCCCGCGCCAGGGCCAGGCGGATGTCGGCGGCGGGATCGTCCGCTTTGGTCGCCACCAGAAGGGTGGGCAGGGCATAGTGGGCCGGGTCCTCCGGCGGCGGCGCTCCGGGGGGAACCAGATGGCGGCGGGCCTGCCGGAGCCGGTCGATCACCGCTTGCGTGGCTGGAGGGCCGTCATCATCGGACAGGTCCAGAAACAGCAGGGCGGCGTCGGCCCCGCGGGTGATGTCCGTGAGGAAGTGATCGTAATGGTCCGCACTGATCGGCGGCAGATCGACCAGTTGGATGCGGACATCCTCGTAATCCATCATGCCGGGCAGGGGTTCGCGGGTGCTGAAGGGATAAGGGGCGACCACGGGCGTAGCCTGGGTCAAGGCGGCGAGCAGGCGGGATTTGCCGGAGTTGGGCGGTCCCAGCAGCACGACCTGGCCAGCTCCCTGGCGGGGAATCTTGTGCACCGTCCCCCCGCTGCGCTTCGGGGCCGTGCGCGCCTGCTCGATTTGGTCCGTCAACTCGGAGATCCGCCGCTTCAGGTCTGCTTGCAGCTTCTCGCTGGCCTTGTGCTTGGGCAAAAGGACCCACATCTCCCGCAGGGCGGCCAGCTTCTCTTCGGGGCCTTTCGCCTTGCGGAAGCGTTCCTCGGCTTCGTGATACTGCGGCGGCAGATTGACAGCCACGGTTCCTCCTCCTTGCCACGCTGTCTCCCCAGGCATTGTACACCAGAGGTGCGTCGGTTGCCGGGACGGGGGCGGAGCGCCGGGCTGGGTGCTGCCCTGCTGCTTCCCGCGGTGTTCCGCTAAAACGAAGGGCAGTGCCGGAAGCGAGCCAGGGAGCCGGGCCAGTCCTTCTCCCGGTTCGTCGGCAAACTGCGCCGCTGCCCGGCGGGTGCGCGGGATGCCCCAAGGGCCGGGGCGTTGCTTCAGCCGCGGAGAAGCCGAGAGAGAAGCAGTCCGGGACAGCGAACGGCAGTTCGAGCCAGGAAACGGCAGTCAGAGTCAGAGAAAGGAAAGACGGCCATGAGCGGTCTGTATGAGCAGATTCAAGAGTCGGCGGCGTATATCCGCCAGCGCTGGCCGCACACCCCGGCGGCCGCCATTGTGCTGGGCACCGGCTTGGGGTCTCTGGCGGCGGACATTGTCGCAGAAGCTGTGCTGCCCTACGAGCAGATTCCGCACTTTCCCCGTTCCACCGCGCCGAGCCATAAAGGCCAGCTCGTCTGCGGCACGCTGGCGGGCCGGCCCATCCTGGCGATGGAGGGCCGCTTCCACTACTACGAGGGTTACTCCCTCCAGCAGATCACCTTCCCCGTGCGGGTGTTCAAGGCTCTGGGGGCTTCGGCCTTGCTCCTGACCAACGCCGCCGGCGGACTGAATCCCCGCTTCCGCAAAGGGGACCTGATGCTCATCGAGGACCACATCAACCTGATGGGGGACAATCCGCTCATCGGCCCGAACGACGAGCGGCTGGGGGAACGCTTCCCGGACATGAGCCAGGCGTATGATTTGTCCCTGCGGCAGCGTTTGCAGCAGTTGGCGTTGGACGAGCGGATTCCCTTGCAGGGGGGCGTGTTTGTGGCCCTGGCGGGTCCCTCCCTGGAAACCCCTGCTGAGTACCGTTTCCTGCGCGCCATCGGCGCCGATGCCGTCGGCATGTCCACCGTGCCGGAGGTGATCGTGGCGGTGCATGCCCGCTTGCCGGCGGCCGCCCTCTCTGTCATCACCGATATGTGCCTGCCGGACGCCCTGACGCCCGTCTCCCTGCCGGAGATTCTCCAGGTGGCCCAGCAAGCGGAAGCGCCGCTCCGCCGCCTCATCACCCGCCTGGTGGCGACGTTACCCGCCGCGGCTTCCTCCCCGCCGTCTGCTCCTGCGTTCCCGCCGTCATCTTCCGCCGCTTCACCCGCCTGAAGCAGCCGGTGCTGCCTTCTTCCGCCGTCCTGCCCGCCCGAAGCGCCTGGTTCCGCCTTGTCGGTTCCGCCTCCCTCCTGAGCGGGATATACTGCCAGTAAGGCCAGTCAGCGAAGAGTGGCCGAGAAGTCAGGATGGTGGAAAGGCGATGGGGAGCGGGGAAGTCCCAGCGAGGCCCAGCCGGAGGACCACAGCTATGGCGGCCTGCCGAGGAATCGCCGCGAGCGCAGCGTGGATTCTCATGAGCCTGATGGCGGTGGGGACCGATCCGGTGCGCGGGCAGGTACCTTCTGCTCCCTCCGGCGACGCCCAAGCCATTCTCGGCATTTGGGAAGTGGCCGCTCTGGAAGCCAACGGGCGGCCCGAAAGCGACAAAAACTATCGCTGGACCACCTTCGTCTTTACTGCGGATAAACTTGTGCTCCGCGAAGGGTTCAATCCCCCCCTGGAATTTACCTATGTGCTCGATCCCTCGGCGACACCCAAGACGATCGACTTGACCGTGCGGGGCCACACCGCCCGCGGCATTTACAAGCTCGAAGGGGATGAACTAGTGCTGTGCCTGAGCATGGGCGGTCCGCGGCCGACCAGCTTCTCGACGCGGGGGCGCAATGACACGGAGATGTTCACCCTGCGGCGCAGTCTCTGGGAGCGGTACACGGAGCCGAACCTGGGCTTTACCGTCGAGGCGCCGGGCCAATGGCGAGTCAAGGCCGATCAACTGGAGCTGCCTTCCGGTCCGGTGCCGATGCTCTGGTACCAGGCGAGCACGGGCAAGGACCGCTTGACCTTCACCCTGGCCGTGGTGACGCTCCGGGGTCGGCCCGGCGGCGGGAAAGCGCTTGAGGCGCTCTTCGACACCGCCCAGCGCCTCCTCTCTCAGCAGTTCGGTGAGGATGCTCAGGAGGAAGAGGCCAAAATCAAGGGTCCCTGGCCGGCCCGCGAGTTGACCCTCCGGCGCACTGAGGAGAAGGAATCGGCCGTGCTCCGGGCCAGGTTTTTCCTCATCGGCGAGCGGCTCTACGTCCTGGCGGTCCAGGGGACGGACGAGCAGGTGCGCACCGCCGCCCCGCGCTTCTGGGCCACCTTCCGCCCTGCCCCGGTGGAGGGCAAAAGGGTAGAGCCGAAGAAGGGAGAGACGAAAAAGACCGAACCCAAGAAAGGGGAGTCGAAAAAGGCGGAACCGAATAAGGGACCGCCCCCCAAAACGCCCTGACTGCCTCCCCAGCGGAACGACCCCCCGGAGTGGTCGAGGCGGTCCCCCGGAGTGGTAGAAAGGATGATCCCATGTCGGCTCCTGCCCCTGTGATGCAGCCCTGCCCCGGTTGCGGCATGCCGCGCTTGGCGGACGCCATCGGCCGTTCCCCTTGCCCCGTCTGCGCCGACACAGCACCGAGTGCGCCTTCAGCCCCGGAACCCCGCGCATCCCCTGCCGCGGACCCCTATGCGCACCTGCCCGCGGATGCCTCCGTTCTCTACGCCGCTCCTCCTGTCCCGCCGCCGGACAAAGCCGCCCCCCCACCGTGGCACCTCCTGGGGCTGGCCTTCGCCGCAGGAGCGCTTCTGGGCGGCCTGACCGTGGCCGCCTTCCGTCCCTCCTCCTCCCCTGCGGAACCGCCGGCGGACGCCTTCGTCTCCCCCATCCTGGCGTTGGCGGAACGCTCCTCTCCTTCGCCCTCCTCGCCGGCGTCCGATCCATCCGCGGCTCCGAAGTCCGACGCCGAGGGAAGTCAGCGGCCCGTTCGCCCCGCCTCGCCCGAAACGCCGGCGAAGACAGGTGGCGAGAAGCCCGAAGGCCAGGCCGCGGAAAAGCCCCAAGAGCCAGGCCAGCCGGCTCAACCCGGCCAAGGAGGGGCGGACAAACCCGGTGCCAATCGGCCAGGTGCCGACAGGCCGGTGGCCAACACGCCGGAGCCGGAGAAGCCCTGCCCCTTGCCCCCGCCTCCGCTGCAACGGGAACGCATCGTCGTCCGCCTGGAACAGCCCGAAGCCACCTACACCGTACCGGAGGAATGGCTGCAACCAGGGAGGAGCATCGTCCTGCGCGGCCAGGTCCGCGAGTTGCGCATTCCCCACCTGCCGCCGCATACCGAACTCGACGCCCGCGAACTGACCGCCGGCAGCATCTATGTCGGAGGAGAACGGCTGGAAATGGTCCAGATGCACCTGCATGCGCCGCAGGGTGTCGTCGCCTTCCGCACGGTCGTGGGGCAGGGGGCCAAGCTGCATGTCGATGCGCCCGGCGGCATGGTCCGCTTCGCCCTGGCCAACCCCTGGCAGCAGTTGCCGGTCCTCATCCACCGCGGCGCCCAAGTCCACATCCGCGCCCGCCAGCTCCGCGTCGATGGCGCCATCCGCGATCCCCAGACGCAGCTCCACATCGATTGCACCGCTTCCGCCCGCCTGTGGATCGAAGCCGTCCAGCAGGGCGCCCAGGTCCTCTACCGCTCCACCGCCGAAGGCAAAAAGGCCCGCATCGATGCCCGCGCCGCCACGGTGGACCCCTCCGCCACCTTCCGCCGCAGCGATGAGTGAGGAATCTGCTTCCCCGATACCCTCCGGGCACTGCCGCCGCCTTCCGCCGCAGCGATGAGAGCTTTTCTGCCCTTCGACCGGCCAGGCTGCCAAGTGGAAGCGCAGCAGCAGCGTACTGCCTCACTTGGGCGCTGCACCGAGCTTGCTCAGGTCGTGACCTGTGGCCCGCGGCCAATAGACCCGGAAGGTGCTTCCCTCGCCGGGATGGCTGTCCACGCGGATGAATCCGCCCGCACGTTCCACCAGGCGCCGCACAATGGCCAGGCCAAGGCCGCTGCCGCCATTGCTCTTGGTCGTGAAGCCGAGTTCAAAAATCTGGGGCAAATGGTCCGCGGGGATTCCTACGCCCCGGTCGCGGACTTCCAGGCACACGTAGTATCCCGCCGGTCCCAGGCCGTCGCTGGTGTGCTCGATGCTCACGCGCATCTCGATCGTTCCCCCCTTGGGCATCGCCTCGCGGGCATTGAGCACCAGATTCATGACCACCCGTTCCAAATGGCCGGGGTCGACCCAGACCCAGTCCTGGGCGGCGGCAGGGTGGAACTCGATGGGATAGACCTTGCCCACGCCCGTCTGCAACAAGGGAAGGAAATGCTGGAGCGTTTGGCTCAGGGAGATCAACCGAGGTTGGCCCGCGGGTTCCCGGCCAAACTCCAGCAGGTGGCGGATCAACTGCGCCCCGCGCTCGCCCACCTCCAGAATCTGCTCCGCGCGCTGGATCACCTCCGCTGGGACATCGCTGCGCCGGGCAATGAGCGAAGCGTTTCCCAGGATCACGGTCAGCAGATTGCGGAAGTCGTGGGCCACTCCCGCTGCCAGCCGCCCCACCAGACTGTACCGGTCCCCCTCCGGCAGCGCCTCGGCATGATGCCGTGCTACCGTCCGGCTCAACAGACCCTCAGCCAGCTTCAAGCGAAAGCCCGCCGCATCCGCCACGGACATGGCAAAGTCCCTATCCTCCGTGGACCACTCCCGCGGCGGACCCACATGCTCGTGGCACACCACCCCCACCACTTCGTCCCCCAGGAAAAACGGCGCGTCCAGCATCGAGGTGATTCCCAGAGGGACCAAATACTGGTCCCGCAATTCGATGGTCCGGGGATCGCTCTGAACCAGCTCGCAGGGCAAAGCCCGGCGTTCCCGAATGGCAGAAAAATAGATCGGGAAGTCGGCCACTTGCAGACACGGACCCACACTGTGCTCCCGCTGCGAACGCTCAAATAGATTGACACAGCGGAACTGCTGGCGATCCTCGCTTATTAGCCAGACGCTGACCCGTTCCACCTCCAACGTATCCGCTGCGATCTCGCAGATGCGCTGGAACACTTGCAGCAGGGATAACGAGGTGTCATCAGCCACGCGGCTGAGGGCCAGGCGGGCCGCTTCGGTCGCCCGTAAGGGAGGCGAGGTCTCCGCACCGCTGCTGTCGGTTCTCCCTCCCGCGGATGGCGGCGGGCCGGACGAACTGCCCCCCAAATCCCCTGACCCTGAGCTTCCCCCTTCCGGTGCAAAAGGTGATGCTTCCACTCCCCGGAACATAGCCTCTCCTCCGTGCAGCGTTTGGTCTTCCCACCGCTAGAGCATCCGTGCTGCACGAAGCTGTCCTAATGGCCTGATGTGTCCGACTTCCAGATTACCACAATTCTCGGCTGGGCAACACAACAAAAAAGCCAATGTGCCCAGAGCCAAAGGGTGAAGCTGAGGCCAGGGCCGCCGAGGGGCTGTCAGACAGGGCACGGGCAGCACGTTTCGGGACGCAGCCGCGGGATGGAGCGCTTCCGTGATGCTTCTGCGCTCGGCGGCGGCGGACTCGCAGGCGGGGAGTTGGAACCGCAAGGCGGCCCAAGCGGCCCAAGCGGCGGCGTTACAACCGGAGCAATCGGTTCAGGCTGTCCGGAGAAGGGGCGGGTGAGGGCAGAAGGGCGGGGTGATCCCGAAGTCGCCGCAGGCAAGGGAACGATCAAGGGGAACGGATAGCGCGGACGTTTCGGGGTCGATGGTCGGCCTCGAACGGAGCGAAGGTTCCCTACCTTTCCCAAAGCCTGCCGGAGGGACCGGATTGCAGCCGCCGCTGGCTTTTACCAAACGTGTGAAAGTTCGGGGGTTGCTGTGGTCGAAACAGACTGTAGAGATCGCGGCGCTGGGAATAAAGTCAGCAGTTGCTGCTGTTGGCCGAGGACATGCAGATTACGGCAGCGGCTGCGGCTTATCCCGCCGCTGAGGTCTCAAGAAGGGTGTGGCAGCGAGGAAACAACCCTTGATCTCCGGTGAGGCGTGGAATCGCCGGTCCGAAAGCGCTCGCACCGCGATTTGGACGCGCCTCAGGGGGCGTAGGATGGTAGGGGTGAGGAGAGGCCAGCGGTCCCGCCGCTGCCTCCGCTACATCCGCACTGGAAGCCAACGGAGTGCTTCACGATGAAAAAGGTCTTCACCACCGGTCAAGTGGCCAAGATTTGTAAAGTGGCCCCCCGCACAGTCTCCAAATGGTTCGACTCCGGGCGCCTCAAAGGATATCGCATTCCCGGCAGTCAGGATCGCCGCATTCCCCGCGAAAACCTCATCCGCTTCCTCAAAGAGCACGGCATGCCCTTGGGGGAACTGGAAGAGGAGGAATGGCACAAGATTCTCCTGATCGGTACGGAGAGCCTCTTCAATCACCGCATCCGGGAACTGCTGCCGGAAAGCGAGGATTACCGCTTCGAGATCGCCAACAGCGGCTTTGAAGCCGGTATTCTCGCGGGCAGCTTCCACCCGGATACGATCATCATCGATTTGGCCCTGGGGCGCAGCGAGGCCATCCAGATCGTCAGCAACCTGCGCAAGGACGATGCCTACGCCTCCACCCTCATCATCGGCCTGGCCAGCGAAGATGAGGCGGCCCCGGAGCAGCTCTTGCAGTACGGCTTCAACGATGTCTTCAAGAAGCCCTTCGACATCGCCTTGCTGTCGGAAAAGATCAAGAGCGTCGCCGAAGCCAAGCGCGAAGATTGAGGGGACCTTGCCCACTCTAGCCAAGCGCGAAGATTGAGGGGACCTTGCCCACTCTAGCCAAGCGCGAAGATTGAGGGGACCTTGCCCACTCTGCTGCCGCCACAGGCCGCGATGGCCCCGCCCCCACAGGGCACGCCCGCGGTTACGGCGCACCGCCAGCGCAGGCCCAACGGCACCGCTCCCCACGGCCCCATAGCCGGGATTGTCCAGCGGCGCGGGTTCTCCCGGACCTCGCCGTTGTACAATAACGGCTATGTGGCTTTTTCGCTTGCCATGTGGCTTTTCCGTCCGTGGTCCGCTCGGCCGATTCCGGTGTCTGCAAACGAGGGAAGCGGGAGAAGGTTGGGAGGAGGGTACCGGGAGGGAGATCGGGCGGTCGCGGGCGGACTTGCGGTCCCGGTGAGCACAGGGGCAGGCGGGAAGCCGCGAGAGGAGGGGACGGCATGAATCGGCGCGCTTTTTTGTCCTTGGCGGCGGTGACCCCGTTGGCCCGCTGGCTGCCCGCCTTCGGCGCCCCGGCGGAAAAGGGTGCCCGGCAGTTGCGCGCTGACATCGCCATCATCGGCGGCGGCGTGGGAGGGATTGCCTGCGCCCTGGCAGCGGCCCGGCGCGGCTTACGCGTCCTGCTAACGGAAGAGTACGACTGGATCGGCGGGCAACTCACCGCTCAGGCGGTTCCCCCCGATGAGCATCCCTGGATCGAGGAACACGGCAGCACGCGGACCTATCGCCTCTTCCGCACCAAGGTCCGCCAATTTTACCGCCAGCATTATCCTTTGACGGAAGCCGCCCAGAAGGACGCCCGCCTCAATCCGGGGCAGGGGAACGTCTCCCGGCTGTGCCATGAGCCGCGGGTCGCCCTGGCGGTGCTATTGGAGATGCTGGCTCCCCACCTGGCCGCGGGCCGCATCACCCTTGTTCAGCCGTTCCGTCCCCGCCGCGTGGAAATGGACGGCGATCAGGCCAAAGCCGTGGAAGGCATGACCCGCTGGAGCGACCGCCTGGTCCTGGAGGCGCCCTACATTATCGACGCCACGGAGACTGGCGAATTGCTCCCCCTGGCCCGGATGGAATACGTCACCGGGGCGGAATCCCGGCGGGACACCAAGGAGCCGCACGCCCCCGCCGAAGCCCAGCCGCACAATCACCAGGCCTGCACCGTCTGCTTTGCGCTAGATTATCATCCGGGGCAGGACCATCGCATCGAGGAGCCGCCGCAGTACCGCTTCTGGCGGGAGTATGTGCCGCAGTTGCAGCCGCGCTGGCCGGGCCGACTCCTCTCCTGGGACATGTCCGATCCGCGCACGCTCAAGCCGCGGGCCGTCACCTTCCATCCCACCGAACCGGGACCGAAAGGCCGCCTCAACCTCTGGACCTACCGCCGCATCCTCTTCGCTGGCCACTTCACCCCGGAAAGCGGCATCCGCGATGTCTGCCTGGTGAACTGGCCGCAGAACGACTACTGGCTCGGCAACCTCTACGATCTGCCGCCGGACGAAGCCCAGCGCCACTGGCTGGCCGCCTGCCAGTTGAGCCTCTCCCTCCTCTACTGGATGCAGACGGAAGCGCCCCGCCCCGACGGCGGCCACGGCTGGAAAGGACTCCGCTTGCGCGGCGACATCACCGGCACGGAACACGGCCTGGCGATGGCCCCCTACATCCGCGAAAGCCGCCGCATCCGCGCCGTCTTCACCGTGACCGAACTCCATGTCGGCGTCGACGCCCGCGCCCAATGGCTCGGCAAAAAACCCGGCGAATTCACCGCGGAAAAGTTCCCCGATACCGTCGGCACCGGCTCCTACCGCATCGACCTCCACCCCTCCACCGGCGGCAACAACTACATCGACATCAGCTCCCTGCCCTTCCAGATTCCCCTCGGCGCCCTCATCCCCATCCGGGTGGAAAACCTCCTGCCGGCCTGCAAAAACATCGGCACCACCCACATCACCAACGGCTGCTACCGCCTCCATCCCGTGGAATGGTCGATTGGCGAAGCGGTGGGCGAGCTGGTCGCCTTCTGCCTGGCCCGCAAGCGCGTCCCGCGCCAGGTCCGCAAAGACCCTCAACTGCTCCAGGACTTCCAGAAGCAACTCGCCGACGCCGGCGTCGATCTGGACTGGCCCGAAGCCATCGCCAAAACGCCCCGCTGACGCCGCGGCCTTGGGCAGGTTGTTCCCGTGGGTTTTCGCGGACTCCTCGTGGGCTTTGGCGGGTTGTTGTCCCTGGGTCTCGGCGGCCTGCCCCTGTGGCCTGCCCCCTGTGGCCTGCCCCTGTGGCCTGCCCCCGTGGCCTTTCCCCTGGCTTTGCCCTCCCGCCTCCGGACGGTTTACAGCGGTCCCGCGGCATTCGGGATTGCACGGCGAACAGCGGGCATGGTAAAACGGCTCCCGTTTTCGGGGGGAAAGCGGCCATGAAATGCCTCGTGACGGGAGCGGCGGGATTCATCGGCTCCCACCTGTGCGAACGCTTGCTGGCAGATGAACATGAGGTGGTGGGTCTGGATTGCTTCACCGACTACTATCCCCGTGCGGTCAAGGAACAGAATCTGAGCCGCCTGCGTCCGCAGCGTGGTTTCACCTTCTGGGAGCTGGACCTGTCCGTGGAGGTGCCGCGGTCCGTACTCCAGGGGGTGCAGTGGATCTTCCACCTGGCGGCGATGCCCGGCCTGGTGCGGAGCTGGCAGGACTTTGACAGTTACAATCGCCACAATGTGACCGCCACGCAGCGGCTCCTGGAAGCAGCGCGGGGACTCCCGACCCTCCGGCGATTCCTCTACGCCAGCACCTCGTCCGTCTATGGCAAATATGCCTCCGGCGATGAGAGCCTGCCGACCCGCCCCAGTTCCCCCTACGGCCTGACCAAGCTCGCGGGCGAACACCTCTGCCGGGTGTACAGCGAGACCTACGGCCTGCCGGTTGTGGTGCTGCGCTACTTCAGCGTCTATGGCCCCCGCCAGCGGCCTGATATGGGCTACTACCAGTTCGTGGAAGCGCTGCTGACCGGCCGACCGATCCGCCTGACCGGCGACGGTCTGCAAGTGCGGGGCAATACCTTTGTAGCGGACTGCGTCGAGGCGACGGTGCGGGCGGCGGAAGCCCTGCCCGGCGAAACCTTCAACGTCGGCGGCGGGGAATTGGCGACCATCCGCGAAGTCATCCGTCTGCTCGAACGCCTGACCGGTCAGCGGGCTGTCATCGAGCACCTGCCGCCCCGCCCCGGCGACCAGGTCGCCACAGGCGCCGATGTCAGCAAACTGACCCGCCACACCGGCTGGACCCCGCGCACGCCCCTCGCCGAAGGGCTGGCTCAGCAGGTGGCCTGGCAGCGTGCCCTGCTCGAAAAGGCCCTGCCCCTTCGCAAAGCGGGATAAGTAAGCCAAGCCTACCGGCCGGGTCCCCAATGGTTCCCTGGCTTGCCCCGGTGGAAGTGTGGCGAAAGTGTGGCGGAGGGGAAACCGCTCAGCTTCCCTCCGGTCTGCGCACCTGAACCGCGATTGGGAGCGGCTCAGCTTCCCTCCGACCTCCGCACCTGGACCGGGATCGGTTCCTCCTCATTGAACAGGGCGCTGATCGATTCGTTGCCGTGGATGCGGTGGATGGCGTTGGCGATCAGGGCAGCGACGGAAATGACCCGGATGTTGGGCAATTGCTTGTCCGGCGTCAGGGGGATGCTGTCGGTGATGAAGATCTGATCGATGGCGGCCTGGCGGAGATTGTCGATGGCTGGACCGCAGAGGACGCCATGCGTGGCGCAGACGTAAACCCGCTTGGCCCCGGCCTCCCGCGCCACCCGTGTGGCCCCCACAATCGTGCCCGCCGTGGCGATCATGTCGTCGTACATCACCACCGTCTTGCCGTCCAGCGACGCCCCGATCAGATGCTGGTGTTTGACCTCCGTGGCACTCGTGCGGCGTTTGTCCACCACCGCCAGCTTGCCCCCGACATAGCGCTGGAAGTCCAACGCCTTCTTAATGCTCCCCTCGTCCGGACTGAGCACCACCAGGTCCTCCGGCGGGATGTCCAGTTGCCGGATGCTGCGCGCTAGCTCCTTGGCCGCGTAGAGATGATCGACCGGAATGTCGAAAAAGCCCTGAATCTGCGCCGCGTGCAGGTCCAGGGCCAGCACCCGGTCCGCCCCAGCTTTGGTGATCAGATTAGCGACGAGCTTGGCGGAGATCGGCACGCGCCCTTTGTCCTTGCGGTCCTGCCGGGCATAGCCGTAGTAAGGCAACACCGCGGTGATCCGCGCTGGCGACGCCCGCTTGAAGGCGTCCAGCATGATGAGCAGTTCCATTAAGTTCTCGTTGACCGGCGTGCAGGTCGGCTGGACCAGGAACACATCCCGGCCCCGCACATCCTCTTCGATCCGCACGCTCGTCTCGCCGTCGGGAAAATTCCCCAGACTGATCCGCCCCAACGGACAGCCCAGGTGGCGCGCGATGCTCTCCGCCAACGAGGGATTGGCTCGACCGCTGAAAATCTTCAGCTTGTGATTGTTGCCGTTGCCGTACACCGCCGATCCTTCCGGCCGGTTCAGGGACAGGGGTTGCACTGGCATTATGCCAACTTCTTCCGCGATTGCCAACAATTTTTCCCCCAAGAATTCTTCAAGGATCCTTCCTCCCATCTTCTCCATCGGCTATGGTGGAAAACGGACGCAATTTTTCCCTGAAGATTGGCCTTGGGAACGGAGTGATGCGTCCAGCGGCGGAGGAGTTGCGCGACCATCTGGCGTTGGCGCTGGTTCCCGGCTTGGGACCACGCCTGACGGCGGCCTTGCTCCGGCATTTCGGCTCGGCGGCGGCGGCGCGGCGGGCCACCGCGGAACAACTGCGCCAGGTCCCGCACATCGGCTCCAAGCTGGCCCGGCAACTGGCCGCGGCCTTGCAGCAGGTGGAAGCGGTAGTGGCCCGCGAAGAAGCCCTCATGGCTCAGCACGGCGTTCGGGCGGTGATCTGGACCGAGCCGGAGTATCCCGCGCCGCTGCTTTCCATCAGCAATCCCCCACCGCTGCTCTTTCTCAAAGGGAAGTGGGACCGCCGGGACCAGCGGGCGGTGGCCGTGGT
>Ga0101943_1000881_pt1 | contig 34519 bp, 24 predicted proteins | sample DewCreD2012metaG_5_FD_75244 | JGI IMG/M metagenome (GOLD analysis project Ga0101943, IMG submission 75244) | Hot spring sediment bacterial and archeal communities from British Columbia, Canada, to study Microbial Dark Matter (Phase II) - Dewar... ... | reverse complement strand
GGGGGCTCTCGCGACCGCCCACGGCCAGGGCGCCGTGCACCGGGACGTGCGGCCCGGCAACATCCTGCTCGACGAGGCCGGCAACGCCTACCTCTCCGACTTCGGGATCGCGGTCGAGCTCGGGGTCCCCGGGGAGGCCGACGGGGCGGTGCACCGGCAGAGGCCCGCGTACCTGTCCCCCGAGCAGATCCGTCTCGAGGAGCCGACGTCGCGCTCGGACATCTACGCGCTCGGCGTCGTGCTGTTCGAGATGCTGGTCGGCGAGCACCCCTTCGCCGACGCAGCGGCACACGAGCTCCCCGATCGGCACCTGCACCATCCCATCCCGTCGGTGCACGGGCGGCACCCCGAGATCCCCGCCGAGATCGATCACGTGATCGCCCGGGCGACGGCGAAGGATCCCGGCGCCAGGTTCGCCGACGTGCTCGAGCTCACCACCGCCTTCCGAGCCGTGAGCGAGGGGACGGAACGGGCCCCCGCCCTCGGCGCACCGCGCAACCCGTACAAGGGGCTCCGAGCGTTCCTCGAGGCGGACAGCGCGGACTTCTTCGGCCGCGAGCTGCTGATCCGGCGGCTCGTGGAGCGCCTGGCCGAAGCCGATGCGGCGAGGTTCCTCTGCGTCGTCGGGCCCTCGGGATCGGGGAAGTCCTCCATCGTCAGAGCGGGCCTCGTCCCGGCTCTCCGCCGCGGCGCGATCGCGGGCTCCGAGCGCTGGTACGTGATCCAGCTCCTCCCCGGCGCCCACCCCATGCGCGAGCTCGAGCGGGCCCTCCTCGGCGTGGGCGTGAGCCCTCCCCCTTCGCTGCTCGAGGAGCTCGAGCGCGACGAGCACGGCCTCACGCGCGCCGTGACGCGCCTGCTCCCCGAGCCCGACGCGGAGCTCCTGATCGTCTTCGACCAGCTCGAGGAGGTCTTCACGATGGTCGAGAGCGCCGCCGAACGCGCGCACGTGCTGGAGAGCCTCCGGATCGCCGCATCCGATCCCGCCGACCGGATCCGCGTGGTCGCGACGCTCCGGGCCGACTTCTTCGACCAGCCGCTGTCGGTCCGCGGCTTCGGCGACCTCCTCGCCGCCCGGAACGAGGCGATCACCCCGATGTCGCCCGAGGAGCTCGAGCGCGCCGTCGTCGGCCCGGCCGAACGCGTCGGCCTGGACGTCGAGCCCGGACTCGTGGCGACCGTGGTCGCCGACGTGGTCGACCGGCCGGGCGCACTCCCCCTGCTCCAGTACGCGCTCACCGAGCTCGCCGACCGCGAGGGCGCGACGACGCTCACGCTGAGCGCATACCGACGCGTCGGCGGGGTGTCGGGGGCGCTCGCCCGGCGGGCCGAGCATCTGTTCGACGTGCTCGACGGCGGCGGCCGATCCGCATGCCGGGAGCTGTTCCTGCGGCTGGTCGCGCTCGGGGAGGGGGTGGAGGACACCCGGCTGCGCGTGCGTCGCTCCGAGCTCGCCTCGGCAAACCCCTCCGCCACCGACGCGGCCATCGAGGCGTTCGGACGGCATCGGCTGCTGTCCTTCGACCGTGATCCGACCACGAGGGAACCCACGGTCGAGATCGCCCACGAGGCGTTGCTCCACGCGTGGTCACGGCTGCACACCTGGATCGATGAGGCCCGCGACGACCTCCGGACCCGGGCGGTGCTCGCTGCCGCGGCGGCCGGGTGGGCGGCCTCGGGCCGGGACGAGAGCTTCCTGCTCACCGGCGGCCGCCTCGAGCAGCTGGCATCGTGGGCCGAGACGTCGTCCGTCGAGCTGTCCGCCGAGGAGGACCGGTTCCTCGAGGCGAGCCTGGCTCGCAGCCGCGAGGAGGTGGAGCGCGAGGAGCACCGCCGGCAGCGCGAGCTGGCGCTCGAGCGACGATCGGCACGGCGCGCCCGATCGCTCGTGGCCGTGTTCGCCGTCGCGGCGCTGGTCGCGGGGTCCCTCACGCTGATCGCGAACGACCAGAGCCGGCGCGCCGAACGGGGATCCAGGATCGCGACGGCACGCGCGTTGGCCTCGGTGGCCGAGGCCAACCTCGGTGTGGACCCCGAGCGCAGCATCCTCTTCGCGCTCGAGGCGCTCGAGACCACACGGCCGGACGGGCTCGCGTTGCCCCAGGCGGTGCAGGCCCTCCACGACGGGCTGAGCGTGGACCGTCTGCTCCTCACCCTGCGCGACCCTTCGACCGCGAACGTCGCCTACAGTCCCGACGGGCGGCTCCTCGCGACCGGGGGGACGGCCGGCGGCAAGGACCAACACCGCGTCCTGATCTGGGACGCCGCGACGGGCGCGAAGCTCCTCACGCTCGAGGGTCACACGGCGGACATCTCGTTCGTCGCCTTCAGCCCGGACTCGGCACGCGTCGTGACGACCGCCGGGGTCCCGGACGCACGGACGATCGTGTGGGACAGCCGGAGCGGCGAGCGGCTCCTCGCGATCGACGGCGACCGGCCCTCCGACCTGAACCAGGGGGCGACGTTCAGCCCGGACGGACGCCGCATCGTGATCGCCGAGCTGCGAGCCGCGCCCTCGGGGCAGTGGCACGGCGGCATCATCCGGCTCGTGGACGCGACGACGGGAGCGGAGATCCGACGGGCGCCGGCGGGGAGCCTCTGCGCGTCGCCGCCGGCCTACACCCCGGACGGGCGGCTCCTCGTCGTGCCCGGCCTGGAGCCGGACACCGTCGGGATCCTCGACGCGCGGACCCTGGACGTCCTCCTGCGGCTTCCCGAGTCGACCTGCGGCGTCGCCGTCAGCCCGGACGGGACCCGTCTCGCGGCCGGTCACGATTCGCTGGACGTGTGGGACCTTCGGACCGCCGAGCGGCTGTTCTCGACCCCCGGGCTGGAGGGGATCCTCGGCCTGGATTGGAGCTCGGACGGACGGTTCATCGCGACCGGGGCACAGAGCGGCGTCGCCACGGTCTGGGATGCGAACGAGGGGACCGAGCGACTCACCCTCGCCGGCCACACCGGTCTCGTGGCGCTCGTCGCGTTCAGCCCGGACGGAACGCGTCTGTTGACCGGCGGCGGCGACGGGACGGCCAGGGTGTGGGACATCACCCCCGCCGGCGCCGCCGAGGTCCTCGGCTTCGTGGAGCCGAACGGGATCAACACCCTCGAGTACGATGCGGACGGCACCCGGCTGCTCACCGGGGGGAACAGCGGAACCAGTTGGCTCTGGGACGCCTCGACCGGCGCCCGCCTGGCCGGCGTCCCCGATGCCTGGAGCTCGACCTTCCGCGCCGAGGGGACCATCCTCGTGCTCGGCGACCGCGTGCGTCTGGTGGACGGGAGCTCCGGGGAGCGGATCGACACGATCACCCGGACCCGGCCGGGGATCTGGGGCCTGGCCGCCAGCCCGGACGGCAGCCGGATCGCCCTCTACGGCGACGCCGGCCGGGCCGTGATCCTCGACGCCGCGTCACACGAGGTCCTCCTGCGGCTCGGCGAGCCGGCGGGTCCCTTCGACGACCTCGTCGACGTCGCGTTCAGCCCCGACGGGACCCGGCTCGCCGGCATCAGCGGACTCGCGACCCTGTACCTGTGGGACGTCGCGACCGGGAAGGCGCTCCTCCGCTTCCAGGCACAGACGGGCCTCGCGTCGGCGGTCGCCTTCAGCCCGGACGGAACGATGCTCGCGACCGCCGGCGGGGACGGGGCATCGGTCTGGAGCGTCCCTTCGGGCGAGCGCGTCGCGGCGATGGCCGGCGCGGGTAGGATCGGCGACGTCGCGTTCAGCCCCGACAGCACGCTGATCGCGACCGCCGGCGACGACGGCCTGGCGAGGGTGTGGAGGTCTCGGAGCGGCCGGCAGGTGGTCGCGCTCGGCGGGGGCTCGACGGGGATGGCGCGGGTCGCCTTCAGCCCGGACGGAGCACGGCTCGCCACCTCCGATGCCGACGGGGCGATCCGCATCTTCACGCTCCGCCTCCAGGAGCTGATCCGTCTGGCTCGATCGAGGCTGACGCGAGGCCTCACCGACGATGAGTGCGCCCGGTTCCTGCACCTCACGGCGTGCACTGGCCCGGCCGGCTCGGGCGGACCGACCGCGCCTCCGCCTCCCCCGAGCCCGACCACGACCGGCCCCGACGGCGCCTACCGGACCGCGATCGAGGCCGCCGAGCTGCCGCCCCCGTTCCCATCGCAGCGGGTCAGGTGGAGCATCGGCTCGTTCACGTGGAGCCTGGTGGCCGGGACCTGGCGGATGCATCAGGAGATGCCGAACGGCTTCCGCGACGACTGGTCGGGGCGCTACACGATCTCCGGCGATCGGATCCGGCTCACGCTCGAACAGTGGGATCCGAGCTGCCGCGGCACGACGATCTCGGGCCGGTGGTCGCTCGGGGCCTCCACGCTGTCCTTCGCCGACATGGCCGCCGATGGCCCGGCCGGGTGCGCGGACGACCCGGCTCTTGCGGTGTGGATCCGCGCGCTGTTCGAGACGCGGCCGTGGCTCCGGGTCAGCTGAGGACCCGCGGGATCACCAGCGCGTCGACTGCCACGCAGCCGGCCGGGCCGCAGATCACCGGGTTCGCGTCGAGCGCCTCGAGGTGGTCGCCGAGGTCGTGGGCCAGCCACGACAGGGCCACCACCGCCCGCTCGAGCGCGCCGACATCGGCGGGCGGCAGGCCCCGGACCCCGTCCAGCATGGGCCGGATCCGGAGCCGGTCGATGAGCCGTCTCGCCCGCGCCGCATCGAGCGGCGGCAACCCGAGTCGCCGGTCGCGGAGCACCTCGACGAGCACCCCGCCGGCGCCCACGAGCACGAGCGGGCCGAACTGCGGATCGCGCACCACCCCGAGCGCGACCTCGACCCCCCGAGGGGCCATCTTCGCGACCGTGACCCGCGGCCCGAGCGTGCGCTCGAGGTCGGCGTAGGCATCCTCGAGCGAGGGGGAGTCGTCGATGCCGACGCGGACCCCGCCGACGTCGGACTTGTGCAGCACCCCGGGGGCGGCCGTCTTCAGGACGACCGGGAACCCCAGGTGCTCGGCCGCGGCGATCGCGTCCTCGAGCGTCTCGGCGCGCCGGGCCGGCACGACCGGGACGCCGTAGTCGCCGAGGAGCGCGAGCCCCTCGAGCTCGTCGACGGGCTCGCCCGAGGCGAGGCGAGCCCGCCAGCGCTCGCGCACCTCCTCGGAGACCGGCGACGAGCCCGACAGGGGCGGCAGCGCCCGGTGGTCGCGGTGCTCGAAGAGGTGGCGGAACGCGGCGAGCCCGGTGAGCGTGCCCTCGAGCGCGGGCGCCCCCGCGTCGTAGATCCGCTGCACGTCCGCGCGCGAGATCCCGCCGGCGAAGTTGCTGAGCATCGCCATCGGCTTGTCCGTCTCCGGCCACACGCGCAGGAAGCACGAGAAGTACCCCTCCTCGTCCGCGTCGTCGGTCACCATGTCCACCGCGAACGCGAGCGCCGCGACGTTCGGGTCGTTCACGAGGGTGCGCAGCGACTCCGTGATGACCTTCCCGGCCTCGCGCCCGGTCCCCCAGAAGTCCAGGGGGTTCACCGGCGGGAGGCCCTCGTCGAGGATCTCGGCCAGGCGCGCGGTGCTCTCCGGGGTGAGGGTCGCGAGGGGGACCCCGACCGCGGCCGCGGCGTCGACCATCATCGCGCGCTCGCCCCCCGAGTCGTGGGCCGTCGCGAGCGCCCCCGGGCCGGCCCGGCGCCCGGCGACGAAGAGCGCGAGCGTGTCGGCCATCTCGTCGAGCGACTCCACCCGGTGGATGCCCTCGGCCTCGAACAGGGCCTCGTACGCCCCGTCCTCACCGGCGAGCGCCCCGGAGTGGGCGGCCACCATCTCGCGGGTGAGGGCCTCGCGCCCGACCTTCAGCACCACCACCGGGACGTCCCGCTCGCGCGCCACGCGCATCGCGGCGCGGAAGCCCTCGGGGTCGCGGATGGTCTCGATGAACAGCCCGATGGCCCGCGTGCTCTCGAGCTCGAGCGCGTAGGCGAGGTAGTCGGCGGTCGTCGTGACGAGCTCCTGACCGGAGGAGACGGCCAGGTTGAACCGGAGGTTGCGGTCGTTGTGGAGGAACGCGGCGAACGCCGAGCCCGAGTGCGAGACGAACGTGATGCCGCCCGGGGGGAGCTCGGCCGGCTCCTCCCACCCGGTCGCCCGCAGGCCGCGCTCGAGGTTCACGAACCCCATGCAGTTGGCCCCGCAGATCGCCATCCCGGCTTCGCGGGCGATCCCGGCGAGACGCTCGGTGAGCGGCGGCACGCCCTCCCGGGGGGCCTCGTAGGCGCTCGCGTAGATCACGGCCGAGCCGACGCCGAGCTCGGCGCAGGTCCGGAGCGTGTCCTCGAGCTGGGCGTTCGCGAGCGCGATGATCGCGAGATCCACGGGCCCCGGCACCTCCGCGATGGAGGGGTAGCAGCGGAGCCCGAACAGCTCCTCGTACCGCGGGTTCACCGGGTAGACCGCCCCGTCGAAGCGGCCGAGCTCGACGAGCTGGCGCATCGTCTCGTGGCCGACCGATCCCTCGCGCGCGCTCGCGCCGATCACGGCGACCGAGCGCGCCTCGAGCATGCGCCGCAGCGCGCTGCGGCCCCCCGCCTGCGTGCTCGCCACGGTCCGGAGCTACTTCTTCTTCAGGGCGCGGTCCTTGACCGCGGCGCGGAAGGCCTGCCACCCCGGGATCCCGTTCACGCCGCCGCCGGCGTGCGTGGCGCTCGAGCCGTGGTACAGGCCGCGGATCGGCGTCCGGTAGTCGGCGTACCCCGGCGCCGGCCGCATGTGGAAGAGCTGGTCGACCGCGAGCTCGCCGTGGAAGATGTTCCCGCCGATCAGCCCGAGCTCCTGCTCCATGTCGTAGGGTCCGATGATCTGCCGGTCGATGACCGCGCTCTTGAAGTTCGGCGCGAGCGCCGTGTACTCGTCGATGCACCGGTCGGCGTAGGCCTCGAGCTCCTCGCGGTGCGGCTCCTTGCTCCACTCGTGCGGCACCCACTGCGAGTACATCGAGAAGATGTGGATCCCCTCGGGGCAGAGCTTCTTGTCCAGCGTGGTCGGGATCACGCCGTCGACGAAGGGGCGGGTGGCCGCCTTCTTCTCCATGTGGGCGTCCTGGAACGCCCGCTCGGCGTAGTCGGTCGAGAAGCACAGCTCGACCGAGCCCGTGTGGTGATCCTGCAGCTCCTTGCCGGGGTCGGCGATGAAGTCGGGCAGCTCCGACATCGCCACGTTGATCTTCACCACGCCCGAGCGCGTCCGCCAGTTCTCGATGTCGCGGACGAAGTCCGGAGGCAGCTCGACCCGGTCGATCAGCTGGAGGAACGCGATCTTCGGGTGGATCGTCGTCACGCCGATCGGCGCGTAGATCTCCTCACCGCTCTCGAGCGCGACGCCCGCGAACCGCCCGTTCCGCACGAGGATCTTCGCGACGCGGGCGTTCGTGCGGATCTCGCAGCCGTAGGACTCGGCCGAGCGCCGGATCGCGTCGGCGACCGCGCCCATGCCGCCCTGCTGGAAGCCCCACGAGCCGAGGTGCCCGTCGCCGACGTCGCCGATCGAGTGGTGGAGCATGACGTACGCCGTGCCGGGCTCGTCGGGTCCGGCCCACGTCCCGATGACCCCGTTCACCGCGAGCATGCCCTTCACCGCGTCGGACTCGAACCACTCGTTCAGCAGGTCGGTGACGCTCATCGAGAAGAGCTTCGTCACGCTCGCCACGCCGCGCACGCCGAGCTTGCGCATCCGCCACGCCGTCTCGGCCGTCTCGAGGAGGTCGCCGAGCGCCATCGAGCCGAGCTTCGGCGGCACGCGCAGGAGCAGCGGCCCGAGCACGTCGGCCACGCCCTTCAGCCACTCCTCCCACAGCGGCAGGGTGTCGGCATCCTTCTTCGAGAACTGCGCCACCGACTCGTACGACTTCTTCGCGTCGTCCGCGTAGACCTTGATCGAGCGCCCGTCCGGGAACGCCTGGTAGTAGGGCCCGAACGGCGTGACGTCGTAGCCGTGCCGCTTGAGCTGGAGCTCGCGGATGATCGTCGGGGGCATGAGCGACATCACGTAGGAGTAGGTCGAGACCTTGATCTCGGGGTGGTTCGGGAAGGGCGCGCTCGTGTCGGCCGCGCCGCCGGTCTTGTGCCTGGCCTCCAGGACGACCGCCCGGGCCCCCGCCCGCGCGAAGTACGCGCCGGCCACGAGCCCGTTGTGACCCCCGCCGATGATGATCGCGTCGTACGTGCCTGCCATCGGACCCTCTCCTTCGGGCGACCTCGACCGAATCTTCCCCCGAGTTTGAACGGCGAGTCAAGCCGGCCCGCGCGGTGCTCCGGTTGACAACCCCGCCGGACCGGCTAAAGTGCCCTGAACGCTGGTTCAGCCGGCTGCGCGGCGCGGCCGTGGGCCCTCGAACGGCGTTCAGGACGGTTCAGGAGGAGGGACGTGAGCGGGACCGCGACGAGGAGCCGGGACCGGCACCAGGAGATCGTCGAGGCCGCGGCGCGGGTGATCACCGAGCGCGGGCTCGCCGAGACCCGCATCGCCGACATCGCCGAGCAGGCCGGCGTCTCCCCCGGCCTCATCCTCTACTACTTCGAGTCCAAGGACCGTCTGCTCTCCGAGGCGCTCACGTACGCGAACGACCAGTTCTACCTGCGGATGTCGCGCGAGATCCGCCGGATCCCCTCCGCTCGGGAGCAGCTGCGGCGCCTGGTGGACCTCTCGGTCCCCGGCTACCTGCCGGAGTACGGGCGCCTGGACGAGTGGGCGCTGTGGATCGAGGTCTGGGTGCGGGCGCTGCGCGACGCCGAGATGGCCAAGGACCGCGAGGCGCTCGACCAGCGCTGGCGCAACCAGATCGCCGAGATCGTCCGCACCGGCCAGGCCTCGGGCGAGTTCACCTCCGCCGTCCCGGCCGAGGAGCTCGCGCTGCGCCTCGCCTGCCTCATCGACGGGCTCGCGATCCAGGTCGTGATGAACGACCCGCAGGTGACCCCCGAGCGCATGCACCGCACGTGCATGGAGGTCGCCGCGAACGAGCTCGGCTTCCGCCTCTGATCCCCTACCCGGCCTCGGCGAAGCGGCGGAGGTCGGCGAGGTGCTCCTCGTAGTGCTCGTACGTCTCCCAGCCGAACCAGCGCTCGGCGGGCTCGTCGAGCTCGGGCAGGGCCTCCCAGGCCGCGAGCATGCGGGCCCGCGCGGCCTCGAGCCCGCGCTCGACCTCCTCGAGCGAGAGCGAGCGGGACTCCTCGAGCACCCGGGCGTTCTCGGCGTCCGTGGCCTCCTCGTCCTCGGGCGGCTCGACGAAGGTGCCCTCCCGCATCCGATCGAGGAGGTCGGCGAAGTGGTTCCACCAGTGCGCGATGTGCCAGAGCACGTCCTTCACCGTCCAGCCGTCGGCCGTCACCGTCGGCTCCTCCAGGCGCTCCCGCGGCAGCTCCTCGACGACCTGCCGCAGCTCGGCCCAGGCGCTCCGCTCGCGCTCGGTGAGCGTCTGCTTGTCGGTCACGTTCCCTCCTCCCATCTCGCTCAGCCTCTCGCTCAGCCCGCGAGCGTGCGCACGCCGCGCTTCGCGAGCTGATCGGCCACGATGTTCCGCTGGATCTCCGAGGTCCCCTCCCAGATCCGCTCCACGCGCAGCTCCCGGTAGAAGCGCTCGGCGACGTTCTCGCGCATGTACCCGCGGCCGCCGAAGATCTGCACGGCGCGGTCGGCCACGCGGTTCGCCATCTCGCTCGCGAAGAGCTTGGCCATCGAGCACCGCGCGTGCTGGACCTTCACGTCCACGCCGCGGTCGATGTCCCCGGCGAGCCGGTAGGTCATGAGCCGGGCCGCCCAGAGCTCGGTGACCGAGTCGGCGAGCATGTGCGCGACGGCCTGGTGCTCGACGATGGGCCGTCCGAACTGCACCCGCTCCTTCGCGAAGGCCGTGGCCTCCTCGATGAGCCGCTCGGCCGCGCCGCAGCAGCGCGCCGCGATCATGAGCCGCTCGTACCGGAACCACGCGTAGGTGAAGGTGAGGCCGTCGCCCTCCTCGCCGATGCGGTTGGACGCCGGCACCCGGACGTCCTCGAAGGCGACCACCGCGTGCGTGTCCGGGAAGGTGTGCGAGTACGCGGGCTCCCGCACGAGCCGCACCCCCGGCGTGTCCTTGTCCACGAAGAACATCGCGTGCTCGCCGGCGTGGGAGCCGCCCTCCAGCTTGGCCTGCACGAAGCAGTAGTCGGCCACGTTGAAGGAGGTGACGTGCCACTTCAGGCCGTTCAGCACGTAGGCGTCGCCCTCGCGGCGGGCCGTGGTGCGGATCGCGTCCACGTCCGAGCCCGCCTCGGGCTCCGTGATCGCGTAGCACTCGCGGCGCTCGCCGCGGATCGTCGGTACGATCCAGCGCTCGAGCTGCTCCGGCGTGACGACGCCCGGCGCCCACGACGGCGGCGTGTGCACGCACCAGCCGAGGGCGTTCGTCGCGCGCCCGAGCTGCTCGGACACGAGGACCTGCTGGAAGGTGGTGAACCCGCCGCCCCCGAGCTCCCTCGGCATGTTCATCGCGAACAGGCCGAGCTCGATCGCGCGGCGGTGGTGCCGCTCGCGCACGTCCTCGGGGATCCGGCCCCCGTGCTCCTCGGCGTGGACCTCCCAGGGGATGAGCTCCTCGTCGACGAAGCGCCGGGCGGTCTCCTGGATCCGACGGTCCTCCTCCGACATCGGGTAGGCGGCCCGGTGGTCGCTCTCCATGGCGGGCCGAAGCATACCCCGAGGCCTGAACGGCGGTTCAAGCCGGGGTCGGCCGGGGTCGGGTCCCTCAGTTCACGAGGTCGGGCTCGCCGGCGACGGCGCCGAGGACCTCGAGGCGACCGGCGTGGGCGTCGAGCATCGCGATCGTGTGCTCGTCGAGCTCGTGCTCGCGCTCGGGGATCTCCACCGGCTCGACCTCGTCCCCGAACAGCGCCGAGGAGAAGTACCGCTGGCCCGAGTCGGCGATGACCGTCACGATGCGGCGCAGCTCGGGATGGGCCCGGGCGACCTCGAGCGCCGCGGCCACGTTGCAGCCGGAGGAGGTGCCGCAGAATATGCCCTCCTCGTGCGCGAGCCGCCGGGTCATCGCCCGCGCCTCCTCGGTCGGCACGGCCACGACCCCGTCGATCACCGACAGGTCGAGGTTCTTCGGCACGATGCCGTCGCCGATGCCGGCGATCCCGTGCGGCCCCCACCGCCGGGCGGAGATGAGCGCGCACTCCGCCGGCTCGGCCGTGTAGACGCGCGTCGGGGCGCCGCGCTCGCGCAGGAACCGCCCGACCCCGCTGATCCAGCCGCCGGTGCCCTGGGCCGCGACGACCGCGTCGATCCGGCCCTCCATCTGCTCCCAGATCTCCGGGGCGGTGGTGAGCCGGTGCGCCTCGATGTTGTCGGGGTTCTCGAACTCGGCGGGAACGAAGTACCGGTCGGGGTCGGCCGCGCGCAGCTCCTCCATCTTCGCGAGCGCGAGGTCGACGTCGGACTCACCGCCGGGGGTGAGGATGAGCTCGGCCCCGTAGGCCCGGATGAGCTTCTTGCGCTCCTCGCCCATCCCCTCCGGCATGATGATCGTGCAGGGGTAGCCCTTGATGGCGGCGACGGCGGCGCAGGCGATCCCCGCGTTGCCGGTCGTGCACTCCATCACGGTCATGCCGGGACGGAGCTCGCCCCGCTCCTCGGCGCGCTCGAGCATGAACCGGTAGATCCGGTCCTTCACCGAACCCGTGGGGCCGTACCACTCGACCTTCCCGTAGAGCTCGATCTCGGGGGCGATGCGCGCCAGCCGTACGAGCGGCGTCGCCCCGACGGCATCGAGCAGCGAGCCGACCGGCAGACGGTACCGGTCCCACGTCACCCCCATCGCTCACCTCCCTGCGAACGACGAACGTCGCTCGACGTACCCGAGCCGACGCGAGATGGCGTCGGCGATCTCCATCGCGTGGCGGGCGACCCGCGGCAGGTCGATCGGCCGGAGCCGGAACGCCGGCCCGCTCACCGAGAGCGCCGCCACCACCGTCCCGTCGGCCTGCCGCACCGGGGCGGCGACCGCGTTCAGGCCCTCCTCGAGCTCCTCGAGGGTCTGGGCGTAGCCGCGGCGGCGCACCTGCTCGAGCTGCTCCTGCAGCTCGGCGGGGTCCGTGATCGTCCGCTCGGTGAACGGCTCGAGACGGACGAGGTGCTGCCGCCGGCGCGCGGGCTCCATCCAGGCGAGGAGCACCTTGCCGTTCGAGGTGCAGTGCAGCGGGGTCCGCCGCCCCACCCAGTTCACCGAGACGACCGAGCGGCTGCCGGTCACCTGGTCCACGTAGACCACCGACTCCCCCGAGAGCACGCCGAGGTTCACGGTCTCACGCGTCCGGTCGGCGAGCTCCTCGAGGAGCGGGCGGGAGACGCGAACGATCTCGAGCTCGGCCATCGCGGCCCCGGCGAGCCGGACGAGGCCGAACCCCAGGCGGTACTTCTCGGTCACGGGGTCGCGCTCGAGCAGGCCGCGCTCGGCGAGGGTCGCGACGAGGCGGGAGGCCGTCGCCTTGTGGACGCCGAGGCGCCGCCCGAGCTCGCTCACGCCGAGCTCGCCCGCGTCGGAGATGTGCTCGAGCGCGCTGATCGCGCGCCGGACCGACTGCAGGTTGCCGCCGTCTCCCATCCGAGCCCCCACCGCAGACAGGTCGTCCCTCGGAGGCGCGAACGGTACCACATCGTGGCTCTCTGCGCATCTCGGTTGCGCTCTCCGCGACACCCGACTCCCCGAGGACCGGGGCGTGCGGGTAGCCTCCCCGCGATGCCAGCCTCGCGTCCGGAGCCCGAGCGCCTGTGGCGGTCGGCCGAGCCCAGGACCTCCTACGAGGTCGTCATCGTCGGCGGGGGCGGGCACGGTCTGGCGACCGCCTACTACCTCGCGCGCAACCACGGGATCCGGGACGTGTGCGTGCTCGAGCGCGGCTGGCTGGCCGGCGGCAACATGGCGCGCAACACCACGATCATCCGTAGCAACTACCTCTGGGACGCCTCGGCCGCCCTCTACGAGCACTCGCTGAAGCTCTGGGAGGGGCTCGAGGACGAGCTCGACTGGGACCTGCAGCTCAGCCAGCGGGGCGTGCTGAACCTCGCTCACTCCCTCGCGGACGTCCGGTCCTCGGTGCGCCGGGTCGAGGCCAACCGACTGAACGGCATCGACGCCGAGTGGCTCGAGCCGGAGGAGGTGAAGGCCTTCTGCCCCATCGTCGACGTCTCGCCCGACGTGCGGTACCCGGTCCTCGGAGCGACCTTGCAGCGGCGGGGCGGCGTGGCGCGGCACGACCGCGTGGCCTGGGCGCTCGCGACGCGAGCGAGCGAGCTCGGCGTGGACATCGTCGAGCACGCGGAGGTGACCGGCTTCCTTCGGGACGGCGACCGCGTGGTCGGCGTGCGGACCACGCGCGGGGACGTGCGGGCCGGGCGGGTCGCGCTCGCCGCCGCCGGCCACACCAGCGTCCTCGCCTCGATGCTCGGCCTGCGGCTGCCGCTGCAGTCGCACCCGCTGCAGGCCCTCGTCTCGAACCTGTACGAGCCGGTCCTCGGCTGCGTGGTGATGTCCAACGCCGTCCACGTGTACGTCTCGCAGGCCGACAAGGGGGAGCTCGTCATGGGGGCGGGGATCGACGCGTACAACGGCTACGCCCAACGCGGCTCGTTCCACGTGATCGAGCACCAGATGGCCGCGGCGCTCGAGCTGTTCCCGATCTTCCGCCATGCCCAGCTGTTGCGGACCTGGGCGGGCATCGTCGACGTGAGCCCCGACGCCTCGCCGATCATCGGCCCGACCCCGATCGAGGGGCTGTTCGTCAACTGCGGCTGGGGCACGGGAGGGTTCAAGGCGACGCCCGGCTCGGGCTGGGTCTACGCCGACACGATCGCGAACGGCCGCCCGCACCCGCTCGCGGCGCCCTTCTCGCTCGAGCGGTTCGTGACGGGGGCGCTCGTGGACGAGCACGGCGCGGCGGCGGTGGCGCACTGATGCGGGGGCGCGGATGCTGCTGATCCACTGCCCCTGGTGCGGGCCGCGCGACGAGGTCGAGTTCCGCTACGGCGGTCAGGCACACATCGCCTACCCGGGGGATCCCGGCGCCCTCTCGGACGAGGCCTGGGCGGACTACCTGTTCATGCGCGACAACCCCAAGGGCCCCTTCGCCGAACGCTGGTTCCACGCGGCCGGCTGCCGCCGATGGTTCAACGCCGTCCGCGACACCGCCACCCACCGGCTGCTCGCGACCTACCGCCCCGACGAGCCGCGCCCGGAGGTCGGCCCGTGAGCGGCCCGCGGCGCCTTCCCGACGGCGGCACCTGGATCGACCGCGCCCGGCCGGTCTCGGTGCGGTTCGCCGGCCGCGAGCTCGCCGCGCTCGCCGGCGACACGGTCGCCTCGGCCCTGCTCGCGAGCGGCATCCGGGACGCCTTCCGGTCCCCGATCCTCGGCCGCCCGCGCGGCGTCGTCGCGGCGGGCGTGGAGGAGCCGAACGCCTACGTCGAGGTCGGCGCCCCGTCCTTCGAGGCCATCGTCGCCGCCACCGCGGTCCCCGTCGTGGACGGCATGGAGGTCTCCCCACGGCCGGGTATGGGGCGCCTGCCGGGCGGGGACGTGCCGGCGCGGCCCGCCGTGCACACGCATCGGCACGTCGAGACCCTCGTGATCGGCGGCGGTCCCGCTGGGCGCGCCGCGGCCGCCGAGGCCGCCGCGGCCGGCGGGCGGGTCCTGCTCGTGGACGAGCGGCACCGGATCGACGATCCCCCCGAGGGCGTCCTCTGCCTGCCCTCGACCACCGCGAGCGGGATCTACGACGACGGTTACGTGGTGTGCTACGAGCGCGGGGTCGAGCTCGACCGCGTCTGGCACGTGCGGGCTCGCCGCGTGGTGCTCGCCACGGGCGCGCACGAGCGGACGGTGGCCTTCGCCGGGAACGACCGGCCCGGCGTGATGCTCGCCGGCGCCGTCCGCACCTACCTGGAACGCTACGGCGTCCTGTGCGGGGAGCGCGCCGTGGTGCTGAGCACGAACGTCTGGGGCCACGAGGCGGCCCTCGCGCTCGCCTCCGCCGGCGCCTCGGTCCTGCTGCTCGAGCCCGTGCCGGTCCCCGGCGAGGTCCCGGATCTCGCGGCGGCCGGCGTCGAGGTGCGCTCGGGCTGGGTGGTGGTGGGCACCGAGGGCGAGCCCGCCCTCGCCGCGGTGCACCTGGCCGGACCGGCCGGGGAGCGCGAGACCGTCCCCGCCGACCTCCTCGCGGTGAGCGGGGGCTGGAACCCGACCGTGCAGCTCGCCCGGGCGATCGGCTGCGGGCTCCGCTACGACGAGGCCGGGGCGTGCTTCGTGCCCGACGGCACCGGCCCCGACTGGCTCGAGGTCGTCGGTGCGGCCGCGGGGGAGGTCCCGCCCTCGGCCCCGCTCTTCCGGATCGAGGCCGGGGACGACGCCGAGAAGTACGTCGAGCTCCAGCGCGACCAGACCGTGGCCGACGTGGCCGCGGCCGTCGGCCGCGGGCTGCGCTCGGTCGAGCACGTGAAGCGCGCCACCTACATCGGCACGACGATCGACCAGGGGCGCACGAGCGGGACCCTCACGGCCGCGATCGTGAACGCGCTGCTCGGATGGGACCCCGGCGCGCAGGGCCCGTCGAACCCCCGCCCCCCGTACACGCCGATCCCCTACGCGGCGCTCGCCGGGCTCGACCGCGGCCCGCGGCTGCTCGACCCGATCCGCACCACGCCGATGCATCCCGCCCACGTGGCGCGCGGCGCCGTCTTCGAGGACGTCGGTCAGTGGAAGCGCCCCTACGCCTTCCCGCACCCGGGCGAGGACCTGGAGGCCGCCGTCACGCGCGAGTGCCTCACGGTGCGGCGGGCGGCGGGGGTCCTCGACGCCTCGACCCTCGGCAAGATCGAGGTCGTCGGACCCGATGCGGCGGTCTTCCTCGACCGGATGTACGTGAACCGCATGTCGACCCTCCCCATCGGGCGCGCCCGCTACGGGGTCATGCTCGGCCTCGACGGGATGGTGGTCGACGACGGGGTCGCGGTGCGCCTGGCCGAGGACCGCTTCCTCGTCACGACGACGACCTCGGGCGCGGCGATGGTCCTCGACCGCTTCGAGGAGTGGCTCCAGACCGAGTGGCCGGAGCTCCGCGTCTGGTGCACGAGCGTCACCGAGCGGTGGGCGGTGGCGGCGATCTCGGGCCCGAACGCCCGCGAGGTGGTCGCCGCCCTCGAGCCGAGCGTCGATCTCGACCCGGCCGCCTTCCCGCACATGGCCGTCCGCGAGGGCGAGGTGGCGGGCGTCCCCGCGCGGATCCTGCGCGTGAGCTTCACGGGCGAGCGCTCCTACGAGCTCCACGTTCCGGCCCGGTACGGGCTCGGCCTGTGGGAGGAGGTCCTGCGCGCCGGCGCCGAGCTCGGGCTCGAGCCCTACGGCACCGAGGCCATGCACGTGCTGCGCGCCGAGAAGGGCTACATCATCGTCGGCCAGGACACCGACGGCACGGTCACGGCCGAGGACCTCGGGCTCGGCTGGATGGTCCGCACCGACGGATCCGACTTCGTCGGGCGCCGCTCGCTCGCCCGCGCCGACCTGCGTCGACCGGACCGTCGCCAGCTCGTCGGCATGCTCCCCGAGGACCCCGAGACGCTGCTGCCGGAGGGGGCGCAGCTCGTGGAGGAGGCGGGCGAGCCGCCGGTGCGGATGGTGGGATGGGTCACCTCGAGCTACCGCAGCCCGGTGCTCGGCCGGACGTTCGCGCTCGCCCTCGTGGAGGCCGGCCGTCGCCGGATCGGCACGAGCCTCCTCGCGGCGCTCGCCGCAGGGCCCGTGCCCGTGCGCGTGACCGAACCCGTCTTCTACGACCCGGAGGGGAGCCGCCTGCGATGATCGTCCCCCGCGGCCCGCTCGCCGACCGGACGGAGGAGCTCGCGCGCCTCGGCGCCACCGAGCTGCCGTTCCTCGCCCAGGTGGACGTCCGTTGCCCGCCGGCGGCGGCCGAGCGCCTCGGCCTGCCGCTCGAGCCGAACACCGCGCGGGCGCTCGGCCGTCGCGAGGCCCTGTGGCTCGGGCCCGACGAGTGGCTCGTCGTGGGCCCCGAGGGCGAGGCCGCGGCGATCGTCGCCGAGCTCGATGCCGCGCTACCGAAGGGGCCCCACAGCGTCCTCGACGCGAGCGACGCCCGCACCGTGATCGAGCTGCACGCCCCGGACCGGCTCGAGCTGCTCGCGACCGGCTGCGGGCTCGACCTCGACCCCCGCGGCGGATGGGTCCCCGGGCGCGTCGCGCAGACCCTCTTCGCCCGGGCGCAGGTCGTGCTGCACGAGCGCGAGCGCTCGACCCGCGTGTTCGTCCGCCCCTCGTTCGCGGGCTACGTGCTCGAGCGCCTCCTCGCCGCGGCCGAGCTCCTCCGGCGCTGAGGCCCGCCGCTGAGCCTTGCCGCCGAGGGTCCTACGGCGTGCCCTCGAGCTCCTCGAGCATCGCCCGCTGCCACGCCGTCGCCGAGGCGACCTGGTTGAAGGTGAACACGTGGAGGCCGCCCACCTTCGCGCCGGCGTCGGCGACGGTCGGGGCGAGCGCCGCGAGCAGCCCGTCCGGCCCGAACGAGCCGCGCATCAGCCTGCCGACGACGGAGCGGTTCTTGCGCAGGTACCGCGCGGCGTCGGCGAGCCCGATCCTGGCGCTCACGGCCATGAGCTTGCCGAGCTCGACCGCGCCCGGCACGCCGAGGTGCACCTCGAGCTCCACCCCCGATGTCCGGATCCTGCCGATCCAGGCCACGATCGCCGCGGGGTCGAAGCACATCTGCGTGGTCACCCAGGAGGCGAGCGGCGCCTTCGCGATGAGCGCGGCCTGCAGGACGTCCTCGGGGATCTGCGGGTGGCCCTGCGGGTAGCCCGGCACGCCGAGCCGCTCGAAGGGGCCGTCGAGCTCACGGATCGCGCGGATCAGCGCGAGACCGTCGGGGAACGCCCCGGCCTCCTTCGCGTCGCCGCCGACGACGAAGGCCTCGGTGATCCCCGCCTCCCGGCAGCGGGCCAGGAGCTCCGCGAGCTCCCCGCGATCGCGGATCATGTGGGCCGACAGGTGCGGCGCCGTGGGGTGCCCACGGCGAGCGAGCTCGGCGGCGAGCTCCACCGTCGCCCACATGCCGCGGCTCGGCGAGGCCGTCACGCTCACGGGCGCGCCGGGCGGGAGGGCCTCGGCCTGCTCGAGGGCGTTCGCGAGGGGGATGAGCTCGAACCGGGCGCCCGCGACCAGGCGCGCGAGGGTCTGCCGCTCCGCTGGGCGAAGGTCGCCGGAGCGGTGCCGCAGGGCGCGCTCACTCGTTCGCATCGGGGAACGACGCCTTCCTGCGCTCGATCCACTCGCGGAGCTCGAGGTCGATCGCCTCGTCCATCGGCGGCGGCTCGTACTCGGCGAGCATGCGCTTCCAGATCCCGTTGGCCCGCTGCGCCATGTCGAGCGAGCCCTCCGCCTCCCACTGCTCGAAGCTGTTGTTGTCGGCCACGCTGGACCGGTAGAAGGCCGTCTCGAAGTTCGCGAGCGTGTGGGCCGAGCCGAGGAAATGCTTGCCGGGCCCGTTCTCGATGATCGCGTCGAGGGCCTGGCCGTTCTCGGACAGGTCCACCCCCCGTGCGAAGGCGTGGAGCATGCCGCACTGATCCGCATCCATCACGAACTTCTCGTAGCCCATCGTGAGGCCGCCCTCGAGCCATCCCGCGGCGTGCAGGACGAAGTTCACGCCCGCGAGGAGCGTCGGCTGCAGCGTGTTGGCCGACTCGTACGCGGCCTGGGCGTCGGGGATCTTCGAGGCCGTGAGGGACCCTCCCGAGCGGAACGGCACGCCGAGGCGCCGGGCGCACGCCGCGAGCACGTACAGGACGAGCGCGGGCTCGGGCGTCCCGAAGGTCGGCGCGCCCGACTGCATCGACATCGACGAGGCGAACGAGCCGAAGACGACCGGCGCCCCCGGCCGCACGAGCTGCACGTAGGCCATGCCCGCCAGCGCCTCGGCGAGGGTCTGCGCCGCCGTCCCGGCGACGGTCGCAGGGGACATCGCCCCGGCGAGGATGAACGGGGTCATGATGACCGCCTGGTTGGCCTCCGCGTAGACGCGGGCGGCGCCGAGCATGGTCGCGTCCCACACGAGCGGGGAGTTGGCGTTGATCAGGCTCATGATCACCGTCGAGCGCTCGAGCTCCTCCGCGCCGAAGACGATGCGCGCCATCTCGACCGTGTCGGCGGCGCGCGAGGGATGCGTGACCGAGCCCATGAACGGCTTGTCCGAGTAGCGCAGGTGCGCGTAGACCATCTCGAAGTGCCGCTTGTTCACCGGCAGGTCCACCGGCTCGCACACGGTCCCCCCGGAGTGGTGCAACCACGGCGTGAGGTAGGCGAGCTTCACGAAGTTGCGGAAGTCCTCGATGGTCCCGTAGCGGCGACCGCCGTCGAGATCGCGCACGAAGGGCGAGCCGTAGGCGGGCGCGAGCACCGTGGCCTCGCCCCCGATCAGCACCGACCGCTCGGGGTTGCGGGCGCGCTGGATGAACGTGCGGGGGGCGGTGGCCTGGACCAGCTGTCGCGCGAGCCCCCGGGGGAACCGCACGAGCTCGTCCTCGACCTCGCACCCCGCGCCCTTCAGGCGCTCGCGCGCATCGGCGTCGCGGAAGACGACGCCGACCCGCTCGAGGATCGCGTCCGCGTTGGCCTCGATGATCTCCAGGCCCTCCTCGGAGAGGACCTCGACCGGTCGCATCGTCCGGGTGATGTACGGCACCGTCTCCTGGGCCGCGTGCAGCCGCGCGGCCTGCCGGGCGGCCCGGCCGCCCGAGCGCCGGCGGGGGCTCGACTCCTCGCTCATCCCTGGCTCCTCTGGGTTCGTCGACGTCGACCCGCCCCGACGGCCTCGCGCGCGGGCAGCGCGACGACCTCGGCGAGGCGGGGGAACGGATCGGTGGCATGGGGGATGCCCATCGCCCCCACGAAGTGCTCCTGGAACCGGGGCTCCACCGCCGTCTCGATCTTCTTCACGCGGCGGACGACCTCCTCGATCTCGGCGCGCGCCGCGCGGTTCAGGAGCGCGATCCGCGCGCCGGTGCCGGCCGCGTTGCCGGCGCTCGTCACGTGGACCGGGTCGCAGTCCGGCACGAGCCCCAGGACCATCGCGTGGATCGGGTCGATGTGGGCCCCGAACGCCCCGGCGAGCCGGATGCGGTCCACCCGGTCGACGCCGGCGGCGTCCATCAGCAGGCGGCACCCCGCGTACAGAGCGGCCTTCGCGAGCTGGACCTGTCGGACGTCGTTCTGGGTGATCAGGATCCGCGGCCCCTCCGGGGGGTCGTGCAGCACGTAGGCGAAGGTCCGGCCCTCGGCGACCACGCGGGGGCTCCGCTCGGCCGCCGCCGGATCGATGACGCCCTCGGCGGTGAGCGCGCCGGCGAGGTGGAGCTCCGCGATCACCTCGATGATGCCCGAGCCGCAGATCCCCGAGACGCGGGTGCCCGCGAAGGCGGGCTCGTCGGACCACGCGTCGGTGCCGATCACGCGGAACCGCGGCTCGAGCGTCTCGGGGTCGATGCGGACCCGCTCGATCGCCCCCGGCGCGGCCCGCTGTCCCGCCGAGATCTGCGCCCCCTCGAAGGCGGGGCCCGTCGGGCTCGACGCGGCGAGCAGTCGGCCGCCCACCGCGAGCACGATCTCCGCGTTCGTGCCCACGTCCACGATGAGGCTGACGTCCTCGCGCTCGTACGGCGCCTCGGCGAGGATGACGCCCGCCGTGTCGGCGCCGACGTGCCCGGCGATGAGCGGGAGCGCGTACGCCCGCGCCCCCGGGTGGACGTCGAGCTCGAGATCCCGGGCCGGGACGCGCAGCGCGGAGTCCGTGGCGAGCGCGAACGGCGCGCCGCCGAGCTCCGTCGGGTCCAGCCCGAAGACGAGGTGGTGCATGATCGGGTTCCCGACGAGCGTGACCTCGAGCACGTCGGTCCGCTCGGCACCGGCCTCGGCGACGAGCGCGCCCACGAGCTCTCGCAGGCAGCCGCGGACGGCGGCGGTGAGCTCGGCCGCGGCCCCGGGATGCATCATCACGTAGCTCACGCGGCTCATGAGGTCCTCGCCGAAGCGGATCTGCGGGTTCATCGCGCCGGCCGAGGCGAGCACCTCGCCCGTGCGCAGGTCGCACAGGTGCCCGGCGACGGTGGTCGAGCCGACGTCGAAGGCCACGCCGAGGGCCCGGTCGTGGAACCCCGGCCACACCCCGGTGAGGAGCCCCCCGTCGTGGACCTGGGCCGTCACGGCGAAGCCGCCCGCGCGGAGCGTCCGCTGCAGGCCGGGCAGGACGTGCGGGTCGACCTCGAGCCCGGTCAGGCCCCAGTCCCGCGCGAGCGCGTCGAGCAGACGCTCGAGGTCCCCACGGGCCGAGCCGAGGGACGGCGGCTCCACCTCCACGTAGCAGAGGCGCACGACGGGATCGAGCGCGATCTCACGCGCCTCGGCCTCCTTGCGCACGACCTGCCGGTGGATCTGCGCGTCGGGGGGCACGTCCACGAGGAGGTCGCCCACGATCCGGGCATGGCAGCCGAGGCGCCGGTCCGGCGCGAGCCCGCTGCGCTCGCGGTAGCGGGTCTCCGGCTCGCTGAAGGGCGTGACGTGCGCCGAGCGCGAGACGATCCCGTGCTTGGGGAACTCGCCCTCGACCGGGACGACCTGGCAGCGACCGCAGATGCCTCGGCCCCCGCAGACCGAGTCCAGGTCGACGCCGAGCGCGCGCGCCGCGTCCAGGATCGAGGTCCCCTGCGGGAAACGCCCGCGGCGCCCCGAGGGCGTGAAGACGACGAGCGGCCCCTCCTCGGTCACGGCGCCACGTCCGCCCGCCCGGCGAGCCGAGCGGCGCGACCGCCCCGCCGGCCGGTGCGCGCGCCGGCCGGGTCGCCGCCCTCCCGGTACCGGGCGATCCACCTGCCGCAGTCGGGGTCATGGCCCATGAGGACGTCGGCCGCCATGATCGAGCGGCGGATCTCCTCCCGGAGCGGGTTCGTGATGGCCGAGGTCAGCCCGTTCGCGATCGCCATCGCGAGGAAGGCCGCGTTGATCCCCTCGCGGTTCGGCAGCCCGAAGGAGATGTTCGAGGCCCCGCAGGTGGTGTTCACGCCGAGCTCGTCCCGCAGCCGCCGCACGAGGTGGAACACCTGGCGCCCGGCCGAGCCCATCGCGCCGATCGGCATCACGAGGGGGTCGACGACCACGTCCTCCTTGGGGATGCCGTGGTCCGCGGCCCGCTGCACGATCTTGCGCGCGACCTCGAAGCGGACGTCGGGGTCCTCGCTGATGCCGGTCTCGTCGTTCGTGATCGCGACCACGGCCGCTCCGTGCTTGGCGACGAGCGGGAGCACGGCCTCCAGGCGTTCCTCCTCACCGGTCACGCTGTTCACCAGGGCCTTTCCCCGGTAGACGGCGAGCCCGGCCTCGAGGGCCGCGACCACGGACGAGTCGATCGACAGCGGGAGATCGGTGAGGGACTGCACGAGCTTCACGGTCTCGGCGAGGATCGCGGGCTCGTCGGCGAGGGGGATCCCCGCGTTCACGTCGAGCATGTGCGCCCCGGCCTCGACCTGCGCCTGCACGTCCGCGATCACCGTCGAGAAGTCACCGCGGGCCATCTCCTCCGCCAGCCGGCGCCTGCCGGTCGGGTTGATGCGCTCCCCGATGATGACGAAGGGCAGGTCCGGGCCCATCACGACCTCGCGCGTCGCGGACGCCAGCACGGTTCGGGTCATCCCGCACCCCCCTCCCGCAGCCCGCCGCTCCGAACGGCGGCCCGCAGGACCTCCGGCGTCCACTCCGCGAGGAGCCTCTGGTAGGCGGCCTCCGCCTCGGCCTCGAGGTCCTCGCCGCAGGGGCGGCGCTCGGTGCGGAAGCTCGCGGCGTACTCGTCCGAGCCCGTGAGGCCGGCGACCATCGCCGCCGCATCGATCGCCTCCTGGAAGGACTCGGGCATGAGCCGGCGCGCGGTATCGCGGCCGCGCCGGGCGATGACCTGGGCGGGGATGTCGCGCCAGCGGATGATCTGGAGCTCGGCCTCGGCGCTCACGCTCGTCCCCTCAGACGGCGACCTGCGCCCGGCGGGCCTGGATCAGCTGCTTCGCCGTCTCGGCGGCGATCGCGGCGTCGCGGCAGTAGGCGTCCGCGCCGATCGCCCGACCGAACTCCTCGTTCAGCGGGGCCCCGCCCACCATGACGATGTAGCGGTCGCGGAGGCCGCGCTGCACGAGCTCGTCGATCACGACCTTCATGTACGGCATCGTGGTCGTGAGCAGCGCGGACATGCCGAGGATGTCGGGCTCGTGCTCCTCGAGCGCCGCGAGGTAGCTCTCCACCGGGTTGTTGATGCCGATGTCGATGACCTCGAAGCCGGCGCCCTCCAGCATCATCGCCACGAGGTTCTTGCCGATGTCGTGGATGTCGTTCTTCACCGTGCCGATCACGACCTTGCCGATGCGCTCGGCGCCGGTCTCGGCGAGCAGGGGGCGCAGGACCTCCATCCCGGCCTTCATCGCGTTCGCCGCGAGGAGCACCTCCGGGACGAACAGGATGCCGTCGCGGAAGTCCACGCCGACGATCCGCATGCCCTCCACGAGGGCGTCGTTCAGGACCCGCTCCGGCGCCCACCCGCGGGCGAGCAGGATCTCGGTCCCCTCGACGATCTCGTCGGCGAGGCCGTCGTACAGGTCGTCGTGCATCTGTCGGACGAGCTCCTCGTCCGACAGGCTGCCGAGGTCGATGTCGTCTCCGGCCATCTCAGCTCCTCAGTCGCTCGCCCTTCGGGTCGACGAGCGGCTCGGCGGTCACGGTCGCCGCCAGTCGCTCGCCCAGGTACTCGATCTCGACCGCCGCGCCCTCCCGGGCGAGGGCCGACGGCAGGTAGCCGTAGGCGATCCCACGGCCGACGGTATAGCCGTAGCCGGCGGAGGTCACGTAGCCGACCACCCGGTCCTCGGCCCACACCGGCTCCTTGCCCATCACCACGCGCTCGGGGTCGTCCAGCGTCATGCAGACCAGCCGCCGGACCGGACCCCGATCGCGCACCGCCTCCAGCGCCCGCTTGCCCTGGAAGTCCTTGTCCCAGCGGACCGCGAACCCGAGCCCGGCCTCGATCGGGTCGTGCTCGGTGTCGATGTCCTGGCCCCACAGCCGGTAGCCCTTCTCCAGCCGCAGCGAGTCGAACGCGCCGAGGCCCGCCGCGACGAGGCCGGCCTCGCGCCCGGCCTCCCAGAGGAGGTCCCACGCACGCCGGCCCATCTCCATCGGCCCGTACAGCTCCCAGCCGAGCTCGCCGACGTAGCTGATCCGTTGCGCGAGCACCGGCACCTCGCCGAGGTCGATGCGGCGCGCGGTCATGTACGGGAAGGCCTCGTTCGACAGGTCGGCCTCGGTGAGGCTCGCGAGGATCCCTCGCGCGCGCGGACCCCACAGGCCGAGCGTGAACATCGGCCGGTCCTCGATGTGCACGCGCTCTCCCTCCCGGAGCTGGCGGCGGATCCAGGCGAGGTCGTGCATCCCGGAACCGCCTCCGGTCACGACCATGAAGCGGTCCTCGGCCAGGCGCGTCACGACGACGTCGCACCGGATCGTGCCCCGCTGCGTGAGCATCGAGGTGTAGACGAGCGAGCCCACGGGGCGGTCGATGCGGTTCGCGCACACGCGCTCGAGGAAGCCGAGCGCGTCCGGGCCCTCGACGGCGATCTTCAGGTACGCCGTGAGATCGAAGAGCCCCGCCCGCTCTCGGGTCGCGAGGTGCTCCGCCCCCTCGATCGGCGACCAGAGCGTGCCCGACCACTCGTCCCGCCGCTCCCACGGCGCGCCGGTCAGCAGGTCCCGGTTGGCCTCGTACCACTGCGGGCGCTCCCATCCCGCCGCCACCACGAACGACGCGCCGAGCGCGACCTGCCGCTCGTACCAGGGCGAGAGCCGCAGCTCCCGGGGGCGCGCCATCTGCTGGCGCGGGTGGATGATGTCGTAGACCTCCCGGTACTGCTGCTTCCCCCGCTCGAGCACGTACGCCGGCGTGGTCATGTGGGGGGAGAAGCGGTTCGCGTCCGCCTCCGCGAGCTCCAGGCTCGGCTCGCCCTCGACCATCCATTCGGCGACCTGACGCGCCATCCCCGCGGCGTGGGTCACCCACACGGCCTCGCACACCCACGCGCCGCGCACGCTCGCGCTCTCGCCCACGATGGAGCCGCCGTCGGGGGTGAACGAGAACATCCCGTTGATCGAGCGGCTCGGATCCGAGGGCCGCATCCGGCCCTTGAGGGCGGGGAGCAGGCGCCCGGTCTCGGCCTCGGCCTCGTCGAAGTCCTCGGGCGTGAACGGCATGAGCGAGGGCATCGGCCCCGGTTGGCTCGGGTGGCGGATCTCGGGCTGCGGGGTCACCCGCGGCTCGTGGCGGTAGTTGCCGACGGCGTAGTGGTCCTGCCGGTGCCGGTAGTACAGCGAGCGGTCCTGGTGACGCAGGATCGGGTGCACGACCTCACGGGTCTCGCCGGCGAGCTCCGGGATGGGGTCGGTCCACACGAGCTGGTGCTGCACCGCGACGAGCGGGATCGGCACGCCGAGCATGGCGCCCACGGTCGGGCCCCAGATGCCGGCGCAGACGAGGACGCGCTCGCACTCGATGTCCCCGCGATCGGTCCGGACCCCGCGGACACGCCCGTCCCGCACGTCGAACCCGGTCACGGTGACGCCGCCCTCGAAGGCCACACCCCTGGCCTCGGCGCGCCGCGCGAGGGCGGTCACGATGCGGATCGCCTTGGCGATGCCGTCGGAGGGGACCCAGTACCCGCCGAGGATGTGGTCCGGGTTCACGAGCGGGCTGCGCTCGGCGACCTCGCGCGGGCTGAGGAGCTCGCCCCCCGCAAGACCCCAGGCGCGGGCGAAGCCCAGGCGGCGGCGGAGCTCGCGCATCCGCTCGGGCGTGGTCGCGACCTCGATCGAGCCGACCTCGTACCAGCACGGCTCGCCGTCCAGCTCGAGCGATCGGTACAGCGCGACCGTGTCCTGGGCGATCTTGCACATCGTGCGGGAGCCGTTCGTCTGGAAGACGAGCCCGGGCGCGTGGGAGGTCGAGCCCCCCGCCTCGAACAGCGGCCCCTGGTCGATCACCAGGACGTCCGTCTCTCCGAGCTCGGCGAGGTGGTACGCGGCGCTCGCTCCGACGATGCCGGCCCCGATGATCACGGTGCGCGCTCGATCCCGCATGGTTCCTCCGATGATGCCCCGCACTGGTTGCGCGAACGATAGGTTCGTTGCGGAAGCAGCAACCCGCTCAGCCGCTCCCGAGGTCCACCACGATGGTCTTCAGCTCGGTGAGGCGCTCCATCGAGAACCGCCCACCGACGCGACCGACCCCGCTCATCGAGCCGGCCCGCCCGCCGAAGGGCAGGTGGGACTCCCAGTAGTTCGTTCCCTCGTTCACGTTCACCCACCCCGTGCGCACGGCCTCGGCGAACCGCAGGCCGCGCGCGAGGTCCCGGGTGAACACCGCGGCGAGCAGCCCGTAGGGTGAGCCCTCCACGATCCGCAGGGCCTCGGCCTCGTCGCGGATCGTCGAGACCGGGGCGACCGGTCCGAAGGTCTCCTCGCGCGCCACGGCCATCTCGTCGGTGACGTCGGCGAGCACGGTGGGCGCGTAGAACAGGGGCGAGCCGAGCTGGGGCAGGCGCTCGCCTCCCATGAGCAGGCGGGCGCCCCGCTCGAGCGCGTCGCGGACGTGCCGATCGGTCTTCTCGGCGGTGGGCTCGTTGTTGAGCGGCCCCATCGTCGTCGCCGGATCGAACGGGTCGCCGACGCGGATGCCGCGTTCTATCGCGGCGAGGAGCCGATCGAGGTACGGCTCCAGGACGGGCTCCTGGACGAGGATGCGCTCGCCCGCCGTGCAGCTCTGCCCGGCGTTCAGGAAGCACGCCACGAGCGTCGCCTCCACGGCGCGGTCGAGGTCGGCGTCGTCGAGCACGACGAGCGGGCCGTTGCCGCCCATCTCCAGGAGCAGCTCCTTGCCGGCGGCGCGGGCCGCCACCGTGCGCCCCGTCTCGATCGAGCCGATGAACCCGACCGCCTGCGTGCCGGGGTTCGCGGCGATCTCATCGCCGACGACCGGACCCGGTCCCGTGACGAGGTTCACGACGCCGGGCGGCAGGTCCGCCGCCTCGAGGCACTCGGCGAGCCGGGCGGCGCAGATCGAGGTCGAGGGCGCGGGCACCCAGACCACGGCGTTCCCGTAGGCGATGGCCGGGGCGAGGATCTCGGCCGGCATCGTGTACGGCCAGTTCCACGGGCTGATGACCGAGACGACCCCGAGCGGGACGCGCTGGAGCAGGACCCGCTTGCCGGCGTCGACCGAGGGGGGGAGGACGCCCTCGACCCGCGTGGCGTCCGCCGCGGCCATCTCGAAGTAGGCGATGAGCTCGGCCACCTCGTCCTCGGCCTCGGCCCGCAGCGGCTTGCCCTGGTCGAGCGCGAGCGTGCGCGCCAGCTCCTCGCGCCGGGCGTCGATCGCCTCCGCGACCCGGCGCATCGCGCGGGCTCGGTCGAAGGCCGACAGCGCGGCCCAGCCCGGCTGCGCGGCGCGTGCCGCCTCGATGGCCCGGCGCGCGTCCTCGCGGGAGCCCTCGGCGACCTCGCCGATGACCTCGCCGGTCGAGGGACTGGTCGCCTCGAAGGTCCGCTCCCCGTCGACCCAGCGCCCGCCGATCCACATCCGTGCGTACTCGCCCACCACGCACCTCCTCGGGGCCGGGGGCGGCCGCTGCGGCCGCCCCCGGTCGTTCCGTCGGCTACTCGGCGGCCAGGCCCGCGTCCACCCAGGGCTGCCACACGTCCGGGTGGGCGTCGATCCACGTCCGCGCCGCCTCCGCGGGGTCCACGCCGTTGTGGATCTCGAGCGCGATCGCGTTCTGGTCCTCGTTCGTGTAGGACATCGCCGAGAGGAACGCGAACGCCGATGGCGCCTTCGCCTGCAGGCCGTCGTGGAACGCCTTGTAGAGGACGTCCTGCGGGTACCCGCACGCGTAGGCGTCGGGGTCGTTCACGGCGGCATCCTCGCACTCGGGCGTGACCTCGGGGAGCTCGACCATGGTGAGGTCGTACTGGGCGTGCGCCCAGTGGGGCGTCCAGAAGTAGAACAGGATCGGCTCCTGCTTCTGGTAGGCCGCGTCGAGGGCGGAGAGCTGGGCCGCCTCGGACCCCGCGTAGACGACCTTCAGGTTCAGCCCGAGGTTGTCGGCGATCGCCTGGTCGAAGGTGACGAAGCTCGGGTCTCCCCCGAGGATCTGACCGGCGTCGCCGGACTCGGCGGTCCGGAACAGGTCCTCGTTGCCCTTGAGCCCCTCCCACGTCGCGAGCTCGGGGCGCTCCTCGAGCAGGTAGGTGGGGAGCCACCAGCCGATCTGTCCGATCACGCCGAGCTCGCCGCCGTCGACGACCCCGGCACCGGCCTCGATGTACTTCTTGTAGTCCTTGCCGTGGCCGGAGGGCCAGACCTCGAGCGTCGCGTCGAGGTCGCCGGTCGCGAGCGCGGGGAACTGGGCGAACTCGTCGATCTCGACCAGCTCGACCGTGTACCCGAGCTCGTCCTCGAGCAGGACCTTCGCGACGTTGGCGTTGGCCGCGGACCCGTCCCAGGGGTTCACCGCGATCTTGATCGTGATGTCCCGGTTGTCGGGCACCTGCCTGTCCGCCGTCGGGCCGGTCGCCCCCCCATCCGGCGACCCGTCCTCCTGCACATCGGCACACGCCGTCACGACGAGCGCGACGAGCGCGAGCAGCCCTCCGAGGCGGACGAACCGCCCCAGGCCGGTTCCAGCCATGCTTCCCCCTTTCCGTGCCATCGGCCTCACGCCGACGCTCCCGAGCCGGAGGGCTCCCTCCGGACGTGTCCCATCATCTGCGTGATCCGGTCGATCACGATCGCGAGCAGCAGGATGCAGATCCCCGCCACCATCCCGCGGCCGGGATCGTGCGAGAGCCCACGGATCACCTCGTAGCCGAGACCGCCACCCCCGACGAGCCCTGCGATGATCACGACCGCGAGGACCATCATCACCGTCTGGTTGATCCCGAGCAGGATCGACGGTCGGGCGAGCGGCAGCTGCACCTTCGTCAGGATCTGCCAGCGGGTCGAGCCGAACGCCGCCGCCGCCTCCACGATCTCGCGGGGCACCTGCCGGATCCCCGTGTCCGTGAGGCGGATCCCCGGCGGCAGGGCGTACACGAGGGCGGCGATGACCCCGGGCACCCGCCCGACGTTGAACAGCGCGACGACCGGCACGAGGTACACGAACTGCGGCATCGTCTGCATCGCGTCGAGGATCGGTCGCAGGAGGCGCTGGACCCGGTCGTCCCAGGCAGACCAGATCCCGATCGGGATCGCGAGCACGACCGAGGAGGCCACGGCGACCGCCACCTGGCTCAGCGTGTCCATCGAGATCTCCCACATGCCGAGGACCCCGACGCCCGCGACGCAGCCGAAGGCGAGCGCCGTGAGGTCCGGCCGTCGCGAGACCCGCCAGGCGACCAGGGCCGCTCCCCCGGCCACCATCCACCAAGGCACCCCCTGGAGCAGGTCCCGGAGCGGATCCAGGCCGTAGCGGATCATCGAGTCGCTCATCGCGCCCGTCACATCGCTCACGTGGAGCGTGAGCCAGGCCACCACGTGGTTGACGGGCTCCGAGATCGATACCGTCCACACCTCCGGGAAGTCCTGCTGGCGCAGCACCTCTCGCCCGAACACGACGGCGAGCGCGGCGCCCGCGAACGCCAGCCCCCACCCCGTCCGACGGGACATCGACCACCGACCGAGATGGATCCGATCGGCGTCCCGGTGCCGTCGATCCCGCTGGCTCCAGCCCATCGTGACCCGATCGAGCACGATCGCGAGGATCACGATGGCGATGCCACCGGCGAGCGCCTCGCCGACGTCCCGGCGCTGCAGCGCGTTGTAGACGACCCGGCCGAGACCGCGGAACCCGACGGAGGCCGCGATCACGACCATGCCGAGGGCCATCATGATGGTCTGGTTGACGCCGAGCATGATGTGGGGCTTGGCGAGCGGCAGCTGGACCTTGCGGAGCAGCTGCCTCGGGGTCGAGCCGAAGGCTTCGCCGACCTCCAGGGACCCCCTCGGGACGAGCTTCATCCCGAGGGCCGTGAGCCGGATCGCTGGCGGCAGCGCGAAGACGATCGTCGCGATGAGCGCCGTGGTCGTGCCGATCGAGAACAGCAGCACGAGCGGCACGAGGTAGGAGAAGGCGGGGATCGTCTGCATCCCATCCAGGATCGGGCGCAGGATCCGGTCCACCACCGGCCGGCGCCCCGCCCAGACCCCGAGCGGGATCCCGACCGCCAGGGCCGCGACCACGGCCATCACCATGAGCGCCAGCGTCTCCAGGCTCTCCGGCCACAGGCCGAGGACCGCCATCAGCCCGAGGCCCACCGCCGCGAGCACCCCCTTGCGCCATCCCGCCGCGACGCCGGCGACGAGCGCCGCGCTGGCGATCGCCCCGAACCACGTCATCCGCGAGAGCAGCAGCACGATCTGGTCGAACGAGGTGTTCACGAGGTCCTTCAGGGGCACCAACCCGTAGCGGAACAGGGGATGGGTGCGCTGGTGGGTCACGACCCAGTCCTGGAACGCGTTGAAGACCCGCGCGAGGTCGACCACCCAGCGCTCGGGGAACCCGCCGGCGAGCTGCAGCCCGATCGCGATCGCGAGCGCGGCCCCCGCCGTCCACGCGAGCCGACGAGCCCAGGCGCGGCGCGCAGCGCTCGCGCCGAGGAGGTCGAACCCCGGAAGGGCGGCCGTCCGCGGCGAGGACCCGCCGAGCCCCCCCTGCATCAGCGCGGACCCTCGACCATCGCCTCGAGCACCGCGGCGCGGTCGACGACGCCGATCGGCCGGCCGTCCTCGACCACCCGCACGGGGTGCTCGCTCCGAGCCACGATCGGAAGGAGCTCGACGAGCGTCGTCTCCGGCCCCACGTCCGCCGCGAACGCCTGGCTGCCGTTCAGCGGGTGCATCACCGACCGGGCCCGGAGCACGTGCGAGCGCGGGACGTCGCGCGTGAAGTCGGCCACGTACGCATCGGCGGGGCGCAGGACGACCTCCTCGGGGGTCCCGACCTGCACGAACCGGCCGTCCTTCATGACCGCGATCCGGTCCCCGAGCTTCAGCGCCTCCATGAGGTCGTGGGTGATGAAGATCATGGTCTTGCGCAGCTCCCGCTGCAGGCGCAGGACCTCGTCCTGCATGTCCCGGCGGATGAGCGGGTCGAGGGCGCTGAAGGGCTCATCGAAGAGCATGATCTCGGGGTCGGTGGCGAGGGCCCGCGCGAGCCCGACCCGCTGCTGCATCCCTCCCGAGAGCTCCTCGGGGTAGGAGCTGGCCCAGCCCGCGAGGCCCACGATCTCCAGGACCTCGTGCGCCCTGCGCAGGCGCTCGCCGCGCTCGACCCCCTGGATCTCGAGCCCGAACGCCACGTTGTCGACGATCCGCCGGTGCGGGAGGAGCCCGAAGTGCTGGAACACCATGCTCACCTTCCGCCGACGCAGCTCGCGCAGCCGATCGCCGTCGAACGCGCCGATGTCCTCGCCGTCGACGAGGATCCGCCCCGCGGTGGGCTCGTGGAGGCGGTTGAGCATCCGCACCAGCGTGGACTTCCCCGAGCCCGAGAGGCCCATCACGACGAAGACCTCGCCGGGCGCGACGTCGAAGGACACGCCCCGGACGGCGGCAACGCACCCGGTCCGCGCGAGGAGCTCGCCCCGGGGCAGGTCGGCCTCGGGCGCGCCGACGATCCGCTCCGGCCTCGGGCCGTAGACCTTCCAGAGGTCCCGGCACGACACCGTCGCGTTGGGCGTATCCACCGATCGCTCCCCCACATCCCGCGACCGTCGGTGACCGACGGTCGGTCCGACCGTCGGACTATGGGCGAGGCGAGGGGCTCGGGCAACCCAACGGTTGCGCTCGTCGCAACGAGAGGTGCGCGCCCCGCGACCGGATGGCGCACACTGCGCGGCGATGGCCTCGCGCCACTACGACTTCGTGATCGTGGGCGGTGGCTCCGCGGGGAGCTGTCTCGCCAATCGCCTGTCCACGGACCCCTCGAACCGCGTGCTCGTGCTCGAGGCCGGACGACCCGACTACCCGTGGGACGTCTTCATCCACATGCCGGCGGCCCTCGCGTTCCCCATCGGTAGCCGCTTCTACGACTGGCGCTACGAGTCCGAGCCCGAGCCGCACATGCACGGCCGGCGCATCTACCACGCCCGGGGGAAGGTGCTCGGCGGTTCGAGCTCCATCAACGGCATGATCTTCCAGCGCGGCAACCCGATGGACTACGAGCGCTGGGCGCGGAACCCCGGCCTGGAGACCTGGGACTACGCGCACTGCCTCCCGTACTTCAAGCGCATGGAGAACTGCCTCGCCGCCCGCGTCGACGATCCCTTCCGGGGCCACGCCGGGCCCCTGGTGCTCGAACGCGGTCCGGCGCAGAACCCCCTGTTCGGCGCGTTCTTCGAGGCGGTCCAGCAGGCGGGCTACCCCCTCACCGAGGACGTGAACGGGTTCCGCCAGGAGGGCTTCGCGCCCTTCGACCGGACGATCCACCGGGGTCGGCGCCTCTCGGCCGCGCGAGCGTACCTCCACCCGGTGATGGGCCGGCCCAACCTCGAGGTCCGGACGCGGGCGTTCGTGACCCGCGTGCTGTTCCGCGGCAGCCGGGCGGTGGGCGTCGAGTACGTGCAGGGACGGGGCGGGGCCCGGCGGGTGACGGCGGGCGAGGTGATCCTCTGCGGCGGCGCGATCAACACGCCTCAGATCCTCCAGGTCTCCGGCGTCGGCAACGCCGAGGAGCTCCGCGCGCTCGGCGTCGAGGTCGTGCACCACCTCCCCGGCGTCGGCGAGAACCTCCAGGACCACCTCGAGGTGTACGTGCAGTACCGGTGCACGCAGCCGGTCTCGGTCGCCCCGTACCTGCGATGGCACCGGCGCCCCTGGGTCGGGCTGCAGTGGCTGCTGTTCCGCTCGGGCCCCGGCGCGACGAACCACTTCGAGGCCGGCGGCTTCGTCCGCTCCAACGACGAGGTCGACTACCCGAACCTCATGTTCCACTTCCTGCCGATCGCGATCCGCTACGACGGCTCGGCCCCCGCCGGCGACCACGGGTACCAGGTCCACATCGGCCCGATGTACTCGGACGCCCGCGGGTGGGTGAAGATCGCGAGCCCCGACCCCCGGGTGAAGCCGCGGCTGCGGTTCAACTACCTCTCCACGGAGAAGGATCGCCGCGAGTGGGTCGAGGCGATCCGGATCGCCCGCCACATCCTGAACCAGCCGGCCTTCGACCCCTTCAACGGCGGGGAGCTCTCGCCGGGCCGGCAGGTCGAGACCGATGAGGAGATCCTCGACTGGGTCGCCCGCGACGGCGAGACGGCCCTGCACCCCTCGTGCACCTGCCGCATGGGCATCGACGAGATGGCCGTGGTGGATCCCGCCTCGATGAAGGTCCACGGGCTGGAGGGGCTGCGGATCGTCGATGCCTCGGTCTTCCCCTCGATCACGAACGCGAACATCTACGCCCCGGTGATGATGACCGCCGAGAAGGCGGCCGATCTCATCCTCGGTAACACCCCGCTGCCGCCGCTGCGGATCCCCTTCTATCGACACACGAAGGACGGCTGAGCCCCGCCGGCCTCAGTGCTCGACCTCCTCGGGGAGCTCGTACCAGCGGACGCGCTCCCCGACCCGAGCCCGGATCTTCCAGCGGAGCGACTTCGGCACCGCATCGGCGAAGCGGCGGAGCGCGAGGGCCTGCTCGACCGGGTCGAAGCTCGCCGCGGCGGGGACGAGGTGGCGGAGCTCCCTTCGGAGGAGCTCGGCGACCCGCTCGAGGTTGCGGGTGACGGTGCGCCACCAGCCCCAGTCATCGGCGATGACCCGTCCGATGCGGGCGAGGCCGATCGTGCCGGGCTCGTCGCCCTCGGCGACCTCGAAGGCCGCGAGGAGGTAGGTGATGTCCTGCACGTCCTTCTCGTTCTGCTGGACGACCTGGAGCTTGGACAGCAGCAGGTCGGCGACGTCGAGCGTGTAGGGCATCCGCGCGATGCGGTCCCCGAACTCCAGCACGTGGCACATGTGCAACCGGTCCATGATCACGTCGGCGACGGGCTCCCCGCCGGGACCGACGAAGAACAGCTGCTTGTGGCCGTGCAGGGCGTTGAAGCGCCGGTCGCCCTCGAAGCCGAGCTCGGCGAGGAGCGCCTCCACCTCCTGCTTCGCGGCGGAGACCGAGGCGAGATCCAGGTCCTGACCGGCCCGAGCGCGCGGCGGGAAGGCGGGGGTGAGCAGGCGCACGGCCTGGCCCCCGAGGAGCCGGAGCGGGACCCCGCGCTCGGCGGCGGCGTGGACCACCGTCGTCGCGAGCTCGAACGCGTCGACCGCTCCCACCCGCCGCGTCACTCCTTCGCGACCGCGTCGACCCAGCGGAGCAGGTCCCGCTCGGTGATGATGCCG